>Ga0180438_10009752_pt1 | contig 11896 bp, 13 predicted proteins | sample SS_ome_12_FD_132455 | JGI IMG/M metagenome (GOLD analysis project Ga0180438, IMG submission 132455) | Hypersaline lake sediment archaeal communities from the Salton Sea, California, USA - SS_3_D_2 metaG | ecosystem: Environmental > Aquatic > Non-marine Saline and Alkaline > Hypersaline >...
ACCTCATAGAGATTCGAGCTGACAAGCATTTGCTCTCAGTGTGGAGTAAGTCGCCAAGTCACATCAGCATCGATACCACAGTATGTTGCTAGGTCTTGAAGCTGCGCAACCGCGTAACCAGCTCCCATCTTTGCCAAAGCTTCCCACCTACGCCAGTACTCTACTAACTCGTTGTTCTTCTCTTTCTTAGCAATACGTATCTGCGCTTTGATGTAATCCTTAGCAGTCTTCACCGAGTCAGTGAGCTTGTACGACCATGATGGTTCTTGAAGGTACAAAGCCCCCATTGTCTCCAAGTCGTTCGGTCTAGTACCAGCAAACTTACAGTGGTGGCCAAGCATCGTATCAAACCGGATATTCTTGAGTGTTATCCCTAGTCGACGCTTCCACCATTGGTAGTCAAACTTCACATTCTGGTTAGACATAGGCACGTCTGCCAGCGGAGCCAGGATTTTCGCCAACTCAGCAGTCTGGTTGCGCAAGGGCGACTGGAAGTGTTCCATCGGTATGTAGCGAGCTTGGTATGGCCGCATACTAATACCCAATCCAAGCATCGGATTGTTTGGATTCCACTCATCCAGGCAGCCAGCCTCAAAGTCTCCAGTAATGAACATGTGTGGATCGCTAGCACATGCCGTAAGTATCTCATCGACATACGCCTGTACCTGCTCCAGGCTCTCCAGCATTCCATAGTCACGATCACTGTATGCAGATACTTGAGCTTGAGCTGGCTGCTTCGAAAGCATCCACGCCTTCTTCAAATCCGATATGAAGAAGGTGAGCAAAGTTGTATCCATCCCAGATCGTCGTATGTAGCTCGGGTGCAACGCAGGCACGATCGGATATGTCTCCTGGCCAATAACGATCTGCTGAATTGAACCCCTAATCGTAGAGATAGCAGCACGAGTCTTAGTGAGGGCCTTTGTAGCAATCGGCCCGAGGGTCACGATCACCTTTGGCTTCGACTGTGCAATATCAGCCAGAAGGGATGGCAAACAGTACTCAACCTGCTTGGTGGTAGGCGCATCGATTTTCTTTTTCTTCTCATTCCACGGGGCACATCGAACTACATTGTTGATGCGAACCTGCTCAATAGGAATACCTAAAGCCTGCAGGCGGTCACGCAACAGTTGACCAGCAGGTCCTGCAGCAGGAATGCCTTGCTGGTCCTCCACACTGCCGGGAGCTTCCCCAACAATGTACAGCTGCGGTTGCCTGGTTCCCCACGGGTTCATGCCATGAGTTTTGATTTGCACACAGGTACCCAAAGGGCACTTGTTCGGATTCTCACAGTGAGGCACGGTTTCTCCTAACCGGCCAGAGCGTCTATATTGAGTGGAGCATCCAATGCGTCCAGAAGATCAGAAATAACATTTGGTACGATCTCAAACAGTCTTGCTGCTGGTAGCCTGCTCGTTGATGAACCATCAACACGGTTCTTACCCTTGTACTTCAGATGGAACGCCTGCAGTTTGTCAGCAAACTTTTGCACGATCTTAGCGGCCTCACTACGACCCAGCACCCGCAGAGATGCTGCGTACTCAGTAAATGCAGCATCCCGCACATCCCTGACACAGTTTCTTCGCGTGTAAGTCTTATTGTCCATCGCTCGGTATAGCTGAGCCCGACCTACCAGGTAGTCTAGGTCTGCTCTAAGAATCTCCTGCAGTCTAGTGTCACACGACATCAACCACTTCCAAAGCAGCACGTTGAATTTCAAGCAACAATGATGCTGCGGCTTCTTGGTAGTACTACCATCAAACGAGCAATAGCTGTATGTGAAGTACTTTGGGTTAGGACCATTTGCGACGTACTTGTCAAAATCAGACAGAGATTCTCGCAGGTATCTTGCCTGAGACACAGACTGTTTGGCCGGGCCGCCCGACCATCTCAACGTAAGCATATCCTCTACTTCTTCTCTGCCTGCAGCAGTGAGCTTACGCCATTGGCTCTTTACCTCAGTGAGAAATCGCTTTGTTCGCTTATGGATACGCAGTGCTGAATTCTGGAAAGCCCTACGATTGCCTTCAGGCAGGTAGTGAAGAACATCAACAATACCAACAGGGAGTGTCGTGCATCGTAGTAACCGATAGCAGTCGCTACGGATCTTCCACATACGGTGTCGCCATTTGTGCGGTACAAGTGGAAACGTTCCTCGCGCCAGCCTACCAGACAGCTGGAACGTAGGAAGCTCAACGAAAAGGAAGGTGCCTTGGAGATTCAGATACTGAGCTATAGACATTAGGTTCCCCAACCGAGCGGGGACCCTATAGGCTCGACAAAATGCCGTCAAGAAAAATACGCTGAAGTTTGAGGCTTCGTAACACCAATATTAAATATTCGTACTACGATGACAACAGCCTGCGGCAAGCTTCGTATGACCAGTCTGTATGTCGTTTGTGATATGCCTTCGTGATGGCCGAAACGGCAGCGCGAAAATCCTTGTCATCGTAAGCTGCAAGGAACTGCTTACCTAGCCGGGTACCCAATCCAGTTGTATGCAGCACTTTTTCATCGAACAACAATGAAACTATGGGAACACCATAGTAGTTCGCAATCTGCTCGATCAACTCGATCGTGAAACGGTATTCGCCATTTTCGATCTTTGACCAGTGGCACTGACTGAAGTTGAAAGCATCTGCAACCTCGATCGAAGTTAAGCCATGCTGCTTTCGTAACGCGCATATTCGGCGCGCGATCTCCTTCGTGATACGACCAACCGGTTGCTGCTTACGCATCCAACTTCACTCCCTTCACACTGACCTTAGGCTTTGTCACCTTGATCGAAGCCTTGTCGTAGGCCTTCTTCGCAGCATCACGAGCCAAAACCTCAGCACGCTTCTTTCCGCACTTTTCCTTTTGTTGTATGAGCTTGGTCAACTGCTTGATTGCAAACTCTTTCCATTCAAAGTCCTTTTTGTTCTGGGCAGAGAGTTCGCCAGTCAAAAAGCCTGCCTCTTGCTTGCAACCTTTGGTACTCATACGAATGCGGATCTGATCCTTGAAAAATTCTTCCCGATCGGCAAGGTACTTCTTGGCCTCTCCCACAATGCGCGTTGCCGCGAGTAGGTCTTGCTGAAGTAGGTTCTTTGCTGTTGCCTCAGGCAGTTCCACCTCAACCACCAGCGACAACTTAACTGGATGGCCGTCAGTGTCATTATCAACACCGACAGAAAGGGAGCTACCACCGTAACTGAGATCCGGCTTCGCTTTCGCCTTCGGGTCCTCCATACGTACTACTACAGTCGCTTGTTTCTTTGCCATTGCCCTTTCCTTTCCTACTGACTACTCAACGCAGCCACGTGCTCAAAACATGTCTGCTCAATGTACTGCTGTATTCCTTCATCCAAATCGTCCCATTCAACTACAGCACCGTTCTCACGCACCATTTGCATGACCTCAACCTGAGCCGGGCTGCCGGGACAAGGAGCACGACCACTCCGCTCATACATCTGTGCCGACTCTGGTGGTGTGTACTCGAAATCGACTAGCAATGCTTCTTCATCAGCCTCACTATCCTCTGAAAACCACATTGGCACAGAAATACTGTATCTGCTTGACGATGCTTTGCTCTTCATGTCTACCCTATCAAACTAGCATAGCAGGCGACGCTATGTTCTTAAGGAAGAGAAAACCACCAAGGACCACCCCTGGTGGTTTTCTCTGGGAAAGGACGCTCACCCAAAGATGAGCATAGCCCTTCTACGCTCACTATCAGACATGAGCAGAAGGAAGGGACGCACTCCAAGCGCATGGGCAGCGGAGAAGATCATGTTGGATCTCCAAGAGTTGCGACCGGTCTCAAGATACGAAAGTGCTACTTGAGTGATACCCATACGCTGCGCTACCTCAGTGGCCGAAAGTCCCCGTGCCTTGCGTAGTATCCTAACCACACGTCCAGGATTCATCTGCTTCCCCTTTGGCTACTCCCTTAGTAAGCGGCCAAAGGGAGAGCCGAAGCTCTCCCACCCAGCCGACTGTCAGTCAGTGATCAGTGCTGCGAACGCCTCGTTCTTCTCAGCAACGAGATCCGTCGTAGCACTGAAAGCTCTCACCTTCTCCTGCGCCCGTGAACCGACAAACGCCGACTCGAACTGGTTTCGCCCCTCGCGCCAGTCGGAAACCTCTGTGGCAGCGTTATAAGCTGCCCAAGCGGTGCCAGAGAAAGACGGCGTGTCGAAGTTCTGGAATTTCTCCATGGCCATATCACGCAGATTCCCAGACCGGACAAGCATCTGCTCGTACCGCTCCTCTGCCTTCTTGAGGTTCTTGAGTTCTTCGTCATCCAAGCTTTTCACGTATGTCACACGATCAGTGACATCAGGGAATGCCTTGTGCAGAATACGAAGCTTCCTAGGCATCGCCGGGGCAGGAAACGCCCGAGCAAACACTGCGAGAGCCTCATCCACAGTGAACTCCGCCTGAGTCAGGAACTCGCACACGCGCTTAGCCTGATCCTTGGACTCATGGAACGCTTTGACGATATCGGCTGCCAAAGCCATTTGAGATGTGGAATCGGCCTCATGCGGGATCTTGATGTTGAGAGCCGCGCCGCCGATCGCAAGCTGCAATGTGTTGTTGCATACAACTCGTACGTTTGTGTGCAGGACTCTGTGCGACTCACCGGGCTGCATAGAGAGCTGAATGACGAGATAGCTCGTCAGCTTGTCGCCAGACACGTCCCAGTCGTCTGCACGAAGCGCAAGGAAGCAAAGGCTTCCGTGCTTGATCAAGCCGCACGTCTCGACCGGGTACTGCTCGGTGAGCTTGTTGAAGATCTTTGCGCAGTTCGCGTAGGACTCCAGCTGCCAGCTCGATCCTACAACACCGAACTCGCGCATACGGTCATCCTCCCGAATAGGCATCCTCACGATGTTGAATTGAGAGTCCGAGGTGTAAATCTGGTCATCAATCGTGAACTGGATCGGTGTCTTCACAACACGAACACCCTCAGTGGCACGACCAACAGCGTCTTCCGATGTAGGGCTCTCGTTTTCACCGTACGAAGTCCCCAGAGAATGCCAGCCAGGTTCGTTCTTGTAGTTGAACCTGTACCCGTGTTCCTCACTACCTACTAGTTCATGACTCATCTACGGCCGTCCTTTCCTAGTGTTGGTTGCTGACCAACACTGAAAGAAATATAGCACCGGATGGTATGAAGTCAAGAATAAATTATTAAGAAAATCAAACTGACCATAACTGGGACATCGCCAAAGCTGTCACACGTTTTCTCGGTAGCTTCAGCACCTTGACAAGCCCACCTAGCCTATTTGTCGGGAAAACGACATCACGTTCATACTTCGAAATTGTCACCTGAGCAGTATTGTTGTTACGAATACCGATGGCCCGGCCCAATTCAGCCTGAGTCAGTCCCTTTCTTTCTCGTGCGGCACGAATCAGCGGTCCTATGGTCTTATTACGCATAGCTTACCTCTCAAACATAATCTCGAACAACACGCTCCAGGAAATCCAGATCGTTGTGATCCTGATTCTGCAACGCGGTGTTCAATAGAGTTCTGAACTGATCAGCACCCAACGATGCTGGATCATGGTCACCTGGCATTGGCACTATCATCGACTTGCCACCACGACTTCTGATCTCACTAGCGAGGCCCAAAGCGTTCTTGAAAGCCTTAGCCTCACCGTCCATTGCGATCACCACCAGCTTATCAGCAGTCAGTAGCGTTTCTAGCTGCTCCGGCGAGTGCTCCTTACCCCACAACCAAGTGAATTCCAAACCAGCCACAATTCCAGAAACCGGACCTTCACATACCCCTATGTAATCCACAGGTTGTCGAAGTGCCTGATACCAGTTACCAATCTTGCCTGCCTTGTCACCCTTAGGACCCATGTACTTTGCACCAACATACCCAAAGTTGAAGCAGCGTTTCTGCCACCAACGAAGTTGCCCAGCACTGTTGTAATCTGTGAATACGATAAACTGCCACTGTGAAAAACTGCAGGTTCCTAACCTGTAATGATACAGATGCTGGCCAGTGATACCTCGACTAGCTAAGTAGGCAACGGCGAGTTGGACATCTGGTTGGTACCAAGTAGCCATATCGATGTACTTCATACCAGGTGGTGGCGCTATAGGCATCTCATCTTGGTCGTACTGTGGCTCCTGATTTGGTACAAGACCATCACTGGCCATGGCTATGGCAGCTAGATCCTGATCAAGCTTCTCTGTTGTCACACCCTGAGACAAATCAAGCTCATCGGTCTCTACAGTAACACCTAAGAGTTCTGCAAGCTTGAAGATGTTTCCCTTACCATTTGGATCATCACCACCGCAACGGTAACAATTGTACACGCCTTTAACATAGTTCACGTAGAGGTGGCCTGGTTTGTCGCAAAAAGGACAGTCATGAATGTGTTCATCACCACGAATCTTGGGATCAGACCCGGAGTGCTCTACCAGAGCGTTCTCGATATCTTCCCAATTACGCACTTCTGGTCGATCTTCGTACTGACCAGCGGCTATCCGGCTGATATGCATACGTACGTCACCCACTGAAAGCTCCTACCCACTTACTTGGATCAACACCCGGCGTTTCCACAGACTCAGCACGTACACCTCGAATCACAGCAGCCTCGGCCATGGCTAAGTTCGCTTCCGCTGCAGCTGTGTTAGCCGCGTCCCTCGCTACATTCTTAGTGTACGGTGAATCCTCCCAAAGATAGCAACGTGCGAAGTCGTACCAAAGTTTGAGTTGAAAACCATCATGACCAAAACGTACATTCTCCACGTATGCTTGGTGGTGCCCAGTCCTTGGTCCGTCGAAATCTAGATCCTCTGTGTCCTTGATTTCATTACCCTGTTCATCAAGTTTCGTTATTGGTATGATGCCATCAGCATTCGCAACCTTGTCCCAAGACTCAGCCATGTTTTCAGTGGTATTCAGCTTTGCAGCTTTCGCACCACGATTAGACTGGCTAGCAACCCAACCGACGCAATTGAAATCGTCAAGGATTGCTTTCAACTCCATGTAGATCCGCCCAAGCTCACCATATGTATTGCTTCGATCGTACTTCATCTTATCAGGGTAGTCGACGATGAGCATATCCGGTTGAAAGCCCTTGGTAGTACGCAACCACGACATGTATGAACGAATGTGTGTCGTTGTCAACGTGAACGGAGAGTAATACTTTACCCGTAGCTTACCGCTCTGCATGAGACTGTGCTTAACGGCTGCGATGTAAGATGGGTCGTTGTGCAAAATCTGCTTCATTGGCACGCCAGTGAACCTAGATGCGTACCTGTGAGCCACATCGAATTCCTTCAAATCACCGATCGTTATATGAAGAACTCGAAAGCCCATTTGTATCGCCATGGCACCAAAGTTGATCAGAAACATACTCTTACCAGCCTTTGGCACTGCCTGAATGACATAGAGTTCACCACGACGTGGCCCAGTACCATACAATGCTCGATCAAACGACGGCATGAACACTGTCGGTATGGCCCCCCGCGCCGACATCATCTCTGTCCACATACCAGGGAGTTTGTACATGATCTCGAAGACATCTGTACCCTCTGACTGTATGGCCCCAATAGACATGGCTTTCTCGAACATCGCCAAAGCATCTTCCGGGTCTCCGTCTTTACGTAGTACGTCAATACCACGCATGACTGCGCGCTTGAGCCCCTGCCGTCGAGCAAAGTGCACAGCCTTATCCCGGATGAAATCAGCATTGGGTACTTCACTCTGGTAGAGGAAACCTACGATCTCCATCACTGTCTGAGCTATGTCTTGCTTGTTACCACTTTGCAATGCCTGGATCACGTATTCCACCATAGCAGTCTGCGCTGGTATCTGTCCGTAGGCATCGTAAAACTGTAACACTGTAGAACTGAGGAACTTCAAAGGTCTGTCCTCGAAATAGTCCGGGCTGAGGCATTCTCGATGCCCAGCCAGAAATGCAGGATCTTGGACAGCTAACGCTAGCAGATACCGCTGGAACAACAGATCGTACGGATACGTCTGTTGAGTTTGTGCTTGTTCGCCCATTACAATTGCCTATTTCTGTGCTTGGGTTTTGAAGTCGAGAAACTGCTTCGTGCCAATTTGAAGTCGTTGCAGGTACACCTGGAAGTCGTAGCTTACCAACGGCCAGTACAGAGCCTCGAACTCGTTCTTCAACTCTGCTAGACGTTGTAGTCGTTGCTCACTCGTGAGTGAGTCATCAATTTCGAATTCTACAGATAACGAAGTACCGGAAGATTCATACATTCCCGGTACAGATAGCTTGTCCGATTTGCCTATTGTAATCTTCATCGCCGTCCCCTTTGAACAGAGCGATCACCTGATCTGGGTGGACCCTTCCATTGACCAGATCGTTCACTACCTTCGGGTTCGTAACTTCAAAGATCTCTTCCTCAGCATAGCCTTCCGAACGTTGTCGTGAATGCCGAGCAGTAGAAGGGTGTTGAGAATCATAGAAGTCATAGACCCGCACGTGTTTCTTCCCGGTACACTTACGTTCACCTCGCCCGAGACGTTGTTTGAGACGACGCATCTTCTTACCACCAGATGCTAACACCAAATCCGTAACAGAAGGCATGTCCTGTGATTCATCGTAAACAACACTACCCAAGAGCACAGAGAATTCTCCAGCTTCGAACTCTGCCCGTACCTTTGAATAGGACCGATGCACACACCGATCATTCTCATCGTACATGCGCTTACTGCCAAATGAGAACCTGGCGCGTACTCCCAACTCATTCAGTTTCTTGCACAGGAAACGTCCATGTTTCTCCTGTCGTACCAATACCAACATCTTGGCATCCGGTATCTTCTGAACAGTATGAGAGCATATAGAGATGATCAGATTGTTCCTGTACTCATGTTGAACGATCGCTTGCTTCTCGATCTCAACCCAGTTACTCAGCACCAAATCTACCGTGGCACCAGCTACTGGAATCATGAACACGAAAGGCTCAGCAAGGTAGCCAGCATCACGAAGGACCTTCGAAGGCAATAAGTCTATGATACCACCAACTGCCCCAACCAAAGTCAGATCGCTAACGCCCCACTCCTCATCAAATGGTGTGGCCGACAGACCTATGCGATACGGGGCCGGGCAATAAAGACAGACCTGCAACCAAGTCTTCGAAGAACCTAGATGGTGCACTTCATCGAAAGCCAACAGCTTACACTCATGCAAATGCTGTGCGAATCGTTCATCCCGTTTGACAATCCTAGAATACGCGGAATCACTAACCACCAGCATGTGATCTGCATACCGCTTCTTGCCACCACCTATGATACCACAGCTCTCCAAGCCGTACTCTTTAAGGCACTCAAGCATCTGCTCCGCCGCAGCTGTGGTTTCGAAAATACAAATCGACTTGCCACCCAACAGTTTCACTAGAGCCGCGTACTCGATTGTCTTTCCAGCACCAGTGCAGTTCGCAATAATCCCACGCTTGTAGCAAAGAGCTTTCTGTACTGGAGGTATCTGGTAATCTCGTAATTCGATACCAGGTAGCAAGTCCCTAGGTATGTCTGTTGTCAGCCACTTAGTATCCGGTACAAGATCACCATCAACCCGGATACCGCAGTGCCGAAACCATGCAGTCAACCCAGACAGAAAAGCGTAATCAGGCCTGAAGAAAGCCTCGCCTTCTGGGTTATTCAAAGAGTGACAAACACTCTGCCACTCAGTCGGATCGCAATGTACGATCCGACTAGCTATCGTGCCGTATTCGATTAGCACCTAGGGGTTACCAGTATATCGTCCATCTGAAGACGAATCGGAAGTCGGAAGACTTGTTGAGCGGCCCGAAAACGATGCGCGAGAATATGCCTTCGCTCCCAGAATAGAGTGCCGCTTCGTTGATCGGGAAGCCATTGGCCTCATCGCTCTCAAGAACACCAGTGAAACGTACTGAGCTGTCATCTGGGTAATCCGATGTAACAGTCTTCTCTGGTGTGATCGGGACTTCAAGTGAAACGTCAGACTCGGTCGGCGGTGTACTACCAGAGCCGAACACCATTCTCTTGATAGCCCAATCATCGCTAGAGGCACTTCCGAGCAAATGTGCCATAATACTCTTGGCGTTGTTAACGACCAAATTGTCAACGGAAATGCGGTTCTCTATCTCGCCGGTCTTCGCGTTCTCACAAAGAATCTCAACCTTGCCTTTCGGCATCAGGACTTGATCTCGAACACCTTCAGTACACTGTTTGTGGTTACGCACGATTGTCTCCCTCCGCACAAAGTCAAGTAACTCATCTGCTCCTGCCGACGACCATAGCATAGCGATCTCGCTATGCAAGGTTCTTTTGCTTACGTAGTCTTTGAAAAGTTCCATAGCCCAACCAGGTTTCTTCTCCTGGTCTCTGTAGATAGTTGTTCCAGCTAGCCCTTCTACACCTACGTGCTGAATGTCGTATGCTGGTGAGTACCTAGTCACATTTGTAAGGCCAGCATTCTTGATAGCCGCCCACGTAGTGTTAGCGTAGCCCCCATCATGTGGCCCAAACAGATTGCCGAATCTTTGGATGGTCTCCTTAGGTATGATCCAAGCATTGTCCCCACTGAAATCGTGATTAGCGAAAATGTGATCACCACAGGTGTACCTGCAAGAGCCAATGCGCTTCGGAAAAGGATGCATAGTCAACGTAGCGATACCAAAATCCTTCAGTAGCTCCAAATCCTTAGCACCCTGCCAGATGGTATTCAAAGAAACTACAATATCATCATCAAGGATCACGCAGTGTGTGAACTGTGGGTGTTTCATGAATTCGTTGATAATTTCACGCCGAGCTACACCCAAATCTGCATTGCGATCAGCAATCGATTCCCTGGGTCGCTCATCAGGCAGTAAGCTGTAACCTATCGGACGGATATCAGTAGAAACACCGCGAAGCACTTCAAGCGAACGGGCTTCTGTATCATTCTCAAAGACATGTATCTCTGTGGCACCGCGAACCTCTTGCTTAAGATCCAAGTGCATATACCGGAGCATGAATTCCAACAACTTCTGTCTTCGTCGTGTGACAACCCCAACCAAAAGCCTCATCCAAATGCCCTCTCAGTGCTACTTTCTAGATCCGAACGTGTAACTGATGCAATCACAGCACACCCGTCTGTACGACAACTAGGACTCCAACCGTTGTCTTTACTGTAATAGCAACCACGACAGCTGGGAGCCGCAGTAGTCTTACAGGTAGCTACAGACGAGTAATGCTTCGTGTTCACAGCGACAAGCGTTGGGCCATCTACAGACAATAGTTTCTTCCCCAAACAACCAGCAAGATGCGCAGCAAAACTGTCCACAGCAAACACGCGGCTGCACCGACGGACCAACTCTACTGTCTGTTCCATCATCTCAGCACGTGTACAAAATGGTTCGAAGTCCAGCGGATACCAAAGTACATTTGACTGTCGAGCTTTCCACTTAACACACTCATCATAGCCCAGCACCACAACTGAACTGTACTTTTCAGATAAGACTGCTAGGGCTTCAACAAGCATAGATTCTGGCATGGAACGACATGGATCTCTTGCCCAAGGTGAAACTACGGTGTAATCGGTACCAAGCTTATCTGACAGGCTCTGGCTGAATTCACTACCAACCTGCGGTGTCTTCAACTTTGTTGGTCTAGCAGTACTTGGTTGAAAACCAGCCGAATCTACGAAGTACTGTGCCCTAGAAAACTCCGGTACCACACCCCGTAGAATGGCAGATTGTTCTGCCCTCCAAGCAGGACAAAACATATCTAGCAGTTTGGTGCCGTACGGATGCGGTCCTGGACCTGAGGCATGATTAGCAACAGGTCTCAAGTAATTGTACCGCCAGATATCCGCCTCAGATCTACTGCGCCGTTCACTCAGTACCATATTGAGTGGATGCACATAGGAAATACCGCGTATGAGCTTGGCCAAG
>Ga0180438_10009753_pt1 | contig 11895 bp, 9 predicted proteins | sample SS_ome_12_FD_132455 | JGI IMG/M metagenome (GOLD analysis project Ga0180438, IMG submission 132455) | Hypersaline lake sediment archaeal communities from the Salton Sea, California, USA - SS_3_D_2 metaG | ecosystem: Environmental > Aquatic > Non-marine Saline and Alkaline > Hypersaline >...
AAAAACAATTCTGAAATCAAAATTACCATGTCCTAATATCTGAGACATATTTTCCATATCAAAAGGCTTTGCAAAACCTTATTCACCCTGTGGAATTCCCGCTTCGCGGGACCCCCTTCGGGGATTCTACATGGCAGTTTTTCTTCAGTTGATGTAAAAGGAAGGCATTGATGTTTTTTTTTATTGGTGGGATTCAGCCTAAAACTGTCCTTATTGATAAGCAGGCAAGGTCATGCCCTATCTGTGGCCATTTTGAGATTCATCAAAAGAGATTGGATCACTATCTGAGCCTGTTTTTTATACCGCTCTTTCCTGTGAAAAGAGGCACCCCATTTTTAATCTGTGAAAAGTGCAATACTATCATTAATGAACAGGGCTACAGTACGGATGTTGAACGGCCAATGCAGGAACAAAAATGCCCCTCCTGTGGAAGGAAAGTAAATCCGGATTTTACCTTCTGCCCATATTGTGGAAGGGCTCTTTAGTGTAAGTACTATCCTCCGTCTGTTGCGTGTAGTTTATTATTTTTTCGCTACATTGTTACGGTCTCAATTGCATTACTCATTTTCCCGGCGATCAGCTGACAACGTAGAACTATCAACCAAGATCCTTAAAAATTGCATCTATTTCTTCCTGTTGAACATCAAAGACTACATCATTCGGAGGCAGCTTCTCGGTTTCCATGAATCCAGGCAGTCTATTTTGGACATCTGCCCATCCTGCTGAATGGTTAAAAGCCAATTCGTCTTTTATGGTATTGATGCCGATATTCATTACATCCTCTGCCTTAATATTGTTGCCGTACCTGGCATTGAGTAGTTTGACAAGTACCTCATACATAACCTGTCCCTTTGCAGGCAGGGCGAGATAGCAATACCCAACAGAGTCAATGGTAGCATTTAATATTTGTGCATCGCGAGATCTTTTTACTTGACCCTCGTTTGATAGCGAATCACGGTAATCAATGCCTGCCGTATGATCTGCACCCATAGGTGAGGCACAATACGTTACTCCCACTGCTTTACAGGCCCTTGGATCATGGGCCGGAAAAGCCTGGCCTTTGGAAACAGGAACCCTATCCAGGCCAAGAAACTGGGCTGTGAAGGCAGTGCCCTGCCCTACAATCTTACCCATAGTGGAACCTTCTCTCAGTTCTTTTAACATCCCTATTACCTTTTGATCATCTCCAAACTCAATAACCTCAGCCTCCATTAATTGAGCAATGGCGCTTCCCACCTCGATGGTATCAACACCTATTTCGTCACACATTCTGTCCATTTGGGCTACTGCATCAAGATTCGTAATGCCTAAATTGGTGCCAAGCATAGCAAGGGTTTCATATTCCAGTGCTGAAGTGAGATGCTGGCCGTCTTCTCCATGGAAGACTATAGAGCATTGGACTATACAACCAGGCATGCAACCATGCATCCTTCCTCCTCTGCTTTTATTGACTTCGGAGATAGTTTCACCATAGATATTCTCTATACCCTTAACTGGCCCTCCATGATAATTCCAGCTGGGCATACTTCCAAGCTGACTTAAGAATTTAATTCCATTTGGTGTTCCGAACTTAGAAAATGATTGGGAGCCTTTATCCTGTTTTAAGGTTTCAATAAGATCCTTTACTGTCTCCTTAAATAGCTCTTTTTGGATAGGCTCAATAGCTTTGGTATCTTTTGCATTGATTACAATGGCCTTTATCCCCTTTGATCCCATGACAGCTCCAAGGCCACCCCGTGCTGCATGACGAGATGGCCTGCCATCCTGATCAGTAATAGCAATGGTCGATGCAGCCATTTTTGCCTCTCCTGCAGGCCCAATGGAGATAACTCCTATCTCTTTTCCATATTTATTTTGAAGTGTAGTAACGAGATCGTAATTCATTTTTCCTTTTAAATCAGGGGCTTTAATGATCTGTGCTCCTTTGGAGTCTATATAGACAATATAGGTTTGATTTTCCTTTGGCATTCCCTGGATAATAATTGCCTTGATACCCAATCGGTCGAGCTTCTGTGCAACAGTACCGCCGGCATTAGATTCCTTAACAGTTTTAGTCAATGGGCTTTTGGCGCCAAAGGAAATCCTCCCAAAGGATGGAGCCATAGTTCCAGCCAGAAGACCAGGCGCTACCACAAGTTTATTTTCATGGCTCAAGGGATGGGTTATTGCTGGAACCTCTGCATTCAATATCCTGGCACTCAAACCTCTTCCACCAAGCAACTGAGAGTCTTGAGGAGAATTCTCAATAGTGACTTTAAGCTGCGCCATATCGATTCGTATTATTGTATTCATTGTGACCTCTCTGAAATTTAAAATTACTTCTGAGCGAGACTGCTCAGATACTCATTCCACTCAATAGGTAAAAGATACTTCTTTTTATTGTTACAATCCTTACACGCAGGCACAAGATTACCTTTTGTGCTTTTTCCGCCTCTAATGAGTGGTACAATATGGTCCATGGTTAATTCTCCTGGATCAACACGCCGCCCGCAGTAATAGCAAGTACCTGTAGAAATCTTTCTTTGCCACCATGCAGATTGTCTAAGCTTTCGTGCTCGTTGCTTCTGGTAAGCAATTTCTTTTGTATCTATTTGGGGCTCGAAAGAGATTGAATTTGCTCCTTTCTATAGAGTGCTTATTACAAAAAGTGATTAGGGAATCGATGGATCGAAGATTCTTTATATCATATCTCTATTTTTTTCGCTAAATTATCTTTCTTTTTTTAGAGGCTTAAAGATAACAATGGGTATCGGGCTTAAGCGTTTTTATAAGGGTGAGGAGGCAAAGAAAGGTAATGCTAAAGCCTCGGAAGCTATTCCCGGTGTTCTAACTCTAATACCCAGCATTATCGGGACTCTTCAGGCCATGGAGGTTCTCAAAATTATTCTAAAGCGGGGAAAAATTTTCAGAAATAGTATGGCTCATGTCGATTTGGAAAAAGGCCAGCTGAATGAGTTTGTCTTTGAAAATCGTAATTCATTTGAATCGAGTTAATCTATAAAATAAGGTGCCTTCGTATAAGGATGCTAGTGTATCAGTAGAAAAGGCTTCCCAACCCCATTTAATTTTGTTGCTATTGCATGTCCTTTTATGATTAATTATTATCTGCTGGTTTTTAATATTGAGAAATATATTCAATATATACATTGCTATCATAGTCGCTTTCAATCACTATCGATGGTTTGAGTCTGCTATCGGTATGAGGTTCAGATGGGTGGATATCAGAAAGCTCATTGATCTAAAGATTGAGGAGAGAAAGAGGTGAAGAAGGCACTGATCCTCATTGTATTGTTGATATTCCTTGGGCTTGCTTTTTATTTAACACAGACAGGCCCTAAAAAGGAGATTGAGGCAAATTCTCCTACAGCGCAGAACCGTAAAAGACAGATTCCTGTAGAAACTGTCTCGCCTCATCTTGGCTCTATTGATCGCAGGTTGCATCTGACTGGAACTATTATTTCTGAAGCAATAGTAGATGTATTATCCAAGGTCTCAGGTATCCTGGAGAAAATTCAGGTGGAGCAGGGAGATAGGATAAAGGCAGATCAGGTTGTTGCCATGGTTGAGAGGGAGGAAAAGGAGGCGCAGCTACAGGAGGCCCAGGCTGCTCTTGATGTACTTCGCGCCAGATGGGCTCAGATGGAAACTGGTGCTCGACCGGAGGAGATTACCCAGTCTGAGCAGCTGGTCCGTCAAACCAAGGCCAGTTGGGAAACCAGCCTTGATAATTATATGAGGTTGAAAAACCTTAAAGAAAGAGATTTTATCTCTCAACAGCGCCTGGATGAAGCCATGTTGAAGGTTACCCTTAGTGAGGCGGAGTACAGGTCGGCAAAGGAAAAATTGACCTTGTTGAGAAAAGGAGCAAGGCAGGAAGACCGCGATGCACTTTTAGCCCAAATTCGTCAAGCAGAGGCTGCACTGAGACTCGCCCATATACACCTAAAGAATACAACGATCCGTGCCCCCATTAGTGGAATTATCAGCAAAAGGTTTTTAGACCAAGGCTCATTTGTAAGTACAACTACTCCAATCGTGAGGATCGTGGCCATGGATATGGTCAAGGTTCTTGTTCAGGTGGTGGAGAGTGAGCTCGCTCAGCTCAGTGTTGGGGCCAAAGCTGAGATATATGTAGATGCCTATCGAAAACAGGTTTTTCGGGGCGAAGTGTCACGCATCAGTCCCACTGTCGATCCTGAAAGCAGAATGGCCGATATCGAAATCCAGGTGGGCAATAAAGATCACCGATTAAAACCAGGGATGTTTGCCAGGGTGAATCTCGTTGTACAAAGACGAAATGGCGTTCTTTTGCTATCAAAAGATTCTCTCATAAGGGAACATGGCCATACGAGGGTATTTGTGCACGAAAATGGAAGGGCATTGCTCAGAAAGGTTAGCCTTGGACTTGAGGGAGAACAGTACGTAGAGCTCTTGAAGGGGTTACGAGAAGGAGACGAGGTAATAGTAGCGGGTCAATACGAACTGAAGGATGGGATGCCTGTGAAGGTTGTACGGAGACAAAAAGCCCCATGAACCTCTCGAATTTGGCAGTTCGAAGACCCATCACGACATCGATGTTCTTTCTAGCGCTGGTGATCTTTGGCTCCATCTCCCTGCTGCGCCTTCCCATAGATATCCTGCCGGATATAACTTACCCGTCCATTACAGTTTACACTGAGTACGAGGGAGCCGGTCCTCAGGAGGTGGAGAGGCTCATCACCGAGATTATTGAGAAGAACGTTAGCACCATAGAAAACGTTAAGGACATTCGCTCAACTTCAGGTGAGGACTCCTCTAACGTCACGATCGATTTTAACTGGGGAACAAACCTGGACGAGGCGGCAAATGAAATTCGGGAAAAGCTCGATCGGGTTCGCCGTTTTCTGCCGGAAGATGCAGATAATCCCTTTCTCTATAAATATGACCCTTCAAACCGTCCTATTATCTTCTTTTCATTGAGAGGACCAATCCATCCATCCAGGCTGAGGGATCTGGCCGACGACCGCATCAAATATGATATTGAACAAGTAGAGGGAGTGGCAGCCGTTGATATATGGGGAGGCTTAGAGAGAGAAATCCATGTAGAGGTCAACCGAGGGAAACTTCGATCTATTGGTCTCTCCATTGATGCATTGGTCGGCATCCTTAATGGAGAAAGCCTCTCGCTTCCAGGGGGATATCTCGAGGCAGGGAGGAGGGAGTGGCTGGTTCGTCCATTGGGAGAGTTCTCGAGCCTGGAGGATATAGAGAACATCATCGTTGTCACGAGGCAGGGGACCCCTGTCTACTTGAAGCAAGTGGCCCAGGTGAAGGACGAATTTAAAGAACTCCGCAGTCACACGCGCATTAACGGCGAACGCGGTGTGATAGTAGCGATAAGGCAGAGATCGGGAAGCAACACAGTGCAGGTTTCAAACCGGGTTCTAAAGATACTCCCAAGGCTCAAGAGTGAGCTTCCCGAAGGGGTAACCCTCACCCTTGTGCGCGATACCGCGGATTTCATCAGGAAATCCATCAAACAGGTACAACAGGTCGCCTTCATAGGGGGGGTCCTGGCGATAGTAATACTGTTTGCCTTCCTCAGAAACATCCGAAGCACGATCATTATCTCTACCTCTATACCAATCGCCATCTGGTCCACCTTCTTCCTTCTCGAGCGTATGGGGCTCACCATCAACATGATGTCGCTTGGTGGATTGGCCCTCGGGATTGGGATGATCCTGGATAGCTCTATTGTGGTTCTTGAAAACATCTTTCGCCACCGAGAAGAGGGAAAAGGGGCGATAGAGGGGGCCACAGAGGGAAGCAGTGAGGTGAGTATGGCAATCACCGCTTCAACGCTCACCACCATATGTGTGTTTCTTCCACTTCTCTTTCTGAAGGGGATAGAGGGGGTAATATTCAAACAGATGGCCCTCACCGTGACCTTTTCCTTAGTGGCTGCGTTGGTAGTAGCTCTAAGCCTGATCCCCATGCTCTCATCCCGATTTCTTCGGGTTGAAAAAAAAGATACAGGTGCGGTTCGAGCCCGCTTCTACGAAGGGTATCTGAGGGGGCTGGGGTGGTCCCTGAAGCACCGAAAGACAGTGTTGGTGGGATCGCTCCTTCTTTTGTTTCTTGCCTTTTGGTCCCTTCAGCTTAAGGGTGTGGGAACAGCACTCCTTCCGGAGATCGATGAGGGCGTTATCAACGGGGACATCGAGATGCCGGTGGGAACTCGCCTCGATATCACCTCCAAAGTAACAAGGGAGGTAGAGGAGACAATTCTTCGAGATGTTCCAGAGATGAGGAGGATGTTTTCCCGATCGGGCAGCCACTGGCGCAGGGGGGGAGGCTCTCATAGTGCCTATTTCCGGGTGTACCTGGTAGACAAAAAGGATAGAAAGCGCTCGACAGAGAAAATCATGGCAGGCCTGAGGCTGAACCTTGCAGACATTCCCGCCGCCAAGGTCCGTATCTCTGAGGGGAGATCCATGTACTCAAGTTTTCTTGGTGGCGGGAGGGAGGAGAGGCTCGAGATGGACCTCAGAGGCTACGATCTCGTGAAGGGGAAGGCCCTCGCCCAGGAGGTCATCGGCAGGATAAAGGGGGTCGAGGGAGTTATCTATCCCAGAATGAGTCTTGAGGACAATCGGCCCGAACTCCAGATAGCCATAGATAGGGCCAAGGCAGCCACATTGGGTCTTCAGATCTCGCGAATCCTTCAGGTTATCAATACCAATATAGAGGGGACAGCAGCCTCCAAGTACCGGGAGGAAGGAGATGAGTTTGATATCCTTGTCCGGTTACGTGAAGAGGATAGGGGCAGTCTTAAAGATATCCTGAATATATCCATCACAGCGCCGGGAGGCAAAGAAATCCCGTTGAAGGGATTTGCCACCGTCATCGAGGGGAAAGGGCCGACCAGAATAGATCGCAGGAACCAGGAGAGATTGATCACGGTGATGGCAGGGATTCAGGGAAGGGATCTGGGCCATATCGTTCAGGAGATCGCAGAGAAGATCGGTGACTTGAAGTTGCCTTCAAACTTTCGTCTTGATTTCACAAGCGAGTACGAGCAACAGAAAGAGGCCTTTGGAGGGTTGCTGTTCGCCATTGCCCTGGCCATCGTCCTGGTCTACATGGTGATGGCCTCTCAGTTCGAGTCCCTCACTGAGCCCTTTGTGATCATGTTCACGGTACCCTTTGCATCCATAGGGGTTATTCTCGTATTATTGCTGCTCAATATGAATGTGACGATCCCCGTCTTTATCGGAGGGGTTCTTCTTATCGGCATCGTGGTGAACAACGGCATCGTCATGATAGACTACATCAACCGGCTGAGGAGAAGGGGGAATCCCCTGACTGAGGCGATTCTCATCGGCGCGAGAAGGCGCCTTCGCCCAATCATGATGACCACCCTTACCACTTGCCTCGCACTGGTACCCATGGCCCTCGGGTTTGGGGAAGGCTCAGAAATGAATGCACCCATGGCCCGTGTGGTGATTGGAGGAATGCTGGTATCTGCTCTGTTCACCATCTTCTTTGTTCCCACCTTATATGGCTCAATTAAAGGAATTAGTAGAAACTAAAATCACATGAAAGGAGGGTAAAAAATGAATTTACAGTCGCCCTTCTTTAACCCCATGACAGGCAACGTGAGCCCCGGAATCGAGAAGATTGAGGCGAGGAATTTCTTTGACACACCGATCATTAGCAAACAAGCAACGTCCATGAAAAACACACCCTGAAGGAAGATTAATTGGTGTAGGGACTTCTCCTTTTAGTTTGATATGCTTATAATCGCGTTTACCAAGTTCCGGTATGGCGTTCAGGAGGGCCTTGGTGTAGGGATGTCGCGGTGATTCAAACAATTCCCTGGTGGGCGCCAATTCGCAAATCATTCCAAGGTACATGACAGCAACACGAGAACTGATGTGCTTTACAACGGCCAAATCATGGGTAATAAACATATAGGTAAGGCCACGGTTTGCCTGGGCATCCATGAGCAAGTTAAGAATCTGGGCCTGAATGGAAACGTCCAATGCTGACACTGGCTCATCAGCTATAACAAATTCTGGATCAACCGTTAATGCCCGTGCAATACTGATGCGTTGCCTCTGTCCGCCGGAAAATTCATGAGGATAGCGATCTGCCCATTTGGGATCTACTCCTACCTGCTTCATTACATCGGCCACCTTTTCCTCAACCTCTTGAGATGTGGTGGATTTATTATGAAAATAGACCGGTTCCTCTAAGATTTTCTTAACCGTCATTCGAGGATTGAGTGATGCATAAGGATCCTGAAAAATCATTTGCATTTTCTTACGATAGGGGAGCATCTTTTGAGAAGTCAGGTTATCAATTCTTTTATCCTGATAATATATTTCACCACTGTTTGGAGGATATAACCCAAGGACTGCCCTTGCTAATGTTGACTTTCCACATCCGCTTTCACCAACGACACCTAAGGTTTCGCGCGGCATGATTGAAAAGCTTACATCATTTACCGCCTTGACAGTAGTTCGTTTGCGAACGATACGTCTATTTTCGATCGCGAGTTGATCGAGCAGACCACCAGATATATCAAAATATTTAACCAGATTATTAATAGTGAGTAGTCCGTTAATGGTATCCACTATAAATGTCTTCCTAACACATGACAGGCAATCATTTGGTTGCGATCATTCACACTGATAAGTATAGGGGCTTCCGTTTCGCATATCGTGCGGCTAAATGTGCAGCGAGGATGAAATGCGCATCCTGGCGGAATATCGGTCAGGGTTGGCATCATCCCAGGGATCTGGTTTAAGCGGCTGCCCGCTTCAAGTGTGCCTGGAATTGCTTTTATTAGGCCTTTGGTATATGGATGCTGAGGATTGTTTATGATGTCCTCAGTGCGGCCTGTTTCCACAATTTTGCCTGCATACATCACAGCGATTTTTTCTGTAACCTGTGAGACAACCGCCAAATCATGGGTAATGAGAATAAGGCCCATATCTTCTGTTTCACATAATTCAAGAAGAAGATCCATGATGCCTGCCTGGATCGTCACATCTAAGGCGGTCGAGGGTTCATCAGCAATAATCAAAGCGGGATTTGTCAGCATAGCAATCGCAATAACAATTCGCTGCCGCATCCCTCCCGAGCATTCGTGCGGATATTGATATAACCTTTTCTCTGGTGATGGAATATACACTTTTTTTAACTTTTCTATTGCAAGGCCTATCGCGTCTGCTTTACTCACGTTTTGATGTGCTAGCACGGTTTCGACCATCTGGGTACATATGGTGAGAACCGGATTAAGCGTCATCATGGGGTCTTGAAAAATCATGCTGATTCGGTTGCCACGGATCTTGCGTATCTCCTCATCAGACAACTTATTTAATTCTTCACCTTCAAATAAAATTTTACCTCCCGAAATATATCCTGGCTTACTTAAAAGATTAATTATTGCAAAACCGGTTACTGATTTTCCGGCTCCGCTCTCACCAACCAGACCGAGTTTTTCCCTTTTATCAAGTGTAAAGCTGGCGCCGTCAATGGCTGTCAGATCACCGAACCTTAAGGCAAATTTAACTTCCAAATCCTTGACTTCCAATAAATGACCCATAATAAACCCTATTCAATTGAATATTGGCAGCCCCTCCTGATTCTCACTCTTCAATATTCAATCGTCAATAAACGGCCTACCCTTTATATAATTTTGGGTTCAACACATCCCTTAACCAATCTCCAAGGAGGAGGATAACCAAAATAAAAATAATCAGCAGAACTCCAGGGAAAAAGGTGATCCACCATGATCCACTGAATATATATTCAAAACCGGATCGTATGAGAGAACCAAGAGAGGGCTTGGTAATGGGCATTCCTAAGCCTAAAAATGAGAGTGCCGCCTCACTCATTACCGCCTCAGCCACCTGAATGGTGGAGATTACAAGAACAGATGTCATCGTATTGGGTAAAATGTGTCTATACATTATCGGCCAGTGACTTAGGCCAATTACCCGCGCTGCCTCAACATACTCCTTCTTCTTTTCCCCTAGAACTGAAGCCCGCACTGTCCTGGCATATATTGGCCAGTGAGAGAGCCCAATAATTATGATCAATAACGGTACAGCCAGTTCTTCGTAACGCCCGACACCAAAAGCCAGCTTGAAAATGGCGCTTGCAAAAATCGCAACGATCAAGTAGGGAATAGAAAATTGAATATCGGTTATCCGCATTAAAAAAGAATCGAGTTTTCCTCCCAAATAACCGGAAAACAGGCCCATCAGAATCCCGATGAATGCTTGAAGCAAAACCGCACCACATCCAATAATGAGAGAAACTCGCAAGCCATAAATCATGGTGCTCAAAAGGCATCTGCCCTGAATATCTGTCCCTAAAATGAAATCCTTAGTGCCCTTCTCCATCCATGAAGGAGGGGTTTCAGCATCCATAATATCAAACGTTGATGTATCATAGGTATTGTAGGGTGCTACAACCGGCGCCAAAAGACTGATGGCAATGAGAATTGAGAGAACGACGGAACTGATAATAGCGATCGGATCATGTTTGAAACTATAAAGTAGATATGAATTCTTAAATCGGTTCCAGGCTCTCATTTTGTTCCTGCAATTCGCACCATGGGATTAACAATTCCGTAAATAATATCGACTATTGTATTGACTAATACAAATATCACCCCCACCACAACCAGGTAAGCCACCAAAAGAGATGTATCAGAGCGTTCCACGGCCTCCAAAAACATAAAACCCATCCCTTGCCACTGAAAAACGGTTTCCGTCAGGATAGTAAAGGCAAACATAATTCCCAACTGAACACCAAATACGGTTATTACGGGAAGTAATGTATTTTTAAAGGCGTGAATAAACCAAACGCGCTCGCGGTGGAGACCTTTTGCCCATGCAAATTGGATATACTCTGTTTCCAGGACTTCCATCATTTCTGCCCTGATCAGTCGTATAAAAAGCGGCAACATTATCGATGAGAGAGATATACTGGGTAGAACCAGATGTTTTAATCCGTCCCAGGTCAGGAATCCAGTCTCCCACCACCCTCCTATTTTCACGGTTTCACCTCGACCAAAGGATGGCAGCCAGTTCAGTTCCACTCCAAAAAGATAGATAAGGGCTATGGCCGTAAGAAATACCGGTATGGCTACTCCAATGGTACTGAACGCCATTGCAAATCTGGAAAACAATCTTTTTGGATAAATGGCGCAATATATACCCGATGGTATGGAGACGATAATAAGAATAATGGAGGTAACAATCACTAATTCAAGGGTTGCCGGGGCCTTAGATATAATGACTGCGAGGGCCGGTTTCTTGTAGAAAAAAGACAGTCCCAAATCACCTTTACATGCCTTTTTCACAAAGCGAAAATATTGAATATAGAAAGGGTCATTTAAGCCCAGCCGATCTCTTATCTCTTCTCGTTCGGCCGGCGTAACTCTTTCACCAACCAAATCTCTGACCGGATCACCAATATGGTGTTGGATAGAAAAACCCACAAGGCTGATTACCAGCATCACAATAATGGATTGAATAATACGTCTAACTATAAATGCGAACATAACAGAATTGTTTTATCTCACTTTTTTATGAATTCTTTTCATACGATTAATGTTGTCCTGGGTCAAGGGGGAAAGGATCTCACTGCATGAATATATCAATTAATATAATTTTGGTAGGAAAATGTATCTATAATTTTGGGGCAGAACATTTAATAGCAACGCTCTGCCCCCTTAAAGATCCATAGTGTAAAAGTGAAGTATTACTTTATAACAAGATCTCCTAAATAAGGGAAGTTCATGGTGTTAACGATGGGCTTTATGCCCACGTTATTTTTCCCCGCGTAGGAATGGTTCTGCCAGTGAAAGGGCACAAAGGCCGCATCATCATAGAGAAT
>Ga0180438_10009755_pt1 | contig 11894 bp, 8 predicted proteins | sample SS_ome_12_FD_132455 | JGI IMG/M metagenome (GOLD analysis project Ga0180438, IMG submission 132455) | Hypersaline lake sediment archaeal communities from the Salton Sea, California, USA - SS_3_D_2 metaG | ecosystem: Environmental > Aquatic > Non-marine Saline and Alkaline > Hypersaline >...
CCATTGACGATCAAATCAGACAGGAAAAATTCCATGCTGCCATGATAAATTTGCATGTTGTAAATGCCAAAGCGATCAATGTCACTGGGTTCATTCCGGTGCCCCGGTAACAGGAAATAACTGACAGGAGGGTAATCATCGAATTTAAACGTAATGCGACCTTTCATCTGGTCGGCATCTTTTTCAATATTCCAAAGATGATATCGACCTTTCCGATACCAGTGATCCACCAATCCCGCATCTCGCGCCTTCAATAGTAATTTGTGCAGGCTTTTTTTCGTTATTGAAGGTTCATCTATTTTTGCTCGCTTTAAAACAGAGTCTTCATGAACATTTGATGTACTAGCGATCCAGTCCGGTAGCCGTGGATCAGGCCAGCTTTCGGCAACTGTGGCTTCAGGTTCGTAGATCAATTCCCAGCGATGAACCGAACCGTCGCAGGAAATGATAATATCGGGATTGAGGATGGCGCCCGCGGCTCTACCTGTTTTATAATCCAGGTGGAAACGCGCCAAACCGCTTTTCACCTCGCCGATTCGAAAACCACAAGACGACCAGACCCGCCAGCCCTGACGCTCACTGTTGAAAAAGCCGATATAAAAACCAAAACCTTCTTCAGGTGGAGCAATTACAGCAATCTTACCCGAAGCAGTTAATTTATCTTTGAAAGAAAAGGGACTGATGGGCATGGCATAATAAGCAGGCGTGGTCGATTTCCAGATGATTCCGCCGATTTCACCAACGCCATCACCATTGTGATTGGTGGGTTTCCAGCCAAAGTCCTGGGTGATGGTCGGGCAATTTTCGCACTGTACACGATTGTTCATGCCTTCCCAGCCAGGGTCTTTGCTGAAGTCCTGACGGATCGTGGCAATATCCGATTTCCCTGATTCTTCTGACCAAGCAAACCGGAGCATAACACAAAAACTTAAAAGAAAAAGAATGATAAAGCCGAATCGATGGGCAGGTTTGTTTTTTTTAGAACTACATTGTATACTCATAAATCATATCCTTAGGTATAGAAAAACACCTTCTATTGTTTGTTGACCGTGAAGAATGTACCCCGAACCAGCTTTCCCTTTGCGGTTTCAGTCTCATGATAGACCTGAATAACATTCGGTGCGACTTCCACAATATAGTTGTAATCCCTTGTCATGCCGAATTGGAACGCGCCCTTCCACGTGTTCCCGTCATCGTCGGAGAAGATAAGCCAGTTACCAGGTCGACTATATGTGCACACGATAATGCCGTTAGCCAATGTAACGAGGTTGGGGCATACGCCCCGATCGGCAATTTGATATGGTAGCGTCCATGTCTTGCCCATGTCTATAGAACGCGAACAGTAGAGCGGAGTGGGGAAGAGTGTGGTAGTGCCTCCATTTCGTCCACCCGTACGCATCACACAAATCAGATCTGCGTTGGTAGCCTGAACGATATCTGCCTCCCGGAAGCCCTCCTGCGTTATGGCCGGAACGGCGGCGGTGGGTTTCACCCGTTCATCGGGTAGATGCTCTGCCAACGGATGATCATCTGGTAACCCCCGACCCAGCATTTGGTTGTATGCCACATGCACATGGTTGCCCCACGTGCGGCCACGATCCGTTGAAAAGACAACCACGGTGCGGTATTTTCGCTGTCCCAGCTCCGGGGGATAGCCGTCACACAGTTCGGTATCGCCTTCGTAATTGCCGTACATTGTGCCGATAAGCCTGCCGTCGGGAAGTTTCAAGATTCCGTGATGAAAGAGAAATCCGTCGATTAGATCGCCCCCGCCCGTTAGCGTATAGGAGGCATTCGAGATATCGACAACAGCTTCATCTTCATGAACCGTTTTCCAGTTATCCTGTGAACGACGCACCTGAAGCGTAAACAATCCGTCGGATCGCCGTCTCGAATTCCGTTTAATTGCTAAAATCTCACCGTCACCCAAATCGATGGCTACTTTCTCACCGGGACTATAAGGACCTGGCCCCCAGGTATGTCCGCTGTCGGTCGACCACATCGATCTCTTTCCCTTTCCCACAACGATGCGGCTATCATCGAACCGGAAAGCCAGCGCCGTCTCCGGTCCGGGGATGGGCACCGATCCACCAGGTATGACCTCAATGCCCGGAATTTCCGGGACGACAACTTCGAACGATTGCCCCGTCGCTGAGTACACGTAAACAAATAGAAACACGCTCATCAAGAAAGATCGGATCATATTATCTTACCTCATATTTGGACAAAATGCTATAAGACGGAATACATTTATTCATGCAGATCAAACCCGAAAAGTTGCGCATCTTGCAACTGGAACTCCAGGCGAACCGGTTTTTTGGACAGGGATACCAAATCACCTTTCCATCTTACTGGAATATCGACGGCATTGCCATGAATATCAGCCCAATCGAAATCCTTTATCGGACGTCCCTCCTGGTCCAATAGGCGTACCCTCATCTCGCCCAGCACATAGGCATTAACAGTCATGGAGGAGCCGTTTAGGATAAGCGATTTGGTTATCAGCGATCCCATATTCAGATCCGCCTCGCGTGCCACATAACGATCCCTCGGCATGCGGGCCAGGCCAATTTGCCTTTCATTAAAACGATTCACCTTATGGCCCCTTTTGTAGCCACCATAATAAATGAAGGTCTCATCACCCACGATAATCTGCTCATCGCCCCACACATGTGCATGGTCCCATGCATCGGGATGCGGATCGTTGGGCATGAACGGCTCATGATCACGCTGCCAGGTTCTACCGTCACGGGTCCAGGCGAGAACGGTATAGCCCAGGCCTGCTGCTTTTCGATCCATATCACCCATTTCCTTTGCAATTTTGCCAGGTGTGGCATTCAGGTCATCTCGAAGAATTTTGACCAGCCCGATCAGTAAATCTCCCCTGGAAATCACACCTGACATGGCATAAAATTGGGTTTCACCCTCTTCTATGGGGGCGCCAATTTTTGCCATGAAAATGGGCCATTTTTCTTCCCAGGTGAGCAAATCTTTGCTTACACTTTGATGTGGAATACGCTGCGTTCCTTCCCAACGTTCATGTTTCAACCTGACCGAACCGATCGCCAGGTACTGTTTGCGAATTGGATCCCAGTGCAGGGAATTGATGTCGTGATTGTGTTCCCACACGGTTTTATTTGTCAACATTTTCCAATCAAGACCATCTGCTGAGACCGCAATTTTCATCCCATCACCATGCCAGAATGCCAAGACGTATCGCTGGGCTTGATTTTCAAATTCCTTTCCTCGATCTAAAACGGTAACACCAAATTTAATCTGATGTGGGTCTTTCAACACCCGATGCGGTCGAATCCAATGAATACCGTCTTCAGATTTCATGTAACCGATGTGCGACTGGCTAATATGTTCTGCTGTATTGTACCAGATACGGAATCGCCCCGTGTCAGGATCTCGCAGCACGCTCATATATGGCTGAAAATTTTCATCGCCGTCTTTTCCGCCAGTAATAATCGGATTTGGAATTTTCACTGGATTATTTACCGTTCGGCTCAGCAACGATTGCTCGGCAATCAGATAGTCGTCGATGAAAAGATGTGGACCCATTTTTAATTCGATTGGCTTTTTCTCAATTTGACCTGAAACACTTTCGAAATTGAAAATAAAAAGGAATGCTATTATCAATTGCAGTTTGTTATAATTCATACCTGTTTTTCCCAAATGCTTGTTCGTATCTTTAAAATTCTATAATCACTTTTTTATTTCCCACAGAATGAAGAATCCCGCGGATATGATTTAGAAAAAAAATGGGGGAGGAATCTTCAATCTGTGGAGGAATTATTTTTAATTTAATCCCAACATTTTCATTTGGCTTTTGATTTGATTTTCTCGTTCAGGGCTTAGCCTGGCAAGTGGGGGTAACACCCAGGGTTCACACAGTTCCAGCTCATCCATCATAACTTTTAACGTAGCGATTGCCTCACTGCCAAGCATACCTGATTGATGGATATTAGCGATTGGATTGATTTCTGATTGCAACTGTTGGGCGTAATGGTTGTCTCCTCTTATCACGAAATCATATAATTGTTTGAATTTTTTCGGAATTAAGTTCCCCGTACTGGGAACAATTCCATCGAATCCTAATAAGAGCGTATTCAAAGATTGTGCAGTCCATCCGCAAAGTAGCGAAAAATCCTGCCTGGTAGCATAAGTTTTCGCTAAAGTTCTTAAACGTTCAAAGTCTCGCTCTGAATCTTTTAATCCAACAATCTTTGGATGATGACTGAGTTTTTCGATCACATCCGGAGGAATCGACATGTGAGTTGTCGATTTAATATTGTAGATCATGATCATACCCGGGCATTGTTCAGCTAATTTTTCGTAATACCTCACCATCATGTCTGGAGTAAGCGGATAATAAGAAGGAAGATGAGTAACAAAAATATTTATACCGAAATCATGAAATTTTTTGGCTAACGTCAATGAATTTTCAAAACAGTTATCCGAAATCCCAGTGTAAACGATAGTGCGTTGATTAACATATTCAGTTACTTGTTTTACTAACTGGACTCGAGTTTCAAAAGGGATCGATGCCGATTCTCCGGTCGTTCCTAAAATAAAAGGATAGGTATCCCCGTCTAAGATATGCTCACTCAGTTTTAAAGTTGCCGCCTCGTCTAGCTTACCGTTTTCTTTGAAAGGTGTGACCATGGGTATAACCACACCATGATATTTTTTTTCTTGTTTCACCTTTTATCCCTGGTTTTCTATTCATTTATTTTAATAATAACATCCGTTTTGTATCTGAAATGTTATCTATTTTTAGTTGATAAAAATATAAGCCGCTAGGCAGATCTTTCGCAATAAATGTAACGATGTACGAGCCGCTTCGTTGATATTTATTTACGATTGTACCTGCCAGTTGTCCCTGAATATTGTAGACATTCAATTGGACAAACGAATTTTTTGGCAAATGATATTTAATCATTGTTTGGTTATTAAATGGATTGGGATAATTATTTTCCAATTGAAAATCTTGAAGAGTAACTTCAACATTTGAATATACCGATGAAAAACCACCCTGTCTGTCAATTTTTAATAAATAGACTTCACTGCCATTGCCGTAACTATTTGCTCCACCGCTAACAATGTAACCGCCGTCTCCCACCTCGCGCACACAGGAGAAACCTTCATCATTGTAGTCTCCATAAGTCCGGCTCCATAGTTCATTTCCTGAAGCATCGGTTTTAATGATATATCCATCGGCACGCCAATAATTCGAAAAGAAGGTATTCTCCAGGCTACCAACCACGAGATATCCGCCATCACTTGTTTGAATAACATCGCTAGCACCATCCTTATGCACTTCACCATAGAGCTTGTGCCATTGTTCATTGCCGGCAGCATCGGTTTTGACGAGATAGACATCACGCGCCTGTGCCCCAAAACTGGCTGTCCAGCCGGCGATAAGATAACCCCCGTCATCGGTTAAAACTACCTTTCCTAATTTATCCCAGTCGGTTCCGCCATACGTCTTATACCATACATCGTTTCCATTACTATTCAGCTTCAAAAGATAACCGTCGTGTTCTCCGGCACCGTAACTGGTGGTTGATCCGGCGATCACATAACCGCCATCCGAAGTCTGTCGCACACAGCCCGCACCTTCTCCTAACTCACCGCCCCACCGCTTCTCCCAAATCAGGTTTCCACTGGCGTTCAATTTGATCAGATATGCATCGACATCTTGCCTTTGCGCAGTATCATGCTCATAGCTCCCCACGATGAGATACCCACCGTCGCTCGTTGTGATGACATCCGCAGCACCATCATTCTGATTACCTCCGAATGTTTTATCCCAGATAACTGTTCCGGAGGCATCTGTTTTGACAATCCAGACATCCGGCGGTTCATTATCATCCGAATTTGCTTTGGAACCTGCAGCAATGTATCCTCCATCGTTTGTAGGTATGGCTTCTGAAAAACTTTCGCTGTAGTCTTCGATTCCGTACACCTGGCTCCATATCAACTGACCATACTGATCCAGTTTAATCAAGGTGGCGTCACCGAATTCTTCACCAAGTAGAAGAGTCGAACCAGCCAGGATGAATCCACCATCATCCGTTACGCGAACAGAGCTTGCCCCATCGCTATCTGTTCTACCAAAGATCCGCTCAAATGAGATGAATCCGCCATCGATGTCAGTTCCCATTCCCAATAAAGAAACATCGTCCGGACTCGTACTGGCATTGCTTACGACAACAAATTGTGCCGAAAAACTTCCTTCAGATCCGGGTTGAAACTGGATTTCTAAAAGCTGCTTCTGAAGCAAACCGAGTGTCACAGCGCCAGGATCATTGATTATCGAAAAATCCGCTGCATTCGGACCCTCAATGCGCAAGTCACTTACTATCAGCGCGGTCGAGCTTAAATTATAAATTGATATATACCTGATAGCTACTTTTCCCTCGGGTATTTTGCCGAAATACAGCGTGTCATCTGGTGAGATCGAAAGGTTCTGCGAAAGCCCATTCGAAACAAATATCACCGAAAAGAAAAGCGTTAGACAGAAGGAAAAACATTTCCTTGATATTTTCATTTTAACATCCTCCAAGCTGAACATAGCAGACAATCAAATATCCATCGATAGAAAGAAAGTTGTTCCATATTTCCATCGTTATACCGTCAAAAAATAGACGGCGCAGTGAGCTCACTGCGCCGCTATTACGGGCAACGGACGAGAAAATCCTCGATTTCCTCATCACCTGAGTTTCATAAAAGAGCCTAAAGGGTAATTTTAAGTCCGCCCTGCATCCACCAGTGGTAGTATTCCTGCAGTTTGGGACGATCTGGAATTCCGTAATACTCGAGTACCGGCTCATTTGTAATATTAACCGCCTCCACAAAAACTTGCATCCATGGCAGGATATCGTAGGTCGCGGAAAAATCCAGCTGAAAGTGTGCATCTTTCCATTCATCCCAATCTTCGTTCTTACCGACTGTCTGGAGAAACTCACCCTGGTACATGGCACTGAAGCGCGCGGAAAAACCGTATTTATCGTACGAAAGAGAGATGTTTCCGATGTCACCAGCCTGGCCGGGTAGAAACCCTTCACGATCAATACCAAGATTCGCGTCTGCCCATGTGTGGGTGTAGTTTCCATAGATGCCAAAACCACTAAGAAAACCGGGTAAGAAGGAAAACTCCTGGTTCCAGGCTACCTCAAGCCCCATCAGCGTGGCATCGCCGCCGTTCACCGGCTCTGTAAAATCAAAATCATCAAAAGCACCGCCGACTATCTTCGATTCCTTCTCGAAGATGATATTGTCGAGTTTCTTGAAAAAGAAACCACCGGAAACGATTCCAATGCCCTGAAAATAGTGCTCAACCATGAGGTCTAGGTTCAGCGCCGTCGTTGGGTCTAGATCCGGGTTGCCCTGCTCAATCTCTTCACCATCAGCGTCAAGATAGTAATATGGGGTAACATACCAGTAATTCGGTCTGGAGATAGACTGGGTAAAAGCAGCACGAATATTGCTCATAGGTGTCAGACGATAACGGACGTGAAGCATTGGCAAGAAATTATTATAGTCCCTATCGACCGTAACATCTGCCAAATTCGTAAGATTTCCACTATCGTCCAGCTCAACTTTTTTACCATTATATTCGGCCTTAGTAATCTCATGACGGAAACCACCTAAAAACATGAAATCGCCCATATTAACAGTCGTCATGGCATAGTAGGCATAGATATCTTCGATAGAAACATAATGCTGCGCTTCAGAGTCCCACCAACGTAGTTCACGTTCTAAATCAGGATTGCCCAGATTGTCATTGTAAAAGTCTTGTAACTTGTCTCCGTCAGGTCCCGGTCCGTAGACATAATTCCCGTTCATGAAATCCTCGTCCTTGTAATCCGCCACAAACTGATTCAGGAAAAGGTCATCGCCTCGCCATCTAATCCGCCAGCGATCTTCATCCCGGTCTTTTTTATCCCGGCGAATCTTCAAGCCCAACTTGAATTCTGAAGGAAGGTCTGCAAGAGTGTACGGCATTTTAAAGTTCATCGCACCCATGGTCTGCCAGTTATTGGCATAGGTGCTTCGATAATCCATGCCGTCAAACTCGTATTTCGAGGCGTTGTACTGATAGTCATTTCCCAACTCCTGGTCTGTAATCGTCCACTTAGGGAATTTGGGTTCGGCCAAGTCGAGCTGCAGATGGACTCTCTCGTCGAGTTGCCATTCAGACTCCAACTGGTCTGGGTGTTTCTCATTGGCATAACTCTGGGCAATGATATAATCAAGTTCCTTATTACCGAACTTGTGCAATCCACCGCCATTGAAATTATACTGGGTTAATTCTTCAACACGCTGTGTATGTATCATAATGATGCGCGATCTCTCTGTCAGAACCTCATTCGGGGCTTCACGAGGGGTATATGAGATGTAATTACCTGCAGCTCGAATACGCCAACGACCGCGCCATTGCTCGTCATCCATTCTGCTATACATCCCATTGACAAACCACTGATGGTTGTCATTGAGTCTGTACTCTAAACCTGTTCCCAGTCCGTAACGTGTACGCGTACGGCGGTAATCCCGCAAATCGAATTGATCAAGCGCAAACGGGATTGGATTATCATTAATGTCTTCTGTATCATCGAATTCGAATTCCATACCGTCGGTACCCCGCTCTTTCACGTCATAGTTGGCTGAGAAGGTGAATCCGATATTCTTATTCTCCCCAAACCGGTTGCTGTAGTTCAATTTACCTTGACCGATCATCTTTTTATCGATCCTGGCATAACCAGGTCCTAATGTCAGGTTAAAGCGGCTTCCCGGATGATCAAAAGCACTTCGTGTCACGAGGTTTACCGATCCACCAATAGCGTCACCATCCATATCCGGTGTAATCGCCTTATTCACTTCCACCGATGCCAGCTGGCCGGCTGTGATGATATCCAATTGAGCATAACGTTCCTCAACCCGGTTGGTAGCAAGCTTTTGACCATTTACGGTCACATAGTTAAGTCCCGGAGCTGTGCCGCGAATGAAAACGTACCTGCCATCTCCCTGACTTCGATCGATAAAAACACCCGGGATACGCTGCAGCACTTCGGCTGTATTCACGTCCGGAAAACGCTCCATTTGCTCTTGAGACACTACGTTCTTAATATTCGTTGCCATTCTTTGCTGACTGAGCGCCTTGACCTGTCCCTGTCGTAATCCTTCGACGACAACTTCTCCCACTTCGACATAACTAACCATCAATGCTATATCTTGTTTAACCTTACTTCCAGCAGTGACTTGCACTTCGGTTGAAAATTCTTCGTATCCAATATACCTCGCAACCAGTGTATAGGTACCTGGTGGTAAATTTTCAATACGGTACATTCCAGCACGGTCGGTTGCTGCTCCAAAGTTCGTTCCCTGTACAAAAACATTGGCACCTGGTAAGAAATCTCCTGTATTGGTATCAGTAACTCTTCCCACGATGCGTCCCCTGAATTGGGCATTTAAATCAGTAACAACTAACGAGAGGCCTAACACGATTAGTAGCCCCATAATCAAAGTCTTATGATTCATATGGTTCATCGCCTCCTCCTAATTAATTGTTTTTAGAGGAAAAATTATTTACGGAACTATTGATTTTATGAAACAAATTGAATCATTCATTAAAACAATATTATTTATACAGATCATCACCTCCTATCGATTCTTAATTTAAAATTTATATTTCCCTTTGAGTGTGACCACCTCCTTTCGAGGATCATTTTTAAAGTGCTTTTTTTACTTCAAATCTTAAAATAATCTGCAATTGTTATATTTTTATTTTTGATATAACTTTCAACTTCATCGATAACCTCCTTAATCCTTGAGGGGGAATAACCGAGCAATCTCAAAGAATAATTGATAATCATATAGCCTGGTTTTCTAGATGTTTCGTCAATCCTTCCTGCTCCTTTTTGCTCATAAAATGAATCTGCAATTCCCTGAATCGCCATGGCTAAAGAGTCCAATTCTTTGGGCGAAATTTTGTCACCAAAAAATGTTTGCAGTCGAATTTTTTTATTCTCTAAAGAGTACTTATGAATTTCTGGAATCTTTCGAATGACGAGCCATAGTGGAAAAAGTTTTGGGTTTTCCAGGGTATTGATGTAACCAATTTTCAAATCCAGCGCAAAACCGACTTCAGGACAAAATGAAAGGGAATGGATTTGTGAAATCTGCTCTCTAAGGATGTGTATATAATTTTTGCAGATCGTTTCCAGGATGCTCAGTTTGTTGGGAAAATGAAAATATAAATTGCCCATTGACGTCTTTGCTTCTTTCACAATTTGACGAACAGACGTCTTCTCATATCCCTGCTCGGAGAATAGCTTTTTTGCAGCCTTTAAAATGTCTTCGTATTTGGCTAAATTTCGCTTCCTGGTGGATGAGATTTTCATAAAATTATATTGCTAAATTTACATTGGCAAAAGTTTAATTTAAATTTTATTCAAATAATCAAGCAACGACTTTTTTGATTATATCTCACACAAATACATGACACAAGAAAAAAGTAACAGAGCACAGCTCTGTTAAATATAATTAATTTATTTTTATTGTCAAGTATTTTTTTTCAATTTGTTAATATTGCTTCAAATGAATTATCCGTTCAAACAACGACTTTGAGAAATACTTTTATTTCCATAGAACTCAAGGGCATTGGATAAATTATCCGTTTGACAAAGAAACGGCTTATAAAATGGCGACATAAAAAGTCGTTTTAAAAGAGCCGCACCCAATTAGATTTGGCTTTACAAAAACTCATTTCTATGCCTGTAAAAGTATGATCGGGAAATTAAATTTGTTGACTTTTAAATAATACTTTAAATTAAGATTTGAATTTTTCTTAAGATTAACTACAACTAATGTATTTAGAGCAAAGTACTGATGGTTGTCATATGTGAATATTAATTTTGTAGAAACTCTTCTAAAAAATAGTTCAGAGAAGACAGGGTCGGTTAATGGGGTTAGTAATGGGGTTTTATTGAAACGGTTGTTTAATGTGAAGGAGGCAGCGAATTATTTAGCGATTTCGGAGACGGGGATTTATCGGTTTGTTGAATGGGGGCTGCTGGCTTACCGAAGGTTACTGAGTGTGCCGAATCATAAGAGTGTTTCACAAAAAGAGCGTGGTCAGATTGTGTTTGAGTTGAGTGATTTGGATGGTTTTGTTGACAGGATGCCGGAAAGACGACAGGGAAATCGGCGATAGAAAAAAGTCTTGATTTATTGTATGAAATTCAATATATTGTTTGAACTTGTTAATAGAAACGCCCTGAATAAAGGAGGAAGTTAATGCACTTTTGGAGCATTGCCGGGGTAAGTTGCAGCATTTGGGAGCAATCATTCTGGTGGCGGTGCATACGGGTATGCGGAAGAGTGAGCTTTTTGGTTTGAAGTGGGAGCATGTTGATTTGGAGAATCAGGTGATTGTGGTCAAACATGCGAAGCATTATCGAAATCGTTATCTTCCGTTGAATGAGGATGTGATAGGTGTTTTAGGTAATTTAAAGGGCGGTAGTGGGGAATTTGTTTTCTCGCATTCGGATGGGAATCCGTACACGCGGGTTGATAAGGCGTTGGCGACGGCGGTGAGGTTGGCGGGGATTCAGAAGTGCACACTGCATGATTTCCGTGCAACGTGGGCGACGGAGTTGTTGGCGTCGGGAGCAGATATCGAGACGGTGCGTCATTTGGGAGGTTGGCGTGATTACACAACGATTTTGCGATATTTGGAGGCGATTCCGGAGCGTCACCAGGGTGGGTGTAATCGATTGTTGGGGAAGTATGAGTCACGACAGTAGTTGGCGGGTGTTTTTCCTACGGACGTAAGTGTATAAAAAACAACATCGCCCCTATAGCTCAGAGGATAGAGCTGTGGTTTC
>Ga0180438_10009757_pt1 | contig 11893 bp, 6 predicted proteins | sample SS_ome_12_FD_132455 | JGI IMG/M metagenome (GOLD analysis project Ga0180438, IMG submission 132455) | Hypersaline lake sediment archaeal communities from the Salton Sea, California, USA - SS_3_D_2 metaG | ecosystem: Environmental > Aquatic > Non-marine Saline and Alkaline > Hypersaline >...
CCCCGCCGTCCAGCCCAGGTTCGTCTCGAAGTCGTCCTCGAAGACGACCGTGAAGTTGACCGAGAAGGTGTGGGTGAAGGCCGGCGCCAAGTTCGGATCGGTCTCCCGGTTGTGGTTCTCGTCCACCGCCAGGATGTAGTAGTCGACGAGCGTCCCGCACGGCTGGGCCGGGATGTCGCCCCGGTACTCGTCCGGGTTGCCCGTGGCCGTCATCAGGACCGACTCCCAGGCGCGGGTCTGCGTCTCGTACATCACGAGGATGGAATCCGGATCCAGCGGCGCCTCGGTCCAGGTGATGGAGGCCACCACCGGGTAGGGATGGTTGGCGTCGTCGGTGTCCGTCAGAGGCGTGTGCGTGATGAAAATGACCGGCGGCTGCTGCGGCGTGGCGCTCACCTCGTCGGAGTAGAGGCTCGGCAAGCCTTCGTTGTCCACCGCCTTGATCCGGTAGTAGTAAGTGCTGTCGTTGGTCACGGCCAGATCCAGGTAGCTTGTGTCCGGCGCGGCCACCACGTCCAGTGAATCGGTCGGGTGGGGGGCCAGGTCGCGGAAGATGATGTAGTAGGCCACCTCCGGCTCGGGGTTGGGATTCCAGGTCAGGAGCACCTGGGCGTCCCCCGCCTCGGCCGCAAGTCCGGTGGGTTTGGACGGCCCGCCGGTGGCGACCGGCACGGCCGCGATGTAGGGGATCCGGTTGTAGGCGGTCACCGTCAGGGTCACTTCCCCCTCGGTCGGCAGCGTGCCCACGATCGGGATCTCGCAGTACCCGGAGCCGTCCGTGACCGCGTGGCCGTGGTAGGTACCCTCGTCGGAGACCGCGCAGCGGGCGCCCGCGACCCCCACGACCGTCACCGCAAAGATCTCGGCCTCGGGGTTGATCGACTCGTCGTGGTTGACGGTCAGCGTCGCCGGTGTGTCCGTCCGCACCCGGAGGGAGGGATCGCCGAAAACCGTCCAGTATAGGAACTCGTTTTCTCCCGAGCTGCCGTACTGCTCCATCATGTGGCAGGACCCGTTGTAGCACAGTCCCCCGAACGTCCGCTTGACGTCGCCCACCAGGAGGTCGGCGAACTCGTCCTCGGCGTCCATCGGCGGGTTCCAGGACTGCGAGATGGTCGAGCCGTAGAAGCCTATGGCGCCCGTGGGGGTTGAGCCGTTGGTGGCCCTCAACCAGGCTTCCCCGAAGCACGTGTATCCGTCGAACTCACCCGTGTTGCACGCCACGCTGAAGATGAACGGGAGCATGTTGTCGTTGACGAGCGCGTTGACGTGCGAGTTGGAGAACCCCGTGGTGCTCCAGCCGGTCACGCCCCCGTGCCCGCAGTAGGTTCCGATGCTGCGCCCGTTGTTCACGGCCACGGTCACCTGCGACGCCGAAGCGCCGGGGTCATAGATCTGGTCGACCTCGGTGTAGGTGTAGTTGAGGAGGTCGGTCCGGATGTTGTCGATGTGTTCCCAGTCGTACTCGTTGTCGTCGCCGGGACCTTCGGCCGACCCGATGCCGAACCCCTTGTGGTACCAGGAGGCCCCGGGGGTGGGGTCGCGCTCGTAGGTGATCGTGCGGCTCACCTGGGTGCCCAGGTCGGTCGTGTTCTCCGCCGAGAGCCGCCCGACGAAGATCTCGGGGTAGTTGTCCGATCCGGTCAGGAGAGAGTAGGTGGGGTCCGATGCAGAGCCCACGTAGGGCGGCGGGCACTCCAGGTAGTCTCCCACCAGGAGAACGTAAGCCAGGTCGTTGCTCGGGTTGTTGTAGTACGACGAGATGTAACTCTTGATCGCCGTCGCATTGCTCCCGGCCTGGGTCACCGTGACCATCTCGGTCTCGAGCCCCATCTGGTTCTTCCAATCGACCAGCGGCTGGACGTTGGAGGTCCACGAGTCGTAGCAGATCACGAGCATCGTGCCCTCTTCTCCCACCGAGGGGTAGCGGGCGGTCTGGAAGTTGACGAAGTGCTCCGCGTAGATCTGCTGGAAGTCGCGGACGAGGTTGCCGAGGGGGCGGACCCGATCGAACTCGTTTGAGCCCGGTCCCGGGACGGATTCGATCCTGAGCACCACGTGGGTGTACACGCGGAGCGTCTCGGTCGAGGGGTTGAACTGGAAGGGGTTCAGCACCACGACGGCGCCCCGGAAGTCACGGAAAATGAAGGGGTCGCGGTGCGCGGCGACCGCCTCGGGGTACCAACCGTCCGTCCGGTAGAAGGGGTCAAAGGTGTACGGGACGTCGGCGGGGTTCACGGTCCTGGAGAGGTTCCCCTTCGACGGCGCCACCCGAACGCCCTCGATGTCCCGGAAGCTGGACTCGAGGACCGTCACCTGCACGCCTCCGGCGTCGGGCAGGATCACGCTCCGGCAGACGTTGGGCAGTTCCGGATAGCCCGCGCGGAGGTCCTTGCTCTCCTCTGCGAGACCGATCACGTGGTAGATCTCGCCGGCGATGTCCACGGCTTCCCGGTCGAATCCGCCCACGCGGTACTCGATGACAGTCCGGCCCGGCTCCGGCTCGAGCACGCTCACGGACAGGGGCGGGGATCCGGGTTCCACCTCCACCCAGACTCCGAACGCAGGTGTGGTGACGAACGACGTCAGCGCCAGTACCCATAGCGCCTTACGCATGGGAACCCTCCTTAGACTGGGGCCTCGACGGTGAGGACAAGACTACACGACGCTTGATGATAGCCGAAAAATATCACAAAACTGTCACGGACTGACGAGATGTCCAAAGATCTGTGAGTTTGTGAACAACTCTTGCATTCCTCACTACGCATTCCGGGTGCCTCCCGGCCCTAGCGGACGACCACGATCTTGCCCGATCGCGCGCCCGCCGCACCGTGCACGCGGCAGAAATAGACCCCGGCAGGGACGCTCAGGCCGGACTCGTCCCGCGCGTCCCACCAGAGTTCTTGGGGGCCGCGCTCGAGGCGCGCGTCGAGCAGGGTCCGGACGAGCCGACCCTGGACGTCGAATACCGACACCACCGAGCGCCCGCCCCGGGCGACTGCGAACCGGATGTAAGTTCCCGAGCCCAGCGGGTTCGGCCAGACGGCGACGGGAAGGATCGCGCGCTCGGAGACGGGATCCGTGCCGTCCACCGAGGCCATCCCGCCCGCGGACGTGTTGATGAGGATCGACACCGTCCCGGCCGCCTCATCGGCCACCACGAGGTCCGGCAGGAGGTCGCCGTCGATTCTGAACGCGCCGATGGACGCGGCCCCCTTCCGGACGCCGTAGGATGCGGCGGGCAGGAACGGGGGTCCTGTGGGCCCGCCGTTTCCGAGAAGCACCGACACGGTGGACGCGGTCCGGTGGGCCGTGGCCAGGTCCAGGAGGCCGTCTCCGTTGAGATCCGCGGCCGCGATCGCCGCCGGGTCTCGCGTGATCGGGAACCCCACGGCAGGTTCAAACGTGCCGTCTCCGTATCCCAGGAGCACCGACACCGTATCGCCGGCCTCGCAGGCGACGGCCACATCGACGGCCTCGTCGTCGTCGAACAGACCGGTCACGATCGCCGTCGGGCCGGACGCCGACGGGTACAGGACCGGCGGCTGGAAGGTGCCGTCCCCGACCCCGCCCGAACCGTTCCCGATGAGAAGGGCCACGCCTCCGGTCCCCGAGAGGGCGACGGCCAGATCCAGGATCTGGTCGCCGTCGGTGTCCGCGGCCGCCAGGTCCATGGCGCCGCCGCCGGCCGGGTAGCCGGTCGGCGCGCCGAACGTGCCGTCCCCGACCCCGCCCTCCCCCTGCCCGAGGAGGATCGAGACGCTCTGGCCGACGACGTCGGCCGCGGCCACGTCGAGGATGCCGTCGCCGTCGAAGTCCTCGGCCACCAGACGGCGGGGACCGTTCCCCGCCGGGTGCGGCACGGCCGCCCCGAAGGTGCCGTCCCCCGCACCCCCGTCGCCGCCGCCCAGGAGGACGTGGATGCAGTCGCCGAAGTAGTCGGCCACCGCCAGGTCGAGGATGTCGTCCTCGTCGAAGTCCGCGGTCACCAGCGCCACGGGAGAGACCCCGGCCGGGTACCGGACGGCCGGAAGAAACGTCCCGTCGCCCGAGGCCAGCTGGATGCGGACCCGGTCGAAGCTCGAATCGGCCACGGCCAGGTCCGCCAGGCCGTCCTCGTTGAAGTCTGCCGCAATGGCGTCGATCGGGCCGAAGCCGCCGCTCAGTTGTGCGGCGGTGCGGAACAGCAGACTGTCGGGGGGATCGGTTCCGAGCAGGATGAGGGCGTTGTCGCTCCAGGCGTTGACCGCCGCCAGGTCCGCCCGCCCGTCCTCGTTGTAGTCCCCCACGAGGACGAACTCGGGGCCCTCGCCCACGGGGACCTCGATGGGGGGTCCGAAGGTGCCGTCTCCGCCCCCGAAGAGGATGCTGGCCCCGTCGGTCATGTAGTTGGTGACGGCCAGGTCGAGGTGGCCGTCCTCGTCGAAGTGCCCGGCGGCCAGCTGCGGCGGGCCGTTGCCTGCGGGGTAGTGGACGGCCGGCTGGAACGTGCCGTCGCCCTGCCCGCCCGAGCCGTCGCCGATCAGGATCGAGATCGTGTCGTCGAAGTAGTTGGCGGCCGCCAAGTCGCAGATTCCGTCCTCGTCGAAATCCTCGGCGATGACGCACGCCGTGCCCGGGCGCGTAGGGTAGACCGCGGAAATCTGAAACGTCCCGTCGCCCTGTCCCTCCGACCCGTTTCCCTTGAGGAGGATCACGGCGTCCCCCTGCATGTCCGCCACGGCCAGGTCGAGGATGCCGTCGCTGTCGAAGTCGTGGGTCACCAGCGAGTTCGGTCCGTCGCCCACGGCGTAGTGGACTGCGGGCTCGAAGGTGCCGTCGCCCACGCTGTCCGCGCCGCAACCGATCAGGATCGACACCAGGCCGCCCCAGAGGTCCGCCGCGGCCAGATCGAGGATATCGTCCGCGTTGAAGTCCCCGGCCGCCAGCCAGGTGGGCCCGCCGGTCACGTCGTAGTGGACGGGCGCCTGGAACGTGCCGTCGCCCTGGCCCGCCGCGCCGTTTCCGAGAAGGATGGACACCACGTTGCTGCCGTTGTGGGTCACCGCGAGGTCCCAGATTCCGTCTTCGTCGAAATCGGCGGCCAGGATGTATCTCGGCCGGCCGGAGGTCGCGTAGCGGACGGCGGGCTGGAAGGAGCCGTCGCCGATCCCGTCGGCGCCGTTTCCGAGGAGGACCGAGATGTCGTCGCTGTCGTGGTTGGCCACGGCGAGGTCGTCGATGTCGTCGCTGTTGAAGTCCGCCCGGGCGACCGAGAAGGGCCGGTCCCCGACGGCGAAACTGCGGGCGGCCCAGAGGTCGAGGTCGGAACTCCCCCAAGCCTCGGCGGCGGGGAAGAGCAAGAGGCACGAGAGCACGGCGATCGCAGGGCGCATGGAGCGCAGTCCTTCTCCGGATGCGCGGGCAACAGAAAGGGGCGGTCCGTGAGGGCCGCCCCAGTCCTCATCCAGGGTCCCTATTATCGCGCATCGCGCCCGGAAAGTCAACGAAGACGAGGGGTTTGCGCACGCGGGGGTGCGCTCCCGAGCGCGTCGGAATTGGACTTCCCTGGCGCTCCGTGGTCGACGGACCCGATTCTGGGGCGACTTCGGCCATCGTGCCCGAGGGACGGCGGCCGGTGGCGTCGGTTGTGCAGGATGGGGGTCGAGTGGCTAACGTTGGAGGGAATCCGACGGCCGGGCGGGTTCCGGCGGAGTCTGAGCGAGGTCCTCTTCGCGCCCGCTCGCGGCCGGCCCGGGCGGGTTCAGGCCCTTCTCGACCAGCAGGTCGTGGTAGAGGGAGGCCGTGTTTGCGAGGAGGGGCTCGACGGCGAACCGCCGCGCCTCGTCTCGCCCGACCTCGCCCATCCGCCGGCGGAGACCCTCGTCGTCGGCCAGTTCGGTCAGCGCCCGGGCCATGGCCTCCGGGTCCCGGGGCGGGACGACGATGCCCGTCGTTCCCGACCGGACGAGCTCCCCGACCGAGCCGACGTCGGTGGCCACCACGGCGCGGCCGGCCGCCTTGGCCTCGATGATCGAGATCGGGAGTCCCTCGTTCAACGAGGAGAGCGCCACCACGTCCAGGTCCCCATAGACGACGTCCATGTCTCTCCGGATGCCGAGGAAGTGGGTCACGGGTTCCAGGCCGAGGTCCCGGACGAGCGCTTCGAGGTGCGGGCGCCGCTCTCCGTCTCCGACCACGATGAACCTGGCCAGCGGGTGAGACCTCGAGACGAGGGCCGCGGCGCGGAAGAAGTCCTCGTGCGCCTTGATGGGGACCAGTCGGGCGACGATGCCGATGAGGATGTGCTCCTCGGCAAGACCCAGCTCACGCCGGAGTTGGCCCCGCCGGGCCTCGCAGCCGAACAGGGGCTCGAGGTCGAGGCCCAGGCGGATCACGCGGAACTTTCTCTCCGGGGCGACCCCCAGGCCCACAAGGTCGCGCTTGACCGCCTCGCCCACGGCCACGATCCGGGTGGTTCTCGAGGCCAGCGCGCGTTCGGCCATCCTGTAGACGAACGACTTGGCCGGACCGAAGTACCCGGTCAGCACGTGGCCGTGAAACGTGTGGACGACCACGGGGACGCCGGCCAGGGCGGCGGCCAGACGGCCCAGGGTGCCGGCCTTGGCCGTATGCGTGTGGACGATGGTGGGTCTCTCCCTCCGCATGAGCCGGTAGAGCGACCCCAGCGCGCGGAGGTCCCGCGACGGCGACGGCTCGCGCTGGAGATCCCGCAGGAGGAGGGGGCGGACGCCGTGCGCGTCGGCCAGGGGATCCATCGACCCTTCGGTGGGGTGTTCGACGCCCCGGACCAGAACGGTCTGGTAGCCGTACGCCTTGAGCCCGGCCGTGAGCAGGATGGCGTTGATCGCGGGCCCGCCCACGTTCAGGCGGGTGATGACGCGCACGATCTTGATCGGCTGGGCCACGGCGCTACCCCTCCTTCCGGGAGAGGCGCCGGATCAGGCGGAATCCCACGGCAGACCTGACCGCCCTCTGGTAGCCGCTCGAGGTCTTGATGCGGAAGGCCACCGGAGACGTGTGGCGGTAGACGCCCGTCCGGATGCGCGTGAAGGGAGTGTCTCGATGAAACCGAGGGCTGTGGGGCGTGAGGACGGCGCCCCGGTAGCCGGCCGCCTCTACGGCGCGGATCACCCGTTCGTCGACCCACCCCTCCGGGTAGCAGAAGTACTCGACGGCGCGGCCCGTGCGGTCTTCGATCGTGTGCTTCGACGCCTCCAGCTCGCGCTCAAGATCGCCGTCGTCCAGCCGCGTGAGATCGGGGTGCGTACACGTGTGCGATCCGAACCGGAACCCTAAGTCCGCCATCTCTCTCACCTGAGACCAGGACACGAGCCGGCTGGTTTCGGCCGACCGTCCGGCGAGGCGGTCGTGCTCGAGAGGCCGGTCCGTCCCCACGTAGTCGGTCACCAGGAACACGGTGGCCGTGAACCCGTAGGTTTGGAGGATGGGAAGGGCCACGCGGTAGTTGTCCTCGTAGCCGTCGTCGAAGGTCAGGCCGACGGATCCCGGAGACGGCGGATGCGCGCCGCCCGAGTCCATCTGCTCCAGCGAACTCCCCCGCAGGTTGTGTGTGGATAGATGGCGCATCTGGAACTCGAACTGTTCGGGCTCGACCCTAAGGGTCGAGCCGCCCGCGCCCCCGACGCCGTGGTACGCGAGAATGAGCGGCGCTCCCGGCACGGTCAACCCCCTCCCCCCGGGCCCCCGTGTCCGGCGAGGCCCGAGAAACGAGAGACCCGGTTCGCCAGGCCCAGGTATCCCGCCCAGGCGAGGCGCCAGGCCTGGTAGCCCAGGGTCGAGAACACGCGATCCCACTCGCCGACCCACTCGACGAAGTCCCCGCCGAACCCCCGCTTGAACAGGTACACGCCCCAGGTCTTGTCCTCCGGCGTGGGGTGGCAGGCGACCCCGTGGAGGTCGTAGACCGCGACCCCGCGCGCCCTGAGCCACCCGAGAATCTCCCAGTGCAGGCGTTCGTTGGCGCCGGTCCCCCGTCCGGCGACGGACGATCCTCCCCATGTGTACCAGCTTTTTCGCCCGAACAGAAGCACAACGGCCCCCGAGACCGGCCTTCCGTCGACCTCGGCCACGAACACGCGGACACGCTCCGAGGGCCCGAGCACGCGGGCGAGATTCCGGAAGAAGGCCTCGTCCTGGATCCGGAACCCGTGCCGCGCCGACGTCTCCCGGAGGAGCGCGTGGAACCGGGCAACATCTTCCTCGCCCGACCCCGAGGTCACCTCCACGCCGCGCTTGGCGGCCCGCGAGATCGCCGAGCGGGTCCGCCCCTCCATGCGTTTGCGGATCTCGCCGATCTCGGGAAGGAGCGAGAGGCGGAAGGTGCAGCGGTGCAGGAGCTCGCCTCTGGCCGGTCTCAGATGAGTGAACAGAGGAGGTCTGGGGGCGTCCGCGCGGACCTCGGGACTGACCCTCAAGAAGATCCCCCGGTTCCGGCGCACGGTCTGCTCCATCGCCTCCCACAGGGCCGAGACTCTGGCCTCGTCTTCGTAATCCACCACCGGACCGCGGGGGACGAGGAAGACCGACCGGCCGAGTCGGCCGAGCGGTTTTTCGAGCATCAGGGCCGCGCCCCAAAGGCGGCCGTCCGCCTCCAGGGCCAGCGGATGGGCCCGCCACCCCTCGGCCTCCCGGAACTCGCCCCACTCGTAGGACTGGTAGATGTGCCCGTAGGTGGAGGACGCCACGAACTCGTTCCAGCGGTCCCGCTCCTCCGGGGGGATCACCCGTGGGGTCCAGGGGGCCTGTGAGGTCCGGCTCGGCATGGGTCCCTTACCCGTCCTTCCCTTCGGCGGCCTCGACCCCCACGGCGGCGTCGAGCGCCCGGGCCGCCTCGGCCACCTGGCGGGGGGCCGAGAACGCCTCGAACTCGGGCCCCGGTGGGTCGGACGCCAGGCCGCCTTCCCGCCACCGCTGGTAGAGGCCCGCCAGTGCGCGCGCCACGCCCTCGACGTCGTCCGGCGGGGAGACCAGGGGCCCCCGGCCGAATCTGGCGAGGATGCGTGTCGCCTCGGCGCCCTCGGGGACGAGTCCGAGGATCGGCCGGCCCGAGGCGATGTACTCCCACGTCTTGGCGGGCACGATCAGATCGCCCTCGGCCCGGGGCGCCAGCACGTAGATGAGCACGTCCGACTCCACCATCCGCCGCACCGATTCCGCGTGGCCCGTGCGACCGGAGAGGCTGACCACGTCCTCGAGGTGGAGCCGGCATAGGGCCCGGAGGGTGCGGTCCCGGTTCTCGGGATCGAACCCGCCCACCAGGTCCACACGGACGGCGGACCGCTCGGGCCCGACCCGGTCGAGGAACCCGCGCAGCCCTTCGAGGAAGGGGACGGCGGCCCGCGTGCCGTAGAAGGTCCCCGTGTGCACGATCCGGAAGCGGTCCGTGGGACGGTAGGTCAGGCCCTCGAACAATTCCGGGTCGTACCCGTGGCGGACGGTCTGGATTCCCTGCGGGTCCAGGTCCGCGTGGTGCCGGGCGAGCCAGCCGGCCAGGCTGTCGGTCGTGACCAGGATCCGCGCCGCCGAGGAGAGGAGTCGGCCCTCGAGCCAACGTTCGACGTTCTCCCGCGCGCGGGGCCGCGGGCGCCGGAACGGATCGGCAATCCACGGGTCCCGGAGGTCGGCGACCCACGGGCGCCCGGTGAGGCGCGAGAGCGCGGCCCCGACCATGAGCGCGCTGTGGGGCGGGTCGGTGGCCAGGATGAGATCGGGATTCTCCCGGCGGATCATCGCCAGCCCCCGGCGCACGGCGAAGGGAAACCAGCCCACGTGCTCGTCGGGGATCACGGTCACGTCCTTGATCCACCGGAGTCCGCGGTAGAGGGCCGACGGCGGACGGCCCTCGGCCCCGTCGCGCGCATCGCCCGGAGGAAAGTCGTTTCCGCCGCGCACCGAACGAACCCAGGAGGCCCGCCCGGGCAGGAACGCGCGGGTTCTCTCGACCCGCGTCCCGGCCAGAACCTGCGGATCCCAGCCCGGCGCGGGGTCTCCCTGGTCCGTCTGGGCGGAGAGGACCACGACCCTCCAGCCGTGCGCGGGAAGATACCGCGCAAACCTCCAGGGGCGGAACCCGCCGACCTTGCCCGACGGCGGAAAATGAAAGCTGACGATGAGCAGCGTTTTCATGCTTCGATCGCGATCGCGCTACGGTCCGGGGCGAGCCGCGAGCCACACCGAGTCCCCCAGCCGGGGGCCCAGAAGTCCACCCAGTGCGTCGCCCGTGTCCGCGATGACCGAGAGCAGCCCCAATGGGAGCCGCCGGTCCAGAACCCGCGGCAGGCGGACGTAGTCGAACGCCCACCGTTTCTCGATGCGGAAACCTGACGCCCCAAGCAGCGCCTCCACGGTCCGCTGGGTGAAATGAAACGTGTGTTCTTCGTCCCGGGTGCGGGCCGCGCGACCCGTCCATCCCCTCACCCGGGCGAGCCAGGACCGCGCGTTGCCGAAGGACAGGACCAGAAGGCCTCCGGGTTTCAGCACGCGCCGGACCTCGGTCAAGACCCCTTCGGGATCCTGGGCGTGGTCCAGGACCGAGAGCAGGAGCACGACGTCCGCAACCTGTGGAGCGAGGGGGAGGGCCTCGCCCCTCGCCGCGGCGAACCGGGCCCTGCGGCCGGGCTCCCAGAACCCGAAGGTCGTGGGGTTGGGGTCGAGGCCCACGTAGCGCTCCGTCAGGCGGCAGAGCAGGTGGAACGCCTCGGCGCGGCCGCATCCGACGTCCACCACGACCAGCTTGCGCTTCTTCCGCCACAGCTCCTGAAAGCAGATCCGGTGCGCCAGGTCCCGCTGCCGCATCCAGCTTAAGAACGTCAGCCTCGGCAGGGCCTCCCGGTGGAAGACGAGGTCGGCGTAGTCTTCGTACTCGTCGGCCTCGTAGAGGGCCAGCGTCTCCCGCCACCGGGCCTCGGTGACCCTCGAAGGGGTCTCCTCCGGTGGAACCGTCTCTCGGGTGTTCGGCACGGGCTTGTCCCCGCGGCTTGGGTCCCGGCGCGGCTCGGATCCGACGGCGCGCCCGCGCGCCACTCATCCAGGAGCGCCCGCTCACCGCGGACTACGCCGGAGGCGGCGTCCCGCCGGGCGCGTCGGGGCTGCGGTACTGGAGTACGGCCCTGACCAGGGAGAGGTCCCTGGCGCGCAGTTCGCGGAGGCCGGCCAGGATCCCCGGGTACAGGAAGAGCCCCGCCGGCACCAGGATCAGCAGGCTCCAGGCGTCGGCCGCCCGCAGAAAGACGATCAGGGCCGCGGTGGCCAACCCCGCCCGGATGAGTGTCGCCCCGACGCGGAGACGGCCGACCTCCCCCTGGGAGAGCCACAGCGCCAGCGACAGCACGGCGGCCTCGCCCGTGAGGGTGGCCGCCGCGGCGCCCACCAGACTGTACCTCGGGATCAGGACGAGATTCAACACGACATTGAGCGAGGCGCCGAACACCATGACCGCCAGCACGCTCGTCTGCCGGCGACCGGCGATGAGGACCGAGCTCAACGTGGGCGTCAGGAACCTCAGCGGCAGCGTCCAGATGAGCACCCGCAGGCAGAGGACGCCGGGTTCGAACCCGGGGCCGTAGATGAGGACGAGCACGCGGTCGGCCAGGACCGAGATCGCCCCGGCGATGGGAAGTCCCAGGATGAGGAGAATCCGGACGAGGCTCGTCGCCAGCGCGGCCCGGTCGTCTCTCGAAGACTCTCCGACCTTCGTGATCGTGGGAAGCACGGCGCCGGCGAAGGCCACCGGGATGAAGATGAACACGTCGAGCAGCTTGTAGGCGGCCCCGTACCAGCCGACGACCTCGTCGCCCTTGATGAGCGCCAGCATGACCGCGTCGATCCGGAAGTAGAGCGTCATGAAGCCCGCCAGGGCGAAGAACGGCAG
>Ga0180438_10009758_pt1 | contig 11893 bp, 31 predicted proteins | sample SS_ome_12_FD_132455 | JGI IMG/M metagenome (GOLD analysis project Ga0180438, IMG submission 132455) | Hypersaline lake sediment archaeal communities from the Salton Sea, California, USA - SS_3_D_2 metaG | ecosystem: Environmental > Aquatic > Non-marine Saline and Alkaline > Hypersaline >...
ATCAAGCGCATCCTCGTGTGGAGGATCTGGAGCTGCCACGTCCCCGTGGGGAGCGCATCATCCCCTTGCAGGTATCCCCTCTGCGGCGTACACGGCCCTATGTGGGGCCACCTGAGGGGGAGCTAGTGGTGGAGCCGGTCCCCGACAGCTTCAGCCGCGACATGGCGGATGCGGTAGCGCGACAGCAGGAGGCCTTGGAGGGGTGGTTTGGGGTCCCAAATGGATAGGCGCTGCGAGCTGGTGGTCGTCGTAGAGCATCGGGACACCAAAAAACCCCGAAACGGCGTGCTGTCGTTGGAGGACCGGATACGGCTGCGACGCTTCAGCCGGGACGAGGCTGCACGGGCCATGGAGGAGCGGGCAGAGCGGCTGCGGGAGAGGATCGAGTTACTGAGTCTACGGGATTAGCATGGATATACCCCGCAAGTGCGAGTTGGTCGTGTTGCATCACCGGGGGTTCGTCTCCAATCCATGCGGCGAGATCGTGCTGGAGGGGTACAACACGACCCCTGGCGGGGTGGACCTGCGGGGTGTGCTCGGGATCCACAGCCAGCGGCAGCTATCCACGGAGCGGCTGCGGGAGATGCTAGGGCTGGACCGCTTCCCGGTGGCGGAGCCGATGGACGGCGGTGTAGCGCGCGAATCTACTTTCGCGGATGCTCGGCTGGCAGGCGTGCGGGAGGCTTACGAAAGCTTCAGGGAGGGGTACGAGCGGCGGCAGACCATAGAGCGTTTGGAGGGGGAGCTGGAGCGGCTGCGGCGGTTGATGGATGCCCAGCGGCGGATGATGGATAGCCGGCAGTTTTCCATAGACCGGGAGGCGTTGGACCGCTTGGTAGCGGAGCTTGAGGATGAGCGGTGATGGACATCCCGATCCGCTGCGAGCTGGAGGTGCGCGAGTACGTGCGGGTTGAGGACACCCCGTTTGTGGGCCGCTTCGAGTTCTTGGAGATCTCGTGGACCCCGCACCGCATAGAGGGGACGGGGGTGGTGCGGGAGTACAACGAGGAGGACGTGATCGACGCGCTGTACGAGGACGTGCCGGAGCCGGACGTCGGGCCTGGGTAGTTCATACTCCATTTGTACATGGCTCCCGTGTACAGGAGAGGTCGTATGTCCGATATTTCCACTCGAGTACGGCGTCTGGCGCGGACGAACCGCTATGCCATAAAGGATGTGGTGAAGCGTCAGGGCCGGGATGTAGCCGAGAAAATTCTGGACAAGGTCACCGCCGTATACGATTCCACGGATAAGATCCGCCTGAAATTCATGGATGATGTAAAGGAAAAGGTCATCAAGCATCTGACCATGTTTGACCGGCCTGCCCCTGAGCAGGTCACTGTGTCGTACCCCGAAACGCATTTTCTAGGGGAGTCCGATCGGGCGGGGGCCGACACCATGCAGGTAGAGGTGGTGATGCCGCGCGATGTCGACGTGCGGGATTCCCTTTTCGCGTTGTCGCCCCTCCTGTCGTCAAAAGATGCCTATGTGCAAGGCAACACCATCACCTACACGCTGAAGATTTGGTAGGAGAGATCCATGCCCAACATCGCTGATGAACTGGACCACATCGCACACAGCCTACGCACGGCTGCGGGTGTGCAGGACGAGGGCAAGCAGCTCGCTGACGACCTGATCGAACAGATACAGACGGCGATGAAATCTGCGGATCGCAGGCGTCAGATGTACGCTCAGGGCGTGGCGCAGCGGATCGAATCGGCGCTGTACCCGTACAGCAGCGACATCAAGGTCAGCGTGGACTACCCCGAGGTGGCGGATCTGGTCGCGGGTGACGAGAACACGATGCAGATCGAGGTCAAGCTGCCCAGTCGGGACAACCTGCGTGAGGCCCTCAGTACTCTCGCCGGCATAGGGCTGGCTGTGCGGTCTGGCCGGCTGCTAGGCGACTCCATCGTCTACACCCTGAGGATCCAATGACAGTAGCCCTGTCGGCACGCATCCGGCGTTTGGCCAGCACGGAGGCCCGTCACATGGATCGGGCCATCAAGGCGCTGGTCCGCACCCCCTCCAAGACCCATGCCCTAGCCTTTGCACAGGCATACCTGGCATGGAGCGGTGCCGAGGATTTCAGCGACGACTACGTGGGGCTGGAGGGCATGATCGACACGTTGCAAGACGACGCCGGGGACGATGCCGAAAAACTAGCCGAGATGGCGGCGGATGCTGCCGAGAGCGCTGGGTTGGGCGATGCCCGTGCGTGGTGAGGGAGCCATGAAGGATCTGATCCATATAGCCAACGAAATCACGGCGCTGGAGGCCTCCTACCGGGGCCATGAGTTCTCCGTGTCGCTGGACGAAATAGACAACACCCCCAAGCAGGGGGACATTGGTCAGATCGAGATCGAGGGGGTGTTCGTACCGCGCGAGGTGGACGACGCCGGCTACGAAATCGATAAGGTGACGTGGGTGCGGTGGGACGACCCCTACGGCGAGATGCCGGGTGAGCCCTTCGACGGCGACTACCGCTACTTCCTGCGCAAGACGGGGCTGCGTGACAAACAGGTGCGCGAGCTGCTGGACGACCATTGGGAGGGCGAGCACGAGCGCTGGGACGAAGCACAGTGGGATAGGCGATGAGCACGGCGGACAAGCTGAAACGGCTGGCTCGGTCTACCAAGGTGGCGACCAGAGCGCCCTTGGGCGAGTTCTATGCACATTTGGATGCGAGGGGCAAACCAAAGCACCTAGCGGATGATGAGGCCGTCGAAACCGAGTTTTTCGTCAGCTTCCATGTTTTCAGCGCCGGGATGTACATAAACATCGGGAGTACTTCGGTCACCTTCATCTACGACTCGGAGGGTGCTAGGTGGCTGGATTACAAAATCCCGGACGCTTTTTGGAAAATGGGCGATTCGGACTTTGAAAGGCTGTTGTGGGAGGCCCGCAGCAAAATCCCTGACCGGAAGTTCAGGGACGAGTCGGGTGTGGATATGTGGGAAGAGATCTACGGCTAGGTAGTAGATCCAGCTTGGGGGTAGGGCAGGCACTTCGGCGGGGCAGGAGGTGTCGTCGGGTCCGTAGTAGCAGAAGCTACTGTGTGCGCAGCTTTCACAGTCGGGCATCAGGGCGGCCCTCCTGGGCGCTGGATACAGCAGCCGATCTCCTTGCAGCGGGGGCTCATGCAATCGCCCCCTAGCACGCACGGGCCAAACGGACCGGGCTCGGGCGGCGTGTAGTGCTTGCGGCCCTCCATGTAGCCCTCGAGGTAGGCCCCGTGGTATCGGATCGGCTTCCGGCCTTTCTTGCCGTCCGTGTAGCCCTGCTTGCGGTCGAATTCTTCTCTATCCACGGCTCCTCCAGAATGTCACATAGAGCCACAGCCACACCACGACGAAGCCCCATCCCATCTCCACGCGCATCGGCACCCAGCAGACCACACCACCGGGCAGCACCTCCACCTGGGGTAGCCGCCTCATGGTAGCCCTTGCGGCACGGGTGGGTCGGTAGAGGTGACAGTGGGTATCATACAGATCAAGGAAAATATCAGTGCGATGGCAAACAGATAGGCCACGAGTACCACCAAGACCTTCTGTTGCCTGCTCATGGCAGGCCCCCCGGAGCCGGGATGTCGGTGTCCTCTGGGGGCTCCGACAGGGATTTCAACACCGGACCGGCAACGAAATACCCTAGTATGAAGCAGGCTATGGTGAGGGCCACGGTGTTCCACGTCCCCCGCTCCATCGTCTAGTCCTCCAGGTCTAGTATCTGGCGGTCGATCACCTTGTCGGGGAGGCCAGCATCCCTCATGCGCTCGCGGTACTCCCGCTTCGCATCTTCCTTGACGCTGTGCGGGGTGTGCTTGCCGCCGATGTGGTTCACCACGGTCTTCATGCTGTCTTTCTCGTCGAACCAGTCGCCCATTTCTACTCTCCCGTTGGTAGATGCACGATGCGGGCGTCGTGCAGGAGCCGGTGTACGCCATCCTCGGCTGGCTCGGTGCTGACGTCCTCCTCCCAGCCGGTAGGCAGGATCAGCCCGTAGACCTTGCCCTCGAAGTGCCACTCGTGACCGTGCTGGTCGATGTATGCCTGGGCCTCCTGCGCGGTGCGAAACACCCATCCACCTTCATAATCGGGCCTTCGACCTGTTTTCTTCATGTAGGGGCCCATATCGCGGTCGTAGCTGACCCGGTTGCCGATGGTGTAGGCGGTGATCACTCGCCCTCCGGGGGTAGCCAGTCGTCGGCGCGGGCCAAGATGTTGTAGGCCAGCGAGGGATCGTCGTTGACGTGTTGCATGATCCGCTCTGCCATTTGGATTGCGGCGTGGTAGGCAGGCATCCCCAGGCCCTCGAAGACGAGCATGTAGCTGATCATCGTGGGTATGACATCGGAGTGGTACAGCTCCACCCTCACGGGCACCGCATAGGACCAGTAGCGGTTGCACGTCAGGCGGGCCATGAGGAGCTGCCCACGCAGGTTGGAGTGGTCTACTTGGTACCAGGCCAGCATGGGTTGGCGTCCGTGGTAGTGGGAGGCCTCGTTGGCGGTGATGCCCGGTAGCCGGTTCAGTGCCACCAGGAGGTCTGCACATGCCTGCACGGCCACATCCTGTTCGGGGGCGTTGGAGGCGCGTATCAGCAGCTCGGCCCGCGTGGGGATGGGCATCAGTTCTCCCGGTCGAAATAGACCTGCTTGTGGCGGCTGTAGCACCGCCCCGTGTGTCCGGGGTCCCGACAGCAGCTATAGGCCATGTCGGGGATGCGGCCATCACAACACATCTGGATATCGATGTAGCCGTCGTTGTGGACCACTAGCCGGGACCCCTCCGGTGTGTTGGCGTCGAGCCACTCCTTGAAGCTCTGGTACAGCTCGTCCGATGCCTTTGTCATGGTGGGTCCTTCCCCTCCAGCTCGTCGCGGATCTCGAACATCCGGGCGGCGGCTGCGTAGCACAGGCGCGATCCTGCGCGGCAGAGGCGTGCCAGGGCAAACAGGGTGTGGGCAGCTAGGGTTCGCATGGATCCTCTCCCATCAGCAGGTTCAGCCGTCGTGTGGGAGGTGTGGGTGTGGGACCATCCTCATCCACCGGCTCAGGTTCATCCACCCGGTAGATGCTGCCTACGCGCCCGCAGCGCGGGGCACCGATGCGCTCGACGGCCAGTGGGAGGGCCATGTTGTACTCGGAGTGGCATCCGGCGCACAGGATGTTCTGTGCGTAGCCGCCCCGTGGTCCCCCTATGAAGCTGGTTCCTCCGCAATCCGGGCAGCACTTGTGCTCCATGAACCACTCGCGTAGCTCGTTCTCGTCCATGATGGGTTCGGCGGGCAGCACCGGAGCACGTGGGGCCTCTGCAAACGGGATCTGTTGCATGGGCTCGCCTGTGTTGAGGCGGCGCATCAACCACCGTCTCGAGGCCCTCAACACCTCAAAGCCTATCCACACCAGCATACCGGCCACGGCCAGCACGAGGGCAGTAGCGGTGATCAAGCCCAGTGATTCGAGCAGGCCCATGGGTCCTCCCTGCCCCTAAAACTGCTCAACCGGCTCCGATGTTAGAGGCTATCTGTCCCACAGCCCCACTTGGCACTCGGCCCCGTGGAGCCACTTGCCGATCAGGTCGGCCTCGGGCGGCTTGAGCTCGCCGGCCACCGCCTTTTCGAACAACGTCCGCGCCCGTGCCGGTGGCTTCACCCTCACGTACTTGTTGCTGTTGGTAGCCGTCACCAGCCGCGACTTCACCACCTTGGGGCGGTACTTGATCGTCAGGCGGCGGATCTTCAGCTTGGGCTCCACGGCCTCCACCCGGTAGAGGATCATGCCGTACTCGGCAGCGCCGTTCCCACGCCCGCCAGCCGCGACGTAGTCACCCTCTTTCAGTTCGTTCCCCAGGAAGTCCCTCATCCTCCCCCTCCTCGATTTCATCCATCAGCTTGCGGGCCAGCGGCTTGATGCGCTCCATGCAGATCGCACCACCGGCATAGCCCAGCACTTGCAGGGCCAGCGCACGCGCACGCTTCATCACGCGCTTGGTTTTCTCGTCCTCCATGCCTACCCCTTCACGCACACAAACTGCTTGAGCTGGTGGCGCACCTCGACCAGATCCGACTGTGCCGCCATCACTGCGTCGATGTCCTTGTATGCACCGGGGGTTTCGTCCAGCACGGAGCCGTCCTTCTTGCACGTCACGCCCTCGGTTGCTGCGCGGTGCTGCTTCAGGGTGAGCTCCCGCTTCGCCACGCCACGCGACATCAGCCGGCCAGCACCGTGCGAGCACGTGTTGTACGCCTCCCGGTTGCCCAGCCCGCTCACGATGTAGGAGCGCTCGCCCATGCTGCCGGGGATGATCCCCATGCGGCCACGCTCTGCGTTGATTGCGCCCTTGCGGGTCAGCCACACGTTCTTGCCGTAGTGCCGCTCCTGTGCCACGTAATTGTGGTGGCAGTCCACCTCTTCGTCGGTGTCGAAGCGGTGCCCCACCACCTTGCGCACAGCGCCCTTGACCGCGTCCATCATGAGCTGGCGGTTCGCCTTTGCAAACCCCTGCGCCCACTGGACCGCCATGAGGTAGTCCCTGCACGCCTGGGTGGAGGTCGGCAGGTACGCCAGGTCCCGGTCGGGCAGGTCGATGTAGTAGCTCTTCATGTCCGCTTGCGCGAGCTTGGTAAAGTACATGCCGATGCGGCCACCGACCCCGCGCGAGCCGGAGTGGACCACGAGCCAGACGCGCTGGTCGAGGTCCACGCACGCCTCGATGAAGTGGTTGCCGGTCCCCAGCGTACCCAGGTGACGCGCGGTGTTGACGCGGCCCCCGATCTTGCGCTGACGCCGCACGATCTCGTTCCACCCGCCCTCGAGGCCCATCCATGCTGCCTCTACTGCCGGGGGCAGGTCGCCCCATGCGCCCCTGTCGTGGCGTCCACCGTTGTCGGTGCGACCGTGGGGCACGGCACGGCTGATCTCGTTGAAGAGGCGCTCGTGCGTGTGCGCGGGCAGCTCCTCGCTGTAGATGCTGGTACGCACCGCCATCATGCCGCACCCGATGTCCACGCCCACTGCGGAGGGGATGATCGCGTCGGTGGTGGGGATCACGGACCCGATGGTCGCGCCCATGCCCACGTGTACGTCCGGCATCGCAGCGACCCACCCGTGGATGAAGGGCAGGCGCGCGACGTTCTTGAGCTGGCGGATAGCCCCATCCTCGACGGGGACGCCACGCGTCCACATCTTGATCAGGGCTCCATCCTCGTGGATCACATCGTAGTTCTGGTCTTGTGCCATGCCCCTAGAACGGGCTTGGGGGGCGGATGGTTAGAACGTTTTTCAGAAACCTTTGTACGAAACGCCGGTCCACGTCCGTCATGAGGGTAGGAGGCCGGATGGATTACAGCAGGTACCCGACACATGCCAAGGGCGAACAGGCATACCGCTTGCGGGCCGATGGCTTGGATTGGAACGAAGTAGGGGAGCAGGTAGACCTGAAGGCGGATACTGCCCGCAAGTACGCTCTGCGGTATGCGGAGCGCACCGGGTCGGACTGGCCCATCGTGAACCCCTTGGATGAACGTGCGTGGGCCATGTCGATGAAGGCCGACGTAGACACCTGGGTCGAGCTGGGCGAGCGGTTGGGGGTATCGGCCCTCAACGCCCAAACTGCTGCGACACGCCACGCCGAGAGATGTGGGTTGCGTCTGCCCATCATGCGCCACCGCGACCCTTCTCGCCCACCCGCCGCCTACCATATGGGGGTGGTGCTGGGTCTGCCGTGGGAGGACGTGGCAGTGGCCCTGGGCTACCAGAACGCCCACGGGGCACGCAACTCGGCCCGCTACCACGCCGACCAATATGGACTGCCCTACGACCGGGCCGACCGTGGGACCGTGATCGAAGGCCGACCGGAGCGGGCGTACCAGATGTGGCTAGACGGCCACACGTGGGGCGATATCGCCAAGGCCCTGGACTACTCCTGCTCCCAATCTGCCCGTAGCGTCGTATACAAATGGGCCGAAGCGCGGGGCATCGAGGTGCCGCTGCGGTGTACCCACAAGATCGACCCGGAGGGGGCCTACGACCTGAGGCTCGATGGGTGGACCTGGAAGGACATCGCGGAGCTGCTCGGGTACAGCTCCGACACCACCGCCCACATGGCGGCTCGCAAGTACGCAGAGCGCAACGGGCTGGAGTGGCCTATTCGCCGGGCAGCGTGACCTCGTACTCATCGGCCTCGCGGAGGGCGGGACCCAGCGCATCGTGGACCTGGGCGTGCCATGCCTCCCACGCGGCCTCCATCTCCTCCTCGATCTGCCACTTCTCCATGCCCTGTTCTTCCAATTCATCCGGGTCGGTACCGGGCGGGTCCCCTACCACCTCGTAGGTACCCTCGATATCCATGAACAGGTAGCCGGTCTCCCAGTAGATGTAGGGCTCGGTGCCGCCACCCTGCTCCGGCTTGAATTCGTCGATCTGGTCCAGCCCCTTCTCGGCCAGCCTGTAGAGGTCCTCCACCATGGACTTCATCCGATAGATCATATCCATGCCGCCACCGTGACCTACCCGTGCCCTGGCGGTGACCTTGTAGGTGAACCGGTCCTGTTCTTCGATGAGGAGCCACGTCCAGATGTTGTATCCGGCCCGTTTGGCTAGGGAAGCTACGCGCTTGGACAGCATGACACTCTCCTGCCCCCGTGGAGCTACAAATGGATCATGCGTTGATGCTGTAGACCCTGACCGGGTAGCCCTCGAACCCATCCTTGCACTCGACCTTCACGATGCTGCACATCTCGGCGGTTTCAACCCATACCGCCAGATGTAGCTCGGGCCTGCGCCTGAAATCCGTTGCCAGCTTGCCTGTCACGCCCGACGCGCGCAGCGCCGTGCGCAAACGCAGTCGTACCCCTTTCACCTTGCGCGGGTCCCTGGTGCGGTTCTCGCGGCTTGTCTGGCTAGGATCGGTCCGGTGGGTCATCGTATACCCATTGTGGGGGTTCCAAACCGCGTTGGTCGAAAAACCACCGAAGTTTTTGTGCGACCTCTATCTCAAACTGCCTGCAAACCCCGCGATTGCTGAAATCTGCCCCGTTGATTCTCGCGTGCATCAGTCTACCAACGCCCCAAGCAGCGTGATCCTTTATCACTTCGATTTCCTCGGGTGTTGGCTCTCTTTTCATGGTCTGCCTGGCTATTTTTTGCCATATTTCAGGCGGGTAGTCTATCATGCGCGCCTGCTCTCCTCCACGGCCCGGTTGGACAGGAACCGCTCCACCCGTGCCTGTGTGGACGGATGCAGCTTGATCTTCGACGCATTCTCCTGATACCACAGCAGCGTGCGCGTCCAGCTCGCCTCCCCGTGGATGGCAGCTCCAGCCCCATACCAGTCGCACAGCATCTCGATCATGTCTTTTTGCTGCATGGGTAGCGGGGTGGTCGTGCCGTCATCCTTGCGAAGTAGATACCACTGCCAATGATGCCGGTTGCGGTGGATGTGCTTGAGCCACGCCAGGTCGAACGACCGGTCGGAGGTCTCGGTGGGCTTGCCACCCTTGTTCGCTGCTTGGTTGTCGGCCCCGTGTGTGCCGTAGAAATACTCCCGGTAGGGACGCCACTCCGATCTCGGTCGAAACTTGCTGAGATCGTGTGTCAGGGCGCGCAGGGGTATGCCTTCTCGGATGCAGGCGACCCCTACATGCCACTTGTGGAGGGCGATGTAGCGGAGGTACTCGATGTTCTGGCGCAGCCTCATGGATTCTCTCCTGGGGGCGTGATCTTCGGTCCCCACTCACCACGGCAGTTCCCGGCCCTGGTATCTGCGACGTACTTGCTGGCCCTCTCCTCCCACCACACCCTCACGGGTCGCCACTCGGTGCCCTCTAGCGTGGGCCTGTACCAAAACCACCCCTCTTCCTGGGGCATCTGCGACAGCGGTGGCCTCACTCGGGCACCCCCTCGGGAAACAGGATGCCCAAGGTGTTTGCCGGACAGGAGCAGGCGAAGCCGTTGTCGTAGCCCTTGCCTTGGGTCTTCGCCTGCTCGTCCGAGAAGATGTTGCTCAGGGTGCCTACCCGCATCTGGCGCTCGCCCCACTGCGGGAACTTGGGGAGCCAATCATCCCGCCCCCGCTCGTTCTTGCCCCAGTAGGGCTCCTCCGTGCGCCACACACCATCAATGGCGTATTTGCCATCCTCTATGCGCTCGAGGCCGTAGACCAGCACGTAGGTCATGAGGAGGGTGGTGTCCATGGGGTCCACAAACCACGCCAGTCGGGGCCACCGTGGGGGCGCGTAGGGCACGTTCGCATCCACCTTGCGGCAGCACTCTTCCACGGATTGCGACCGAAAGTGCATGTCGGGGTGGGTCTCGGGCAGCAGTCCCTTGCCGGTAGCGTGCCACACCCCGTTGCGACCCACGTTGATGCCATCCAAGCGGGCGGCGTGATCATAGTTTATATATTCGCCCTTGTAAAGCACCGTATGGCGAGATATGATCCAACGGTCGGGGAGGAGATCGGGGGCTGTTTCGCCCCCCAGCAGTAGCGCCACACGGCTCACAGCAGCTCCCCCAGCTCCTGCTTGATGCGGAGCACCCAGTCGTAGGCCTCGGCGGGGTCCGGGTTTTCGAGCCACTCGTCCAGCTCGGACAGCAGTGCGTCGATCGCATACCGCATGGAGTCCCCGGCATCCTCATCCATCAGCCCATCGATGGTGGTGATGGCGGCGCGCAGCTCGGTCGCGGCAGGCTCGCCCAGGAACGTGGCGCTCCGGTGGGCCTTCTTGCGGTACTCGGCGTCCGTGTAGCGGTTGGGGTCGGTGCTATCCATCGCGTTTCTCCTCGATCGTCCACTCGTGTCCATGCTCGCAGCGCCACTTGTAATAGGCCACCCCATCCACCGTTTTGCCACCTATGAAGTAGGTCTTCGAAGGCTCATCGCACTCGGGACAGTCGTCGTTGGGCGGGTTGTAGCCTGGCTGGCGCATGTAGTCCCAGCGTCTACTCATCGTAGGGCCCGTGCCACTTTCCGTTGGTGCCCTGCCGCGTCTGGTACCACCACCCCATGTCGGTGCCGCAGACGCGGACATAGAACAGCTTGCCCAGCTTGCCGTCCGGACGCTGCTTGCGGCAGACCAGTGTGAACTGACCCCCCTCGTCAGCACCATCCGCAGGGGTCACGTTTTCGATAGTCGCCCCCGTCAGCAGCTTTTTCAGGTCTTCCGTGGGGCCACCGTACATAGCTAGTCCCCTCGTGTGCTTTGCAGTGTTTCGGACCTCGCCTGTCGCCACCCCTCTACATCGTCAGGGTCTTCGGGGTCCAGCCACTCGGGCATGGATTCGATCAACCGTTGACGAGCAGCGTCGTCCATCTGTGCCAGAGCCTCGATCCGGCGCGTGCGGTGGGAGGCCAGCCGTACCTTGGTGTGGCCTTTGACGATATTTACCAGCACGCGCTCGACCCCCCATATGGCGAACAGAGCCAGCAGGAACCACGAGAACGGCGTCATTTCTTCCCCCCGGCCCTGTCGTACTGGTCCTGCGCCACGTCACGCGCGGCCTTCCGGATCGCAGCCAGACCCTCTTGATCGTGCTTGAAACGGTCGGCGGGGGTCATGTTCTGCCCCTGGTCGATCAGATCCGCCACCTTGTCCAGTGCGCTACACAGCAGCACGATCCCGCCCTCGAGGTGGTAGATCCTCTCCTCCAGCTCCTCACTCGTCGTCATGGCTTTCCTCCCTAGGTGGCAGCTCATAACCCCGTTCCTGCGCCCACACGTACCAGTGCTGGATCAGCCGGACCAGCTTTCCATCGTCCTCTCGGTGGACCCCGGATCAATGCTCACCGCGTACCGTTAACAGCCAGCCCACCACCACCCACGGGTGCTTGTGTCGCCCCTCCCTGCCCAGCCGGTTTAGCATGTGCTGGGTGATGTCGGCGCCGAGATCGAGC
>Ga0180438_10009760_pt1 | contig 11890 bp, 20 predicted proteins | sample SS_ome_12_FD_132455 | JGI IMG/M metagenome (GOLD analysis project Ga0180438, IMG submission 132455) | Hypersaline lake sediment archaeal communities from the Salton Sea, California, USA - SS_3_D_2 metaG | ecosystem: Environmental > Aquatic > Non-marine Saline and Alkaline > Hypersaline >...
AGGCAGTGTTCGAGAAGTGCGCAAACAGCTTGCTGAGCTCTTGAGCAATCGCTTTCTCCGAGCCCTGTATCGTCTCCGGGCTCTGGAACCATTTCTTGGAGGGGGCCGGGAACGCGGAGATAATGGCGTCGGGGCGATCCGTCGGCTCATCGGGCACCCGGCCGCTTAAGGCCAGGAATTCGCCGTCCATAAGCAATAGTTGCTCGGGCGCGTCTGCTGTGACGTGGATCGGAAACGCTGCCCGGATGTGCTCAAAAACTTCGGCGGCCCTGCCATCGTGCGATGGCGTGCCTGTAATAGCTACGATCGGGGCAACGCAGGCCAGCTCTGAAAACAGCCAGAACATGAATTTGGCTGGCGCAGAGTCCAGGCGGACCTCCGCGCTCTCGAAGGCGTCGCCGGCGAATATAATCAGGTCCGGGTTTTCCTTCCGGGCCTGCTCCAGTAGAAAGCAGCAGCATTTCTTTACTTCTTCCAGGGTCGGCCCCTGGGCGTGAATATCGGCAAAATGAAGTATTTTCATGGGATTTGTCTCCTATCAGAACGGAATGTCGTCGTCATCCATTGCCACCAGCTTGTCATAGAGCTCCTCAAGCCGGTCTGCCGGTATGGTCTCCACCGTCGCTTTCTTCCCTTTCTTGTTCGGCGGAAAGCTGTAACCCTTCTGGCTGATCAGCCGTTCCAAAACCTCCCGCTTGCCGTTGTCGTCGGCGGCCTCGAAGTCGGCCCTTTCGCTGTCAAGTTCGTCGCCGATCGGATCCTCCATAAACTCGTCGTTGGCCGCAGCCTCGTCGTCGCGTTCCGCATCGTAGTCTGTATACTCTGGTTCAATGACTTCCGTGTCGGCTCCGGAATAGTCGCCGGCTTCCGGCGTGGCGGGTTCTGGCGCCGGCAGCGCAGCCGCTGTGCCGCCATACAGACCAAGCGCGGCCTGCACAGCGCCTTCCCGCAGCAGCTTCCGGGTCTCGGGATCCTTGTAGTCAGGAGCGACCACGCAGCGCACCACGACGATCGGGGCTTTGAATTGCTGTGCGGGATATGTGCCGCCCAGGCCGAGCAGCTTTCGATACACCTGGGCATGGGCTTCGGCGCGTGCCAGCTGGAGCCGCTTTTTGCGCTTGGCCCGGAAATCTCTGTCCACGCAATACTCCACCCAGGAAGCGTCCTTTCTTTTCTGGCGGGCAGCGGCCTCGTATTGCGCCCGCAGGTCATCAGCGATCACATCTAGGTCGCTCATTCCCTCGCCCTGGACGCTTACCCGCACGCCGTATTCCCGGGTATAGAACCCGGTCGCCACATAGTGCACCATGGTCGACGTGACTACTTTTGCGTCCGTCACGCTGCTGATCCAATTCACCCCGGCCACGCTGCCAAGGCGCTCCAATGCCGCCAAATGCAGCGCGTAGTTGTCCGAGCCCGGCGGCTTGTAAAGGTCGCCGCCATTGAGCTGCACTTCCTCGATGTGCAGCCTATGGAACTCCGGCAAGTGCCACGGATCGCACAGCAAAATGATCGTGGACTTGCCCTCTGCTTTGATTTTGTCCAGGCGCTCTATTTGCGCCTGGAGCTCTTCTGTCGCCATTGTTCCTCCTTTCCGGGCGGGTGCCCGAGTCGAACGCGCGCTTCCGATTATCGCCGGCGTGCTGCCGTTACACCATCCCGCCCGTTTTCAGAGCGCAGCCTCCTTAGTGTGGGCGGGGCACCCCTTTGTCGCGGCCGCTGTCCCGTCAGTTGCCGCTGGTCTATGGCCCCGCCCAGAAAGCGCAGTCTCCCTGTTCACTGCCCGGACCTGTTCCGGACAGCGCTGTTCTCAAGCCACCCACAGCCCCGATCGGGGTTCCGCGCCAACGCTTTTCGTCGCGAGGCCGGACCTGATCTTCCGGGCCTTCTATCCTCGCCGCCGGTGCCCGGTCGGCAAAGACGGGCTCAACCGCTTGACGCCGCCCCTGGCTCCCGCCCCAGGGGCGCAATCAAGAGGTTAAGATCGCATGGTTTGCACAATTCTCTTGCCTATCCATTCGGCGACGGGAACAGTTACCGCATTTCCCATCTGCCGGTAGCGTTGAGTATCAGATAGGTCTACTTCCTTGCCGTTCTCGTCTATGCCGTACCGGGTCCAGTCGTCGGGGAAGCCCTGCAATCTCTCGCACTCCCTCGGGGTTAAGCGGCGCACCCCGAAAAGCCCTGCGATTTGCCTTGAATGGGATCGGCCACCACCGCCCGGATTCGTCAGTGCGTAGGCCAGCTCTTCCTGTGTCTCTAGGGACCGGCCATCTTTTCTGGTCCGCTCCGTGACGGCGACAGCACTTCCCTGCCTGCCATCAAGGGGCATGCTTCGCTCGTTAATCGAATCAGGGACTAACCATTCCGCTTGCACGTGCGCGGCGTCTGCGCCACCGCTTCCAAGGCCCTTTGTAAGGCCTCTGGCAACGCTCTCCCCCGCTTCTTCGCCCTTCTGAGGATTCCACGGCACACCCTCGGACTCAAAAAGTACTTCGATGGCACCTGTTCCTCTAAGATGTCCGACAATGAACACTCTTCTTCGGCGCTGTGCGACTCCCCAATACTGAGAATTAAGCACCCGGTAGGCTTGAAGATACCCGCATTGCCCCAACCGTCCAATGACTGTGGCAAAGTCCCTTCGCTCATTTGACGATAGGAGGCCGGGTACATTTTCAAAGACAAACCATTCCGGCTGAAGTTCAGAGACAATTCGTTCAAACTCGAAGAATAGACCCGTTCTTGACCCTGCCAGTCCTGCGCGTCTTCCAGCCACAGAAACGTCCTGGCACGGGACTCCGGCGCAAATAACTCTGACTGGCTGTAGGTTCCGTTTTCCAGCTTCTTTGACATCGTTCCTTATCTCCGCATCGAAGCGTTTCCGCAGAACCATGCGGCAATGCGGGTCTATCTCGATCTGCCAGAGGCACTGCATCCCGGCCCTTTCAAAGCCGAGATCGAAACCGCCTACGCCCGCGAATAGACTGCCGCACGTCATTTGATTACCTTGACTTTCTGCCCATCAACGATGCAGAAATACTCGGCGTGCGCCTCGATCATTGCCTTAGCGATCCGATAAGCCATGTTCTTCAGGGTATCCAGCTTGATGGTCTTCATGTTGCCTCCTTCACTTCTCGCATTCCTTCCGGTTTTGTCCTCTTTAAGTGGAACTCTACACGACTATAGTGCGGGATGTCAAGAGGATTTTCGGACTTTAGTGCGATTTTTCTTGAAGGCAGGCAGGCGCGTTGTTAAGATGGGCCTAAACCATAGACATGGAGGTGGTCTTATGAACGAGGAAGTCTGGAAGGAATACGAGATAAGGGTGCAAGACCTGGTTTTATTCGCGGAGAAGTCCGGGATCCAGATAGCGGTCTATGCGTCGGATGGTGTCCAGCGACACGGCGATCTGGCTAACGACGACAAGCACTTTATGTGTCCGGGCACCATTCTATTCGATATCGCACAGGCCCCACGTCGGGCATGGGGTCAAATCTGCCGGTTTGCACAAAGTATTGCTTGGCCTGAAGGCTATGACTCGGTAAAACCTTCCGATATCCAAGCCGCTTCAACCGAGATTCCTGAGCGTTGCGCTCAGCTTCAGTGTCATAGGTGCGGATTCTAGTTATCACCCGGCTTCTCCTTTTTCGAGCTCGTGTATGCGCTGCTTGAGGTCCTGTACCTCTGCGTTTTTCATGTCGATTTGAGATTCAAACCACTTGATCCGGTCTTGATAAAACTGCTTTTCTGCCGTGGCCACTTGTACGGCTTCCCCTCCCGTCAATAGCCAGTCTGTCGTAACTCCTGCGGCCCTGGCGATCCTTATGATTGCCTCTGCGCCGGGCATGGCCGTCCCTTTGAGGTATTTTCTCAGCGCAGCGTCCGTGAGCTTGGCTTGTCTGGCAAATGCTGCGCCGTTTTCCCCGACAACTTCCTTAATTCGGGCAGTTATTCCCGCCCTTATACTATCGTCTGCTTTTTTCGTTGACATATTGTACTTTCGTCGTGTATGATCCCACTCATGAACACAGAACAGTTACGCATAGCCGTAAAAAAGTCGATGATTGATCTCGGCCTGGACCATCCCCGGGCAAAGCCGGAGCTGGCTGAAGCGATCGGTGTTAATCCCCGGTCGTTAAGCATGGCGCTCACCGGGTACCGGGACGGCCAGAGGTCTCACGACATACTGACAAAGCTGGCGGCATACCTGGGCCTGGGAGCACAGGAGGAAATAGCTCGACAGTAGTCCTCCCCCTGGCCGCCCTTTTCGCCAGGCCGTCGCAAAGGACTGCGCCCTTTGCGTGTACGCACGCACAAAAACGGGGCTTTGTAACATGGCGTCTGCGCCAAAGCAACCACCTTCTCGCCTTTTTTCCCAAGGAGGCAAGCATGCCACATTTCTCCATCGACAAATGCACTGAGAACTACAATATCCGGATCCCTGAAATAACAAAGCAATATCTCGACAAGCTATCTCCTAAGCTCAAGCAAAAACTCAAAGACCGCATCCTTGATGCGATGGATATGACCATCCACGAAGGACAGTACGAGCCTGGTAAATATCTTAAATCAGAAGATATTTGAAGAGCAAGGCAAGCATTGTACAACATTGCTTTCATCAACATATAGGGCCATGACCAATTTGAAAGCACAAGATGTGGACAACGACCCGATAGGCAGGATCCGCAAGCTGGTGTATGGGATCATGCGCCAGGGTGCCCTGAAGGGACAGCAACCGGCGTCATTGATACAGGACATGAAGCTGGATTTGCCTGATACCGGCGACAAAGCGATCGTCGTCAACCAGATTCAGGTTTTGGTTAACCAAAAAATCGTGAATGCCTGCACGGATATTCTCTCAGAGCTGGATGCTCTGCCGGGTCCCGAGCCAGCGCTGGCCATTGATGTAACTCCCGTGCCTGTTGTTCTCCCGGCCCCCTCGGAGACAACCATCGACCTACAGCAATGGGCCGAGGAAAGACGATCCCTGAAACAATGCCTTTATGACGTAGAGCGCGCCTATATCCTGCATGCAATGCGATATTGCAGAACAATCAAGGATCTGTCTGTGCGCCTGGGCATATCGCGCCCTAGCGCTTACGAGAAGCTGGACAGGTTCGACATAGAGTTCTCTTCGTGGGCGGAGGAGGAATACCCGACGACATGAAATGGTTCAAGCACATTTCCGACAGCCTCGATGATCCATTTATCTATGAGCTGATAGAGGAATTCGGGCCGCTTGGCTACCTAGTGTTTTTCGGGACCGTAGAGATTTATGCCAGGGAATTTAAGCCTCGCCCGGAATGGGAAATGACGATTTCTAAGCGCCTTTTGCTCAGTAAACTGCAAATAAAACAGTCAAAAACTTTGGAAAAGGTGCTGAAACACATAGAAAACAGTGGCAAATGGCTCGTAAAAACAGAGGGCCGCAAACTCACTATTCGCATACCTAAGTTCTTTGATTTCCTCGATGAATCGACATTAAAGAAATTGCGCCAAAACCGGAAACGTTCCGGAAACGTTCCGGAAGCGTTCTTGCCTAGAGAAGCAGAAGCAGATGTAGAAGAAGAAAGTACTATAGAAGATACTAGCGTATCTTCTTCCCCCCCTACCCCCCCAGGGGGCAGTGTAAGCAAAAACAGCAATGTCCCTTACGATCAAATCGTGGAGCTCTACCATACCGAACTGCCTCAGCTCCCGCGCGTGCAAGAGCTAAGCCTTGAATTCAAAAAGCGGATCCGCAACCGCTGGCGCGCAGACAAAAAGCGACAATGTCCGGAGTGGTGGACAAACTATTTCCGTTTAGTGCATGCCTGCGACTTTCTCATGGGCAAAAAATCCGAGTGGACAGCTACGCTGCACTGGCTCACAGGCCCGCAGAACATGGATAAAGTGCTCAATGGCAATTACCGCAACCGGGATCGCACGGATTCCGCAATAGAGGAGTTTCTCAATGAACAGCAAGGACTCCACTAAGTTCGCTACCGTAATGAAAGTGCTGGCCGTCAATGCCGGCGTAGAGCTCACAAAGGACATGCTGCGCGTTTACTTCGAGGCCCTCAAAGCGTTTTCGATTGAGCAGATACAGGAAGGCACAAAGGCAGTTTTGCTTGAATGGCGATATGCCCGGATGCCGCCGCTCGCAGTGATCATCGACCACATCACTGGCCGGGGAGCAAAGATTGAAGATAGAGCCCTCGTGCTTGCCAATGAGATCATTGCACATCTGAGGATTTGGGGAGCCACCAGGTATCCGGACCTGTCCCATGATTCCCTTGCAGCCTATCTCATGCTGCGCAGATGGCCGTACAAGGCCTGGGCTTCGCAGGTAATCGAATCAGAGCTTCATTGGTGGGCGAAAGAATTCTGCGAGGCCTATCGCACCTATTCAGAAACCGACTTGCCCCTGGAAATAGAAGGCCCCGAAGAGCTTAAGCAGTTAGCAACAAGTATAGGCAACGTAGACAAAGAAACCGACATTGTTCCCAGATACCGGGCCGAGCCCGATGGAGGACGCTTGAATGAGTAACCGACTGGCAGATCCGTTCTGGGGCGACAGCGCCTTCGGGCCGACCGACGCAGAGATAGGCCACCGGCGAAAGCCCAGGAAGAGACCGGAGGGTGGCGGGAGAATCGTTCGTGGATTATTGCGTAAGGTAGGTCTTTCACCCCGCGTTCGGCCCGGTATCTGGGGGCAATGACAAATGACGCTTGACATTTTCATACCCGGCACTTTCCCGGGGCTTAACGACGTCATCAAGACCGCGCGTGGCACCCGTGGCCGCGGCAGTATCATGGGCGCGGCGCGCCAAAAAGCGCAGCACACGGAACGGGTTGCATGGCAAGCCATACTGCAATGCAGAAAGGCCTTTAGTTTCAATAAGCCGGTGTTCGTCGAGTTTCTGTGGATTGAGCAAAGCAGGCGACGGGATCCGGATAACATAGCGTCCGCGAAAAAGTTCATACTCGACGGATTGGTAAAGGCCGGCGTTCTCGTCAATGACGGATGGTCACAGATCGCCGGGTTCTCGGATTCCTGGACTGTAGACAAGACGAAGCCCGGGGTTCAAGTAACGATAACGGAGGTAGGGATATGGAAGACACACCAAAACCACAACAGGGAATTTGGACGCTGATCGCCCCGGACGGCCGACGCTGGCAAGCTGAAAGCCCGATAAAGGTGATAAGAGAGGAGCAACGGGAACGAGTCCCCACAAAGGTGGCCTTGGACCGACTGCTCAATGCTATCTTCTCTCTTGACGATGAGTCTTGACACCGCCCCGTAGACGTGGAGGGAGGCATAAAATGGTCTGGGTAGCATTCATAACAGGGATGTTTGTAGGGGCGTTCATTGGGGTCGTGGTTACATCGCTTTGCGTCATGGCGCGCATGAGCAATGAAATGCCGGATATCGAGGATGTGGAGCCGCAAAGTTGAGTTCTCCCGAACGCAGTACTGAGCGCTGCATACACGGCATGATCCGGGAATGGTGCAGTCTCTGCAACCCCATGCCGCAAACCGAAACCGGCGTGGACGAGCTCATAGAGCGTTGCTGCGCCATATTGGAGGTGCCCATGGAGGAAGAAACCAAGATCTGCATGGATCCGGAGTGTGAGAAAGCCGGGCAGCCGCAGCCGCTTTCCGCGTTCTATGGCAAGGACACACGGTGCAGAAAATGCCGTAATAGAGTGGCATATGAGCGGAAGAAAGCACGGAAAGCAGCGCAAGAACCCCGCTCCCCCCGAGACACAGAGGCTTATTTTGTGGCCATGCGCTCTAATTCCGGGCAGATGCAATACACAGAAGAAGGCCCGGTGTATGAAATGTGGGAGGCCAAGCGGTTCCGCGAGGCCCTACAGGCCGGGCAGTTCCCGGACGGAGTCCTCGTGGTTAAAGCGGCCATTGCTGCTCCAGTCCGTGTCGCGGAAAAGCGGAGCTATGAGCTTGGAGCGCCTGAATGAAATGCCCTAGCTGCGGCGCCGAGCTGCACATGCTGACCCGGTGGAAAGAGATCGCCAGCTATCTCGGCGTGAGCCTGAGGACCGCGAAAAAGTATGCCGCCAAGTCCGGCTTGCCCGTCTCTCGATTGCCAGGCGGTACCGCAACAATTCGGCTAGACAAACTGGAAGCATGGATTGAACAGAGAAAAAAATGAGGGGCCAGCGCAGAGCCGGCCCCTCTGGATCAGGCATCTTCGAGAAGATCGGCAAAATGCTCCTCGATTGTCTCGGTGGGCAGATATCGTTCGGCCCAATCCAGGGCCTCCTCAACGGACATCTCTAGCAGCCTTTCGCCCCCACCGCTCATGCCATCGGGGTAGTGCGTTGCAAACATTGTCATGGCACCGCCCTCCCCAACAAGAAAGAATCGACCGGACCGAGGGGTTTTGTATAACGTGGCGCTCCAGTGAGAAAAGTCGCCCGAGCCAGGATAACTGCCGTGGTCGTAGCCGCCGACCGCGATGGCCTTGTCTGTGTCGTACCGTTTCCCGTTGATAATTCGTCGCATACGTGCCTCCTGTGTTTTGGTTTACCTTATATTACGCACCCTCGGGGTGCGTGTCAAGGAAAAAATGCACCTGTTGGGTGGATAGCTGGAAAAATCTGAAAGGGTGATCAATATTGCACGGCTTTGACCCCTTTTTGACCCCTTTTTGACCCGCTTTTGCACACCTTTCCCGATTTGACAGCCAATTCCCTTCTGTGAGTTAATCACATTGCATTTGTCCTCCTCCTTGGTGCCCGGTCGGCCTTTCCGCAGACCCCGGGCCGGCCGGGCCTATCCATGGAGGCCATACATACACCGCAAGGAGGGTATCATGCCGATAGGACGCGACAACAAGAAAGGCAAGAACGAGTCCGCCACGACATCAGAAGTCAATCCGAGCTCAGAGTCCCGCAAGCTCGCCGGTGTTCGTAACGAAGCGCAGAACGCGACAGACAAGGCCCGTAAGCCGACCCAGGGTTAACAGAAAAACCACAGGGAAGGCCCCCGGGAGTGGTTCTTATCGTATAGCCTCCCGGGGGCCGCGTAAAGTTAACTTAAGCAAGATCGTTAATTAATTAACTTTGCATGAGCCGAGTCCGGAAAATTGACCTCACTGAACTGGCAGCACTGCTTGATCAAGGAAGGGGCAACACTGAGTGCGCGAAGGTCTTCGGGGTATCCCCGGCGGCCATTACCCAGGCCAAGCGACGCCTTGGCAGAGCAGTGGTCAAGGATGTCACGCTTGAGAAAGCGCATTTGTTTGTTGAGAGAAACCTCGATGCCGTTGAGCAGCTTCGCAAGATCAATGAGAACGCGAATGAGTTGCTTGACCTGTGTATGCGCTGGCAGCGCGGGGACGATGTGGCGCTTCGCATCCTGGAGACCCAGGTCAAGAAGGTGCTGGTGGGCAAGGGCGAGGATGCAGAGGTGGTCAAGGAGTACAAGTTTAAGGATCCCCGCGAGCTGGCCCTCAAGGCGATGGCGGAGATCCGGAGTCAGCTTAAGCTACAGCTGGAGATATTCCAGAGCCTGTATACCATGCAGGCTGTGAAAGAGTTCCAGCAAGAGGTCTTGGCGGCCATAGGAGCGGCAAGCCCGGATGTTAGAGACGCAATCATACACGAGCTCACTCAAAAACACGCTGTTCGAAAACTTACTCAGTTCGATCAGCCTTAACCTGGGCAGCACAGAAGAGGTTAAGCCGTTTGACGAGTGGGTCATGGGCACTGTGCTGGATGGCCGGCCATTCTCCTATCACCGCCACGAATACCTCGAACAGCCGTACCAAGACGATCATCCCTGGCAAGTAGAAGAGAAGGCCGCACAGCTAGGGCTCACCACGCGGGCAATGCTCCGAGTAATGTACAAGTCTCGCTTTCTGGATCTGCGCGGCACGCTCTATCTTTTCCCTTCCCGCGGTGACGCGATCGATTTCTCCAAGTCGAGGATCTCTACTCTCATCCAGGACAACCCCGAAACAATAGGCACCTGGCTAAGCGATGTAGACAGCGCGGGCCTCAAAAAGGTTTGGAAGACATCCCTATACATCCGGGGCATGAGGACCGCTATCAGCCTGAAATCGATCCCTGTGGACATGATTGTTTTCGATGAGCTGGACGAAGCGCCCCAGAACGCAGTCGATAAAGCCATGGAGCGCATGGGTCATTCAGAATACAGGCTGGTCCACATGCTGTCCAATCCCACCTTGCCGGATTACGGAGTGAACAGGGCCTTCCAGGAGACCGATCAGCTGTACTGGCTGTTAAAGTGCGACAAGTGCGGCCACTATACCTGCATGGAGGACGTTTTCTGCGAAGCCAAGCCGCCGGAAACCCCTCGGTGCCTAGTGGAGCTCCCGGACCGCGTATACCGCGCCTGCGAGAAGTGTCAGGCAGAGCTCAATCCTTCGGTCGGCCAGTGGGTGGCCAAGCGGCCATCTATCACAGACAAGCGCGGCTATCACTATTCTCAGCTGTTCAGCCACTATATCGAGCCCGCCGACATTCTGCATCAGTTCCGGACCACTCACAACCTCACAGACTTTTACAACCTGAAGATCGGCGTCGCGTATGTCGAGGCAGAGAACCGGCTCAGCGTTCAGCAGGTGCTCGCCCTCTGTTCCGACGTAGGCATTGCTTCAGAAGATGCGGGCCCGTGCTCTATGGGAGTGGATCAGGGTAAGGACCTTCATGTCGTGATCGGCAAGAACCATCCTCAGAAAGCCGGCAAGATCATCCATGTGGCTGTCTACAGGGATTGGGAAGAGCTCGACGCCTTGATGAAGAAGTTCAAGGTGGCTCGGTGTGTAGTCGATGCGCTGCCCGAAACCAGAAACGCACGGGCGTTTGCCAACCGGTTCCCAGGCAGAGTCTGGCTCAACTACTACAACGAGCACCAGAAAGGCTCCTATGCCTGGAACGAGAAAGAGCACGTTGTCTCCTGCAACCGGACAGAATCCCTGGATGCTTCGCACAGAGAGGTCGTGGACGAGGCCCTCGTGCTCCCCAGGGACTGCGACATGCTCAAGACCTTTGCAGACCATCTTCACAATGTGGCGAAAAAGCTGGAAGAGGACGAAGAGACCGGCTCCAAGAGATACGTCTATGTGAAACTAGGGCCGGATCATTTCAGGCACGCCTACAACTATGAAGCCATGGCTCGGCAGAACATGCCGAACCTAATGTTTCCGGGGTTACTATGAACATCGATCATGCCGAATGGATAGGCGACAACGCCGTCAAGCTCTGTCACGAGGATCCCAACGAGGACTACATCGTCGAGGCCCCTCGAGGAGGCATCCTGTGGCCAGCGGGCCCTTCTCCGGGGTACCTGTGCATCCTCGCCATGGTTCGCGAATATGACGAAGTCACCAAGCGCAAGCCCATACATGTAATCGCAGAGCATAAGATCGACCTGGTCCGCGACATCATAGGCACAGTGGCCAACGAGACCCGTAGGCTGTTCTGCAGGCAGTTCTATGTCGACATAGGCGCAGACAGGCTACATTTACACGAGGAGCTCGACGCGCATTTGCGTCGATACGGGTTCGGTCAGATCCATCTCGACATGCCGTATTTGGTCGAATGGGTCGATGGTGTATTGAGCATCCAGCAATGGATGACCGACGGCTTGCTCGATCTAAAGCACGCCCCTATTCTCGCCGAGCAGCTATCCATGATCACCGTCGAGGACCGGGATCCCTCCAGGCGCGCGCCTTTTTACGCAATCGACGCTCTGCGCACCGTTATAGGCAGCTATGACGAGCCCGAAAGGCCAGTGTTCAGGGGCATCAAGAAGTCCGGGTATAGGTACGTGTAATGGCGCAATATGGCATAAAAGAGCAGTCGGGACTAGTCCAGTGGGTCAGTAACGAAGAACTGATCCAGCGGGACAAAGACGAGGC
>Ga0180438_10009761_pt1 | contig 11889 bp, 14 predicted proteins | sample SS_ome_12_FD_132455 | JGI IMG/M metagenome (GOLD analysis project Ga0180438, IMG submission 132455) | Hypersaline lake sediment archaeal communities from the Salton Sea, California, USA - SS_3_D_2 metaG | ecosystem: Environmental > Aquatic > Non-marine Saline and Alkaline > Hypersaline >...
GAATACCGGAGGCTTTCTGAGCGAAAGAAAAAGGAATTCCTCGCCGGACGTCCGACCCCCGATGGATACGCTGGATTCCTCGGAGATGAGAGCATTGACGACCTCCGGGATCGACACGCGCAGGCCACTGACTCCGAGCGAGCTGCAGCAATTGCGGGAGGGACGTGTCCCGCATGCGGTGAGGCATGGTGCGAATGGTGTAATTGCTGCCATGAGTGCGGCTTCAACAGATAAGGGAGGTGAGACGATGGCGAGAGGCAAGAAGAAGGGCGAGCCGAGAGGCAAGAAGAAAGACAAGGGGGAGAAGCCCCCGAAGAAGAGCAAGAAGAGCACGAAAAAGCCCCCGAAGAAGGGTAAGCAGAAGAGCAAAAAACCAGGACCGCCCAAGAAGATCGACTTCTCCCAGGAGCGACAGAAGACCGATTTCCCCGACGTGCTCCGCTTCACCCCCTACGCCTTCGCCAAGATGCTCTATCTGCGAGACAAGGGGAGCACCGAGATCAGCGGATTCGCCCTGACCGACGATGGCGACCCTTACCTGATCGTCGACTTCATCATGCCCGAACAGGAGTGCACCGGGGCAACCACCGAGATGACCTCCAAAGGCATCGTCGACCTCTTCGACAAGCTCTCCGGACCTGCCAAATTCGGCGGCATGGGCATCAGCCCCGGTCGCTACGGTCGCGTCTGGATCCACACTCACCCCGGTTTCAGTTCAGAACCGAGTGGCACGGACTGGGCCACCTTCCGTGAGGTGTTCGGCGACAAAGACTGGGCCATCATGTTCATCATGGGGAAGGGCAAGGAGGCCACCTGCATCCTGAGGATCGAGCAGGTGGCTGGTGGCCACTTCCGCATCCCGTGGGAAGTGGACTGGGATTACGAGTTCCCCGGCTCCAACTTCGAAGCCTGGGATAAGGAATATGACGACAAGGTCACCGCGCACACCTACGTCACCAGGTCGTGGTACGGTGGCGGCGGCTCACTCTATGGCGGAGGAGCCCAATACGGGAAGTGTGAGGTGTGCGAGTGCGGCGGCGTCTATCGATACACCGTGGGCGACAAGAAGATGTGCTGGGCATGCAAAGAGGCACGCAAGTCGTGCCGTGGCAAGCTGAAGACCGACCAGGCAGACAAATACGCCAAATGGAACGAGCTGATGGGCGGCCCCGAGGAAGAGGAGAAAGAAGACACGAGCGAGAAGTTGACCACCTGCACCAAATGCGGCAAGGAAGCCGCTACCCTCACGTGGTGGGGAAATAATCGATATTGTGACGACTGCTGGACTGACGACGCCGACGCCACCGAAGACCCCAGCGAATGTGCCAGGTGCGGGGCCAAGGACCATCTCCTCGCCTTTTGGGCTGGGCAGTGGCTCTGCCAGGACTGTGAGGACGAACTCCAAGGCCTCACGGATGGCGACACGGTTGACGCAGCCTTCATCGGCGAGGCCATCGACGCCGTGGATGCCGCGAACATCGCGGCAGACCCGGGAGGATTCCTGGCGGACGACACCGAATCCAAAGAGGAAGATGACAGCGGTTTCTGCGACAAATGCAACGCGAAGGTAGAAGTCCTCGTGCTGCACAAAATTTCAACCTCGTTGTTTGAATACCTCTGTGAAGCCTGTTACGAGAAAGAAGACGCCACGAAGAAGGTGAATGAGGAGGAGAAGGAAGTCTTCGGTGCCGAAAGCAGCGGATTCGAAGGAGACACCACCATCGAACCTCGACGAGGCCAGTGGCCGGTCGGCTTCGATGGTGAACTTCCCGTTTTCTAAAGGAGGACACAATGAAAATCGAAAACCGTGACATTCGCCAGCGGGAGATCGTGCCTCCCGACGCCATCAAGGAGATGACGGTGACCGTCATCGGTGTGGGAGCCATCGGGAGGCAGGTGGCCACCCAACTTGCCGCGATGGGTATCCAGAATCTGCAGTTCATCGACCCTGACGTGGTGGCCCCCGAGAACCTCGCCGCCCAGGGCTTCCTCGAAACCGACCTTGACGAGTTGAAGGTCGTGGCGGTCCAGGAGGCCTGCTCTCGTATCAACAGCGAGATCAACATCGAAATCATCGACGGCCTCTACAACGACGACATCGAAGTCGGCAACGTGGTCTTCTGCTGCGTCGACTCCATGATGGCCAGGGAATTCATCTGGGACAGCGTCGAGGAGGATGTGAAACTCTTTCTCGATACGCGCATGTCGGCGGAGTCGATGCGAATCCTCGCCGTTGATACGGAAGGAGGGGACACCTTCTGGTACGAGGAAACCATGTTCGCCGACGAGGAGGCCTACGGAACGCGATGCACGGCCAAGAGCACGATCTACTGTGCCAATATCGCCGCAGGCCTGGCCATTTCGGAATTCACCAAGTGGCTCCGAGGCATGTCGGTGTCGAAGGACAAAATGCTGAACCTGCTGTCCGGCGAGATGGCAGACATGACCAAGACAGGTGGCTTCGACGAGTAAACTAAGTGGACCTAGTTGCCCCAGAAGCAGGAACCTAATTGTCTTGTGGGCTCGGGGATTCTAGGCGATTGTTCGGAGCGTAGCATGCACCAGGCGATCGAATTGGTAAGAAGCCCTGCTCGCGGACCGCCCCTCGATATTAAATATATTGTGTGTGGAGCGACATGCACCACGCAATTCAGATCCGACCATTCCCGCCGACACCACGACATTGTGGGTTGGTGGCAGAAGAGAGGTCCGTTTCCCCTGATCTGTTCGGCCAAAAGGCCCAACACGAAAGGAGCAAACCATGACGATCAAGACCAAAGACGAGTTGATGGAGGCTGCGGAAGCCTACATCGAAGCTTCTCAGAGCGTGAAGGCCGCTCAGGAAGTGCTCAGCCGTGCGAGGGATGCCATCATCCCCGCCTTCAACAAGCTTTGCCGCGCCGATGAGGACGGCAACCGCACCCTGGATTTCGGCCCCACCAAGATCATGCTCGTTCCCTCCCGCAAAGTGGACGAGACAGCCCTCAAGGCCAAGCTGGGGTCCGACGCCACGCGGTTCATGGAGCGTCACCTCGCCATCGCCCTCCACACCATCCAGCACCGTATGGGTGTCAATAAGGCCAAAGACATCGCCGACGACATCAAGGCGGTCCTGGACGAACACCTGTCGGGCGAACCCACCCTCCTGCGCAACGCGGTGAAGACCATCAAGGAATTCGACAAGAACTCCGCTCTGGCTTCGCTCTCCAGCGAGGACCAGAAGGAGGTCAAGATCGAAGTGACCCAGACCCTGCGTCCCTACCCCGAACGCCAGGGCTTTCGCGCCAAGGTGACCGCTGCCCTGGAGTGGCTGAACATGCGCAAGGACAAGTAAATACTAATCAAGGACCTCTCTCCAGGACGGGGGCCGAAGCCCCCGTCCAACTTTATAGTCACAAAAATGTGCAAAGAAATTCACACCTCTGGTATTGTCCCATTCCTCGCACGTGCCAAGATGTGGTGCGCAAGGCTTGGTGATGACTTAAAAGCATCCCATTCCATAGAGCAATTGGGGAAGTATCTAAATAATCCAGCAGTGCGGCTTGGCGTGTGGGTAGAAATGCGCTGGATGAATATGAAAGCCATTAACAATTACAAAAATGGGAAATTGGTTGGATTCTTTGACCTTGAGTCTGGTGAGTTCTACAAATCAATTAGGCAGGTTTACACTGGTACAGGAAAACACATAGGCGACACACACATAACTGCAGAAGAACAAATTGTTGTCAAAACAATATGGGAGCATATGAAAGACACATGGCAGAAGAAATTCAAAAGAAAGTTTCGAGCGGAACAGCAGACTTAGCCCACATTCCAGATCCTGCTCTAGCTCGCAAGCACAGGATCAAGAGTGATGTGGTCTTCGTCTCGAAAGAGACGGATATTAAGGCTGGACGTCGTGTTTGGATAACATTCCGGCGAGCCCCAGTACTGTACTTCATGACTCCTGAGGTTGACAAAGACAACGACAAAAAGCTTTACAACTGTAAAGTAGCCATGTACATCTCACAGGCAGGAAAATGGGGGATTATGTGGCTGGACGATAAATTCTGGAGAGTCGTACGTAAGAAGCGGCTTGCCAAAGAGAAAACGAGGTATCAGGCAAAATCACTAAAATTGGACATCGTACCCCTCGATATTGAAGAATCACGCGCAGAAGGATTGCGAAATTGTGTTGCAGACACATTATAAGAATGTCAAGCTGTAATAGTTCCTGGCGACCGCCATTGGCGATGGGGTTGGGAGCGGACAACCGAATCGTCTCTGTAAGAAGGAGGACCAAATGAACGTATCCGAAGTCAAAGAAGCGATCCTGCTTTGCAGGGAGGCCGGGGTGACGGCCTTCGTGTGGGGCAAGCACGGTCTGGGTAAGTCCAGCGCCGTGTTGCAGCTCGCCCATCTCATGGGCGTGGGCATGATCGACCTGCGCTGCTCCCAGCTGGAAGCCAGCGATCTGCGCGGCCTGCCCGACCGGGACCAAGGCCGTACCCTCTACCTGCCTCCCGCTGACCTCCCCAACGAGGAGACCTGCTCCCCCTCCTGCTCCCTCTTCCGCCTGGGCTGGTGCAAGCACAAGGCCTGCGAGGAGCGCGAGAAGAACGGAGAACCCGCATGCCAGGGGTTCCTCTTCCTGGACGAACTGAACCGCGCCGAAGATGACGTCCTCCAGGCTGCTTTCCAGCTGGTCTACGACAAGGCCATCGGCACCTACAAGATGCCCACCACGTGGTCGATCGTGGTCGCCGGAAACTACACCGAGGGCTACACCGTCAACAGCTTCAACGACCCCGCCTTCCTCGATCGGTTCTGCCACCTGGACATGACCATGGGTGAGTCCTACATGGGTGACTGGACCGACTACATGAAGAAGACCTGCGGGGCCGCTGCGGACAAGATCCTCCAGTTCGTGGGCTTCAACGAGGCTCACCTCGCCGGGAAGGTCGAAGCCGACCGTGGCTTCGCCGTCACCCCCTCGCCGCGCTCCTGGGAGCTGGCCGCGAGAGTCGAGAACGTCAGCCGCGAACAGGGTTTTGACCGCCGTGTCGTGCAGGACGTCCTCTCGGGCCTCATCGGGCGCGAACTCGCCATGCAGTTCGAGCGATTCTCCACCGACGTCCTCCCCGCTGACGTCATCAGCCGCTACAAGGATGTGTCGGCCAGGGTTGCGAGGATGGGGCGCAACCAGCTGATCGGGCTGGTGTGGGGCGTGGTGTCCAACGCCAAGGAGCTGGGCAAGAAAAAGGACAGCAAGAACAAGATGGACAACGTGCTCAACTTCATGCAGCACCTCGCGAACCACGTCGAGCGCGACATGGCGGTGATGCTTGCCAGGCAGCTCTGCGAGGGCGAGACGAAATCCCTGGGCGGGGCGGTGGTCAGCAACCCGCACCTCGCCAAGATGGCGGCGAAGTTCAAGAGCAAACAGGGCGGTCGCACCTGGATTCAGGCCATCAACGACCGACCCGACCTCCAGAAGCTCATGAGCAAAGTCGCCTTTGGTTCCAACTGAGCGTCCTTCTTACGGCGGTTTCGCCAGGGGAGGCTGGGTCGTTCCCGGCCTCCCCACTTTTATCGGAAACCACGATGGAAGAAGTCGAAGTCTACAATCCTGGGCCAACCTTAGTCCAAGCATTCTGCATCGGCCTCCTGGAAGAAGAACAGACGGCGGAAAAATGCAAGCACAAGGTATGCGGTTACGACCCCGGTAAGCGTGCCTGCCCACACTGTGAGCACCAGGGGTGGAAGTTGCAATGGTTTGCGTTTTGCCAAAAGTGCAAAACATATAAGCCGTGGCGCATGGGCTATACAGCCCCGCTGACAGCCTGTAAATGCGGCAGCCCAAGAGAGAGAAGACATGAGCGCGTGTGCAGCGCTTGTGACAAAATGTTCGAGAAAGCAAAGAGAATAGGTGGATCAGGCCCTGTCGAGTGCAAACGAACTCGACGCTTCCGCATCCTAAGCCCAGCGAAAATTGCGAATCCGAAGCAGGAGATCAAATTCGCTGCTTTCAGAGCAGACGTTCACTATCAGCACGATAGGACGAGCCGAATCAAGGTCTTCGTGGCCAGCCTAGAAGAGCGGAAATTCATTGAAGGTGTTTGGGCCACTAACTACAAGTGCGTTTACAAAGCTGAGGATTTCGATATTTCTGAGATCGCCAACATCAACGCAGCCGAGTTGATCGATGAGATGTGGCGAAAATTGCTATAGAACACGGATATCAAAATACGACTATTCCTGCCGACACCACGGTGCGGTGGGATGTCTGTATGGGGCGGCGAGTGGAACGTAGCCCCCTGAAAGGAGGCACAGATGGCATCTCTTCGTGACAAGCTGATGAGCGCAAGGTGCAGGCTCATCACCACGGAGCCTTGGTATGGAACAATGGCGTCCCTGATGCGCTGGATCAAAAACGACCAGACCCCCACCATGGGCGTCAGGATGATTCGCGGGGGCGAAATCGAAGCCCTGTTCAACGAGGAGTGGTCCGACGCCCTCAGCGTTGAAGAGCTGATGGCCGTCGTGAAACACGAGATCGAGCACGTCGTTCGGCTCCACATCACTCGCTCGGGCACGGACAGGGATCACATGATCTGGAATGTTGCCGCCGACATGGTGGTGAACGGGACGGAACGCAACCCCCGCGTCGATGACCTGCCCAAGGGCGGCATCTACATGGTGGAAGAGATCAACGAGGATTGCACCACGGAAGAAGCCTACGACATCCTCGCCAAGAAGGGCATCAAAATGCAGGTCAACTGCCCGATGTGCGGAAAAGGCAGTGGCCAGGGCGGTGGAAGCGGCGGTGGCCAGCAGGGCCAGGACCAGCAGGGTCAGGGCCAGCAGGGCCAGCAGGGTCAGGGCCAGGGTCAGCAGGGCCAGCAGGGCCAGCAGGGCCAGCAGGGCCAAGGCCACGGAAACCAGAAGTGCCCGATGTGCGGAGGCGCAGGAGGCGGCGGGGCTGGGGCGATCGTGGTCAAGGGCACCTGGGTCGACGACCACTCGATCTGGCAGGAATCGACGGTTTCAAAGGATGAGGCCCGCCAGGTCATCAAAGACATGGCCTCTCAGGCTTCCTCCAAGGCATGCGGAAATGTCCCCGGTCACCTGGTCGAGGTCCTGAAGGGGCTGGAAAAGCCCATCGTCAACTGGAAATATGTGTTCAGACAGCTGGTGGGCCGTCGAGCCGGGGGCAAGCGCACGACCTACTCTCGTCGGTCACGCCGTCACAACCACTTCGGCGTCCCCGGCAAATCCTCCCACGCATCTATCCCGCTGAACGTCATGGTGGATACCTCCGGATCGATGAGCAGCAAGGACCTGGAACTCGTCTTCACGGAGATCGAGGCGATGTCCCAGCGGTTCAAGATCACCCTCATCCAGTTCGACCACGGCGTCCAGGGAGATCCCCAGAAATACCACCGGGGCGACTGGAAGAAGATCAAAATTCACGGGCGTGGCGGCACAAGCTTCGTGGACGTCCTCAACTACATCGAGGAGAAGAAGCTGGTCGCGGATGCCAACATCGTCCTCACGGATGGCTACGCCAACTTCGGCCCCGAAAGGCCGTACCACGTGCTGTGGGCCATCGTAAACAAGGAAGTGAAACCGCCGTGGGGAGAGCACGTCATCATTACCAAGAACTGAGCCACTCGTCGGGGGTTCGGGGTGTTGCCTCTCGAAGGCGGCCCGCATTATGGCCATACGCCCCGAGCCCCTTTTTTAAGAGGTCAAAATGACATATCTAACGGGGTGTTGAAAGGTGGGTGCAGCCGATAAGGCAGGCTTAATATGGTGCCATGCGCCCACCTTTCACGCCTTTTCTAGGAGCAGACAATGAGCATCAAAGAAGAAATGGAAGAAGCGATCGGAAAGGCACTCCGAGAAGTCCTCAAGGAAATCCCCAACCAGGTGAAGAGAGGGATGTCAGGCACCGTCGCGAGAGCACTCGGGTTCGAAAATCGGTGGGGGGGATGGGAGGTCGACCACTGCAACGGCAGAATGTCGGTTGTCAGCGAACTCATCAGCAGTGCAGCCCAGACCAAGGTGAGAGAAGCCGTAATGGAAGCTTCCAAAGAATTCACTATCTCCAAAACGCTGAAGAAGGCTATCATGTCCGATATGAAGAATGTCTTCAACCGGGCGTTCCGTAATACGCTGGGCGAAGAAATTGAGAAACTAGCTCGGCAGAAAGCACAGGAGATGGCCAAGCAGCTCATGTCGGACATGGCCAACATTACGATGGACATGCCCAGTATGGCCGACCCCTCGTTCGGAGAAAAAGAAATCGAAAAGGCTGCCCTGGAAGCATATATGATCGTACATGGAGAATAGCGATGGCTAAGATCTACGGAATCGGAGATTTCCAGAGTATCACGCGAGTGGTCTTCCACGATCCTGAGCCCAAAATCGCAGAGAAATACCCATTTGCCTGCGTATTCAGGGAGGCAAGCAACGCGGATTCGGCCAATCCTGACATGATTGCTGGAGTCCATGTTGACTTCGGCGCAAACGAGCAATACGTGGTCTGCGCCACGGACGACGAGATCTTGATATTCAAGGCAGACCGCGAATGTGAGGAGGCCGAACAGGAGAGGCTGGGCATCGAACCCGCCAAGGTGGAGAAAGAAGACGTCCCAGCTGGACCAATCCCCGGCCAACTCATCATCCCCGGCCAGCCCCAGAAACCAGCGTCAGCCGGGGCCATCATCAAGGAGGAGTGGGGCAAGGCGTGGTCGTGCACCGCCTGGGAAAACCCGCCCATACCCGTCATCAACAAGGTCAAGGACCTGCTGGAGAAGGTACTGTGAAAGTCGTAGACCTCAAGGACCGAAAGCTGGTTAGGTCGACTGGCTACAATTTCAACTTCGACAAGAAAACTGGCTTTTTCATGAGGTGGGGCAAGACACAGGAAGACGACCCCCAGATGTGTCCTGTCGGCCCGGAAATCCTCGATATCGAGATCTCCATCAACGGCTGCCCCAACGCCTGCCCATTCTGCTATAAGAGCAACAGCGATACTCCGCCGACCAACATGTCATACGACACGTTTGTGGCCATACTGGACAAAATGCCACCCGTGCTCACACAGATAGCGTTCGGGATCACGGGAGTGCAGACAAACCCTGACTTCATCCCAATGCTCCGTGTTTGTAGAGAGCGAGGTATCATTCCGAATTTCACGCTATCCGGGATCGATCTCACTGACGAAATCGCCGATGAAATCGTCAAACACATTGGCGGATTGGCGGTAAGTGCATACGAAAGCGACAAGAACGTATGCTATGACACGGTAAAGAAATTTACCGACCGTGGCATCACCCAGACCAACATCCATCTGATGGTTGCAAAGGAGACGTTGCCATTCGTGCACGAAGTATTGGCGGACCGACTACATGATCATCGCCTGAAGGACATGAATGCCATTATTTTCCTTGGCGTAAAACCCAAAGGGAGGGCAGCCGGTCATTATACCCCGGTAAATTCCCAAGAATTTGGTGACCTATTATCATTCGCTGAAGAAAATTCCATTGCTATTGGTTTTGATAGCTGCTCGGCTCCCAAATACGAAGCAGCCATTATGCAGTCCGACAAGACTGAGGAAGAAAAGAAACGCGCAATTATGTTTTCTGAAAGTTGTGAGAGCACGCTGTTCAGCCTTTATATCAACGTCCACGGTGTGGCGTGGCCCTGCTCCTTCACAGAAGACGAACCTGAATATCAAGGCGTGCGTGTTCTGGACCACGAAAATTTCAAATCGATCTGGCGAAGCCCAGAATTATGCAAATTCAGGCACCAATTGTTAGCCACAATGAAGAATGGGTGCCGTTCTTGCCCAGTATTCCAAAATGTAGGGAGATAGTCAGCTTCTCTTTTGGCTCCGGACGGTGGTCCGGACCCGCCCCTGCCGATATACCGGGTACCGTCCTCCCGACAACGGGAGGGGCACTCCGTGGCGTCCCGTGGCAAGCGGTGGGTGTGACCGGACCACCACCCCGTGGCAGGTGCCGGAGCCACGATATTAAGGCTATTCTCTGTTGAGGACACCGAGTCCAGACTATTCCTGGACACACAGCAGCCACGTTGGATGTGGATATGCAGAAGGACCATAACAAACCGACACCCGACCAGATGACCTGGATTGAGCAGAACTGCGGCGACAAGCCGTGTCAGGATATCTGCGGCAAGCTGGGGGTCTGGCACTGCCCATTGAAGTGAAACAAATGACACATCTCAAGTCAGCACATCACGATGCAATGCGAGGCCTTGGCTACAGCGATAACCAGATTGAAGCAGACTGGGAAGTCTTCATCGAGGAGTATGAGAAATATTTGGACCTCATGTCGGTCAAGACCGATGAATACCGACCATTTGGATCATCGGTGCCCGTCAGGAGGCTCAAGCCCGAAATAAAGGAAGAAGTACCGTGGTGAAACTCATCACTGATGTCCATGTTCTCCCCTTTCTCAAGATCGGCCCTCCAGTCGAGTTGCCGGGAGCGCTCCGGGGGCTTCTCTCCGGAGCGCTCCTCGACACCGGAAAGCGTGATCGAGGAGAACGTAACGAACTTTACGACGCGTTGGTTGACGACGCACGAATCAAAACCGAGAAAATGCTAACCGAGGGAGGCAACTTCAATGTGTTCGAGTCTGTCATGCAGGTGGGAATATCCGTCAGGAACCCACAAGTGGACTTGAGCGCGGAAATTCTGGAGCTGGTATTCCCCCGCCCAAACTGGCCTCTGCTAGTCAGAGATTCCAAGAAACTCATCTACAACACCGAGCAAGAAGTCATGGTCTGGTTCAGAGGAACGCAACACGACGATGTGCCCCGCCATGGTTCTGAATATTGTTATATCCGCGACACGGTGTGCAAACGACTCACCTATGCGGACTGCGGCGCAGGAGAACGCGGTGATCCCTTGGGACGACCCAAGGCCTTGAGAACTGTCAGGGGTGATCAGCTCGTATACTTCGTGCAGAAGATCAATGCTGATGAAACCCTGATTGAAGAGATTGGAGAGTCGATCGGAGAACTTATTTAGGAGGGCAGAACATGTCCAAACGTCCCAAGACCAAGCTCAGGTGCTCCAAATGCGGGTACCGCTGGAAGGAGGTTGTGTACACCTCCTCAACCATGGGCTCCACCCCGCCGTATTGCCCGAAGTGTGCCCAAAAGGGAATTCGAGCAATCGGCAAGCGCCGGAAGATCGTTCCCCTCCGGAAGAGGGTGACGGGCCTCATCCGGAACGTGGTCGGGAAGCCACTCTACTACGGAGCGTGGCTCCCGGTCAAGTACAGCGTCATCAAGCCGTCCCTGTTCGGCGTCCGCGTCGGGTGGTGGTCCCTCAAGATGAAGCTGTGGGCCGTATCCCTGCCGCTTCGCGCCGCCTGGTGGGTGGTGAAGCTCCCCTACCGTATCGTGGAGAAGCTTCTGGCCCCTCCGCCCAAGGTCATCGTGCTCCCGAGCGATGCCCCGGCAAGCATGAGCGGCTTCGTGGGTGAGACTCAGCGCGGCGGCTTCACCGAGCCCACCGCCCCGGCCAACCCCGGCACAGCTGGCTTCCGCAAGGAAGACCCCAAGACCAGCCAACACCACCCCAGGGCCTGCCCTCGCTGCGGTAACTACGTCATCGGCGAGCATTGCAACAACTGCGAGTGGGGTCCGGACTGCGTGAAGTGCCCCTACTGCGGTGATCTGGCCTTCGTGGCGTCGGATGGCGAATGTTTCAACTGCTACTACGAGGGGGCCGAGGATGTGGCCGGTGGTTTCACCCCCGAGCCCACCGGCTCCACCGGATTCGCCCCCGAGCCCACCGGCTCCACTGGCTTCGCCCCCGAGCCCACCGGCTCCACTGGCTTCGCCCCCGAGCCCACCGGCTCCACTGGC
>Ga0180438_10009762_pt1 | contig 11885 bp, 11 predicted proteins | sample SS_ome_12_FD_132455 | JGI IMG/M metagenome (GOLD analysis project Ga0180438, IMG submission 132455) | Hypersaline lake sediment archaeal communities from the Salton Sea, California, USA - SS_3_D_2 metaG | ecosystem: Environmental > Aquatic > Non-marine Saline and Alkaline > Hypersaline >...
CCCCGACTAAACTACCACGTCGTTGCCGGCCACAGTTTGGGCGAATATCCCGCAATTATCGCAGCCGGCGCCTTGAGCTTTAAGGATGGCATGAAGGTGGTCAAGAAAAGGGGACTGTATATGCACGAGGCCTCGAAGGACATAGACTCAGGATTGCTGGCCATCGTGAGCAAAGGGGGAAAGATTCCCAAGAGCTATATCGAAAGGCTCTGCAGCAAATACTACGTCAACCTTGCCTTGCACAACTCGGATGCAGTCTACGTCATCGGGGGCTTGAACCTCAATCTCAAGAAAATGGCCGACGAGGTAAGGCGTAAGAAACGATTCACCCCCATCCCCGTTCAGGTGAGCGGGGCGTTCCATACCTATTTGATGCAGCCCGCCGCCGAAAAACTCAAAAACGACTTGGACCGCATTTCATTCAAGCCAACTCATACCCCTATCCTCGCCAATACAACCTCCGAAGCCATATCCGACCCCAAACACATCAAGGCCGAGGCATATCGCCAGCTAACACGCACGGTAATTTGGAGGGATATCCTGTGGAAGATGTATGAATCGGGGGTTAACCTCGTCATCGAATTAGGCGTGGGCTCCACTCAGAGGGGAAATGAATCGGCATTGAGCAGATACACCAAACAGACATATCCCGCCAATCACCAACCTGAGATCCTAAACATCGAGGACAAACCTTCACTCGATAAGGCCAAGAAGAGGTTGAAGGAGCTGGGGTTTTAACCCATCCTCTTTTTCCAAGAATCAGCTTGATTTCTCCTGGAACTCGCCTTGGTTCGCGTTCAAGGGGAAAATCGGCCCCTAAAGAGGCGAAAAGCGTTTTGTCGGAGGAAGGGAAATGACCGATGAATATCGAAGGTTTAAGGTCGCTGCAGTGCAAGCAGCTCCCGTATTGCCCATGAACAGGAAGGCCACCGTTGATAGGGCCTGCACCTTGATAGAGGAAGCCGGAAAAAACGGGGCTCAGCTGGTTGTATTTCCCGAGACGTTTGTTCCCATGTACCCCAACTGGTCCATTGATCTGCAAAATCCCGCTGAATGGGCCCGTAACCTCTCCCAGCTGACAAAGGAGGCCATCCAGATTCCGAGCCAGGAGACCGAATTGTTGGGAAAGGCGGCAAGAAAAGCCGGTGTTCACCTCTGTATGGGGATAAACGAAAAGGTAAAAAAGTATGACGGGATGCTCTACAACTCGCTGGTATTCATAGGTCCCGATGGTGGTGTTATCGGGAAGCATAGAAAATTACTTCCATCTAATCGAGAAAAGGTCTTCTGGCATCGAGGAGATGGGGCCGATGTTAAGACGGTTTATGAGACTCCCCTTGGGAGGTTGGGCGGGCTGATTTGCTACGAGCACCTGCAACCCCTGCTCAAATATGCCCTCTATGCCCAGGGAGAACAGGTTCACTGTGCCTGTTGGCCCGGATGGCCTCACTACCCTCCTCCCGGCAGAAGTAATAAGCATGTGATCGATGTGGTTACCCGTTCCTATGCCCTTGAAGGGCAGTGCTTCGTGATTCTGTCATCACTGTACGTGCCAAAACAGCTGGGACAAAAGGCCGGATTGGGAAATGCGGCATGGGCCTTCTTCGGTGGAAGCGGGATAATAAATCCCTCAGGGGAATACCTGGCAGGGCCCGTATACGACCAAGAGGATATTCTGTATGCCGAAATCGATTTGAGCCTCATACCCATACGAAAGGCAGCGATCGATACTACGGGAAGGGATACGAGGTGGGATATTCTGAGCCTCAATATACATGATGGAGTCTATGTTCCGTACAGAGAGCTGGGTCAAACCGAAATGGTTGAAGGAAAGGAACCACCCATGTTTGACGACTTGATGAGTTCCATGGGGAGAATGACCTCTAAACTAGAGGATTTGGCAAATAGGATAGATGCTCTTATTGAAAAAGATACGAAACGAAGGAACCGCAACACCAATCGTCCTTAACCTCAACCTTACTGGAGTTTCTGGACTCTTGTTGGTAGGATTTCCGTAAGCCTTTGATTTCATAACAGATTCTGTCTTTCTCAAGAGAACAGCCGTTATCCCTTTGCTTCAATGCTCGTGATGTGATCCGGGACCTGCGGAAAATTCGCTCCTCGCCGCTCAAACATATTTTTTCGACGATTCCAGCGTTTACGCCATCTTCAACCCCGAACTGTTTGCATCCGCTCGGGTTACCTCGGAGTGGTTGTCGAAAAAATTTACATTCGCGCTCAGAGCTCCTTTTCCGAATTCCCAGGTATCTAAATCCCCCTCATGAACAAAGGCCTTCTCGACAAAATTGAGGAAACCCCGGTCCTTAATATTCTCTTGATCCGGGGCACTTAAATCGACGAGCCGACCATTCAGTTAAAGGCGCCGGGAGATTCCGGCAAGCGCGTCCAGCCTGGGATCAGGCCGGTGAACGTCGAACACTCCCGGAACGAGGCCCTCAAGTTTGGTTTTCTTCCCCGATGCGACCTCGATGATCTCGCGGAAAATTTTGGAGCCGACCTCTTCTATGGATTCCTTTCCCTCGATGATGGTTCCCGCGTTGATGTCCATATCCGACCTGACCTTTTTGAACGATGTCGGATTTCCACATACCCGTAAAGTGGGGGTAATGAGACCTTCCAAGGAAGCCCCTACCCCTGTTGTGAAGACCAAGATCTGTGCACCGGCAGCAGCTAGATTAGTGACTGCCTGGGCATCGAGGTGGGTCCCATCCTGGAAGTAAAGTCCTGGGGCTGTGGGGCGTTGACATTTTCGGGGGCTGTTTTCCAGTACCCCCACGATGGGGGACTTGCCTGTCTTGTGCAGGGCCCCAAGGGATTTTTCCTCGATACTCGACAGGCCACCGTCTATGTTGCCCTTACACATAAATTCCATCCGTGCACCGGGCATTTTCCAGTATTTCTCCTCATTGAGGATGACCTTCTCAATCCTCTTACGAATGCTCTCATGGGTGGCCCTTCGGTAAAGCTCTGTCTCCCCACCGATGGCTTCGATGGGTTCCGTAAAAACCACGGAGGCTCCTTGTTTTATGAGCAGATCCACGGCGAATCCAACACCGGCGTTAGCCGCCAACCCCGATGTGGCATCCGAGCCGCCGCATTTTACGGCTACGAGGAGGTGATCGAGTGAAAAGGGCTTTCTCCTTTGCGCGCTTATCTCACCCTCCATGTTCCTGGCTGTTTCGACTCCGCTTTCGACCGTACGGGCAAGGCCGCCCATCTCCCGACATCCGAGAATTTCCATGGGTTTCCCGCTTTTCGAAAGCCTTTCGGAAAAGATATCAGCTCGAAAAGCTTCACATCCCATTCCGATCAGAATAATGCCAGCAATATTTGGATTCTCGGCAATTCCCAGCATGGTATTGACAACCTGCTCATTTCCCAAATGGAGGCAGCTATAGTGGTGAGTTACGGCCACGCTGGATTTCACCTGCTCCGAAATCCTTCGAGCGATTCCCTCAACACACTCCACAACGGCAAAAATTAAGATCAGGTTCCTGATCCCGACTCGTCCGTCACGTCTTTGGTAACCCAGAAATTCCATTTCTCCCTCTTATTGGGTCATTTGGGGATTCGAGATGCGTTTAGGGGTATGATGAGACGAAGGCTCTTCATATTGTGAACGTGGACATGATCCCCTTCCCGAATATGGCGAATTGCCTGGCCTATGACCGCCCCGTATTTCATGACTTTCTCGCCTTTCTTCAACGACATAAGGGCAACCTTATGCCCCATGGAGATGGGCTCGCGGGCCTTGAGAGCCTTTGTTTCCTTGCCATCGGCCGTGACGATGTAAACGGGTTCCCCAGTTTCTGCATCGCTGAGCAGAGTCGCAACCGTATCCTCCGGATCGATCATGATAGCGCGCTTCATTGTATTCCTTTCCGCCTGCCGGGGGCATCGGATCTACATGGGGGGGGCGATGTTCCAGACGCTGATCGTGCCGTATCCCAACGCCTCCGCTTTGGTGACCTTCCCTGACGCTACGTTCAAGAGCTCCTGGAAAATCCTCTCCCCGGCCGTTTCCAGCGTTTCCTCCCCCCTGAGAATGGAACTGACATCGACATCGATATGACCACTCAGCCGCTGAGCCGTATGAGGATTTCCCGTTACCTTTATAACGGGGGAGATGAGCGTTCCCGCGGGTGATCCGCCGCCTGTGGAGAAAATGATAATCTGAGCCCCAGTGGCGCTGAGGCCAGTCAGAGCTTCCGGGGTGCGGCCCGGACCGTCCATGAAGAACAACCCCCTCCCTTTGGGGATCTCACCGTAGTTGAGCACGCCCTGCAGTCTCGTCCCGCCCCCCTTCTTGATGGCGCCGAGGGATTTCTCCTCGATCGTGGTGATTCCTCCGGCGATATTGCCCGGGGCAGGATTGGCGCCACGGATATCCATGCCCGAGGCCCTTACCCTCTCCTCGCATTGGTTCACGAGGCGATAGAGCTTCTCCTCAACCTCGCGGCTTGTCGCCCTTTTGGCCAGGATGTGTTCCGCTCCGATGATCTCGGGCGTTTCCCCGAAAATGACCGTTCCTCCGGACGCGACGAGCATATCCGCCGCGATTCCCGTAGCGGGATTCGAGGCGATGCCTGAGGTCGTATCCGTGAGCCCGCATTTGATTCCCAGGATCAAGCGTTCCGCGTCGCAGCGAACCCTCTTCATCTGGGAAGCTTCGCGAAGCATCAGGTCAAGAGCTTTTGTTCCCCTGGGAAGGGCTGCCGGTAGCCCTCCCTCATCGAGGACAACGAGGGTTTCCACCATCTTTTTCGTCCGCGAAATTTCATCGGCCAGGTATTCAGCGGTGATGGACTCGCACCCCATCCCGATGATCAGCGAGCCGGCGATGTTGGGATTCTTCCCCAGGCCGGCCAACGTCCGAGCCGCTTGATCCTTATCATCCCCGAGTTGACCGCATCCCTGGCGGTGAGCCAGTACGAGGACGTTGGGATACGTGTGTCCTATCCTCAAGGCCACATCGTTGGCACAGCTCACTGAGGGAAGGACAGCGATATGATTCCTGTATCCCACGGATCCATCGGGCCTCACATAGCCGGTGATTTCCATCTCAACCTCGAGAACACCTTACTTAAGAGGCACAAGCCCCTCATCCAGGATTATTTTCACGGCCATCCGGGCGGCCTTTCCCACCACATCTGGACACTTTTCGCGGTGAGCACCGGCTTCTTCAAACTTGTTGAATTCATCCGGATCTCTGAGGTAATACGGACGCCCAAATATCCTTGTTTGGATGTCGCGGCAGATGATTGTTCCAAATTCGCCGAGGAACTCGTCACCTAATCTCTTGGCAAGATCGAACGTTTTGAACCGGATTCGCTCGGAGTCGTCGAACCGCTCCCGCTCCCGCCCCAAGAGCTGGCTGATGACCATGACGCCTCCGGCATAGGCTCCGCAATCTCCCATTCCGGTCAGCCCTCCGCCCCCTGCCAGCCCGGTGGCTGACTTAAAGACGCTGTCGTCTCTGATTTCCAGGGTATCCTGTATTGCCGCGATGACACACTGGGAGCACCCTTTGTATGTTTTTTCGTATTCAAATCCAAGTTCGTAGGCCTTCTGCAGAAGCTCCTCTTTTTTGCCTTTCCGTTCCATAGATCCTCCTTTATTTGACATCATTACGGGTAATCTCTCGTCAGTCAATAAACATGCCCCCTTTAACCTCCAGAATCTCGCCGGTAATGTGCTTTGCCGCGTCGGAAAGCAGGAATAGTGCTGCCTCCGCAATATCCCCCGTATCCGCAAGCCTTCCCAGCGGACACATTTTTATCAAATCCTCCCTCTGTTGGGGCGAGAAAAGCTGGGCCATAGCCGTATCTACCGGGCCGGGTGCAATGGCATTTACCGTTACACCAAAGGGAGCTAATACTTTTGCGAACATCTTGGTAAGGCAAATAACACCGGCCTTGGAGACGGAATAATGGGCTCCTGAGGCAACTCCCCCAATCTTTCCCGCAACTGATGCTATGTTGAGGATTTTCCCACGTCGTCGTTCCCTCATGAAGGGGCTCACCGCTTGAGAACAGAAGAAAACGCCCCGCAGGTTCACATCGAGGACCTCATCCCATTCTTCCTCTGAAACATCGTCGATCTTGGTCGGATACATGATTCCCGCGTTGTTAACCAGGATATCGATGTGCCCAAAGTCCCTCACGGTAGATTCCATCAGGTCGTGGATATCCGCCTTTTTCTTGACATCGGCATGAACGGAGGAGACCTTGGTCTTGTAGGAACTCTCTATCTCCTTGGCAGTTTCCCGTGCCATATCGAAATTGATATCGCTTATCACCACCGACGCCCCCTGCGCCTCTAGGCGACGCGCGGTCTCCTTCCCTATCCCTCGACCGCTCCCGGTAACAATTGCGACTCTGTCCTCGAATCTCATTGATATCACCTCCATAAAGATATAGTGCTTTTTGAGCGCATCTCAATACCTCTTTTCGCCCATTCTACAGCAAACCCAGCCGCTCGATATTTCGGTCCGCAACCCGTTGTATTTTCTCCACCTCCTTCCTTCCCTCCTCGCTCCCCATGAGATGTTTGAAGCGGCTCTGGGCCATCAGGTATTCCTTCACCGGCACCTTTTTCGCTATCCTGTGGACGGAGGTAACTTCTCCTGCCTCCATTTCAAACAGCGGTGCCAAGCCCGTGTTCACCGCCAATCGGCCGATCTCGATGGTCTTTTCGGGGGGAAAGCCCCATCCGGTACAGCAGGGGGTGTGGACCTGAATATAGGACGGACCTTCCATGGTCAGTGCTCGTTCGACCTTATCGTGGAGATCTTTGGGATAGGAGGCGGAGGCGGTTGCCACGTAGTCGATGTCATGGGCCATCGCAATGGCCGGCATGTTCTTCTTGGGTCGGTCCTTGCCCCACGACTTGCGTCCGGCTGGCTGGGTCGTCGTGCTGGCAAAGAGGGGCGTGGAGCTGCACCGTTGAACGCCCGTGTTCATATACGCCTCGTTATCGTAGCAGATGTAGGGAACAGGGTGGCCCCGCTCAAACATCCCCGAAAGGCCGCCCATGCCGATATCGAAGGTGGCACCATCCCCTCCGATGACAACCACCCTGATATCCGATCGCCCCTTATACCTGAGGGCGGCCTCGATGCCCGAGGCCACGGCGGCCCCGTTCTCGAAGAGGGGATGGACCCAGGGGACCCTCCAGGGCGAAAACATATAGGGCGATGAAAAGGTCTCGAGACACCCCGTGGGCGAGACGATGATGACGTTGGCGCCGGTCGCCTTCAAGATCCAGCGCGTCGCGATGGCCTCGCCGCAGCCCGGGCACGCCCGGTGGCCAGGGGCAAAGAGCTCCTGCTCGTCTTTTGTTGGAGCCATCTTCTCCTCCTACAGAATTGAGCGGTTCAAATCGACCCATTGGCTGCCCCGCACGACTCGGCGGGATTTCGCAGCTTCCATGGTTTCCGCTGTTATTTTCTGGATCGTCTCCGTTGTGATCTCCCTTCCGGCAAGGCCTGCAATAAAGCTGAAGATGCGCGGCCTTTCGAGATTGCATAGCGCGGCCTTCACATCCAGGGACAGAGGGCCCTCGCTCCCCATTGAAAACCCTCGATCCAAGACGGCAACAGCGCTCGCACTCCGGCAGATTTCCAGGATCGCCTCGGCGGGGAAGGGTCGGTAGCAGCGGACCTTGACCAACCCAACGGGGATCCCGTCGGACCTCATGGCATCAACCGCCTCTTTCATGGTTCCCACCAACGACCCCATGCCCACGAGAATCACCTCTGCCCTTTCGGTTCCATAGGCCTCAATGAGGCCCGCGTCAGGGTGCCCGGTAATCCGCTGGAAGTCCGAGGCCACTACCCCGATCCTCTCCTTGGCCTTCTCCATGGCCCCCTGAATCATGTATTTCAATTCCATGAGAACGTCGTCCTCGGCATAGGAGCCGAAGGTGAGGGGGTGTTCCGGATCCAGGCAGTGAACCGGACGATAGGACGGGAGGAAGGCATCGACGGCCTTCTGAGGGATCAGCTCGACCGGTTCATAGGAGTGCGTGAGGACCCATCCATCCATGCAGATCATCACGGGGAGCAAGACCTCGGGGTCTTCCGCGATGCGAAAGGCCTGGATATGCATGTCGTAGGCCTCTTGGGCGCTTTCCACGTAGAATTGAATCAAGCCCGAATCCCTCAGCGAAAGGGTATCCTGGTGGTCCACCTGAATGCTAATGGGAGCCGAGATGGCCCTGTTGACCCCGGTCAGGACCATAGGAAGGCGCGTTCCCGCCGCGTTATAGATGACCTCGGTCATGAGGAGCAGGCCCTGCGAGGACGATGCCGTGTAACTCCGAACTCCCGCCGCGCTGGCCCCGTAAACGATGGAGGCGGCTGAGAATTCCGAGTCGGAGAGAACGTATTGGGAATTCAATTCGCCATCAGCCACCATCTTGGCCAGGGCTTCAACGATGTGGGTCTGGGGACTGATGGGGTAGGCCGAGATGACCCCTGGCTTGCAGGCCTTGACCGCCACGGCAACGGCCATTGATCCCTCGAGGATTTCCATCTTCTCCATGGCTATTTTTCCTCTCGAACCATCTCGATAAAACGGGACGGACATTCGTGAGCGCAGATGCCGCAGCCCTTGCAGAACTCGTAATCGATTTCGAAGGGCTCGTGCGGATCTTCCCTCCAAAGGCTGCCATCCGGGCAAAAGGTGTAACAGTTCTCACAGAGGCTGCACGTGCCACAAGCGAAACAGCGCTCAGCCTCCTGAATCGCGATTTCCCCGGAAAACCCCAGGTTTACCTCATCAAATGACGCAATCCTCCCGGCTCCGTTGGGGATTTGTGGCATCCCTTCCCGTGGCCTCGGCTCGAAGTAAAGGCGGTTCAAATCTTGGTAGGCGATAACACGATCGCTTCGTCCAACCATCGGAGATGGTTGGATCCAATCCTCCATGGATAGGCTCCCCCGATTTCCCAGGAAAACCGATTTGGCGTGGTCCTTATCCCTTCCGTTGATGAACGCGTCGATGGCCAAGGCCGCCTTCTTGCCCGAGCCGATGGCATGAGAAACCGTGCGAGGTCCCGGCGTGAAATCGCCACCGGCGAATATGCCGGGGAGGCCGGTTGAGCCCCATTCATCCACCGCAATCCCCGCCTCGGTCCACTGCGGGAACTGGGTGAGGCCCTGCGGATCAACAACTGCCCCAATGGCGACAACGATGGTATCCGACTCAATGGAGAAGTTCGATCCCTCTATGGGCACCGGCCTTCTCCTCCCGTCCGGGCCGGATTTTCCCATTCGGTTTCTCAGGCATTCCAGTCGAAGCCCTTGGCCCTTTTGCGCCGTAATGCCCACGGGGGAGGCGAGGAACTGAATCTCGACTCCCTCCTTCCGTGTCTCCTCAACCTCGCTCGGGATAGCTGGCATCTCCTTGCGGGTCCTTCGATAGATCAGGGTGGACCTTGATCCGAGCCTGAGAGCGGTTCGAGCAACGTCGATGGCGGTATTTCCCCCTCCAATAACGACAACCCGTTTTCCCAATTCGGCGGGACGTCCCTCGTTGACTCCCCTGAGGAAATCCAGGCCTGAAACTACCCCTGGGGAGTTCTCCCCGGGAATGCCCAAGCCCAATTCCCTCTGTGCCCCCAATGCCAGGAATATGGCACTGAAATCCTTGAGGCCGTCAGCGAGGAATTCCGTTCCCAGGGAGACGCGGGGCTCGATCTCGATCCCGATCCTGCTGAGCCTTTCTATTTCGCCATCCAGGATCGTTCCCGGAAGCCGATACTCGGGGATGCCCCATCTCAGTATTCCACCGGCCGATGGTGAACGCTCCAAGACCTTAACGCCGTAGCCCAGCCTCCTCAGGTGGTAAGCACATGAAAGCCCAGCCGGCCCGGAACCCACGATCGCAACCCTTTCCCTCCTCTCTGCCTTCGGAGCCGCCACCATCATCGCATTCTTGAGCCCGTGGTCGCCCACGAACCGCTCCAGCGAGTTGATGGCCAACGGTTCATCAAACTCCTTCCGATTGCAAGCCTCTTCACAGGGATGGCTACAGACTCGACCACACACGCTCGGAAACGGGTTTTCCTCCACAATAGTCTGCCATGCACGGTCAAACTGTTGGGACTTTACCTCTCGTATGAAACGGGCAATATCGATTCCGGCGGGACAGGACTCCCTGCATGGAGCAATCCCGGCCACGAACACAGGACGAAACTCGCGCCAGTTTCCCGTCTTGTAGTTGAGGGAAGTTCCCCCCTCAACAACGGCACCGATGCTCGTTCTCACAGCCCCTCCTCTTGACAGTATTCGTAGGCTTTCCTCGCAACCTTCACGTTCTGGAGTGCCACCTCGCCGGGAAAGCGCCTCTCGATGGCCTTCTCAACGGCGGTAAGGCCTATTTCGCTCGTCGCGAGGCTGAATGCCCCCAGGAGGGCGGCATTCATCAGCGGTCTGCCCAGAACCTCCATGGCGATCCTGGAAGCTGGGACCTCAATCCAGCGAATCAAACCCCTTCCCGTGGGAGGCGAAAACGACTTTTCCGTATTGATGAGAACCGTTCCACCCTCCCTGAGGCCTTCCAATACATCGATCTCATCGAGGATAGTTGCGTCCTGGACAATGACGTAATCGGGGCGATGGACACGGCTGCGCAGGCGAATGAATCGATCGTCAATCCGGGCGAAGGCCTGGATCGCTTTTCCCCTCCTCTCCCCACCTGCTCCAAGAAAGGGGAAGGCCTGGCTGAACTTTCCCTCCTCGAGGGCGGCAATGGCGATGAATTGAGCCAGCACCAGGGATCCCTGTCCACCTCTGCCGTGAATTCGGATTTCCTTCAAGGAACTTCTCCCTCCTGACTTCCGGGGAACGCCTTTGTCCCTTCGCTCACCACCTCAGCTCGGAGGAAATCTCCCGGGCCTTCCTCATCACCAATTCCCTCAGTTCGCCGCGGATCCTCTCCATGGTCATGGTGAAGATAGAACCGGTGATGCTCAGAGCAGCTACAATCTCCCCTCCTGCCCTGATGGGGGCGGCAATGCATCTCACCCCCTCGTAGTATTCCTCGTCGTCAATGGCGTATCCCTGGCCTCTTACCGTTTCCAATGCCTCCAACAATTGATCCAGGTTGGTTATGGTGTTCTTGCCATAGATCTGCAAGGGCCTGTCTTGATAGATATTCGCGATCTCTGGGTTTGATAGTTCTGAAAGGAGAACCTTTCCCCCAGCGGCTGCGTGGGGGTCGGTGGCGAAACCGATGTACGTGGCCAGGGAAAGCCCAGCCGGCGTATCGATTTTATCTATGTAAATGACCTTGCCGTCTCTCAAAATGGCCAGATGAACCGTCTCCCTGCATTCATCGTGGAGCTCACGTAAGTACCTGCGGGCAATTCTTCTGATGTCTATGTTGTCCAATATCCTCCTGCCGATTTCCAGAAATTTGAAGCCGAGGGAGTATTTCCGCGTCTCCGGGTCCTTGGCAACGTAATCGTATGGAAGAAGGGTATAGAGAATGTGATGGACCGCGCTCTTGGGAAAATCGAGCATGGAGCTCAGCTCAAAGAGGCGCAATCCACCGGGGTGTTTGCTCAATAGGTCGATAACCTGCAGGCTCTTGTCGAGGGATGTAAGTTTCATGTGGAGGTCCTAATCCTAATGGTAAGAATATTTCCTTCCCGTAAATCCTAAGGATTAAATGCTAAATCCGAAACACTAAATACTAAACAATGTCTAAATCCAAATGGTCAAATCCTAAACATTTTGATCATTTGATCATTAGCGCTTTGTATTACTTAGAAAATAGATTTCATTTTCATCGTTCGAGGGTGACGGAGCCGTCATGGAAAATTTGTTTAGGGTTTAGAAATTAGGATTTCGGATTTGC
>Ga0180438_10009763_pt1 | contig 11885 bp, 6 predicted proteins | sample SS_ome_12_FD_132455 | JGI IMG/M metagenome (GOLD analysis project Ga0180438, IMG submission 132455) | Hypersaline lake sediment archaeal communities from the Salton Sea, California, USA - SS_3_D_2 metaG | ecosystem: Environmental > Aquatic > Non-marine Saline and Alkaline > Hypersaline >...
AGCCTTGCATCCAAGTGGATTTAAAGGATCCATCTCTTGTCTTGCTTCAATCAGGTGAGACAATTTTCATGGAAAAACCAGACCGTTCCGTCGAAAGTCTGGTATCACAACTTTCCCCATTTAACCCCTTCTTGGAAGGGGTGATGAACTGCCCTCGAATTATCGCACCAATGAAGACCAACGATCGATTGTTCGGTGTGTTGGTGATCTGTGGTGAGAAGCTGACTGCGGAAGATATCCCCACGATCACTACCTTTGCAAATCATCTCTCCCTCGCATTGGAAAAATCTAGGTTGTTATCGAATACCTTGATCCAGGCGCAACTCGGTCAGGTATTGGCGGAAATTGTGTCTCTGTCAAGTCATGAAAAAGATATCGCTGGACTTCTCCGGCGTACAGGTCATCTCATTCTAGATGCAGTCCATTTACCAACCTGCACCTTCTCTTTTGTTGAAGAGGATGAAATTTCGTTGAGTGTCATCCTATCTGTTGAAGCTCCAAACCATCATGATGAGTTGCCGATAGCTGCTCCGGGAAGCACAATGAAACTTGATGATCTTCCCATTGTAGAGGGGGTACTCCGAACGGGTCGAGTGGCAGTCCTTCCTGAGTCTTGTGTACTATTTTCCAGTGAAGGAGGACATTTCAACAAAACCAGACCATACTCAACACTCTTAATACCGATGATGGTATCAGGTAAAGGTATTGGGCTGGTTAGTTTCCCCCTGGACGATCCTGAAAAACATTTGATCCCGGATGAACAACTTTTCCTGCAAACAAGCGTAGATCAAATCGCACTGGCTGTCGAGAAAAGACTGCAAGCTGCAGATGAAGATTTGAAAGCTCAAAAGGACCATGATTGTTCATCGCTAATTACACAGATTTTAGCAAGTCGCGATCTGGATGGGGTAGTCCAGGCAGCAATTACTGGAGTGGCTAACCTGTTGCCCTGCCACTTCGTATGCCTGACAAGTATTGATCATCGTGCAAAAATTGCTCAGGTCCTTGGGGTTCTAGGCGCAGATGATGGAAGTTTAGAAGTTGGAGAAGTATTACCGTTAGATCAATGGGATGGCATCGTGGATCTGGTAGATGGTAAGGTTATCCACTATGAACTATCTGACGATGTTCAAGCCTGTCCTTCTATCGCATATCCATTATTCAATCAAGGCTCAAAATCCTGGTTGTCCTTTCCACTTTTTGATCAGGATGGGCTAATTGGAGCTCTATCGATTGCTAGCAGACAGGAGAACCTGGCTACTTCTGAAAACATGGATATCGCCAGTCGCATCCAGGAGCACTTATCGATTGCTTTGAGGAATGCACGCATTCACACGCTTGCAAACCGTCAAGCTAAAGAGATGGCTGCGATCGTTGACCTTACCCTAGAAATGACCGAAGAACTGGACTTCCGCTCGCTGCTGCAAAAGGCTATACGGGGTACCACTCAGATTCTTGGTTCAACCATGGGGGCAATATTTTTAATCGACAAATCCACAGAAGAGATGACACTTGTAGCGGAGTCTGAACTTCCCTTACCTCCAACCGTTCTACGTCTTCAGATTGGACAAGGCCTTGCCGGGAAGGTCTGGGAAAAGAAAGGGGCGATTATTCTTAATAAATCTCGAGAAATGGGTGATCCAACCTGGTTAGAAGCCTGTTATGCCACAGGATCAGCTATTGGGGTCCCATTACTGTGGGAGGATGAGGTTCGAGGTGTAATGACCTTGTATTGTCCCGGTGAAGAAAATCGTTTCAGCTTACTCGATATCGACATTCTTTCTAAAGTGGCTGCGCACATTGCTGTGCGAATTGAGAATGTCGAGGAATTGGAAAAAACGATCAGGAGGGTCAATCAACTCCGGGTCGTTAACGATGTCGCACGGCGAATGAGCACAATTCTTGTTGAGGATCTTCTCTTCACGGAGATTGTCCGGCGCGTAGCGCATGGATTGAACCTCGATTTGGTCATCCTCTTCCTGGTTGATGAAGATAAAATTACGGAGGCTGCCTCCTATTACCTCCCACAAGACATGTATGGCATCTGGGAACCAATCTCAATTAAAAGAGGTAGCGGTGGGGTCATTGGATGGGTAGCCAGTGAGGGACAACCGATCCTGATACCAGATGTTTCAAGTGATCCCAATTATCTCCCCGTGATTCCAATCGACTTTAAAATTCAATCTGTCGTGGGTATCCCTATCAAGCTAAAAGGTCAGGTTAAAGGTGTACTTCTAACGGGAAGCGAGAAGCTAGGGGCTTTTGATAAAGCGGATATCGATGCGCTGCTGGCTTTGGGAGCCCATATATCAACCTGTGTAGAAAATGCACGATTGTACGAGGAAACGAAAGTGGTCCAGCATCGATTGGCCGAATCTGAGAAACTACGTGCACTCGGGTTGGTGACAGGGGGGATCGCCCATGATTTCAATAATGTTTTATCTGTCATTCTTTCCCGAACGGAGTTGGCTCTCAAGCACACCCGGGATGAGCAAGTTCGCCGGCATCTAGAACAAGTCGTCGCTGCAGCAAAAGAAGGCGGGGACACGATTCATCGTTTAGAAGGTTTTGCGAGTTTTGAAAAGGATAAAACCGACTTCATCGGTGTTGACATCAACCAAATTGTTCGGGAAGCAATAGAGGTATGTAAACCCAGGTGGAATGATCAGGCACAAGTTGAAGGGATTGATCTTCAGATTATCACGGAGTTACATGCCGACCAGCCGATTCTGGGCGTTCCCGGCGAACTACGAGAAGTGTTGGTCAATCTTATCTTTAATGCTGTGGAAGCCATTCCGGCGGGTGGAAACATCATCATCCAAACAGAAAATAAGGATAATGGGATATCTTTGATCGTTTCGGATGATGGCGTTGGAATGACCCCTGAAATGAAACAACAGGCATTTGTCCCATTCTACTCAACCAAACCTGGAAGAATAGGTCTTGGTCTTTCAATGTGCTATGGCATTTTACAGCGTCATGGCGGCACAATTGACGTTCAAAGTGAGATCGGGGGCGGCACAACGGTTACACTCTGGTTGCCCATCTATGCTAAAACGGGATTAGAAGATGACAGTGGAGAAATAACCTCGATCCCGGCCCTGGTTGAACCTGCGATAATCCTCGTGGTTGAGGATGAAAAATCCATCCTTGAAGGTCTGGTTGAAACTTTTACTGATGCTGGACATAAAGTATTGGCAGCGTCGAATGGTCTGGAAGGCTTCGAACGGTTTCTTGAGGCAGGGAGACTGGATATTGTTTTCACCGATCTGGGTATGCCAAAGCTAAGCGGGTGGGAGTTGATTGAGCAATTACGAGCTTTCGATCCTAAACTGCCGATTGTCATTTTTTCGGGTTGGGGGGACGTGATTAACCCGATGAAGATTCGTCAATATGGTATTGCCAAAGTCATCCGGAAGCCCTTTGAAATGGCAAAACTACACTCCACACTTTTTGAAGTATTGGCGATGAGGAAGAAATTGGATCCCTCCTGATCGCTTTCAAGTTGTTAAGATTCCCCAATAGTGCTGACAGAAAATGAAACGGATCCGATGGATGGATCGATTTTGGCTCATTCGGTCATCTATCCTGGGGAATGGGCTGGATGAAAGGCATCCTGTAAGAATGCTTATTCAGCAAGACCAGTCGAGGAAGGTATGAACTTCAAAAATGAAGGGTGTCCTTCTCATCCAACCATTCGTCTGTAAATCCGGTTTTGTATAGCTTCTGGTAAAGACCGCCACGTGATAGTAATTGAGAATGTGTCCCTTGTTCGACAATCTGACCTTTTTGAAGGACGATGATGCGATCGGCATTGATCACTGTGGAGAGGCGGTGTGCGATAATGAAAGCCGTCCTTCCCTCCAGTAAGCGGGCCAATGCTTTCTGAATGACCTGTTCTGTTTGTGTGTCAACACTGGATGTGGCTTCGTCCAGGATAAGAATCCGTGGGTTGGCGAGTAAAGCTCTGGCGAAAGAAACCAGTTGACGCTGTCCAACGGATAAGAGCAATCCGCCTTCCTCAACGGGGGTATCATAACCTTCCCTCAAGCGCATAATAAATTCGTGAGCTCCCACTGCCCTGGCTGCATCCATCACTTCCTGCTCCGAAGCCAGCAAGCGACCAAAGCGGATATTCTCCATAACTGTCCCAGAGAACAGGAATGGATCCTGGAGGACAACACCCATCTGACGACGGAGGCTGGCTTGAGAAACATGGCGTAAATCATGGCCATCGATCAGGATCCTGCCATGGGTTGGATCGTAAAAACGTGAAAGCAGCTTGACCAATGTGGATTTACCTGCACCAGTCCTTCCAACCAATGCTAAAGTCTCGCCAGGTTTAACCTCAAGCTGGATATTTTCAAGGACCGGACGCTTATCATCAGGGTAGTGATAATTGACATTTTCGAAAATAACACGACCCTGAATGGGCGGCATCTCGATGGCATCCTCAGCATCAGGAACTTCCATGGGAGCTTCAAGGAGGCTAAGGATCCGTTCTCCTCCCGCCATGGTCGATTGGAATGAATCGTACCGTCTGCTCAAATCTCGAATGGGATTGAAGAAACGGTCAATATAGAGGACAAATGCGACCAGGATGCCTGGGGTGATCTGCTCAATCTGAGCCGCGGTTCCACCGAACCAGATGACGATCGCCATCGCCAGGATCCCCAGAAAATCAATAACAGGAAAAAAGACAGCCGCTACTCGGGAGGCGAAGATGTTGGTGCGTAAATTGTGGTCATTAACCTCATTCTTGAAGAAGTCGAAATTGGTTTCCTGCCTTGAAAATGCCTGTACCACACGAATACCGTTAATGTTCTCAGCCAAAACGGAGTTGACCCAACTGATTGCAGTACGTACCTCTCGATAACTTTCCCGGGCTTTTTTCCGGAAAGCGATGGTAGCAAGAACCATGAGAGGGATGACCAGAAGGGTTAATAGAGAAAGCCTGGCATTCATAGAAAACATGGCAATGATAATGCCAATTAATGTCACGAAATCACGAACAACAGCGATAATCGCCCAGGTGATGAATTCACGCAGAACACCGACATCATTGATGATGCGTGTAATAACACGCCCAACGCTGTAATGGCTGAAGAAATTGAGAGAAAGGTTTTGTAGGTGTTCGAATAGCCTGGCTCTCAGGTCATAGATGATCGATTGACCTGCTCGTGCCATGAGATTCACACGGAAATAGATCGTAACCCACTGAATCATAGCGGTCAGCAAGTAAAGCAATACAGCCTGACGTAGGGCGCTCATGGATTTTGCTGCAAGCCCTTCATCCAGGGCAAATTTCACAAAGTATGGGCCTAAAACAGCTGCGGATGAGCTTGCCACCATCAGGAACAGCGCCAGCAGAAATTGCCACTTGTACGGCTTAATAAATTCGATGATATTTCTAACCACATGGGGGTCGTACCCTTTTTGTGGCAGTTCATCCTGTTGTGGTGGCGGTTTCCGGCTCATACAAATTCCTTCATCTTTGATTGCGCTTATCTCATGCCATCATCTGATGGCGAAATTGCAGGTCATAAATCTGGCGATAATATCCATCCAGCTGGATTAATTCCTGATGCGTCCCGCGTTCAACAATTTGTCCGTCTTCCATAACGATGATTTGATCCGCACGCTGGACTGTGGAGAGGCGTTGGGCAATGACGAAGGTTGTCCTTCCCATCATGAGTTCCGAAAGTGCCTGTTGTATCAGGCGTTCCGTCTGCACGTCCACACTGGCCGTAGAATCATCCAGGATCAAGATGCGTGGGTCAAGAAGCAGTGCTCGGGCGATAGCGATCCGCTGTCTTTGCCCTCCGGATAACGTGATACCCCTTTCGCCCACAACGCTTTCGTATTCTTCCGGTAAAGCCAGGATGAAATCATGTGCCTGGGCAGCTTTCGCGGCAGCGATGACTTCCTCCAGGCTGGCGTCGGGGTTTCCATAAGCAATGTTCTCACGGATTGAGGTGGAAAATAGTAAGGAGGTTTGGAGGACAATGCCAATCTGGCGTCGAAGAGATTTCAGCTTCATTTCACGCACATCGATACCGTCAATCAAAACCTTTCCATCGCTAACATCGTAAAAACGTGGGATTAGATTCACAACAGAAGTCTTTCCAGAACCGGTTGATCCGATTAACGCCACAATTTGATTGGGTTCAACTTCGATCGTGATGTCTTTCAAAGCGAATGATTTTTCACCTTCATATTTCAAGGTTACGTTATTAAACTGGACTTTTCCCTTGATGGATTGAATTTGGGTCGCATTGGGGAGTGATTGAATGTTTGGGTATGTTTCTAAGATCTCATGCGTTCTTGCAAGCCCGGCTGAAGCTTCTCCGGCCATGTTAACTAGCCAGGCTAACATCTGTGCAGGCTGGGCCAGGAGGAGCAGGTAACTGTTGAAGGCCACGAGTTCTCCCAGAGTGAGAGAGCCTTGTAGAACCATCCCTCCACCAAACCACAGAATCAGGATCGTACTGAGGGTGACGAGCAGATTGGTTGTCGGCATGATCTTTGACCATTCACTGATGACCGTGATACGTGCTGTGAAGAGGTTTCGATTGGCTTCATCAAAGCGTTCGATCTCATAGGGTTCACGTGCAAACGCACGTACTACATGGGCACCGCTTACGTTCTCTTGCAGCCTAGATGAAAGTTCTCCTAAAGCATTATCGACCGCAAGGAAGAAAGCGCTGATACGTTGCCCAAAGCGAGTCGTAGACAGGACTAACGGGATCAAGGGTGCCAAGGCAATAAGCGCCAGTTGCCAGTTATCCAGGAGCAGGAGGATGATGATTCCGCAAAAGAGCAATATGACCTGAAAAAGCTCGGCAACACCTTGTCCAGTAAATCTTTGTATGGACCGGACATCTTCAATTGTGCGGCTGATGAGTTGCCCACTCTGCATACGATCGTGATAGCTGAAGGGTAGATGTTGGATGTGATTGTAGAGCCGGTTGCGAAGATCATAGGCTACCTTGTGTGAGATCCATTCGGCAACAAAGCGTTGAATGTAAGATAGCAGCCCTCGCAGAATACCTAGCCCCAGGAGCAGGATAGCTGCCTGAAAAAGGAAGACGGACTCAGTCCGGACAAGACCTCGGTCAATCACCTGACGGATGATGGCTGGAAAAAGGAGTTCGATCCCGGTTAAGAGAAGTAAGGTGAGGACCGTGAGGAAAACACGGCTTCTGTAGGGGCGGAGAAAAGGGATGAGATATCGAAGAGATTTCATAATGGTTGATAGCCAGGATCACGAGAGTGATTGGCCGCCTGTAGTATAACAAAGCCTGAGGTGAGATTGGGATGAAAATTTTATCTTTCCTGGGAGATATGGATTAATTTTTGAGAGCATCTGGGTCGTATGCAGTGGAATGACCGTCGTTCCTCTGCACCAAAAAGAGCCTGTCAGCTTTGATTTGGATTTGAAACATCCAAGGCAAGGGTGCTTTATGATAAGGTGACTCTGTTCCCTTTTTGAGGGGAGTTTTGTTTTACAGCGTGTTGTCATCCCTGAATGGATGCTCAGAACTTGTTTTGTCAAGGGCCATCGACACCTTACCTTCGGAAACAAGTGCGGAGAGAATTTCAAACGAGCACTTTCTCGTCTTCAAGGAGGTGTACGGACGTTGCATGCAATGTCTTTACGATGCTATTGGGGTCCCTCTCCATTATTGAGGGAGAGGTTGTTTGCGATGTAAAAGAGCCGGGGATCGAATTTCGATCTTCATTGATCCCTGTGATCTCAATCGTCCACCGGGGGGCTCCAGAGACCATCTCATCAACGGTTGAGTTATTTAAAGCCATTATTTTGGGCTAGCTACTGAGATGGAGCTGGATCATGAATGGGTATGGACAATGTCGGATGTTATGTCTTGGTTTGAGCCCTGGCCTTGACAGTATGGGGTGGGCAAGATTATTATTGCGAACAGTTGCAGATGCGAGGTGTTGCAAATGTCTTGTGGTGAACAATTGAAGTCTGAAATTCGTAGTGCTGGATATCGAGTGACTCCACAGCGGGCGGTCATCTTGGAGACAGTGGCGCACATGGAAGGGCATCACAGTGCACAGGAAGTTTACGAAACAGCTCGGGATCGTCTTCCGGGCTTGAACATTGCCACAGTATATCGCACCCTGGATACGCTCCATCATGCCGGTTTTATAGACCTTTTCCCGAGCAGTACGGATGCAATGCTATTCGCATACCATGATGATACCAACCTTCACTGTCATCTACATTGTGTGAATTGTGGTCGCGTTTTGGAGGTAGATGTTGAACCATTCCTTCCGTTAGCGGCAAGGATTGAACAAGAAAACCATTTCAAGATTAGTATAAACCACATCACTTTGCGTGGGATTTGTTCTGATTGTCAAAAACAAGGACGATGACCAAAAAGGACCCCATACAAATAGGAGGATGAATATGTTATTTGCTCCAGTACAGCTACATATTCCGGATGGTTTTTTATCTATCCCTATCGCCATCATCGGTTGGGTTATCGCGTTAGGGTTTATTGGTGTGGCTTTACGTCAAACAAACCGCCAGTTGGGTGAGCGACAAATCCCGATGATGGGAGTTCTGGCTGCGTTTATTTTTGCGGCTCAAGCCATCAATTTTCCTATCGCTGCTGGAACCTCTGGTCATTTGTTAGGAGGTGCATTAGCCGCGATCGTTATGGGTCCATGGGCAGCGACGTTGATTATGACGGCAGTGATCGCCATCCAGGGTTTACTCTTCCAGGATGGTGGACTTCTTGTGATGGGCTGGAATATCCTTAACATGGGTGTGTTCACTGCGTTTTCGGGTTATGCAATCTACAGCTTTGTGACCTCGATCGTGGGTCAGAGCCGGGGAGCGCGTCTTGGAGGTGCATTTCTGGGGGCTTGGGCATCGGTTGTGATTGGTGCCATTGCGACCGCTTTTGAATTGGCCGCCTCAGGTACTTCTCCTTTAAGCCTTGCATTTCCTGCTATGGCTGGTGTACATGCCTTGATTGGGATCGGGGAGGCCATTATCACAATAGGCGCAGTATCCTTCTTGCTAGTGTCCCGCCCCGAGATTTTGCAGCAGGCTGAGGTCGCACCTGGTCGAAGAGGTGCCAACCTGATTGTGGTTGGATTGATCGCGGCTGTTGTCGTTGCTGTATTTTCTCCTTTAGCATCTGGCAGTCCTGATGGTCTGGAAAAAGTGGCGGAGGAATTAGGTTTCCTTGCATTAGGCGAGGCGCCAGTTTACGAAATCTTACCGGACTACACCATTCCATTTATTAACAATGAAGCCCTGACAACCATCCTCGCGGTTGTAGTTGGATCGCTTCTCGTCTTTGGTATTTTTATCCTTATTGGGCGAGGTAAAATACGCAGTCAAGGGGCAGGAGATTAATCATTGCATTATGATCTGAGCGATCAATACATCCCTCGGTCGAGCGTCGTTCACCAATTGGATCCGCGTGTTAAAGTTGTGGCGACGCTCGCTTATATTTTCTCTGTAGGGATAACACCTGAAGGCGTATGGTGGGCTTTTTGCGTCCAATTTGCCTATCTCTTGATTGTTATCTTGATAGCTGATATCAATTTTCTCTACACCATCAGGCGGTCTTTCATCATTGTCCCCTTTGTCCTGGCTGCTTTGGCTGTGCCCTTCACGACACCTGGTCTGGAGTGGATCCGTATCCCTGGACTTGAATGGACCATCACCCAAGAGGGGTTAATCCGCCTGGGAAGCATCCTTCTTCGAGCCTGGTTGGCAGTTCAGGCCGCTATCCTGCTGAGTGCCACAACACCCGTTCCGGATATGTTCTGGGCATTAAGCGCATTGCGATTTCCCAAATCATTGGTAGCAACCATCCGATTTATGTACCGTTATCTTTTTGTCCTCGCAGATGAAGCTTCAAGAATGTTGCGAGCCAGAGCTGCCCGAAGTCCCAGGATCAAAGGAGTCACAAGACCTTCCATGATCTGGCAGGGTAAGGTGGCAGGCTCAATGGTCGGAAGCCTATTTCTCAGGTCGATCGAACGAAGTGAACGCATTTATGATGCGATGCTATCACGAGGCTATGATGGGCAAATGAGATCATTGATTCGCTTCGAGATGCGAAATTCTGATTGGATTTTCATCTTCAGTGCAGGACTATGTCTTGGCCTGGTTCAAGTATTTGCGTATTTGGGGTGAGAAAATGCACATACAATTGAAGTGGAGAACCTTCATTACTCCTATCCGGATGGAAAGGAAGCGCTAAAAGGGGTTGATCTTATCATCCAACCCGGGGAAAAAGTTGCGCTGGTTGGTCCCAATGGCGCTGGTAAGTCTACTTTAATCCTTCATTTGAATGGGATCTTGGACGGAGATGGGGAGATACGTGTTTGTGGAATGCCAGTGACGAAGGAAAATCTCGGTCAAGTGAGAGCTTCTGTGGGAGTGGTATTTCAGGATCCAGATGATCAACTTTTCTCACCCACTGTTTTTGAAGATGTTGCTTTTGGCCCGCTTTATATGGGAATGGCGGAGGAAGATGTCTATCAACGGGTTGATGAAGCACTGATTGCTGTTGGGATGTCGGGATATGAGAAACGGATCTCACATCATTTAAGTGGTGGTGAGAAGAAGCAAATCGCAATAGCTACGGTGCTATCGATGGAACCAGAAATCCTTGTCCTTGATGAGCCAACAGCAGGGTTGGATCCAAGGAGTCGACGTCGATTGATCAATCTGCTCAATCAACTACCACAAACTATGCTGGTTTCGACACATGATATCCCCATGGTGGCGGAACTTTTTCAGAGAACGATTGTGATCGATGGCGGCATCATTGCCCGGGATGGCTCTACACAAGGCATCTTGGCTGATAATGAATTCCTGGAACAGCATGGTCTGGAGGCAGCCTCGCCATGGTGAAACTTTGGTAAAAAGACAGGCTGGCCAACCCGGGCTACTGCTTGCTTCCTACACGTAATGTTGCCCGGATGGAAGGCAGGTTGGAATTTGGGTGCCGATCCTATCAAAAATCAATCGGCTGCGAATCCCAGCCCACCTTTCTTGATCCCCATGGGTTCCTTGTTCATCTCCCCTGTAACGTACTTGGTCAGTTCGGTTACACTCAGGCTCTGGATTCCGAGCTTATCCAGGGTACGCCCATTCCGCCAATAATCGGTAGCATGGATGAAGCAAGCCAGGCGAATGATGCTCTCGATCCCCCGAACCGATACACCATAACGCTGTGCTAGGGATGCGATGGGGACAAGGCTCATGGGGATATCTTCGGTAATATAGCGATGGTTGAGTGTGTTCGGAGCTTTGATGCCGTAATATCCGGTCTGATTCTGGATCGCTTCATAGATCGAATCCCCTTGAACATTGTATGCCAGATGCAGCCATTCAAGGGATGTGCGTGCACGAACGCCGATTGCGGCCGCAACTGTAACCCGTTCACGATCAAGGACTTCCAATACACGTCCAGTGGAAGGGGTCACGCCGTCGATATAAAATTGGAAGTCCCCGGCAGTGGATTCAATACGACCTGCATTGAGCAGGGTCAAAGCGGGGTGGAAAATAGCTCCCATATTGTTCAGGCCAGTATGGAGAACATTGATGCCATCGATAAATTCATCATAGGCATCCGCCAAGGCATCTAAAACATATCTTGTTCGAGTGGCAGGGAGTGCTGCCAGTGGTACAGCGTTTTTTATTCTGAAAATACGGGCATTTGCGGGTCCCTCTGAGCGGCTGGCATAAATAAACGTTTCGGCTTCTGCTACTGTCACATCGGCGGTGCAGCCGTTATCGTAAAGGACTTTTCGGAATTCAATCGCACCACAGGTTCTTCCAGGATTGAGGACCACGATTTGTGAATCGTGAAGGTGGGGTGCAAATTGAC
>Ga0180438_10009764_pt1 | contig 11884 bp, 7 predicted proteins | sample SS_ome_12_FD_132455 | JGI IMG/M metagenome (GOLD analysis project Ga0180438, IMG submission 132455) | Hypersaline lake sediment archaeal communities from the Salton Sea, California, USA - SS_3_D_2 metaG | ecosystem: Environmental > Aquatic > Non-marine Saline and Alkaline > Hypersaline >...
ACGGCGGATGCGGGCACCAAAAGAGCATTTTCCTTGTGATTGACAACAAACTCGACTTCCGCTGTCATCCCGCTTCTCATAAATGAGGGAACCTCCCGGGGCAATACCTCCACTTCATAGATGGTCACGTTGTTGACCAATTTGGACTCATAGGCAATGTGATCGACCGTGCCCTCGATCTTCACCTTGGGGTAAGCGTCCAGGGCGATCACCGCCTCTTTTCCCAGCCCCACCCTTCCGATATCGGTCTCATCAAATTGGGCACTCACGATGAGCCGGTCCGACAGGACCAGTACGGTATCATTGGTTGTCACTGTTTGACCCGGCTCAATGGAGCGGACGATCACTTCGCCGTCAATGGGCGAAATAATGGGCGTCTGTTTGTACACCTGCTCCCAGTAGGCAAGGGCCCCGTCTCCCTGGGACCGGGCGGCATCGACAAGGGCCGCCCTTTCCGTGGAGCTTGTCCAGGCCAGGATCTGCCCCTTGGTGACTTTGTCGCCTTCGTCAACGAGGATCTCTTCGATCCGACTGTTGATGGAAGGTTTGATCTCCAGACGATTTTGGGGCTCCACAGCGCCGGTGGTCATCACCGCCATCTGAATATCCCCCAACACAGGGCGGATCTCTTTGGTGAAAGAGGTGCCGTTTGTATTGCCTCTCATTTTGTAGAAGAAAAAGACCGCTGCACATGCCAGTGCCACGATCAAAACAACGGCAATGGTCCTATTTCTGAACATCTTCCAGTGTGCCTCCTTTGGCTTGGTACCAGTTGGCCTCGGCTATGAGCAGGTCCGCCTGGGCATCAAGATAGGCCTTTTTGGCAGTGACAAGGTTGTTTTCGATGATGATCCAATCATCAAAATCGACGAGCCCTGTGGAATACTGGGCACTGGCGATCTTGGCCCGCTCTTGGGCAGCGTCTAGAAACTTCTTCTGAACAGAGACAAAGTCCGCGGCATCTCGCAAGGCCTTCCAGGTCTTTTCCAGTGTGAGGACGACGCTGTCCCTTCCGCTTTGTTCGTCGGCTTCTAATTGCCTGAGTTGGGATTTGGATTTGGAAACCCGGGCCACCCTGCTGCCTCCCTCAAATATGGGAAGAGAGAGGGTGAGGCCGGCGGACCATTCGTCATCTTCCGGGGGCCAGTCTGTGGCCGTCTCCCCGAAAGAGGCATTCAAGTAGACCTGGGGGAAAAACGCGGCCCTTGCGGATTTGACCCCCCACCTGGCAGACTCTTTTCTGGCAGCGAGCTCTTTTAGAAAAGGCGTGGCGTCTGCCAAGGATTCAAAGCCAGGCCTTTCGCCATGAAGATCGTTGATGTCAAAAGTCCCGGCCACAGCCATGGGGTCCAGCCTTTTTCGGCCGAGCCCCTTGGACAATTCCCGCTGTGCCACCAAGAGATTCCTCTTTGCCCGGGCCACTTCAAAGGCCGCTTGAGCCAAATCCGCCTGGGCTGTGAGCAAGGCCCCCCTGTGCTCCCTGCCGGCCTCATACCGGAGCTGAATCAAGTCTACATTCTGCCTCCTTCGCGCTGCGATCTCTTCGGTCAACGAGATGAGTTCCTGGGCCCTTAGAAGAGAGGCAAAGGCCGTTCTCAAGTCTAACCGGATGTTTGACGATACCACGGCATAATCGTACTCTTGAGCCAACATGGTCTGCGTTGCCGCCTTGAGATCAGATCTGGTCTTAAAGCCGTCAAAGAGGAGCTGATTTCCACTAATGCGATAGGCATAGCTTTCTTGCTCCGGCTGTGTCTCCGTTTCCGATCTTCTCCCACTTACCTCGCTTGTCACCTGAGGCAGGACCACGCTTTTCGTAATCGTCCTGTCGGCTTCCGCCTGCCTTACCTGCTCTTTTGCCGAGATCACGTCAGGATGGTGCTTCAGCGCCTCCCTTACACAATCCTGCCAGGTAAGTACCTCTTCAGCCGCCGATTGGGCCGTTAAAGAGAACGTGAATAGCGAAAGGATCACACAAACACACATCTGTTTCATGGCACACCCTTACTGAGACCTTTGCACAACCCCTTCTCACTCGGTTCTGTGAGCTTTTTGACCCATCTTCGGCTTTGTTCGCTAAATCGCGAAAACTCTCCGCCTAGGCGGATCAAACAGTTCACGCTTTGCCCACTCCCGTGGGCCGCTCACGCCGCAGGCGGATGGGTACCCCAAAAAGCCCACAATGAACGTTCGAAAAAGTTGTGCAAAGGTCTCTTATCCATGTCCAAGGACGGGGATCTGTTCGGTGAAACAATGCCACCCATAGGACACCCATTCAGAAAGGGTCGGTTCTGTCCCAACAAAAGGCCCCATCACGGTTTTCACCGCAGCCGCGCTCTATGTGGACGACGGAGCCTTCCTTTTATTGTAGACGGAAAAGCCGAGCAAAAAGTCTACTTTTACAGTGAGTTCCCTTTTGCGAAAAGCCCTTTTTCAGCGCCTCTGTGCGCCCACCCTTCGGACTTCTAAGCCTGCGCCCTTGTGCCATCATCTGTTGCCCGCCCCACGGCACCTATCATATGGCATATCCCTTACCATGACAAGATGGAGATCTTCTCTTCGCCCCTGCCCCTTTTCCTTGACCTGGGCGTCAAACCTACCTATGCTCACGCCGGATCCGCCATTGCCCGCTACCGTCAAAAAAAGCAAAGGACACTGGTGGCTAGGGCTGACCATAGGGGCCCTGCCAGCCATCATGAAGAGGGTCTCTTGACATGATCAGACAAGTGTCCACCGTCAGCAGTGGGGTCTGCTAAGGGAGAAGGGGTGTTCGCGGCATGAAAAAGAGGACACTGTGCTGGGAATATTTTGATTGCCACGAGGAGGCGTGTCCGGTCTACCAGGCAAAAGAACGGCGGTGTTGGCTTGTCTCAGGGACCCATTGTCGCCATGAAATACAGGGTAAATTCTTAGAAAAGATGGAGATGTGTCTTGAATGCGAGTGCTTTAAGGAAAACATCGGAGTCGATTCCATTGAACAGACCCTTTGGGTGACAAGCAGACAATTCGCAGAATTCAGGGCCATGGTCGATGAGCGCGACCAGGAGTTGGCAGAGACCAGCCTGGAATTGGCCCTGGGTCTGTCAGAGGTGTTCCAGGCCTTGAGGGAGATTGCAGCGGGGAACCCGGAGGTACGCATAGACGAAAGCTCTCAGCTCGAGTTGATAGTCAAACTGAAGCATATGGTCAATGTCACGGCAGTAGAACTTAAAAAAATCGTTGATTTGTCTCACGAGTTTGCCATGGGCCTTGCGGAACACTTTGACGTCTTAAATAGGGTTGCAGGGGGGGACCTGGGGGCCCACGTGGCCGGGACTTCTAAAGTAGAACTCCTGGAATCTTTGAAGCAGATGACAAACCAGACCATACAAAGTGTGTCCACGGAGATGACGGAGCGCAAACGGGCCGAAGAGGCCCTCCAGAGGTCTCGTGACGAGTTGGAAATACGGGTAAAAGACAGAACAGCGGAACTTAGCCAGGCGAACAAACAGCTGGAAGAAGAAATCGGCGAGCGCAAACGGGCCGAAGAGGCCGTCAACAAGAAGAATGAAGAGCTCAAGAACTTCGTCCATGTGGTCTCTCATGACCTCAGAACCCCCATTGCCCACATTCAGGGGTTTGCCTCTGTCTTGCTCGACAGGCGGCAGGGGAGCCTGGCGGACGAGGACCACGAGTGCCTTGAACGCATTCATGCCAATGCCCGCAGAATGGAGCTGCTGGTCTCGGACCTACTGGCAGTGGCACATGTGGGGCAAGCCGAGTATACCTTCCAAGATGTTCCAGTCTCGGAGATTGTGGAAGACGTGACCACAGGTCTGGCAGCCAGACTAAAGGAGAAGGGCATAGACCTTGTGGTGACCAACCACCTGCCTCCGGCCTATTGTGACAGGAACAAGATCTATCAGGTCTTTGAGAATCTCCTCGTAAATGCCGTCAAGTTCATTGGCGACAGGGAAAACCCGAGGATTGAAATTGGCCATCACGATGGAGGCAACGTCCACCAGTTCTACGTGAAAGACAATGGCATCGGCATTGATCCCAAGTATCACCGAAAGGTCTTTGAAATGTTTCTCCGAATCCGAGAGGTGAAAGATGAGGAAGGAACAGGGTTGGGCCTGGCCATCGTTGAAAAGATCGTCAATGACCACGGCGGGCAGATCTGGGTGGAGTCTGAGAAGGGCCAAGGGGCCGCCTTTCATTTCACCTTGCCCAAGGCCCCGTGATTCCGTTGTCTTCATAAACCTTCCACAGAAGGGATTTTCGCTCCATCTGCCATCCCTTGACCTTTTCCGTCTGCTGCCGATGACGGCCCTTGAAAAACCATCCACCTTGACAAAAAGCCGTGCCTAGACATATTTAACAAGCTTAGGAAATGGCCATGAGCACAAAAGGAAAGGCCTTGGAGGAGACGACAAAACACCGTGAGCCCTTCTGACCACAAGGAACGTTTCGCCCAAGCCATTATCGATACACTTGCCGCCCACATCGCAGTCCTTGATAAAGAGGGAACCATCGTTGCGGTGAATCAGGCGTGGCGCCATTTTGCCAAAACGAATGCTGCTCTCCCCGATAACGTGGGTGAAGGCGCCAATTACCTGGAGGTCTTTGATGCTGCCTTTGGTAAAAGCACCGAGGGCGCAGCTGCCTTTGCGGCAGACCTTCGAGCCGTCATCAGTGGAAAAAGGAGGCGATGCAAAAGGGAGTACCCCTGCCATTCCCCGACAGAACAACGCTGGTTTGTTGGAAGGATCAGCCGCTTCAAAGTGGACGGAAGCACCTATATCGTGGTGGCCCAGGAGAACATCACCGAACGGAGACTAGCCAACGAGGCCCTCCGGGAGAGTGAGGACAAATACCGCAGTCTGGTGGAGAGGGCAAATGACGGTATCGGGATTCTCCAGGACGGCATACTCAAGTATGCCAATCCCCGTCTCTCAGCCATGGGGGGCTTTGGGGTCGAGGAGTTTGTCGGCAGCATATTCTCGGACTTTGTGCATCCTGATGACGTTGCCAAAGCCATTGAATACTACGGACGGAGGATAGAGGGAAAAGATGCGCCCGCAGGCTATGAGTTAAGACTCCTGCACAAGAACGGCAGTACCATATATGGCGAGATCAGCGGAGGCCTCATCACCTATCAGAACAAAGCGGCCGATCTTATCATCGTGCGTGATGTGACCGACCGGAAGGAGATAGAAAAGGCCTTACATGAAAGCGAAGAAAAATTCAGACTTGCCTTTGAAAACGCCGTAGATCCCATATTCTGGGCGGACCTGGAGACCGGCTTGATCACCAGGTGCAATCGGGCCGCGGAAGTCCTTTTGGGAAAAACCCGAGGTGAAATCATCGGGCAGCACCATACGAGCCTCCATCCATCAGACAGGACAGACTATTATCGGGATAAGTTCAAAAGCCACATCAAAAAAATGGGCACCCTGAAGGACGAGGCGGAAATCGTTACAAAATCAGGGAAGATCCTGCCTGTGGAAATTACTGCTTCAATAACCATGGTAGGAGAGGAACCCCTGGCCCAGGGTATCTTCCGTGACATCACCAAACGCAAGGAGGCGGAGGAGGCCCTGCAAAGAGCCAATGAAGACCTAGAGTATCGGGTAGGGCAGCGCACAGCAGAACTAGCTCAAGCAAATCAGCAACTCAGGGACGAAATACTCCAACGAAAGGAGGCCCAAGTCGCGCTCCTTAGAACCAACAGAATGCTGGGGGTTCTGAGTAGATGTAACGAGGCGTTGATCCGAGCCAGTGAGGCCTTTGAATTCATGGATGAGGTGTGTCGCATCATTGTGGATGACGGAGGATATTGTCTTGCGTGGGTGGGTCTCGCCGAACAGGACGAGGCAAAGACGGTACGTCCCGTGGCCCAGAGGGGGTTTGAAGATGGGTATCTGGCATCAGCGGATATTACCTGGGCCGACACAAAAAGGGGACGGGGTCCCACCGGTACGGCTATCCGAACCAAGGAGCCTTGTGTGGCCAGGGACATTTTGACCGATACCCATTACGCACCGTGGCGCACAGAGGCCAGAAAACGGGGCTACGCAGCCTCCATTGCGCTGCCCTTGATAGAAAATGGAAGCGCCTTTGGCGCCTTGAACATCTACGCCTGTGAACCAGATGCCTTTGACGACGACGAAGTGGAGTTGCTGTCGGACTTGGCAGCCGATCTTGCATACGGGATTACGGCACTGAGGGCAAAGGCCGACCTCAGACTAGCAGAGAAGCGGATTACCCTGGAGCGACAAAGGTTTTTTTCCCTTTTGGAGGAGCTTCCGGCCTTTGTCTATCTTCAGGCTCAAGATTATACCGTTTCTTTTGCCAACCGATACTTCCGAAAGACTTTTGGTGATCCTACAGGGAGACCTTGCTACGAGACCTTGAGGGACCGTGGCAAGCCCTGTGATGAGTGCCCAACATTCAGAGTCTTTAAGACCAAAAGGCCGACAGAATGGGAATGGTTTGATCCTACCCGCGGCAGGACTTACCATGTCTACGACTATCCCTTCACCGACGTTGACGGATCGCCCCTTGTGCTGGAGCTTGGAATTGACGTCACCGACCGAAAGAAGGCAGAGGATGCGCTCATCAGATCAAAAGAGGATCTTCGGCGCCTGTCCAAGAAGCTGCTGAACGTTCAGGAGGAAGAGAGGAGCAGGATTTCCAGAGAGCTTCATGATAGCATTGGACAGGCCCTTGCCGCCATCAAGTTTGGAGCGGAGAACGCCTTCAGCCAGATTCGCCAAAAGGAAACCAATGGAGGGCTTGAGACACTGGAAGCGGTCATTCCTATGGTTCAGCGGGCTAGTGAAGAGGTCCGGAGAATTCATACAGACCTCCGCCCCTCGCTGCTGGACGATTTAGGAATCGTGGCGACCATGGCGTGGTTCTGCCGCGAATTTCAAAGGCTCTATTCGAGGATTCGGATCGAAAAGAGGGTGGAGATCAAAGAAGAACAGGTGCCCGAACCGCTAAAGATAGTGATCTTCAGGGTGTTACAAGAAGCCCTTAATAATACGGCCAAATACGCTCATGCAGACCTTGTGATGATTTCCCTAAGGGAAACAGACGGCTTTACGGAATTAACGATCCAGGACAACGGTGCGGGCTTTGATGTGGACCCGGTGCTTTTTGGGAAAGGCCCGAAGGCCGGTATCGGCCTTACGAGCATGAAGGAGCGGACCCAACTTACTGGTGGGACTTTTGCCGTTGAATCTGCGCCTGGGGCCGGAACGCTGGTCAGGGCCTCGTGGCCCAGTGAAAATGGGGCTACGTCTCAATAAGGCCCTGTGCTGCCGCATAAGCGGTAAGTTTAGACGCACTGTGCAGGTCCAGCTTCTTCATGAGGTTGGACCGATGTTTTTCAACGGTCTTCGGGCTAATGCACAGGTACTGGGCAATTTCCCTGTTCTTGTAACCCTCACCGATGAGCTTGAGCACCTGTCTCTCCCGTGATGAAAGGATGTCCCACGGTGACCTCACATTGCCGGGCCCTTTTGCCTCCAGATAGGCCTCTATGAGTTTCTCTGAAATGCCGGGACTGATATAGCGCCTCCCCTTTAAGACACTCTTGATGGCGACCATCAATTCCTTGTGGCTGGCATCCTTGAGGACATACCCGTCAGCTCCGGCCCGAAGCGCCTCAATGACATATTCCTCTGCCCTGTGCACCGTAAGGACCACAATCCTCGTTTCAGGCCTTCGCCGTTTTATTTCGGAAATGGCATCCAAACCGCTCATTCTGGGCATGGAGAGGTCCATCAAGGCAAGGTCCGGCTTCAACGCCTGAACACATCGCATGGCACTTTGGCCGTCCTCGGCTTCTCCTACGACTTGAAAGTCCGGGTCCGACGATACGAGGGCCCTCAACCCCTCTCTGAGGATGGTGTAGTCTTCGGCAATGACAATTCTGTAGGGCCTGTCCATCATCATCTCGAGTGGCCTCCTCAACCGGTCATCAGACAATCCCAGACTTCCTCAGCCATCCTACTGTATTGGGAAGGCGAAAATACAGTCTGTCGCAGTCACAAATACGCAATTCACCCCATTTACCACCCGGGGAGAGTCTCGTAAAGTCTGTTTTGAATAAGAATAGTATGTAAGCACCCCAGGTAAATACAGGTAAACAGGTCTTGGAGAGCTCTGCGTGACGACTTTAAATGACCATTGTGAGCCTTTTGTGGCACCCATCGGGGCAAATCTTAAACTGTTTGAAAAACCATCCATCTTGGTGGTCACAATGGCTCAAAAAACATGTTGAATGTACTGCTTGTTGAAGACAGCACCCTGTTCCGAAAAACTTTCAAGGATGCCTTGCACAGAAGGTTCCCGTCTGTCCTCATTGAAGAGGCAGCCAACGCAGAAGAGGCACTGGAAGAAGTGACGAGATGGTTGCCTGATGTCCTTTTCGCCGATGTCCGCTTGCCCGGAAAGAGTGGCCTTGAGCTGACCAAGATTATCAAGAAGCGTTATCCGGAGATGATAGTCGTCATCCTTACCCACCACGATTTGCCGGAATATAGAGAGGCGGCTGACAAGGCAGGAGCTGACGGATTTATTTCAAAGGGATCTTTGGACCTTTCAGAGGTCGCTGCCTTCCTTGTGTCGACATTTTCTCACAGGGAGAAAGGAAGCACGGACGATGCGACGAAGACCTAAAGAGTCCAACAAGGGCAACCAGAAAAATGTGTACTGCCCCCATTATGGCAGATGTTTGGATCAAGCGGCCAAAGCGTACTGGAACGCTTGGGACTGTTCTGAGTGTCCCTACAAGGCAACCATACAGCCGTTGAAAATAGACCAAGCAGCCGGTGGCCTGAGCCCCTATGGCGAGGTGCCGTCACCCCTATGGCGACGTGTCCGCAGCAGCATCTCGGAGGCGGCCTGAAGTGTCAAACAGGCACGCCCGTGACGTTACGTGTCCCTCCCGGAAATGGCCGGTGATGTTTTGTCTGCCACGCCTGCCAGACCATCCGCTATCAGAACCCCCAAATCGTCGTCTGCTGTATACCGGAACGGGAGCAGAAGCTCCTCCTTTGCCCTCAGACTATTAGAGCCACCTTACAAGACCCATGGAGCAAATGATAACGTGCTCCGAAATGTCGGCTGAGGCAGGGCCTTTCCCCTTCATTTTGATAGACACAGATCTCCCAGCCATGGAGTACGATAGACCCATGAAACGAAAGCGGGGACAGAGATGGGCCCCCTTTTGGGTCTTCTGTCTCTTGTCTTGCGCCACCCCTGCCAGGGGTCTCGGATGTGCAGATCATGCCCCCCTTGCACCCCCGTTCTAGGCCTTGCCTCATGACGATATCAAAATGTTAGGCAACAAGATGTGGGGTAGCGGTTTTGCGCCCATTTGGAGGCACGTCTTTTTCTGGTCGGCAGTGCCTGTTATCGGGGCCGGGAGATGAAGGCGGAGGGCTTGGAACGGTTGTTGCAAACTCTCGGTACAGTGACAGCGCAGCCAAATAGTGAAGATTGGGGCTGAAAAAACGGGGGCATTCCCGCAAGTTGACCGCGGGGAGCTTTCGTGGTTTTAGACGTGGATGGAACTGGCAATGGGCGTTCGTGGATGGGCACTGGGCTCATGGTCGCGCTATCAAAAAGGGGGGAAGTGAAGATGTCTCTACTAGGGGTACGGGGTCTGAAGTTGTCCGGCAGAGATTTGGATTTCTTGGCGGAAACTGCATTTCCAGAAGTCACGGACAAAGGCAGGCTCAAAGAGATCATCAAGGAGGATCAAGATTTCAAGAATACATTCATTCAAGACGCAAAGGTCTTCAGACGGGTGATGGATGATGATGGGATACTGTTGAAGATCTCGCCGGGCCTTTTCTTCGAGATTCTCCTTAGAAAGGCGGCCAGCGATCTGGAAGCGGTAAGCGACGCCAGTGAGAAAACCAGCGCCATGAAAATTCCCGTGTTTGATGCAAAAGATGTGGTCGAGCTTCTGGGCAAAGAGTCGCTCCTAGGTTATCTGGCCCACATGCTTTCATCGTTTACCAAAACTGGCAGTCACGATGTTTCGTTCAGGACAAAAGATGGGAACATGACCAAAATCCGATTCAGTGACCTGGATATCGGCAGCCTGAAGGCCCTGTCGGAAACCGTTGATGATGTCCACAGGCTGGGTTTCTACAAACGGATCGCCGATATCTGTCTTTTTGTGCTGGGCATATTCCCTGACTATGCCGAGAGTAGCTGCCGTTATCCCCTCTCAGGGGAGACGAGGCCGCAGATTGGCACAATGGCAAGGATCGGGCCGGAAGACTACGAAAGAGAAGGCCGGAAGTTTTACAAACTGGCTGCGGAACATGAGTCAGCCAAAGGACTGGCCTTATCTCAGGTTTTTTGGGCCCTTCATGACAATTTTCAAAAGGCGAAAAAACCCCTCAATTTCATCTCTCAGCATTATCTACAACAAAACGGCATGGGTTTCTTTGCCCAATAAGTCAAGGGTGCCTCCAGAAATCAGCATGCCGGCCCGCGCTGACAGGTCCCCTTTACTTTTCTACGCCCAATTCCTTTTTGAGCCACGCCCTCACATCTTCCTCAAGGGCATAAACCCCCTTGAGTTCACAGACGTCCTTTTCAAACCGCTCGGGGAGTTCAAATCTGGCCAACTCAACAGCCTCTTCGGAATTGCGGCGGATGAGGTATATATAGTAAGGCTTGTTCCAACAATTCACCGCAAAATACGTTGAATAATCGCTTTTCGAACGGATGACATACTTCCCGCTTCCCCAGTCCGTATTGCCCCATTCCAGATAAAGTTTCACTGCATCTTCTGGCCCCAGATCCCAACTGATCTCATTGATGATATCGTTTTCCTTTTTCAGCTCCTCCAAAGACAGCATGATTCCACCCTCCATTGGCAACCCGGCAACAAATCATACAAAAGCTGTCATGCCGGACTTGATCCGGCGGCCAGTGACTTTCTGCATAGCGCCAATGGTTGCGCCTGACGGCTTGAGCAGAGGCACTATGTGGCCGGGTTCCGCCGGAATGACAACATTGGGCTAGTCCATTGCCGAAGTAATAAGTGACCCTAACACAAAACTGACGACTCTCGCCCCTTGCTTTGATCCCCTCTTCCACTGACAAGACCCATCTTTGACCCATGGCGTGTGGCGGCAATGGGACTAATGGACAAGGAGACAAGTAAAGATCGACTTCGGCTATCCTCCCAAGGGCTTGATCTCTCCGCCCTTAATGATTGTTAGAAAAACCTGATCCATACCCTGATGGTCATTGGGACCGTATCTCAATACGACGCCGCCAAGGTCGAAGACCCCAGTGCCTGCAATGGCACTGATCAGACTCTCGCGGGTCAGCTCCCCTTCCACTGCCTGCGCGGCCATGCAGAAGAGCTTACCGACCATGTACCCCTCAAGAGAGACAAAGCCCGGAGCCACCCCGGGCTGATACTTTTTCATGGCATCGTTGTACTCAGCTACCAGCAGGACACTCTCATCGTATGGGAAACTAACCACCTGTGAAATGATGCAACCCTCGCCGGATTCGCCCAGTTCCTTTTTAAGCGACCCCGTTCCCACAAAAGATATGTTGCAGTAAATCACATCCTCCATCCCGACCTTCTTGGCCAGCTTGATGAACTCTGCGCACGGTTTATACGCGCCCACCATAACAACGGCATCTGGCTTGCCTTTTCGAATATTTAAAAGCCCTCCTTTAATGGCTTGTGTATTGCGCTCATAGGTGCCTGTGGCCACCAGTTCCATCTGCCGTTTTTCCAAGGCTTGCTTGATTCCATTGAGACCTGCCTGACCGTAAGAATCGTTCTGATAAAAGCAGGCAATCTTTCTCAGGCCCTTCTTGTCCACCAGGTATTGGGCGAGCCTTTCCATCT
>Ga0180438_10009767_pt1 | contig 11883 bp, 9 predicted proteins | sample SS_ome_12_FD_132455 | JGI IMG/M metagenome (GOLD analysis project Ga0180438, IMG submission 132455) | Hypersaline lake sediment archaeal communities from the Salton Sea, California, USA - SS_3_D_2 metaG | ecosystem: Environmental > Aquatic > Non-marine Saline and Alkaline > Hypersaline >...
ATCATCGAACCCAGTAGGATTGTAGTCGTTGGTATTCGCCGCTAAGGTGGTCGGACTGATGGGCGCATCCGTCAACTTGTCGATCTGACGCATTGCTTCGTTGATGAACTTGTACGTATCAGTGCCCACCCACGAGTACAACTGACCGGCTACGTTCAGCTCGTCTGGCTTCCCATCAATGGGCTCGGGATCTCGTTGATCCGGAGGCATGAGCAGCCCATTGGGGAGCGCCACGATCATGTTGCGGATGTCGACGTCCTCGTCACTGGCCCCATCGTTGACCGTCAAGCGGATTCGGTACGATCCGGGCACGTCGGGGGTAATGGTCGTCGTCGGGATGCCGTTACTCCCCGAAGCCATGACCACGGGAACACCAGGAGGGACGGCAAAGGCACTAGGAGATTCCGCGTAGAGAAGCTCGATGGTCCAGTTGACGACGTCGGTGTTGTCCGAGTTGGCAATGGTAACGGACGTACCAGCATCCACAACCAAAGCATGCCCGTCCCCACCAACCGTGGCTCCCTGAGTGAATTTCAGTAGTGCTTGTACTGTCATCTGATAACCTCTCTACATGCCTGTCTACAAGAAGATGGACCCCGAGCTAGTACTGAAAGCCATCGAGGGGCACACCGACGTCCTCGCAGGCGAGGCCATAAAAAACGAAGCCTTTTACCGACAATTCTCCTGTCCTTCTTGCGGGTCGGACAACCTCGTCAAGTGCGATCTCGGGAAAGCCACATGGGTCCAGGGTGAACCGCTGCCGCGCGCCGGCCTGCAGTGTCAAGAATGCCAATGCAGCTTCAACCCGCATACGGGAATCATTGTGGAAACCGGAGACTACGCCCCCACGTTCGAGACACCGTAACAAGCTCATATCAGGTTCCTCGTGATGTTGAGGACATCTGGGATGAACGCACTCAGTCGACTAGTAGACAAACGATCCCTTGAGCGCTCTACCCAGATAGTTCTGTCGACCCTGTGCACCACGGCGATCAAGTCCAATGGATTCTGTACGTAGTTCGCTCCTCGGTCCATAGGGATCTTTTGAACGTCGCTGGCATCCAACGTGTCGTTCGGGTAGAGGTTCCTGATGTACTTTTCCACGTCAGGCGTGACGACACTCTCCTTCGAGCCCCCAGTGTACGTCAAGTCGAATCGCACGAAGTAGGGGACGAGGTGGCGAGACAGCGGGTTGGCACACACCACCCTCTCGGTTTCCGACGCTATGAAGTTCTGAATGTTGGTAATGGACGGAGCTCGTTCATACGTTACCTGGATGTTCTGCCCCGTAACCTGTGTGGCGTTCTGCGGATCGTCATCGACTCCCTGCTCCAAGATGGTTCGGGAGATGACTAGTCGAGGAACTTCGGCATCACTGAAGGTCGTATTCGAGTCGTCCGTAGTCAGGTAGTAACCGTCGGACTTGTACCCCGTGACCGTAAGCTGCTGATCCGAATCGATGTTCCAAAAGTCTCCAGTGCCCTCACTGACGAGCTCTACGTCGAAGTAGTAGAGGTCGGCATCCCCCTCGTTCTCCGCCATCTCAGTAGCAGTAATTCGTTGGATGCCGCTTCGGTAGACCTTGTAGGTCTGCGAGGAAATGCTCGAGCCCCACGAAGAAGTAGACTCCACGACGTTCTCCGTGAGAGTTAACACGGAACCAGAGACGGACAGAACGTCGTATTGCCCAGCGTGCGGAGACGTATTACTCGTGTCCTGCTCACTGAACTTCGTAACTGGAGTATACCCAGAGATCTCGTCGAGTATGAGGTCGTTGGACGTACCCTCAGCACGAATGATGAGAGACACGTCCGTACTGAACTTCAGGATATTGAGCGCGGTGACTTCACAAATATCCCTGCCTGCCTTGGCATTGATCTGAGCAGCAACGCCTGCCCTACTCACCTGATCGGAGTTTAGAGAGACATCATCTCGAATGAAGGTCAGCGTCTGATCAACCCCTCCGTCCAAAGAGAAGACGAAGGTCTTGCTCACTAGGTTGTCGACAGGGTTGGACAGAACTTTCGTACCCTCGAGTGGGAAGTACTCGATCTCCAGCACGTCCCCAGGCAGAACGCCAGACAGTTGAAAGTCTACTGTCGCATCGGTGAACACATCGGAGCCATTGGAGCTATCCCCCTCAGATGAACTGGTCCCGTCAGGCAGCGCAGGAAGAATCTGATGGCTAAGTGTGGGATCAGGGATGAAGTTGGCGTCTCCGGACTCTCCCGTGTCCAGCGTGAAGACCGTATCAGCCGTAGCCTCGAACGTAGTGGGCTCGAGGAAGTAGACGCGCACCGAACCGATAGAGCGCGCACCTATTGCTGCCTGTCGCCGAACTTCGGGAGAGAAGTACGTAGCACTGCCGTCTATGAGCGCCTCGGAATCTTCAGATCGGATGAGAGCCGTAGAAAGCGTAGTACCGGAGAAATCGGGAAGGCTGCTTAGGTTCAACGAGATGAGGAAAGGACCTCCGTAGAACCCGATATTTCCTCCATCGATCACCTGCAGTACGTCGAGACCGCTATCGGTGTCAATGACTGGATCGAGATTCTGCCACCCACTCTGAGCCTCCACCTCCGCACTGCGTACGTCAGCCGTAGTACGAAGCTCGTTGCTCCCAAACAGAGCCGTCATGACCGTCCCGCCAACAACGGCAATGAAACCGTTGCCCGTTGGGCGGATCCCAAATCGATTGGTACCCACCTGTACTACCATCTCAGGGAAGGTAGTAGCTGCTTGTAGCAGCGTATTGAGGTCAGCAATCACCTGAGCGAGCGTTACAGTGCCGGTAATGGTCAGCGTGACCGTCTTCTTGGCGGGGCTCAGCCCACCAACGTACACCTCTAACGTCCCTCCGGTTCCTACGTCAACGGTCGTAAACTCTTTGCTGAGAAGCCCTAGACGAGTATCAGTGAAGGAGTGCTTTACGCCGCGAGCGGGGTTCTGAAAGGCACGAGACTGTACATCCACCGGCTTGGCGTAGGGGACGTACGACCCCTGCGGTTGGCTCGAGGAGTCGAGCAGCTCTATGCTCTTGATGCGCACTAGCGGGGGGAGCAGCGTGTCATCGTTAGGGCGGAAGATGGTATACGACGTCCCCGACAACGACCTAGGAAACCCACGGTCGATGCGTAGAGTACTGGGGGTAATGGGGTCGGCGACGATGGTGTAGTCCCCCGCCTCTACCCCCTCCGTAATACGCAGAACGTCGCCTTCGGATACGCCGAATGAATCCAAGTCCGTACCACTCGACGTGGTGACGACATCACTCCCCTGTACCGTAACCAGGTCATCCCCAGTCACTCGGGTCTCCTTGGGTTCGATAAGGTTGATGTCGATGGCATCAAACAAACGCCACTGTGTATCGATGGCGCTGGTAGCAGCCAACACCGGTGTCACGCCGAGCACCACAGGGGAACCAGAAGAGTGGGTAACGGACAGCACTCTGTACGTACCTGCGTTGGGCCCGCTTTGAATCTGAAGACTGTACGCCTCCGTTACGGCTGCCTCCAGAGCCTCGTACGTCGTATCACCTTCTTCATAGTCCGTCCCAAGCGCCAACTCGTTCAGCTGCACGGTGCTAGTCGTCGGAGCGGTCAACTGCGTACCGTCGAGCAAGGGACTGTCATCCGTCACGTTATCGACGATCAGCGTTGCTTCCTCGAAGCTGCGGGTTCTGGTGTGCACGTCGTACATCCCACCCACGTGCACCTCGTCATCAGGGATGGTAACCGTCCCATTCGGGCCGTCGGGGAACAAGATCCCTCCAGGAATGTCGCTGATCGTAAGCTCACGCTTCCGCAACGTCCAGCTGAGCCCGGTAAGGCCGAGGGTGAGGTCCTGATCTACGAGGTCTACGGTAGAAGAGTCGATGACCCTGAGAACCTCGATGTCTTTGGCTGTGACAGCCGTTCCAAAAGCTCCTAGGATCGTCAGAACGTAGGTTCCGGAGTCGTCGATCAAGCTAGTGAAGTCGACTTCGCTGGTGTAGAAGCGACGAGTATTGACCTTCGCCTCGGTATCAGAGACGGAACTGCCGGAAGTACCAGCGGCTAGTACGCCCCCCAATCCCCCACCCTTGATGACGTCTCGCTGCATCTCGGGGTCGTTGAACCCGACCACGTTCAATCGGGTGACCTCCTGGAAAGAATCGAGAATCTTAGCCGCTATGCCTCGTAGAGTCACTAGCGACTTTTCCCCCAGCTCCTGCTCGATGCGCTGAACGAACTCGGCGACGTCTTCCTCGTCATCCCCGTCGAAGAATCGATTGAGGTTGGTGACCCTGACGACCGAGGGGAGGTTGGCTACCGACACCAGTTCGTTGGGATCTATGTTGTACGAAGCTCCTACATCCGCCGCCACCAAGTTGACGTCGAAGTAGTAGTTACTGCCGCTGACGTTGAGCAGCATCTCTTCAGTACGAATCCCCTGTGTCTCGCTCGGGTAGAAGACCAGGCCGGCACGAGAAGTACAGAAGTTGTTGGGGCTTACGGAGATGTTTTGCGGGTTACCAAAGAGCAGCCTTCCTACACCTCTGGCCAACTTACCCTTCCTGCGCGGCGTGAAGAACAGCGCTCCAAGAGCGTCTGCCTCTTCGAGCGTCAATGTGGAGGGGTCGGCAAAAGACTGGTTGCGCTTGACTCGCGTGATCTCTCTAACGATGGGATCCCACAGCAGCGCATTCGGCTTGATGATCAAGTCGGTGATGTTGTCCCCGTTCTCAGAAGCGAGCTTGGGGTACGCCTGCTTGATCCGTGTGTTCAGGTACGTAATCAAGTCGACCGTGAAAGGGTCTATTCCCGTACGCCTGAGTAACGGCTGGACCACCTTCGTATCGAACGGAGATCCCTCCGTCACATCCATGCCGGGATCGAAGTCCGAGGCTCTTTGCCTCATGAAGGCTTCGAGATCACGTAGTGCCACTTAGACCTCCAAGTTCATTCTCGCTGCATTACCGTCCTGAGAGACGAGCTCGATAGTAGCGTATAGAGCTCCCTGCGCACGACTGAACGTCACACCAAGGAGCGTGGCGCGTAGTAACCGCTCATCTCTTGGTAGAGAAGAGTTCTTGCCCTGCATGCCTACTATCTGCCGAGCCACTCGATCGACGGCGATGATGAAGTTGCTCTTGATGCTCTCCCCCTCGTCGGACCCGAAGTTAGTGCCCAGCGTTTGGAGAACACCCCCACCCAAATTGGGGGTGAAGATGTCGCTCTCAGGATCACTCAAGAGGATCTTCACGAAGAGTTGTAACAACCGCAAGATCCCGGTAACCCTACCCGGAGTATCCCCGATCTTGAACTTCAGGACGCTTCGGGGGGTGATGGTGAGTGTGCGGGACAGCACACGAACCTCCTGCACGTCCGGGTACGCTTGTAGGCTATCTGGCAACTGAGCAACCAAGCGGGTCTTACTGATTACCAGCAAATCCGGAGACGTAATGTCGTTGATCAGTACTTCATCCACGGCACGAAAGTCTCGACCGATCACGTCGAGGGCTTTTAGCCCGCCCAGCTGCGTAAGCCGGACTCGGTTGAGCTCTATGGCCTCCTGTGGAAGCACCGTCTGAAAGTCGATCGCCACGGAGACGAGTTTAGCACGGGACCCACAATAGTGAGCCCGCTCGCGTGGGGTACACAAGCGGGCTCTCGCATGTCTAAGTCGCACCCAATGAAACCACGAGCCTAGGTACTGGTCAACGTAATTCTACGATCCCCTTCTCCTCCAATGCACGCTCGAGGATCAAGCAGGTCTCGGGGTCTAGCAGTCCGTCAGCCTCTTCTGCGTCCCTGCCATACTGCATTTCCAGTTCAGAGAGAGCCTTCCGGCTCTTCTTCCCGAACACCCCATCTGCGCCGGCGGGACCCAGGTCGTGGCCCAAAGCAAGCAACGCCCTCTGCACTTCTACTACATCGGCGAACCGCTCCATCCTGTTCTCTTTCAAGAAGTTCGTGGTTTCATCGGCAAAGTCTGGAATGTCGATGCCGTAACACTCTTCCAGCACCGGTCGAAGCCTAGCGTAGCGACCAGGGTAGATGGCAAACCCAGGATCGAACGTGTGCATGTTCGCCATGTAGATGAACCAGTCTCGCGTCCAGGGAGTAATGGTCCCCGCTGTACTTCTGAGCCCCTTCTCCAGAGCTTTGGAGGCGCGCAGGGGGTTGTTGACGGCAAAGCTGATGTACATCGCTCTGTACGCCTCAGCCCACTTGTTGTCCTTTGGGGTGCTCTCTAGGATCGTCAGGCCGGGCTCGATCACGTAGTACGGGATGAGCTTGGGGACGGTGAAGTCTCGCTGAATGCGAACGGCCTCAGGGTGCTGCCACACCCGCAGCGCTCGATCCAGCGCATCCTTAGCGTACTCTTTGGACTCTTCGTCCCACTTGCCCCTCAACCCCCGAGAGTTGAGAAAGTAGAGCTTCCGCTGCTTCTTCGGTGTATCGATCTCCAGGTCTACTGGGTGAAAGAAGCGGTATCTCCCATTCTCGTTCTTTCGGAATTTGTAGTCCCTATCAGCAAAGAAGTCGAGCATGGGGGTGACGGCTTCAGGGAGCTGTTCGCACAAGACCCCGTACAAGTTGTCGACCCAATGTTGCGGGGCTCTATTACACCCCTGAATCAGACCTTGAGTATCGATGCAGGCGTCATACCTGTTGATGGTGTCCCAGTGACCCCCCTCGGTAGCGGTAATGGCTGCAAGGATCTTGTCGTTCTCCGTCGGCTCTTCCGGTAGGTCGAACCGTACGGTACCCAAGTGGTACGGACCCTCATAGCTGGCGTAACTACCCCAACGTATCTGCATGTCTATTCTCCACTCTCGGTCGTGTTCACATCGCGCTTGCGATTAGGCAACTGGAATTGGTCTGGTGGGATCTTCTTGATCTCTTTAGCCGCTGTTACTAGGGACTGCTCTATCCGCTCTACCCGCTTCAGCTCGCTTGGCCTCTCCTGTCGATCATCGTTCTCGATCTTGTCCAGTTGATCCTGAAGCGCCTCCTCGAAAGTGTAGGAGGAGAAGCTCTGCACCGCATCCTGCGCCAGGAGCATCGCATATGCATCGTTAATTGCCCGCCGCTGTTTCAGGTGGGTCGATTGAAGTCGATACTCTTCGTTCTTGTCGGTCTTTCTAGCTGCCACGCACCCATTCTACTATCATTCGGTTCATGGCCAACGAACCGCTGAGGATTTTGAAGAGGGGCTCCAAGGGGGAGCTAGTAGAAGAGTGGCAGGCATTCTTGCTGGGGCTCGGACACTACGACGGTGAGATCGACGGGGACTTTGGGCCCAAGTCCCAACGAGCCACCATGGCCTACGAAAAGGCGTGCGGGATGCGTCAAGATGGCATCGTTGACAACATGCTCTGGATGTACGCAATGCAGGATGGGCTGTCGCTGCTCGGCGTAGTCAGACCTGGATACGACACACCGAGCAGACCGGTATTTCGCCCACTTACCACGGACGAGAAGCACGAGAAGTATGGAAGGATCATCTGTAAGCCCCACCCCAAGAGGAAGGGGGGAGTTCAGATCGTCAACGGCTGGATCAAGAACAACCTAACCGCAGTACACGTACCTCAGCTCGAGGGGGTCAAAGGAGCGCCACGTAGCTGTAAGATCCTGTGGAACAAAGCTGGTGTCGACCAGCTCAGAGGACTGTTCGACTCCATCCAGAACTACGGCATGCTCCCGCTACTGGTCTCCTACCATGGTGCGTGGGCACCAAGATTCAGCAGAGGCAGCAGTGTATACCTGAGCTCGCACTCGTGGGCAACTGCCATCGACCTGAACTATTCTGGCAACGAGCTCAACAGGATCCCCTCTCCTTTAGGAGAACATGGATCGATGAGAGAGGTCGCCGAGCTAGCCAAGGACTTCGGCTTCTTCTGGGGCGGGTTCTTCCCGCGTCCTGATGGCATGCACCTCGAACTGGTGTAAAAGACTCCACTAAATGCGCACCCACTTCGGCTTACCATCTACCCAAGCGCTGAATTGGTAGACGGCCTTGATTGCGATTTCTGCCTGCTGTTGCAACGTCAGCCCAGAGCCCTCATTGGCGAAGAAGGCACCCATTCCAGCTAGCGCTGCTTGCCCGATGACCATGTAGTTCTTCTCGGGTCTAGTCATCGTCAGATCTTGATCGATGACGTAAAGCAGCCCCTTGTGGAACAACAGTACTTCCCACGCGTCTTCCAAGTCGTAGCACTTGTTGGCTTCCATCAACATTCGGAGCCGTGACGCAAAATCGACCATCATGTAACGGTCGGTCTCTCTTTTAGTGAGCTTCGGCCACTCGAACTCGTGCTGAAGGAGGGGGTAGAGGCGAATAAGCCCCACAGCACCGATCAGCCATTCTCCGCGCCGGAAGACCTTGTCCTGATGCGTAACCTGCTTGGTTCCATCGCCATAGAAGTCCACGGCTACGCGATCGGCACCGAAGACAGCGCGACGACCATCCGTAATACCGACAACGACTGACATCAGTCAGGAAACCCCTCGTAGACGACGTCGCCGTGATTCACCTCAGTGCGGAAGTGCTTCTCCGACTCGAAGTAGCTCCTACGCTCGACCTTGAAGCTGCGGATGGTGCCATGCTCCGTTACCGCCCACTCCAAGATGAGGCCGCCGATTTCAGGAGCGCCACCCAAACTCTTACCGTAGGCGCTCCCACCTCCTTGAAACGTCGGACAGGCAAGCAGGTGAACCCCCCGTTCGACGCAATAGTTGAACATATGCCAGTGTCCCGCCAGTGAGATGTTGGGCTTCTCGCCGCTGGCATACAGATGCACCAGCTTCTGTAAGTGGTAGCTGTTACCGCTCCAGCACGCCTTGCCGTTCCTACGCACGTACAGAACGTGATTCTTGACCGTCACATCGTAGACCTTCCCATCATATGGGACGCGCTCGAGATCTAGATCCATACAAGGTTCGTTCTTGTACCGATTGAAAGAAACACCCCACATACTTCTATCACGCATGAAACAGACAGAAGCACTCATTCCGAGATGAAGCGCCATCTCCTGAAGGTCATCTGCAAGCCCGCGGCTCTTAGTCTGAGCCGATACGGCTGCTCCGTGAGGCCAGGATCCATCTCCGGCCGCGTAAGCATCGAAGAACTCAGCCTGCATAGAATGGTCTAGCTCTAGTACCCAGCGCGGGATCCTCTTGTTACTCGAACCAACCCCGCAGGAAGCGACCAGGTACTCCGCTAACTCGCGACTATTTACTCTGAGCCCGTACTTACCTCGATACGCGCTAAGACCAACCGCCTTTACGCAGCTATAGATGTCTTCATACACATCTGGGTTGACGCCTTGGTATCGGCTGAAGTCGATCATCGACCAAGGAGCCCCCTTCGCGGACTTCCGTCTAGAAACACACCCTTCGGATACGTAGTAACCAAGCAGCCGAAGGAACGGTACTATCGGTACCTCACCCAGATGCTCCACGGGTTCGCTGTGCGTACTATCCACCATCGGAACTGAGAACGTCGTCGGCGCATCTCCCTTTCTGGGCAGTGCGTTTTTTAGAGCGCGCCACTTACCATTGGCGCTATCACCCCAATCCTGCGCACACTCCTCAATGTTCTTGCGCTGCCACCTCCTGCTCCCCTGCGCGGGGGAGACGTACAGATCATGTCCAGGAGTAACCGCCAGATCTACATGTCGTCCATTGAGCTGATAGAGGTCTCCGCTGAAGTCATACGTTTGGTACGCGTCAGGTACGTGGTACTCCACGCGATGATCTTCTGTTAACGTTGCGACTTTTTCCCCAGGTAGTAAGTCCCTGAAGGGCTTCCACCCATTCTCCGTCAGGATATCGGTGTCTTCGTCGTAACACTTGGCGTATGCCTTTCCGCTCTTGGGATGCCAGAGGTGTACACGCACACCTCGAATCGTCATGAAGCGGCCACGGTGCCCGATGAAAGACACGTCATTTCTGCCCTTCATCTCGTACTCCCTGGGCGGGTGTCGGAACCAGCTCTCTATGGCATACCCGGGATTCTGACCCGTCCGATCCCAATAAGTTGCGTCGTGGTTCCCCGCAATCGCGTAATACTTCAACCCAGGCAGTTCTGGTAGTGTGCGGTAGGCATCGTTGCACTGATCGTCCAAGCCATAGTGGCTCAACTCGTTCAGGCCGTGCTTGTAAATGCCGTCCAGGAAGTCGCCGACATGAAGGATCTCGGTCACCCCTTGTGAATAGACGTAGCGGATGAACTCCCTGAGCTGCTTACGGAGACAGTACTTGCTCCCGAAGTGCGTGTCGCTGATGACGGCCACCCTCTGAGGTTCCCCCACCACAGGGGGGATCCCTACGTCAAGCGTGGTGTCCTCGGGTTCTGGGGAATCGAGCGTGATGTGACCATGAGCCACATTCAACTCGATTCCTGCATTCTTAGCGTCCTCGATGACCTGCTTTCCCCGAGCCGGGCTGATGTCCAGGCTGTTCAGCATATCCTCGAAGACCATAGGGCTCTTCTTCGTCAGCTTGACCAGCTGTAACACCTTCTCGTTCTGCTCTGCCGTCAGACTGAGAAGAGCTCTATGCTCTGGGGCCTCTTCTCCCTTGTCGACGTTCACGTTCTTATACGGCGAAGGCCGCGTAACAGCGGCCTTCTTATCCTTCAGCCTATTTCTCTTGCCCCCAATGAGGTACTCACTGGGGTTGCCCAGCTTTCGGCGTTGTAGAGCATGGCGGAGCGCTGACCGACTTATACGGAACCTGAGCACCTCTAGCACCTCCACCAGAGCGACATCTACGCTCTCGTTTCGCTGCAAGATTTCCAGCATCTCCTTGATGTCATTCTTCGTATAGTCGTGGTTTTTCACGCAATTCTCCCTACCTCCGCCAAACGCAGAGCAATGAGCACCTGATGGACCACCGTCTAGCACCTCGGTGGACCGGGCGGGTACTGTCGCACCCTGGCTCCATTGAACACCAGGATCAGAAGAAAGCACAGAGCCGGCCGGCAGGACGTAGATCGACGCCCAACTAGAGGAACTAGAGAAGTACTACTACCGACAGGTGCTCAATCTGTAGGGCTGCATCCGGAAGACGGAAGAACTAGACCTGCGCTACCAGGCCGTTCCCCTATCGGGCGTCGATCTGCTGACGGTACTCCTCTTCTTGGCGCCGTCAATGACGAATTGAGAACCCCAACAGTTACGGGTAAGTAGCTCTGGATTACAGGTATCTGCTATATTCCCCCTACCGCCGAGACCAATGAACCGGCGAGAAGGAGATACCAATGACGAAGACCATTGAGGGAAAGAACGGCACCTACACCGTAAGTCGACTTGCGGATATGATCACCGTTACTGCTGAAGACGGGACCGAAACCACATTCTCTGAAGCAGAGGTCACAGACTACGCGGGAACGCTAGAAGACTTCATCGAGATAAACGTGGAGAAGGCACGGCAACGCCCGACCATCGGCGGTATTCTGTCCAAACCCCACCTCCCACCAAAGTGGACATGCAGCATCAACGGCATCAACTTCCACGTCAAAGAACCGGAGGAATACGCCGAAGAGACCGTCCTGACCATAGAGCTGGGTGGGCACTCCGTCGACTTTCACGGAAGCAGTCTTCAGATGCTCGCCAGGCTAACCGAAGTAGCCACTCAACCGCAGGTGCCGGAGATTCATCCAGCAGCGCTCCGAAAGATGAGAAAGCTGGGCGTCACCCCCCTCCCACCGGGTACGGGCTTCGAGGTAGGCAGCATGAGGGGGCTAAAAAAGAACCCACCTAAGCCAATCTGAAGCTAAAAGAAGAGATTCGTTCGCACCGCACAGCGTCGAACAGGCTCTCTTCAATGGCCAGAGTAGGAGGGCTGCTCCCCGTCGAGAGTCGGGGGGGGGGGGAGGCATGGGGAGAATGCA
>Ga0180438_10009768_pt1 | contig 11883 bp, 16 predicted proteins | sample SS_ome_12_FD_132455 | JGI IMG/M metagenome (GOLD analysis project Ga0180438, IMG submission 132455) | Hypersaline lake sediment archaeal communities from the Salton Sea, California, USA - SS_3_D_2 metaG | ecosystem: Environmental > Aquatic > Non-marine Saline and Alkaline > Hypersaline >...
ATTTCAAGTGCAAGCTCTTTGGAAAAGGGGACCGGCTTACCTTTGTCATACATATTACGCCAGTCAAGCAAAATAGTATTGGCTATTGCTTCCCGCATAATATTGTCTGCTTCGTCCGGGTCCATGGTTTTATTTTCAAAACTCCGCGCGCGGTCCTTACCAATTCTAAGCATAAACTCTTTATATTTTTTGGAATTGAGGCGCGCTATTTTAACCTCAAAGCCGCTGGCATACGTTACCCATACGCCGGCGTTTTCCTTTTCCGGGTCTGTAAAGAGGCTAGAAAGCTCTAGCCCCTTTACTTCTTTTTTGTCTTCCACTTTTGCCACTTCCTTTTTGTCATTGTCGGCCATAATAACACCTTTCGTATAATAAGAATTAAAAGAACAATTAAGCCGCTGGCCAAACTACCAAGCGTGCCGTTATGTTTTCCGTGGGGTCCATGTAAGCTTCGAAGCTTATGCTTTCCACTACTTCAGAATCTACCCCGCCGGCTACTGTTTCGTTATCTGCTTGCTGGTAACTTGGAATTTCCAGTACCATTGCGTTACCCAGTCCCAGCGCGCCTGTAGTTTCCCCGTCCTCAATAGCAACGGCAAAGCCACTGGCAGTATGGGCAAGGTATTTATTTTTCTGCGCAAGGCTTGTAAACAGTAATTCAAGGTCCCCGGTAACACCAAAGCGGCCAATACCTACGCTGTTAAGGGCAAGCTCCCCAGCGCAGCGGATTTCCCGCAAGTTATTTGTAATTTCAATAGACCCGGAAACAAGGCAAACGCTGCCATAGTCTACGTTAATAAACTGTATGTCATTTGCAGAGCTTACTACTGGGTTATCATTTACAGCATTAGGGCTGCCGTCCCCGCTTGTGGCAGTCTTGGCCTCTTCCTGTTTCCCCATAAAAGAGAAAGTCCCGGTTATGCGGCCGTCTACCGGAATTTCCAAGCTATAACTTGAAACCATCATACCGGTAAACAGTGAGAAAATATTAGTAAGGTCTGTAAATTCCCGCTCAATTGAAAAGCTCGTTTCAGCAACGCCGTTAACAATCTGCGCGCCCTGTATAATTGTTTCTGCAGAGCCTACAGCGTCTACAAGGTCATCACCATTAGACACGGTAAAAGTAGTAGTAGTGGGGGCCGGTGTTGCTGCTACTTTAAAGTAACCGTTGTTAACTGCAGCTGCGCCGGTGTAGCCGCTTACGCGTACCCACTGGCCAGCAGTAGGGGTAGTAGTCCACGTGCCGGCAGCAATTGTAAAAAGGTCTGAGGCAGCCGTAACGTCAACTGCTGCAGCGCTTACTACTGTAGCTGCAGAGGACCAAGCAGCAGCCATAAAAAGCGCTCTGAAAAAGTCCTCATAACTGACCATAGAAAGCTCAGTATTAATGTCACCTTCAGCCATAATGCCGGTGCGTATAATATCCGGTATTTGTCTGTCGCTTCGTATTTCGTCTGAGACTTCGGTACTCTTTGTGCCCTTCAAGCTTTCACTTGTAAAACGCAAATTTGTCATTTTTGGGTTACCGGTTATAACACCCCACGTGCTTTCCTCCCAGTAACGCAACGCTACTCTGTTAGAATCACTCATTTTAAAAACTCCTATTAAAAAATTAGTTGACTAAATCAACCCAAAAAATTATAGGTACGTTAACTTGGTATCTACCATTAACGCGCCCTACTGGAAAGGGTGACGGATTCTGAAAACGTATTACCGAGTTTTCAGCGTCCCCCACGTTATATTTTTTATATGCAAAGGCGGCTATAATATCATTAACAGCCGCGTTAACTGCTGCTTTGTCATTACCGAAAAATCCTATTACCTGAAATTCCAGCGTACCTGTCAAACGGTACCGGACCCCGGCGCCACTGTCAATAGAAATAGGCGTGCTAGGCTGGTACCGTGTAAAGGCGCGCAAGTATGCTGCGTCATCTGGTTTAGTAAATTTTTCCTCATTATCATACTGTATAGAGTACGTGCCGCCAAGGTCAGTGTTTACCTGTGCGTCTATAAAAGCGTCTATTTCAGCGTATGCCATATTATACCCTTTAACCTAATTGCATAGACACGGAGTTTATAGCGTCCCGCAGCATTGCCCGGGGGGCCATTTTTTCAGTGCCAAACTCTAGGTAAACTGTGTACTCTACATTATTAAAAATAAAAATTACTTCCCCTATACGTTCGTTTTTCAAAAAGTATAGCTGCTGCACTGCGTCACTTACCGGGGACGCCCCCACGCCTTTTATATCGTCATTGTCACGGCCTACCATTACTTGCCAGTTACCCACGCTAAGCCCAGTGTCTACGGCGCGCCGGTCCTCTTGATTTTTTACAGTCTCTTTTAAAATCATAAGCGCAACTTTCCGCAGCAGTTTACCAAACTGTACACTTGTTTTTTTCTGGAAAGCTACCAAGTTTTTAAAAAACTGTTCAGTATCAATAGTTAACGTCTGGTCTATTGCCATTATCTAGCAGCCCTTATACGGTAAGCCTGTACTAAGTCCCCGCTGGTAATGGGGTCTACCCCTGTAACTCTATAAGTGTGACTGTCCAAACTGTCTACCACTTTCATAGTATTATAAGGGTCAAAAGGTAAGTCTTTTGCAGAAATCAAAAACAGTATAATATTGTCTTCTGCATTTTCGCCGGCCCTGAGTTCGTCAGCTGCCCGGGGCGGGGACCCCTTACGAGTGTACGGGCTGCTTACGTCATCTTTGACATGAAAAACAAAATTACGCCCGTAGCCTTCTATAATGTCATCAACTTTAGCGGCTAGTGCGTTTTCGTCAAGGTCACGGCTCATAATTAACCCCTTGTTACTTCAGAATTTGCCCCGGACCGTTTAAGCAGTCCATTTAGCAAAGAGTCTACTTTACTAGAAATTTCACTGCCGGAGTTACCGCCTAAAAATTCCTGTTCTATTTCTATAACGTCAATTTTAATTTTCTCCGCTTTCAGCTGGCCCGGGTTATCCAAGTCAGGAAAAGCACTCCCGCTGTCTGCATAGTATACGGCTACCTCTACTGTAGCTTGCTCAATTTGCGCCGGTATTTCGTCACTGTCAATTACCCAGCCGTCAGAGTCTACCACGTCAGACCGGGGCCACGCTAGAGCCTGAGTCTCACTTGCTTTATACCCTTTCCACGCGCCGTTATATTTCGTGTCAAGGTACCGCGTGCCATTGTTAAGCGCTACTTTCTTTTCGTCTTCAGTATAACTGTCTGGCCATGCTAGGCCGTAGTCAGTTATTACTTGGTCAGCGTCCGTAACGCTTATATAGCTTGTGGCGTCACTTTTTCCGCTGCCGTCCTCAACTACAAAATTAACAGCCATGTATTACCCCTTATTTCTCTTTGTTTTCTTTTTCAGGTTTGCTGGCCGCTTTTTTCTTGGCCGGCTTTTTCTCTTCTTTTTTCTTTTCACCCTCTAGCAAAATTTCTGAGCCGTCAAGGTTAGTATACCCGCGTGCCCTATAGCTTGCAAGGTCCGAAACTCTCACGGCCTCTACGCCGCCTTTTCCTAAAATTTCTTTTGTTTTCATTTTTCCACTTTCATTTAAAAAAGAGGCGGGGACTGCGCGCCGTTTTCCGCACTTTGCACAGCCCCGCATAATTGGCATTGTTTACCCTTCGGCCTCTTCGCTAAGGAAATCTACAAGGGCTTCTTTCTTTTCGGTAAAAGTCATACCCTCCGCAAACTCAATATCTATAGCATATACTGCTATAAGTTCGTCAAGTTTTTTCCCGCTATTACATTTAGCCGCAAGCTCTGCAAGCGTAGGCTCCGGGTCCGGGTCAGGTTCCGCGGCTTTGCTAGCAGCTGCCCCCTCCCTTTTCCAGCCGTCTTTCAACCACGCTGCAGCATCAGAGACGTTAATAATACGCTTTTCCTTGCCTTTGGTTACTATACACGTAGGCAATGCCCGGGACGGGCTGGCAAATGACGCAAGAAAAGCAAGAGACAAAAAAGCAAACATTACAATAAACATTAGGCTCATGTCGGCCCCTTTCAAAAAGTGCGGGGCGGCCACGGAATTGCAGCCGCCCCTAGGTTACTAGTCTTTGTATGCTCTTACAGCAAGGTTACCGTCCAGTGTCTTAACGCCAAAAAGCACGTCAAGCACTACAACAACCTTAGAGTTATCACCGTCATAATAGAGACGTGACCGTATAGCAAGGTTTGTTACGGGGTCCTGTACAGAGAAAACCCGGGCGCCCAGTTCATTAGGCAGCTCAAAAGGCAGCTGGCCAAATGCAAGGGCAAACGCGTTTTTATGGTAAGCCATATTCTGTACTGAGCTTGCAACAATAAGCCCCGTTACAACTGCATCGTCCGCAACGTCTGCAGCAAGTGCCGGGGTAAAACTTACGTCACCTTCGCCACCTGTAAAAGTAACGTCAGCAGTGACGGCGTAACGCTGAGTATTTCCAGCAATTACGAAAGTGTCACCTACAAGCCATGTGCCGCCGTCTGTTACGCTGTCAATGTGAATAGTTGTAACACCCGCAGAATATCCAGCCGCATTGTCAATAGCTCCCGTAGCGTCCGCGCATACTCCGCCGGTATGTGTGGGCACGTTCTGGTTAGCAAAAAAGTTAAGGCCGTAACGCATGCCAAGGGCACCGCTTACCTGAGTGCTTACGCCTTCCTGTCCAGCACCTTGCCACTGGGCAAAAGCTGAGTTAGAAAGTAAGTTAGCTTCCATTTCGCCGTCAACCATATAAAACATGTTCATAGAGTCTTTAATTGGAACGGCATTATCAAAGAGGACTTTACGCGGTCCGGTTACGTCTGTAACAACGCTTCCCGGTGTTGCGTTCAGGTCATATACCCACGGCACCTGTAGGTACAGCTGTACCAACGTCTGGTCAATAAAATCAGCCAGCGCGTAAGCTGCGGGGCGTATATGGTCATCAATAATTTTCTGCTCTGAGAAAGCAAGCTCTTTGTCTGTCAGTTCAAAGCGTACCTCTTTCCAGTAGTCAAGTGAGAGCTGGACCTGTTTACTGGTAATGTCCTGAGAGGACCCGGGGGCGTCCTGAGCTGTGAAAGTGCTAGGGCCTTTAATATTGATTTTCTGACCCTTGCCGAAAGCGCGGCGCTCCTCATCGTAACCACGGTGTACGGTGTTTGCCATACCCAGCGCTTTTTCAAGCTGTATAAGTGCTTCCTGTGCGTAAAATTCCGGTACATAATAACCTAGTGAGTTTGCCATAATGCAAAACCTTTCTTAAAATAATTAGCGGGGCTATTCCCCCATTACAAGTTTTAGGCCCTCTTTTGCGGCCCGTTCTCTTGCGGCCCTGTACTTCACAGGGTCCCGCGCTTCCTCTTGGCTTATTACAAGTTTCCCGGCGTCCGCGGTCCCGGCTATGGACTGCTTACCAGCTCCGCCGCCTCCGCTGCTTTCCGCGCCTTTAAAAGCAAAAGGAAACTCTTTTACAAAGCCTTTAATAAGAGCGTCAATAGTAATTGGCTTGGCTTCACCGTCAACGGCTGGCTCCCCTGTTTCTGTAAGCACCTGTATTTCGTAATCGTCTTCTGTTTCAACTACGCGCACGCGGTCCCTTACATGTGGCAGCAAGTTTTTAACGTTGCCTTTAGCTTCAGTAATTGCGGTTATTGCTTGGTTATCAATAAGCAAAGTACGCAGTTTACCCATAAGCTTTTCATTTTTAGAATTGAGGCCGGCGGTAACTTCCTCATGCTGCGTTATAAGCTGGTCAGCCTGAGCCTTTAGCTTTCTCTGTACTTCAGCTTCCATGTCAATATTACCGGCGTCAAATTCTGCAAGCTTCTGCTGGGCCTCTATGGCGGCGTCTAAATCAACGTCTTTATACTTCTCGTATGCCTTCGCTGATTTTGCCAAATTCTCTTTGGCGGTCCGCTCTGCGTTCAGCGCCTTTTTAAGCGCTGCAGTGTCCGCAAGCTCAAAGCTTCCAACGGGTGAAGCGTTCAGAATATGCCGGCCGTTATCCTCTCGATAATAACCGCGTAACGCTTCGGGGACTGTTTCCAAATTTTCCACAACTGTTAACAATTCGTCAGCCATTTTATTTGCTCCTATACAAAAATGGTCTTACCAAAGTCTCTTTGGCGGCGCGCCTCTCGCACTGCCAGACCTTTTTTTAAATTAAATGCCCCAGCCGCGGGGGTCCCGGGCTGCGAAACCGGGACCCCCTGAAAACCACAAAAAGAAAAAACAGCCGTAAGCATATTATGCGCTTTCCTCTTTGAGCGGGTTACCCGCTCTGTTAAGTCCAAAGTCTTTAAGCGGTATTGTCCCGCCGTTACCGTCTACAAATGCGTCTACACTCTGCACCTTGCCGCTGCGGTACATATCCGCCCGGACCGGTCCAAGTAATTTATTTTGCGTTTCTTTGTCTTGGTTTTTTATCCAAGTATCAAAACTTTCAGCCGCCGGTATATCCCCAGCCATACGCGCGCGCTGGTCCGGGCGCAACGTTGCGGGGTCTATGCCCATTTCTTCCCAGCTCTTTAACACTGGCACGGTAGTAGACCTGCAGTTAACATGCTGGGGCGGACGCTCCCCGGATTCCACGGGGTATACGTTGCCATGCAATGACATGCAAATATAAGTAGTACGGTCATCTAAAGTAGCCACGTACTCTACGCCGGCTACCACGTCCGCGTTAGCTTCGTATACTGCTTGGCGTGCCCTATTCTGTATAGCGTTTGCTGCAGTCCGGGCCACTGCCTCTGCGTTATTCACTGCGCGCCCTATTCCGTTTGTACTGAACGCGCCAAAGTCTCTGTCTAATAAATCTGCTGCCATTTTCTTTATGCTCTTACCTTGTACCATGTCAGCTTTTATAGTTTCGTATACGTCCGTCTGTATGTCAGCGCCCAGCTTACTAAACCAGTCATTAAGTAATTTACCGTCAGAAAAAGGACGCTCCATTACAATAGCTTGCAGCAAGTCAGGCCCGGGCACTATAAAGTTAATTTGCGGTATAGCAGCTTGCTTTAACTGTTCTATTGTTACTTCTACCTCTTCGCCCATTACCTCACGCAGTGTAGTATTAAGGCGCGTAGTAACACGGTCCCAGCCCATACCGTTTTCAATTGCGTTACGTAATTCTATAAGTCTAAAGTCATTTAGTTTAAGGCTGTTAAACGGCAAGTCTTGTAACTGCTTTGCAATGTCAGGTAATACCCTGTTACGCATAAGCTGTACAATGTCATTAGCTATATCATCAGCTATGCCCTTTTGTTCAAGCACGCGGAATAATGAGCTTTCTAATAATTGTTCGTTTGCCGTAGCCATTTAATTTATAACCCCACTGTTTCTGTAGTCTGCGGCTGTCCGGCTGCAGCGTTAGCTACTGCTGCAGCTCCCAGCGGCCCGGGCTGTGCGCCGGTGCCCCCGCCCTCCGCTGTATTACCAGTTAAAAACCCTAGCCCCGGCGCACGGTCCGCCCGGGCACGTGCTGCTATTTCTGTAGCGTCACCGTCTGCAATGCGGCCGTAACGCTGCATTTCTTTTATAAAGTCCACGTGGCTAAGGTCCCCGTTTTTACGCATTTCTATTACGTCCTTAACCTCTTGCGCCGTCTTCGTTGCAAAAACAAAGTCTTGGTAAATATTATACTCTATATCCTCTAGTGGCACGTCATGGCCAAGCCATTTTAGATTATTCTGTATTACTTTCCGCATAGCTGTATTGGCTGCGTCTATCCAACTTTCTACTTGGCTGCGGCTCTTGTCTTCATTGGCTGCAATACCTGTAGCCTTGACGTTTGCCAGTCTTTGAACCATAGGGTTCATGCCCTGAGTCTCTAGGCGCTCCATAATGTCCCGTATGTCTTTCCAGCCATTTTCTGCCGGTGCCCCGCTTGTCTCTACGCGGCCAAGTTTTGCGTCTGGATTCTCAGTCAATATGGAATTAGTGGGGGCTATCATAAGCCCAGCTGCTACTTGCTCAGGTGTAAACCCGGACCCGAATATAAGGCCCAGCCGGTCAAAGCGTAATATATTTTTTTGGTCACTCATTGACTGCCATAACTCTAGGTTTGTCCAAGCCATGTTAAGGAATGGAGGCAGCGCAGTAAGCAGCGCAATTTTTTTAGTGTATGAAGTTACAAGCGGTATCTCCGTGGGGGTGTTTCCGTTTACAGTTATGTTACCGCTTTCAGCCTCAACTATTCCCCACTCTTCTTTTTTTGCACTGGTACTGCCGCGCTGTCTCTCTTTGCGCCGCCACACTTCGTAACTGTCAGCTTTAATAACCCGGATTTGGTCATATACTTGCTGCTCCCAGTTTGCCAAGTCTTCTATGTAAGTTTCCTGTATACGTATCTCTGTAAGTTTCTCTACACCGTTAGCCTGTCTGTCTGCTTTCCAGCCTATTACCTTTGGCGTCTCAAACACTGAGTTAATGGGCCGGCTTTCGCTGTCCGCTGTTTCGTTTTCCGGGTCCTCTACTTTTGAAAAGTCAGTATACGCACTGGCCACGCCCCAGCGCATAAGCACGCGGAAATATTCTTTAGCAAATTCTTGGTGCGTCATGCCTTCGCCGTCCATGTTTTCCATTATGGGGGCCATAGCCTCTTTAGCTTCGTCATTGTTTTTAATGTCCCAGTTGGAGGGACGGCTAAACGGTCTAGCTACATACGTTTCTATAGTATTGTCATAGGCATTATGTAAAAAGGACCGCTTAACGCGTACATTGTAATTTTTCTGTTTTTCGTCTGGCTCTTTTGGCGTCCACTTCGTACCGCCGGCACGCATAGCCGGGGTACCGCCCAGTAACCCTTTGCACAGGTCCCAGCTACCCTTTGTAGCCATGGCCATATATTGCTTACTTTTTGTGTCAACTGCCATTTAAAAGCCTCCGTTATATAGCTTGATTTTTCATTGTATAGCCGCCGTCTATCGGGTGACGCTTTACCACGTAATACCCTACACCGTCTGAATGGTGAGACCGCGCTTTATTAGTTTTTTTATCTATCTGTCCAGCCCCGCCGTCAAGCACTGTAGTTTCGTCAAAGTCTGTAACTATGTCTGCAGCGTTTGCGGGGTCTATTTTCATACGTACTACGCCGCTTGCACTTTCAAAGCGTGAGTTAACAGAATTAACGCGCACACGCTCCGGCGGGTTTTTAGTGGGGACCCGGAAAAAGAGACGGCCGCCAAAGTACGGTTTTAACTCTTGCCGTATAAGGTCCCAGTCTGAGCCTTGCACTTTTGCTGAGCCGCCGGCCCCGCCCGTTGCGTCACCGTAACAATATACAGCGCCCTTATGCTTTCCCCAAGTCTGCATAAGTGATTTACATACAGCCGGGGTAGTACTATTTTTAGGTATAGTAACCTGTCCTATAATGTATGTACAATCCTCACGGCTTTTACCGCGCTGCTCCCGGCTTTCCTGAATTACTGCAGCAGTACCCGGGGCAGTGTTAAAGTCAAAGCATAAATGCAGCGGCGCGCTAGGGTCATAAGGCAAGCGCTCTATTGCGTGTTTTTCTCTGTCAAATTTATGGTAAGCGCGGCCAGTAAAATATATAAACTCTGCTTCATACTCTTGCTTAAAGGTTAACTCGTCCATACGCCTTTCAGCGCGTGCAATTTCCCGGGCTGCTGCCTCTTCCCCTAAATACAGCGGCATAACGTCCCGGGACCGCCACCAATAATAGCCCCACTCGTCCGCGTTCTCTTCCTCTAGCGCAAACATAGCAGTTTTGTAATAGTGGTTATGTCCCTCAGGCACGCCGTACAAGTCAAGGCCGCCCAGCCGTTCAGAAAGCGCGGGGAAAATATGCTGCTCCACTGCTTCGGCTTTCATGTTTGGCGCTTCGTCAGCAAATACCCAGTTATAACTTGGACCCTCAAAGCGGTCTGGCTTGTCCATACCTATTAGCCAAATCATAGAGCCATTAAAAAGCTTTATCATTAAGTCCGTTTTGCTTTCGTCTACTATAAGCCCTTTACCATGGCCGTTAATTATCCTGTGTAAATCGTCCCAGTAATTACGCTTTACCTGTGCGTAAGTGGGGCAAGTAAACGCTATCCTGAAGTCAGGCCAAAACGTGTTAAGCAGTGCAAAGCGGACGCCCCGGCGCTTAGCTATTTGTGTTTTTCCTGAGCGCCGCCCAGCTGGTATAATATTAAAACGCTTCTGGCTGAGTTCATACGCAGCCTGTATAGCGCTAGGCGTAAAGTCCAGCGGGTCCGTAGCCGTTACAGATACGCGGCGCGCTCTCTCTTCAGCGGTAGGGGGCGCGTATAAGGTCATACTAGCCACGGCTTGCCCCCTCAAACTTAGTAAAAGAAATTCTATTTTCTTTAAGCCACGCCTTGGCCTGTTCAGGTGTAAACCGTGTACGCGGAAAGCGGTAACTCTGCGCAATGCTTGGGCCGGCGGGGTCACTCTTCAGCTGGCCGCCGTAAATCATAATGCCATTACGCAGCGTGCGCAGTACCCGTATGCGCTCAAAGGCGCCCGGGGTCCGCACTCTTGCTGCGTGAAAATTCGGGTAAGGCATTATGCTTTTACTCCAATAAAATAAGGCGCACAAACTATCACTTTGAAACCTTCTTTTTCAATAATCTCTTGGATTTCCGGGGCGGTACAGCTGCCTTTGCTTTCGCAGTTAGTACAGTCTTTGACTTCGAGTTTTTTAAAGGCTTCGTTTTCGTCCCAGTAGGTAAAGCTGCAGAGACGGCGCCCCCGTCCGGGGCCATGAACGGCGCCAACGGCGCTGTCAAACGTTCCAAAGTTTCCCGGGCCAGCTCCGCCTTGCTCTGTGCGTCTGCTTCCACGTCCCGGGCGTCTTCCCTGAAACCGCAACGGCTCTTTAATAGAAAAATTACCATGGCTGTGTTTTTGCCCTTTACTGCCATGTCGTATGCCTTGCTTACTAGGCCGGACTTCCCCGCAGCTACCCCCTCTTTGTATGCCTCCGCTATTCGCGGATTTTCTGCCATTAACTTTTTGAATTGCTTGGGGGTGTAGCCTAGCTGCTCTGCTATTATTTTCTCTGGTACTAGGCAAGCGGTAAGCGCTGTTAACAATTCGCGCTTGGCTTTGTTGAGCGGTTCCCGGGGACGTCCTACGGCTTTTTTCTTTGGCTTTGGTCCCTTTTTCTTCGGGCGTCCGCGCTTTTTTCTTCGCGTTGTTTTGGGTTTGGCGGCACTGGTTACTTTCTTCGGGCTTGTTTGTTTTCCTGTAGCCGTCAGCCATTGCCCCCTTTTCCGTTAGTATTTCATAATTCAACCCATTTAACAGCGTTTAAGCGTTCACGCCAATATTATTAATTATATATTACAGTAAAACAATAACTATTTGTAATCTTTTTTTATGCTCAACTTTCGCAAGGGTAATCTTTTTTCTTGTTACGGGCGTCTATCTTAACAATACCGTGCATTTGGAAAGCTTGCCGTACTTTGCTTGGGCTGACGTCTAAAGCCTTTGCAATTTGTGCCCAGCTGTAGCCCTTGCGGTATTTCATTAAAACAGTTTTGGTAAGGTGAATAGCTGGACGGCCCCGGCTTGGCACCTTTATTTTGAAGTGCTGCAGCGCCCGGGAAAGGGTACCAAAAGAACAGCCCAAAGACTTTGCCGCTTGGTTTAAATTACTGAAAGCCTTAACCGCTTGCTGCAGTTCCTTGCGCGTGAAATTATGTTTATAGCCTTCATATTTTACCATTACTTTTTATTGCCTTTCTTTATCATTGCTTGAAAAAAAGTTACTTCCCCGTCATCTGTAAACAGTGTAGTAACATTGCCCAGCGGTTCCCACTGCTGCGTTATTTCTCTATTAACTTGTATTTCTAAATGAGTAGCAGAAATAGCTTGAATTATTTTATATTCCATACTTACCCCCAGTGCTGACATGCGCAGCGCAAACATAGTAACAGGGC
>Ga0180438_10009769_pt1 | contig 11882 bp, 10 predicted proteins | sample SS_ome_12_FD_132455 | JGI IMG/M metagenome (GOLD analysis project Ga0180438, IMG submission 132455) | Hypersaline lake sediment archaeal communities from the Salton Sea, California, USA - SS_3_D_2 metaG | ecosystem: Environmental > Aquatic > Non-marine Saline and Alkaline > Hypersaline >...
GTACTATAGCCAAGGAGGTGGGCCTGGATCCGGATGTGCTAATCCGAGAGTACGATTCTAGAAGGAAGGCATCCGAAGTACAGCAGGAAGATCAGAAAGCATCAGTCTCAGGTACGTGGAATCTCTCCGAAGCATGGATGCGATGGAGAAAGACGGCCTTGGTTGCGGCTGCGTGTCTGTTATTGGCAGTCTTGGTTGTTTTGATCGTGCGACACAGCCATCCATCGGCATCGAAAACGGCGCTTTCCGGTTTGACAGACCGGAGGTCCGATTCCGAAGATAGGCATCCCGTCATGGGTGCGGATTCGACGTCCGGAGCCTTTTTTATCGAGGCTGTGGGATTGGCGGATGTATGGTTTGAAGTAGGCGTTGACAGCGGAACCCATGAAGCTGTCTTTTTGTCCAAGGGTGAGAAGCGGACTTGGCATGCCGATGATTCCGTATTCGTGGGTTTGGACGATCCCCGGGGAATCCGTCTTTCCCTGGGCGGCAAGCCTCTGGAGTGGGCCACAGATCCCATCTCCGGTGTGAACCTGCGTATCGGCCGTGATGGTATCATCGGGCATACTCCTCGATTGAAAGAATCGGTTGCAGTACAGGAGGAGGAACCGGAATCGGAAGCGAAACCGAAAACGGAAATCGATATTCCCACAATGCTTCTGGGGAATATCGTCCAGAAGGATTTGATGGAGCAGTTTCCCATGTTCGCTCAGAATCGAGATGCATACCGGCCCGATGTGGCGGCTATCTCCCGGATCGACAGTCTGCGTCCAAGCCTCAGTATTGTATGTTTCATGGGTACGTGGGATTCTCTCTCCCAGGATATCGTGCCCAAGGTGTTACGTGTGATCCAGCTTTGCTCTCTTTCCAGGATTTCCGTCAGCCTGATGGGTGTTGATCGGAATTTGCAGGACAGGGTAGGTATGGTCGATTTTCACAGGATACAGGGAATCCCCACGATTCTTTTTCTTTCTCGCGGTTATGAAATAGGACGGATGGTGGGACGGCCGGATCAGCCTGTCGAGTATCGGTTTTTGGACATCGTTGAAAAATCCGAAAGTCTTGTAAAGGATGAAGAAGAAACCACGCAAGATACGCTTCGTGAAAATGGCGGGGACGGGGAACGATTTCATCGTTTTCGATAACCGCGAGACACGATTCAGCGGACAGGAGTCGGATTTTTTCGCTGACATTTGCCAGAGAAGAGTGTCCGTCGGAGCCGATGGCGTTATCCTGGTGGAAAAGGGCGTGTCGGCCCCCGTGCGCATGCGGTATTTTAACAAAGATGGTTTTGAGTCGACGATGTGCGGTAACGGTGCCCGATGTACGGCGTATTTTGCCCGAGAGAAAGGCTTCGTCTCCGAAAATAATTTTATTCTGGAGGCACCCGACGGTCTCCATCGCGTCCGAGTCGCGGATACATCGGTAACGCTGGCAATGACACAGCCTCACGGGCTTCGTTCAGGCTACGGCATTGCCAAAGAGACGGTTCTCACCGAGGGAGGCTTTATCGATACGGGCGTTCCTCATTATGTTCTGTTTGCCGAAGACGTGGGGAGTCTGGATGTGGAGGCGATGGGGCCCTTTTATCGAAACCATCCGGCATTTCCCGATGGGACCAACGTCAATTTTGTCCAGATTTTGGGAGAGAATCGCATTCGGGTGCGTACGTTTGAGAGGGGTGTGGAAGAAGAAACACTCTCGTGCGGTACGGGATGTGTTGCATCGGCTCTGTTAACATCGAAGCAGGCCGGCTACACGTCCCCCATCACGGTCTTGACCAAGGGCGGGGAACTCAGCGTCGGGTTCGACGAGACGTGGCAGGAGGTGTTTCTCACCGGACAAGTCAAGATCGTGTTTGAGGCCAGTCTACATATCCCATGAGCGATTTGGGGTAGGAAAGCGATGGAAGACTCGGCGGCGAAGCAAAGCATAGTCATTGACGGATACAACCTTATCTATCAATTTCCCGAACTCAGGAGAATGCTGGAGAGGGATAGGGAGGGTGCCCGCAAGGGGCTCCTCGTACGTCTCGGCTCCTATGCGTATGAAAAGAATGTTCAGATTGTGGTGGTCTTTGACGGTGATGATCGGCTGATGCGAAAACCGGAGTCTTATTCGGGCATTCGGGTGATTTTTTCTAAATTACCGGAAAAGGCAGACCCGGTCATTAAAAAAATGATCGAGGAGCATCGGCAGGGTGATCTGACTGTCGTGTCGTCTGATCAGGAGATTGCCGGATACGCCCGGCTTTACGGGATCAGGGCGGTCTCGTCCCGACAGTTTGCGTACAAGGTATTTAAAGCACGGAAACAGGAAGCAGAGAAAAAGTATGACCATTCTCTCAGTCCGGAAGAGCTGGAAGAGTGGCTGCATATTTTTCGGCGAAATGGTCCACCCAAAGACACCGAAAATGAATCCTGAATCTGGATTTGATGTAATTACGGGTGTTCAATATGGTTCGGTTCGATTCGAAAGAGGCATGCGCTCATCGTTTGGATTCCGACGATCCACTGAAGGATTTCCGGAAGCGATTTTTCATTCCAGAAGACACCATCTATATGGACGGTAATTCGCTGGGCCTCCTCTCTAAAGACGCCGAGAAGGTCCTACTCCGGGTCTTGGATGAATGGAAAACGCTGGGAATTCGGGGCTGGCAGGAAGCCCGGAACCCATGGTTTTATTTTGCGGAACGACTGGGAGGACTGGCTTCGAGCTTGGTAGGCGCCCGGCCTGAGGAAGTGGTGGCCACGGGTACAACGACCGTAAATATTCATTCTTTGGTCAGCAGCTTTTACAATCCCGACGGCAAACGGAAGAAAATCCTGGCCGACGACCTCAATTTTCCTACGGATATTTATGCGCTTAGAAGCCAGCTGCGCCTTCGGGGATGTGATCCTGAAGAGGATTTGATTTTTGCCTCGAGCGCGGATGATGGACTCCTGGATGAGGAGAAAATCGTTCGGATGATGTCGGATGATGTCGATCTGGTTTTTCTACCTTCCGTATTGTATCGCAGTGGTCAACTCTTGGACATGCCATTCTTAACCCGGGAGGCCCATAAAAGGGGCATTCTCATCGGATTCGATTGTTCCCATTCTGTCGGTGCAATTCCTCACCAATTCGATGCATGGGGAGTGGATTTTGCCGTGTGGTGCAGTTACAAGTACCTGAACGGAGGGCCCGGCAGCACGGCATTCCTCTACATCCATCAAGATCATTTTCATCGTGAGCCGCGTATCGCTGGGTGGTTCGGCTACGTGAAAGAGAAACAGTTTGACATGCTTCTGGATTTCGAACATCAAACGAGTGCAGGCGGGTGGCAGATTTCATCTCCGGGTATTCTCAGTTCCTCTCCTTTGGAGGGTTCATTGGAGATGATGTTGGAAGCGGGCATCGAGAACATCCGGGAGAAATCAAAGCGAATGACGTCTTATCTGATTTATCTGGTCGACGAGCTTCTGTCAGCGTCTCCTTATGACTTCCGTATCGGATCGCCACGGGATTCCGAAAAGAGAGGCGGCCATGTGGCCCTGGTGAGGGATGATGAGGCGTGGAGGATTTGTGAAGCGTTAAAAGCGAGGGGCATCGTACCGGATTTCAGGCTCCCGAATATCCTCCGCATCGCCCCTGTTGCACTATACAACACGTACCATGAAGTGTGGCGGGTTGTACACCAGATCAAAGACATCGTGGATACGCAAGAATATCAGCGGTTTAAAAAAATGAGGTCGGCAATTCCTTAATGCCGTTCCTTCTGGGAGGGCATTGTCGTCATGATGTCTTCTTCTCCGGGTTTTTTCCTGCTCACAGGATAGCCCAGCCGATTCCATTCTCTCATACCCCCCGTCATGTTGAAGGCCCGAATGCCTTTCTTCGCCAGGAGTTCGACGGCATCTCTGCTTCGATTCCCACTGCGGCAGTAAACGATGATGGGCCGGTCTTGGATTGATTCGATCTCCTGAATCCTTTGACCCAGTTCCTGCAATGGAACGAGCATTGAACCGGCGATGTGGTCGAGCGGGCCTACGAATTCCTCGGGTGTCCTCACATCGATGAGGGCTATGCTTTGGGAGGAATCGAACTTTGCCCTCACCTGCTGCGGGGTGATATTCTCAATGGCCGTTGTATCGATTGTCTGAGCCGTAGAGAATGCGGGTGATATCCATGGTAGGAAAAAGAAAGTCAGTACGATTCGTTTCGTCTTCATCGCTTCGTCTCTCGGAATGATTATCCCATTCGAAACCGTCGGAGTCGTAGCGAATTCGTCACCACGGACACCGAGCTCATGGACATGGCTGCGGCAGCGAAGACGGGTTTCAGAAGGATGCCGAAGAACGGGAAGAGGACACCTGCTGCGATGGGGATACCGATGACGTTGTAGATGAAGGCCCAGAAGAGATTTTGTTTTATCGTTCTTAAGGTTCTTTGGGACAAGTGAATGGCTCGGATGACGCCCCGAAGATCGTCGGTCATTAGCGTGATGTCCGATGTTTCCATAGCGACATCCGTGCCCGTACCCAGGGCAATGCCCACATCGGCCTGGGCCAGAGCCGGCGCATCGTTGATGCCGTCGCCAACCATGGCCACTGTCTTACCTTCGCTCTGCAGACGCTTTATCTCTTCTGCCTTGGCTTTGGGCAGAACCCCGGCGATGACACGGTTCACGCCCAACTGCCTGCCGATAGCCTCACCCGTCCGGTGGTTGTCGCCGGTGAGCAGGACAACTTCGATTCCCATGTCCGTAAGCTCGCGACAAACCTCCGATGCATTTTCTTTCAGTGTGTCTGCAACGGCCAGAATCGCCGAGACCTTCCCGTCGATGGTCATTATCATGCCGGTCTTGCTTTCGGCGGCGAGTTCCTCCATTTTCTCTCGGACGGTGCCCGTGTCTATTCCGTATTCCTCCAGGAACGCCAGATTCCCGATACGTATTTCCTTCAAGTTGACGGCAGCCCGGACTCCCATTCCAGGAAAACTCTCGAACATATCGGGATCGGGGATGGCCATGCCTTTTTGAGCAGCACTCTCCACGATAGCCTCCCCCACAGGGTGCTCTGAACGTTTTTCTGCGGCAGCGGCCAAGCGGAGTATTTCGTTCTTGGCGTGTTCTGCCAGGGGTATGATGTCTGTCACTACAGGCTCACCATGGGTGAGGGTTCCAGTTTTGTCGAAGACCACGGTGGTGATACGATGAGCCGTTTCCAGGCTCTCGCCCCCCTTGATGAGTATGCCGTGTTCTGCTCCGATGCCCGTTCCCACCATGATGGCCGTGGGTGTGGCCAATCCCAGGGCACAGGGACAGGCGATGATGAGGACGGCGATGAAATTAAGCAGGGCCCGGGTCAAGACGGGAGGCGGACCCAGTAAGGCCCATACGATGAATGTGACCAGGGCAATGGCGATAACAGTCGGTACGAAGATGGATGCTATCTTGTCGGCCAATCGTTGAATGGGTGCCTTGGAGCCCTGAGCTTCCTGAACCAGACGGATGATGTGTGCCAGAACCGTGTCCTTGCCAACACGGGTCGCCTTGAACGTGAACGATCCGGTCTTATTTATCGTGCCGCCCACGACGTCATCCTCGGGTTTCTTGAGAACGGGCATCGATTCTCCGGTGATCATCGATTCGTCCACGCTGGACTGTCCATCGACGACTGTTCCGTCTACGGGTATGTGCTCTCCCGGACGAACGACGAGGCGGTCGTCCACCACCACATCTTCGATGGGTATATCCTGCTCTTTTCCGTCTCGAATGACACGGGCCGTCTTGGGCTTGAGTCCCATCAGTCTCCGGATGGCTTCCGACGTTTTCCCTTTGGCCCGCGCTTCCAGCAATCGACCGAACAGGATAAGGGTGATGATCATCACGGCCGTGTCGAAGTAGACATGTTGCCCCGCTCCCTGGAAAGCGAGGATGTTGGGGAAGAGGGTGATTGCCGTGGAATACAGGTAAGCCGTACCCGTCCCCACGGCGACCAGGGTATTCATATCAGCCGTCCTGTGTTTGAGCGTAGACCATGCGCCCTTGAAAAACTGGGAACCGGCCCAGAGCATGATGGGGGTTGTCATGAAGAAAAGTACGATACGTACGAGGGATTCGTCCAGTCCCTGGAGTCCGGAGATCATCCGGTGCATGGAACCGGCCATGATGAGGATCGAGCCGATGGCGCTGACGATGACTTTATGTTTCAGGGCTCGAAGTTGACGCTGACGACTCTGTCTTTCCACGTCTTCGATTTCATCCTGCCGGGCTTCGAGAATTTGGTAATTGCCGGCCGAGGCGACGACTTTTTTGAACTCGGATACACCCGTGATACCGGGAATGTATGTGACGTCGGCCTTTTCCGTACCAAAATTCACGCTGGCGTCCACCACACCAGTAGCAGCCTTCAGCGCATTCTCTACTTTCAGCACGCACGACGCACAACTCATCCCCTGGATGGGAAGGGAAATCCTCTGTGTCTTCACATCATAGCCTAGGTCACGAACGGTTGAAATAAAATCCTCCGGGGTCACCTGGTTTGGGTCGTACTCCACGGAAGCACTCTCGGACGCCAGATTGACGCTGGCGCTCTTCACTCCTGCCAGCCTGGCGAGCCCCTTCTCTACACGGGCCACACAGGAAGCACAGTGCATACCGCTGATGGCGAGTTCCATGCGGGGGTGCTGCTCAATATCCATTTGCGGCATAGATACTTTAACGCCCATGCGTTTGTCATCTTTCAGGAACGTCTCGGGCTCTTCATCGAAACGTTCTTTACATCGAGTGTTGCAGAAATAATACGTCTTTCCCCGGTAAACACTGGAACCGGCTGCATTCTTTTGATCAACTTCCATCCCGCACACGGGATCAATTGCTTTCATGACTCTTAACCGCCTGTTCGTTTTTCATCATACACGAGTAATTCAAGTCCGGCCTTCTGCGTCGAGTGACAAATGAGTCTACGATGCATTCCGCCTACACATTCTCTATAACCCGCTTCAGTTTCTCTTGAACCTGAGTAGCGATTTCCGCCAGAGCCGGATTATTTACAGCCTGCATCGAGGCGATGGGATCGATGGCCGCGACCTCGGTATTGCCGTTTTCAGTCTCCTGGACGATGACGTTGCACGGTAGCATCGTGCCGATCATTCTTTCATTCTGCAGGGCTTTGTACGCAAAGGTCGGATTGCAGGCGCCCAGGATTTGGTATTTCCTGAAATCGACATCTAATTTTTTCTTGAGCGTGGCCTTCACGTCGATCTGCGTCAGGACACCGAAGCCTTCTTTTTTAAGCTCATCGGTCACTCTGACCAGAGCCTGCTCAAAAGGATAATCAACGACTTTCGAAACGTAGTAATTCATGACCTCCCTCCTTTCGTGTTCGATCATACATAAACGGTACAGAATACAAAATGTTCCTCTGATTGCTGGGAAGCAATGACTACCTTCTGATTCGATGTTTCGGACTCTATATACATGTAAAGGTATTTTCTAAAACGGCAGAATTTGTAGATCAAAAAGAATGAGATGTCAATCGGCGGGATCGCATTTCCCTTAACAGGCGGATAATGGACCTATTCCGATGCTTTGGGATGAATGTTACGCGAGGGACACCCTTTTAAGACAATGAAAGACCTGCCATGCGGAGCCGTTTTTCTACTTCTGGATAAGGGATGACGGTTTCCTCCTCGATATGCTTGAAGTCGGGATGAATTTTTTCCAGTCGTGTTCGGAGCTTATGGATACTCTCTCTTGGTGAGAACGACACCATCACGGCTGGGTGGCACGAGACGCTGACACGGGCAAGATGCTCCAAGGCCTGGAGTTGGAGGTAGAAGCCCTGGCGATGGTATCCTGTCAATGTCTCAAATTCTTCCTGGGTGCACCCTTTGATGCTCACCCGGACATGGAGGTTGGGATGTCTTGCCAATTCCGCTGCGTACGAAGGATCGTGTCCGATGAGGATGCCGTTGGTCTCCAGGATATAGAGGAAATTGTCCGGAACCAACAAAAGCACTTCCAGAAGGTGTTCCCGTGCCAGAGTGGGCTCGTTTCCGCTGATGCGGAGCTTTTGGAAGCGTTTTTTCTGAGCGATGCGGATCAGCCGGTCGACGACTTGTTGAGGCGTGTAGAATTTTCCGGTGTTCTCAGGTCTCGCGACGATTCGGTACGACCAGCAGAAGATGCAGCACAGGCAGCATCCCACGCAATCGGCAGTGGCTATGCCACCGTAGAAGGATGCCGGCCGGAAGCGATAGTACTTGCGTTGGTTGCCTTGGGTGACGATTGTACGAATGTCTTCGGCTTTGGTGATGGGATCGAGCATCGTGACCTCAATGCCAATAGCTTGATGACGGATGCGCGTTTATGGATATTATTTCATGATGATCACTTTTTGGATCGCCCTTCCGTCGGGAGATCGCAGAACGACCAGGTATATACCGCTGGAAAGACGCGAAGGCTCCCACACGTATTGATACTGACCCGCAGCCCGCATTCCCTGCACCAGGGTCGTTTGATGCTGTCCGGTGACGTTGAATACGTCCAGCCATATATCGCTATCCCTGGTCAGCTCGTACCGTAGGACGGTGGATTCGTTGAACGGATTGGGATACGCCGTTAGTCGGAGGTAGAACTCCTGCGGGGAGTCATCATCTGGATGGTTTGATATATTCGTGTCCGGGTTCTTGATGTCGGTTCCGATGTGAAGGAATCGAGGCCCGGCCAAGCGTTCTATCCACCTTTCACGGATGGTGCTGTTGATTTCTATGCGTGCGTCTCCCCATGTGGCGTACTGAGGTATCTGTGTCCATTCCAGGTCGATGTAATTGAACGCTTTCACGGAGGGGTGGAGATCCAAGAACCGGAAGAGCGGTTCGAACCATGTTTCCCAATCCTTTTTCCCATCGGCGGAATCGGGATCGGCAGTGTCGGGCGTGATAAAGACATTCCGCGCCGACAGCTCGTTGAGATACACGGGTTTCCCCCGTTCCTGGGCAAACTCCAAGAACGCTTCGGATCGTCCTTTCTTGGTGAGATCGTTCCGGGTCGAGTCGGGCAAGTCCGGGTCAAAGTGGTCGGCATCGAATAGGTCCAGACCGAACCAGTCGACCACGTCGTCTCCGGGGTACCACGCCCAGCCGTTTTCGGTGGAATCGGCGAAATCGGCAGGAGCGTCGGGTTCGTAGCACCAGACATAGGCCACGTTTTCGATCTGGCGATTATTGAGTGCCTCGGCGAGCTTCCTGAAGGCTTTGGGAAAAATCCACGGCGTGTAACCGTTCCATGCACCGTTCATCTCTAAGCCAATACGCAAGAAGACAGGACGGTCGTGGAGACGGAGGGCCTGAGCGAGGGTATCGATATAATTGTCGTATCCGTCCGAAAATGCGAAGGCGGAATCCACGGCCTGGTCGTCTGTCATAAAATGGATGCTGATCTCGACGAACTGCCGGTCGGGATCGATGTGTTCTGGACGGAGCATGCCCAGGATTCTATCGACGGTTAGCGGTCGGGTTCCGCCGGGAATGGCGAAGATGTTCTGGAAAAGGAGCGGCTGCTGCATCGGGGGAAACATATTCCCGTAATCGATTTGAGCCTGGGTTCCCCAGCCGACGCCGTGATATACGAATCCGTCGGGCGGCTCGAAGGGGGCGTTGGTCTGTGCCCGGTTGTCGGAAAAGGGCGGAAGGAACAGTGTCGTCAGTATATAAAGAACGAGAATCCGTGATTTACATCGTTCGATATGCCATACAGAAAATGAGAAAGGATACATGTCCATGCTCAATTTATTTTTTACTCTTGGGAATGGAATCAAAGTCGCGATCCACGTCTTTCATAGTCTTGGAACAAGGGATGCTTCTCCTCGATGTGGAACCGTTGTATCGTCTTTCATACATTAGAAAAAGAACCTCCCGAAGGCTCGGGCCCTTCGGGAGGATGTCTGCAGATACTTTTAAAATGATGATGGTATGTTATTTGTGTTTTCCGGCGCCTCCGCCGCCAATCATCAACCGGAAAAAGGGGCCGGTGAAACCGATTTCTGGCCCATCGGAAACTGCGACGTCATCCAGTTCCCATTCGCCCTTGGAAAAAGCAAAGTTGTATCCGGCCCGGAATCCCAGAATCATGCCGGCAATTCCCTCCTCGGTCTCTTCGTGGGCTATGAGATAATCCAGTCCGAAGGACACACTTGCCAGCAGACAGCCTGTGCTCAACTCTACGGATCTCGCAGGGCTGTCCAAAAGCTCTTCGAACGTTGGGGATCCCTGGGTATCTACGATTTTGAAAGTAAGGCCTCCTCCGCCAAAACCGACGAGGGGGTAGAGACGGAGCTTCTTGGTGGCAAAAACGACATAGCCCACGTTGGCTAATCCGTATCCACCCCAGAGGGAGGTTTTTGTGTTTCCGCTGGTGACCACATCGCCGATGATATTGTGGCCTTCTCCACCGATGATGAATCGTTTGATGATGGCGTGGCCGCCGCCTCCAATAGAATAAAACATGTCAGACATGTCCCAGTAGGCATGATCCTTCAGCATCGCATTCAAACTGCCGATATCGTTGGTACCGACACCCATCATGAAGTAACCCATTCCACCGTTTTCGTACAGGCTTTTACTATCCTGAGCCCAGCAGAGGCCGGCAACGAACAGGCAAAGGATGATACATGTAAAAACATTATGTGCGCGCTTTGAATTTTCCTTCATTGTGACCTCCTGAATTTTGATGCGTTAGCGGATCGGTGCAGTCTCCATATATCCGACGTCACGAAATAATATGCCGGGGGATACACCGTGATACATCTGAAGCCAAAAAATGACAAACCCATCTCCCCTCTGAATTATCACTCCTGATGCATGCCGTCCAAATGAAATCGAAATAATTTGTCCTGGACAAGTTTGGTATGGAATATAATAAAACTTACGATGTCTTGCAATGCCTTACTGGATAGATTCCCCAACCAGTATAGTCTGTTGAACTTTTCCAGATTACTATCATGCCATCATTGGTTATTCCAACAGCACCATTTTCTTCACATTTACGAAATCCTGCATCCGGATCCGGTAGAAGTAAAGGCCGGATGGTAGATCGTGGTTGACGAATGCAACCTGATAGACGCCAGGTCCGTGTTTTTTGTCCACCAAAGTCATGATTTCACGTCCGAGAATATCGTAGATGGTTAAAACGACACGGCATTTTTCCCTCACAGAAAATCGTATAAAAGTCTGTGGATTAAAGGGATTGGGGGTGTTTTGGTACAAAGCAAATTCATACGGTGTCGAGATTCCATCATTACCTGTGGACGTAATGCCCTCCCAATCCCAGGGGACGATTTTCGCATATATATCGCTTCCTTTTGAGCGTCGGTTGTCTTCCCAAGAAAAGACAATACGGTCTTTATTGGCCACAGCTGTCGGAAAGAGTTCGCCGTGATGGAGGCCATCGGCTACGATGAGCATGGTTTCTCCGCGTTTGGATCCGTCAGAATAAAAACGCTGGCCAACAATATCGGGCTGTCCGTTCAGCCAATCATTCCATCCATACAGCCTTCCGTACTCCCAATTCTCCCAGGCAATCACAAAATGTCCACTTCCGTCCATGGCGATCCAAGGATTGTATTGATCCGTAAGACCAGCATCATCATGGGCTCTCTGGTTCGCTCCTTCCGGTACACCCTGAGCATCATAGCGCTGATAATAGATATCCAGGTTACCGTTACGGTTATCCTGCCAGGCGATCACAAAATTGCCGTCGTCCTCCATGGCGATGGAGGGATACCCGAGCCATTCATAATAGGCAACGCCGGCTTCATCGTCGGCTCTTTGATTTGATCCCTGCGGTAGGCCCGAAGCATCGTATCTCTGAAAATAGATATCTCCGTTACCACCGCGAC
>Ga0180438_10009770_pt1 | contig 11882 bp, 11 predicted proteins | sample SS_ome_12_FD_132455 | JGI IMG/M metagenome (GOLD analysis project Ga0180438, IMG submission 132455) | Hypersaline lake sediment archaeal communities from the Salton Sea, California, USA - SS_3_D_2 metaG | ecosystem: Environmental > Aquatic > Non-marine Saline and Alkaline > Hypersaline >...
CAGGTCGCCGTCGTTGGTCAACAGCAGGAGGCCTTCGGAGTCCTGATCCAGCCGGCCCACGGGGAAGACCCGACCCGGCATCTCCCGCAGGATCGACGCCACCGTGGGTCTTCCGCGCGGGTCCCTCAGGGTCACCAGCATCCCGCGGGGTTTGTTCAGGATCAGATCGATCACCGACGAGGTCGGCGCGATGACTCGCCCATCCACGCGAACGTCATCCGCCGCCGGATCGACCTCGAATCCCGCGCGCACGACCGGCTCTCCGTTGACCTGGACCCGACCCTCGGCGATCAGCCGGTCGCAGCGCCGGCGCGAGTCCACGCCGGCCATGGCCAGGTAGCGGTTCAGTCTGACGGTTCGGGCTGGGGTGGTCGTTCGTCGTCTCCCTGGGTCTCAGCCCCCGATTTGGCGAGCTCCCGCTCGCGGACCAACTCTTCCATCTCCTCGATGCTGGGAAGATCTTGCAGGAGATTCAGGCCGAAGTGGGCGAGGAAGTCCTTCGTGGTCCCGAACAGGAGCGGCCGCCCGGGCGTCTCCTTCCGGCCGACCACCGTGACCAGGTTGCGCTCGAGAAGCGTTCGGAGGACGCCGTCCACATCCACGCCCCGAATCTCGGCGATCTCGGACTTCTGGATCGGCTGCCTGTAGGCGACGATGGCCAGCGTCTCCAGCGCGGCGTTGGACAGGCGCGCTCTCTGGCGGCCCTTGAACAGGCGCTCGACCCAGTGGGCGTACCGCGGGCGGGTGGACAACTGGTAGCCGCCGGCGACCTGGACCACGTGGAACGCCCTGCCCTCGCGCTCGTACGCGTCGGCCAGCCGCGTGAGCGCCTCCCGAATCTCACCGGCCCCGGCGTCCTCGATCAGACCCGCGATCTTCTGGACGGTGAGGGGCGAGTCGGCCGCAAACAGAACGGCCTCGACGACCCCGGGGAGCGCGTCCAGCCCCTCCTCCGTTACGACCCGATCCTCTTCTCGATCCATATCTCCCCAAACCTTCGCGTCTGCCCGACCTCCACCTGCCGGGTCCGGATGAGTTCCAACAGTGCGATCAGGGTCACGATCACGTTGAGCCGCGTCGCCCGCTCATCGAACAGATCCTCGAGAAGCACCCGAGGCCCCTGGTCGAGCCTGGCGAGGATTTTGGCGCGCCTGTCCTCGACCGAGTAGTCCTCCAATTCCACGCGGAAGGTCTCGTAGTGACGAGCCCGGACGAGCACGCGGGAGAAGGCCCTCATCAGGTCGAACAGCGTGGCCGGTTCCAGCTCCGGCGGGTCGTCGCCCTCGGGCGGCTGCTCGCGCAGCCCGCGGGCGAAGTGCAGCGATCGCTCCGCCTCCATCCCCCTCAGCCGGGCGGCCACTTCCTTGAACTTCTGGTACTCCAGGAGACGATCCACCAGCTCCTTCCGGGGATCTTCGTCGGCCTCGTCCCCCTCGGCGGTCGACGGCAGAAGCATACGGGCCTTGATCCGCATGAGCGTGGCCGCCATCAGGAGGAACTCCCCGGCAGAGTCCAGGTCCGACAGCGGAATGCGGTCGAGGTAGGAGAGGTACTGCTCCGTGATGCGCGCGATCGGGATATCGTAGATGTTGATCTGCTCCTGCTTGATCAGGAACAGGAGCAGATCCAGGGGCCCCTCGAACTGTTCCAACTTGACCTGGTAGGACTCCGAACCATCCGAAGGTTGGGTCGCTTCCCCGATCTCTGGAGTCTCGGTCATTCTTCACGCAGCCTCTCGACTCGGACGAGACGCTCTCGGCAGTCCGAGCAGCCCAGCGCGCCGCGCTCACAGGCATCGCGAATGGTCACGACTTCGGCGGCGTTCTCCCTCACGTGCCGAGCGTAGACCTCGCACCGTTCGGGACGACCGGCGTCCTGCCGGTAGACCTTCGACGGGTCGGATCTCATGGCGTATACACGCCGCCGGATCGTCTCGACCCGTCCCCGAGAGGGGCACATCGAACCTCCCACGCGCCGGACTCGCGAGCCGAAGTCCGGCGGCCGCGGCGCTTCATCACGTACGGAAGGCATTGTAGCCGTCCGGGCGGCGCGCGTCAACCCCGGCGTTCCGCGCGCGACGCAGCGGGCGAGTCCCGCTACTCGTCCGTCTCCGATGTCTTGGCGGCGTCGTTCGGCGGAGGCTGGGCCGACAACGTCAGCGTCTGGCTCTTCTTGCCCGAGATGTTGCACCCGGCCGTGACCTTGACCGCATCCCCCGGCTGCACGTCGATGATCTTGAACACCGCGTCCTGGTGCGTCTCGTCCACCTGGGAGCGGAACGTCTGCTCGACAATCTTCTTGCCGTTGACCTCCACCGTGATCTCGTCCACGTAGTGCTTGCCGGCGTCCTTGACGCGATGGTCCACGTGGACGCTCAGGATGTGGGTGTTCCAGTCGAACGCCAGTTCCAGGCCGCTCGGGGAATGCCCGAAGGCCGCGCCCGAGAGCCCGAGCCAGAGAACTGCGGAAACCGGGACCGTCCATGCTCGCATGGAATCCTCCTCACGTCCCAGGCCCCGGCCGGCGCCCCACCCGCGTGGCCGGACGCCCTCCGGGCCCGTCGGTCGGTACAGAAACGTGCAAAGGGCAATATAGGCCCATTCCCTCACCCGGGGCAATCCAAAGTCGCCCGTCCTGCGAACCGCGGACGAGGTGGCCAACTGGGCGGGTTTCTCCAACGTGGCGGTGGCCACCGCGGGGCAGCTGTCCAACATCCAGAGCGAGGGGGCCGGGTCGGCCCGGGCCTGGAGCCTCTCCCAGAACCTGCCCAACCCGTTCAACCCGGTGACCACGATCGGGTATGCACTTGCCGGAGACCTGGCCTCCGGGATCTACCTCTACCGCCTCCGGGCGGGCGAGTTCACGGCCACGCGCAAGATGCTGCTCATGCGGTAGCGGGCGCGCCGGCGGCCGAAACCTCGCGGGGGCGACCCACCGGGTCGCCCCCGACGCGCATCACTCGAATTGCCGCACGGCCTTGAGGAGCGCCCGTTCGAGCGGTGGGTCGCCCATCCAGTGGCCCGCGCGTTCGACGATCTCCAGCTGCGATCGGGGCAACCGCCGGTGGAGCCGGTAGGCCGCCACCGGCGGGCAGACCATGTCGTACCTGCCGTTGACGATCACGACCGGGATGTCCGCAAGCTTCTCCGCGTCCCTGAGCAGCTGGCCCTCTTCCAGGAAACATCCGTTGGCCATGTAGTAGTTCTCGAGCAAGGCCAGCGCGTAGGGATCGTAGTGCTCGAGAATCCCGTCGACCTCATCGTCGCTGATCTCGAGGACTCCAATCCGGATCTCGTACTCGCCCCACAGCCTGCTGTACCGCGCGCGCTCGGCGGGGTCATCGCCGCGGATCAGCTCCAGAAGGTAGTCGGGCAGCGGTCGCCGCGCCGGGTCCGGCAGGCCGCCGATCAGGCGGTCGTAGGTCTCGGGGAAGAAGGTCCGGACGCCGCCGTGGTAGTAGTGGTCGATCTCCTCCCGGGTGGCGGTGAACACGCCCCTCAGGACCATGCCCCGTGCGTTTTCCGGGTACGTCTCGGCGTAGGCCAGCGCCAGCGTGGTCCCCCACGACCCCCCGAACAGGAAGAGCGGTCCGAGGTCCAGATGAGTCCGGAGGCGTTCGATGTCCTCCACGAGGTGCTGGGTCGTGTTTTCCCGCGCTTCGCCGTACGGTCTGGACTTACCCGCCCCCCGCTGGTCGTACAGGACGATCAGGAAGACCTCCGGGTTGAAGAAGCGCCGCATGTACGGAGACGAACTGCCCCCCGGGCCGCCGTGAAGGACGAACACCGGACGGCCCGCAGGATTGCCCGAGAGCTCGTAGTAGAGTTCGTGGATGTCGGACACGCGAAGGTAGCCTGTCCTGTACGGCTCGATCTCGGGCCAAAGATCCCGGTCCTCCTGGCCGCACGCAGGAGGACAACCGGTCGAAAGGACCCAGAGCGCGATCGCGGCCGCCGCGGCCGCCCGCAGACATCCACCCATGTTCAGACCTCCTTCATCCATCCGTGTGAGAGCGCGCCTGGCGAGCCTTGCCCGGCACGGTGCACGCGTCTTCTGCCGATCCGGCCCAAGGGCCTGAGTTCTGCGAAGGCCCAGACTCAACAGCTGATCGCCCGGAGGACCGTGCGCACGATCCAGATTAGTAGGGAAGCTCCGTCTCCTCGGCGCTCTTCTGCCTCTTCAGCCTGAACGCGTCCGGCCGCAGCCCGACCACCGCTCTCAACCATTCTTCGGGATACCCCACCTCCTGGGGCCGACCCTCAGCGTCCTTGACGTAGCCGTCGTTGTACTTGGTCAGCAGGGCCTCACCCAGCCGCCGCCACCGGTCCACGGTCCTCTCCGCGTGGCTCACCGAGTAGTCGGTCAGGTACCGGGTCATCAGTTCCGGGTCCGACGCGTACAGCTCGACGGCCGTCCGATCCACGGCGGGCTGGAGGGCCAGGAAGTCGCCTTCGATCTCCCGCTGAACCGCCTGGATGTCCTGGATCATGTGGGAGTACTTGAGGCAGGCGTAGTTGGCGACGAAGTTGAAGACCCACCAGGCCGAGTCCCACGAGAACTGCTGCAGGTCGCCGCGCGCGTACGACTCGGGCACCTGGTCGATCCCGCAGTAGAGGGGTACGTAGCACGTCGTGTAGGTGTCGTCGACGCCGTACCACAGGACTCCGCCGGCGGGGTCGGGCAGCCACTCGCGCGACTGCGAGACGAACGAGAACCCGGTCTGCTGGGTGGAGATCGGTCGCTCCCAGGAATACTCGACGCCGTCGACTTCCCATGTCATGGGCCGCCACCGGTTCGGACACCCGTAGGGGCCGGCGTCCACGCCCCGGGTCATGTCATACTCGGTGCCCTCGTAGTGGTCCCGCATGACGCCGAACACGTCTGCGACGGACAGTTTCCGGTCCGGCCGGATCCAGAGCGGGTAGGGGTCGGCCCCCCCCACGGCGCGGTGGTAGTCCGACGGCCAGTCCAGGGAGGGCGCGATCCGTCGAAACATGCTCCAGGTCCGCGTCTCCGTGTACCGCACCCACTGCTCCCGCCTGGGACAGTAGGCGTCCCGGAAGCGGAACGGCTCCCCGGAGTCCGGGTCGTAGAATCCTTGGTCGACCGCGAACGAGACCACGTTTTTCGCGTACAGGCAGTTCTCGGGGTCATCGAGCGGAAATTCCCCGATCCTCGAGATATTGGAATGCCCGCAGACGTACCCATCGGGCACGCGGAGAGCCACCCACAGGGCCCCCCGTCCCCCGGGGCCCGGGCCGATCATCTCCATAAGCCACGCCTCCTTCGGGTCGGCGATGGAGAAGATCTCGCCCGTACTCGCGTACCCGTACTCCTCCACCAGTCCCGTCATGACCTCTACGGCCTGGCGGGCCGTGGACGCCCGTTGGAGAGTCAGACTCATCAGGTTCCAGTAGTGGAGCAGGCCGTCCGGGTTCCGGAGATCCGTGCGGCCCTCGAAGGTCGTCTCCCCGATCACGACCTGGTGCTCGTTCATGACGTTGTACAGGACCGCGTACGTGTGCGGGACCTGCCTGACCTTGCCCAGCGCGTTCCCGCGCCAGTCGGTGATCTCGATCCACTCGTCCGGGTCGTGGTCCTCGGCGGCCGTCCACCGCAGGTGCGGATGAAATTCCCCGTCGCAGGTGTAGGTGACGATCACAGAGCCGTCCTCCGACGCGCCCCGCGTCACGATCAGGTTCGTACATCCCTCGGCGTCGGCGTCCATCCCGAACCCGACGGCCAGACAAAGCCCCAGCGCGGCGATCGTTCTGGTCATGGTTCGCTCTCCTCCGTCATCAGGCCCGGCCGCCGCTCCGTGCGGCCGCAGAGTGGGTACCGCCCAACCATACACAACGGGGCGGCCCCCCGCAACGGGGCCGCCCCACATTCTTGAGTCCGTCCGCAGAATGGCGGCCGGGTCCACCGGCGCACCGGGCGCGGCCTACTCCACGGCGATCCAATCCATCAGGCAGAGGGGCCGGCCTGCGAGCCGGTTCCATGTCTCCACCAGGTCGTGCCGGATGAGCCGGTAGACGGCCCACCGCCCCGCGGCCGAGACATCGCCTCCCCCCAGGATCATGTCCACCAGACACTGAGGTTCGGGGTAGTGGACCACGGTCACCTTCTCGTCGGCGGGGATCTCGGCCAGCTCCCTCGCCAGCGCGATGGCCCGGTCGAGGCCGCCCACCTCGTCCACCAGTCCGTTGGCCTTGCCCTGCCGCCCGCTCCACACGCGGCCCTGGGCCAGTTTCTCGGCCTCCTCGAACGTCATCCCGCGGTGATCGGCGATATCGCTCAGCCAGGCGTTGAAGTCCGCCCAGTGATTCTCCTCGAAGCGCTCGCGTTCCCGTTCGCTGAAGTCCCGGTACCCGGACCACATCAGGGCCATCGGGCCCTTCGTGACGAAGTCGTGCGTGATTCCGAGCTTCTGGTGGAACTCGTTGACGTTGAACTTGGCGGAGATGGACCCGATCGAGCCCGTGAGCGTGAGCGCGTCGGCCACGATGCGCGTCGCGCGGTAGGACACGTGGTACCCTCCCGAGGCCGCCACGTCGACCATGGACACCACGATCGGCTTGGCCCCGGACACGACCTCCACCTCGTGACCGATGAGATCGCTGGCCAGGGCCTCGCCCCCCCCGCTGTCCACGCGGAACACGACGGCCGCGACGTCCTCGTCCAGCCGGGCCCGGCGCAGGTCGGCCACCACACTCTCGTGTCCCATCAAAACGCCCCAGACGGGGTCCACCTTGCTCTGGCGGCCGGCGATCATCCCCTGGGCGTGAACGACTGCGATCTTCTTCTCACCCTTGAGCCCCAGGTCCTCGGGCTCGACCTCCGCGTACACGGGCTGGCTCACGGTCCGCAGCTCGTCGTCCTCCTCCGACTTCAGCCGGCGCTCCAGCTCGTCCCAGTAGAGCAGGTCGTCGACGAGCCCCGCGGCCTTCGCCTCCTCGGCCGTGAACAGCGCGTGTTCCATCAGCCGGACGATCTCGTCCTCGGTCAGCCCCCGATTCTCCATGAGAGCCTCGACGTAGACGTCCCAGTACTCATCCAGCATCCACTCGAGGTTCTCGCGCGCTTCGGCCGACATGTCCTTCCGGGTTACCACCTCGGCCGCGCTCTTGTAGTCCTTGATCTTGTGGAGGTTGGCGCGAATCCCCAGCTTCTCCAGCGTCCCCCGGATGTGAGCCGACGTCACTGCAAACCCCATGAACTCGACGTACGCGGTGCGCGGGACGAACACCGAATCGCAGGCGGACGCCAGCAACAGGCTCCTGCGGTCTATGGCGTCGGAGAACGCGTAGACTTTCTTGCCCGCCTCGCGGACCTTCCGGATCCCCTCCCGCATTTCTTCGATCATGCCGTAACCCGCGCCGTTGGTGCTCGAGATCTTCATGACCACGCCCTCGATCCGTTCGTCCAGCGCGGCCTTCTCGAGGTTGGCGAGCACACGGTGCAGGGTCTCGGGTTCACCGCCCATGAGCTCGGCAACCACGCCCCCCAGGGGAGGGTACTCGAGGATGTCCCCGTAGATGTCGACGACGAGGTACGAGTGGTCGTCGATGTCGGGTTTCTCGTTCATCTTCCAGTACGCCACCCCGCCGACGACCACCACCAGTACAACGATCGCCAGGATCGAGGCGAAGAACGACCGGAAGAAGGCTTGCACGGGGCTTTCCCTCCTGTACGACATGTTGCACCCGTCCTTCCTGTACGCCCGAGACCTGCGGATGGGACACGGCCGCGAGCTGTTCGGGGAGAAGAGTCCGACCCTCTCGACGTTCGATGTGCGACCCTAGCACAGGTGTCCGGTGGTGTCCATGTTCGAACGGCGGTCCGAGGGTGGGGGAGCGCCTGCTCTCCTGCTAGATCGGCTCGACCGCGTCCGCCGAGACCCAGCCGCGCATCTCTTCGGAGAGCGCAACCTCGAGCCAACCGCGGTAGGCCCGCTTGACCTCCACCCCGGTTCCCGCGTGGAGCACGAACTCCCGCGCGTACTCCGCTCCGGGGCCGCTCATCACCTGGACTTCCTCGACGACCACGATCCCGGGGGCGCGCGCCTCGAGGTCATAGATCTTGAATGCCGCGGATACCCCGGAGAGAACGACGAGGACGACCAGCCCGAGCATGAGGATCCTCACCCTGTTCCGCCAGGCGGGGCGCAACACGCCGAGGATGGAAACCGCTGCCACCGCGAACCAGAGCGTGCTCGTCAGCCAGAGCGTCTGGGGAACCCCGAGCAGGTGGTGAACGGAGGCCAGCGCGGACACGAGCCAGGGGGCGTTCTCGCTAGCGATGATGTCCACCATCCTCGACCTGGCGTAGGCCAGGTTGGCCTCGACGTCCGCATCCCGGGGCGCCAGCCGCAGGGCCCGCTCGTAGTTCAGGATCGCCCATCCCAGCAGTTCCGCCTTCAGGTACGCGTTGGCCAGGTTGTAGTAGAGATCCGGGTCCTCGTACCCCTCATCGAGAAGGCTCCGGTAAATGTCGACCGCCTCGAAATACTCGGCCCGCTCGTACGCCGCGTTGCCGAGGGCCATGCGCTCGACGGGCTCGGCCGCCTCCGGGACGGCACCCCCGACCTGCGCTCCCGCCGCCGGCGCCACGGCCAGGGGCAGGAGCACGGCGGCGAGCGCGCACCGCAGGATTCTAGCCACGATGCTTCCCAAGGCGGGCAATCACCCCCTCTGCCCTCTCCAACAGGTCCCTTCGCTCCTCGATCCCGATCCGTGTGGGGCAGAAGCGGGCCTGTTCCGATACCCGGAGACAATCGAGCACCTGCTCGACGAGCGAGCGGGGCACGTCCCTGGACCGGAGGCTCTTCTCCAGCTGGTCATAGGTCATGCCGACCGTGGACAGGTTGAACTTGTCGCCGACGAAGTCGCGGGTCGCCTTTTCGAGCGACGCGGCGAACTCCAGCGAATCCGGGTCGTGCAGGTGCCTGTGCGCCTCCGAAAACCGACGCCGCACCCTGCGGTCGGCGCGGCGCGACCTCGCGTACCCCACATCCTCGTTCAGCCGTTCCAGGTGACGCCGGTAGCCCACCGCGCCCAGGTAGGCGGCCACCGGGACGACCTGCAAGACCAGGAACCAGACGGAGCGATGTCGGGGTTGCCCCGCCCGGGCCAGGTGCGCCGGCGCGGGATGGATGTGCCGCACGTCCCGGGACATCACGCGGATCTCTCGCCTCTGGGGAAGCTCGGGCTCCGGGCCGATGGCCACAGGGCCGGGCGCCACGGACACCTGCACCGGCCCGGCCGTGAGGGTCTCGAATCGTTCCTCGGCCGGGTCGAAGTAGCTGAACTCGGCCGGACCCAGCGAGAACTCCCCGCTCACCTCGGGCACGACCACGTGCTCGTAGACCTTCCGACCTTCCAGTCCGTCGGCCGATCCCGCCGCGTCCACCCGGGCCCCAGAGTCGTAGGCGCGCATCCCGGGAACGTCCGGCAGATGGGGTTGCGAGATCGTGTTGACGTTGCCCGCCCCGACGACCGTCACGGTGAGCGTGACTGGATCGCCCTCCTTCACGCTCGTCTTGTCGGCTTCCATCGTCAGACGGTAGCGCCCGACGGCCCCCTCGAAGCTGGGCGGGGCCCCTTCCTCCGGGACGGACTTGACCTCGATCTCCAACGGGTCGGTCCGAAGAGTCACCTCACGGCCCCGGTCCATCATCCCGAAGACGCCGCGCCGGAACCGGTCGAAGGGATCGCGGCTCGAGAACGGATCCCGCTCTTCGACCACGCAGCGCAGCGTGGCCGGCTGGATCGTCAGAGTGCCCGCGCGGGTCGGGAAGACGGCGCTCCTGACTTCCACGACCAGATAGGGAACCCCTTCGATAACGGTCTCGTAGCTGGGCTCTTTGGGGAGCGGCTCGACCCAGAAACCGGTCATCCCCGGCGGCTCGTACTGGGGCTGCCCCAGCAGGTTGACCCGCGTGAAGAACCGGAACGTCAGGAGGATCTGTTCGTTGACGTAGGCCCGCCTCTTGTCGGTCGTCAGCTCCACGAAGAGGTCCCGTCCTCCGCCGTCCGCGGACTCCGGCCGCTGAGACGGCCGAGGGCTCGCCCCGTACGACGTTCCCGCCGCGACCACGGCGACCGTCAGGGGGGCCGTCCGTTGAGTCTCCCCCCTGTGCGTGACCGTGATGGGGCCGATGACGAGCTCGCCCTCCTTCTCGGGCACGAGGACGTAGTTGTGCGTCACCGAGTTGGTGGACGACAGACGGCCGTTGACCAGCGAGAACGAGCTGCTGGTCGAACGGCCCGCCGGGTATACGGCGGCGTGCTCGATGGTGGGCAGCTCGGGGTCCGGCAGGGATCGCAGCCCGGAGCCGGTCACGATCACGCTCAGGTTGATCTCGGCCCCCACCGTCACCGTTCTCTGGGCCACCGCGGCGCGAACCGAGACCTCCGAGCCCTCCCCCGGAGACACCGCAAGGAACACGAGGGCTACCGCGGCCACACATCCCACGCGCCCAACGGTCCCTCGATCTCGATCACCAATCCTTCTCAACGTCCCTCGTCCTCTCCAGGGCCCGCCTCTGCGCACGCTTCAGCTCCTGCTCCTCCTCCTCGAGCGCTTCCAGGAGCTGGGCCGCCTCCTCGGGCGTCATCCGGCCTTCCTCGATCTCAGGCTGCGGCCGCTCCTCGCCCTCTGCTTCCGTGGAGTCGGCCTCGCTCGGGGACGGTTGTTCGCCTTGCTGAGCCTCCGGCTGTTCGGAGTCCTCACCTCCGGAGTCCTGCCCCTGTGGCTCCTGTTCTTGTTCCTGCGGCTGCTCCTCCCGCTCCTGTTCCTGCTGCTCCTGACTCTGCTGGGGTTCATTCTGTAGCTGTTTCAGTACCAGTTCAAGGTTGTAGCGGGCGTCGGCGTCGTCTTCGTCGATCTCGAGTGCCCTCTTGTAATACGAAGCCGCCTCGCGAAGGTTCCCCAGGCGGTACTGCGTGTTTCCCAGGTTGTAGAGCGCCTCCTCACGGCGCGCATCGTCCTCGGAGAACAGGGCGCGCGTGTAGCCCTGCGCGGCCTCGTCGAATTTCCCCTGCCGGTAGAGCGCGTTGCCGATGTTGTACGACACATCGGGTTGCCCCAGATCCTCGGCCAGCGCCTGCGTGTAGGAGACCAGTGCTTCGGCGTACTGGCCCTCGCGGTAGCGGTCGTTCCCCCGGGCGTTTCGGTCCGCGATCGGGTCCCCCCAACCGAGGCTGACCGCGACCGAGACCGCCAGCGCGACTCTCGCCCCCCACCTACTCAAACCGCCCACCCCACTCCCTCCTGACGATCCGGCGATTCGACAGCGAGAACTCGACGGCCAGCACCAGCAGCGCGAGCGCCAGGGGAACGTGGAACCACTCCCTGTACGAGGTGAAGATCTGGCTCGTGAGCTCCTTCTTCTCCATGCGCGAGATCTCGTCGTAGATCCGATCGAGCTCCGCCCCGGTGGCCGTCGCTCGGTAGTACTTCCCGCCGCCGGCCAGCGCGATCCGCTCGAGCACGCGTTCGTTGAGCCTGGACATCACCACGTTGCCCTCGCGATCCTTCTTGAAGCCCGTCAGATTCCCGGACTCGTCCTTCAGCGGGATCGGTTCGCCGTCGGGGCGCCCGAACCCGACGGTGAAAATCCGGACCCCCTCGTCGGCCGCCTTCTCGGCCGCCTCCACGGGGTCGCCCTCGTGGTCCTCCCCGTCGGTCATGACCACCAGAACCTTGTACTTGGCCTCCTCGCGCACGAAGGCTCCCGCCGCGGTCCTGATCGCGTCGGCGATGGCGGTGCCCGGTTCCGGGACCAGGCCGGGATCGAACTCCTCCAGAAACACACGCGCCGCGCCGTAGTCCAGGGTGAGCGGACAGTGGACGAAACTGCGGCCCGAAAAGGCGACCAG
>Ga0180438_10009771_pt1 | contig 11882 bp, 6 predicted proteins | sample SS_ome_12_FD_132455 | JGI IMG/M metagenome (GOLD analysis project Ga0180438, IMG submission 132455) | Hypersaline lake sediment archaeal communities from the Salton Sea, California, USA - SS_3_D_2 metaG | ecosystem: Environmental > Aquatic > Non-marine Saline and Alkaline > Hypersaline >...
AGATACAGACGTATGCGAGGTTATGACGTATATGATCGTCCAGGATATGATATGCATGGTTTGCCTATCGAGGTACAAATCGAAAAGCGATTAGACATTAAAACAAAAAAAGATATTGAAGAGAAGTTCGGTGTAGAGCGATTTATTGAAGAATGCCGAAATTTCGCCATCGATAATCTTAACAAAATGACAGAGCAGTTTAAGCGCTTAGCTGTGTGGATGGATTGGGAAGATCCCTACATGACAATCAAAGATTCTTATATCGAGGGTGCTTGGTGGGCTCTTAAAAGAGCATATGAGAAGGAATTGTTATACAAAGGCACGAGAGTATTGAATTCTTGTCCTAGATGTGAAACCGTATTAGCTAAACATGAATATGAATATCAGACAGTTAGTGATCCCTCAATTTTTGTTAAATTTCAGTTAAGAGACAAGCCGAATGAATATTTTATTGTTTGGACAACCACGCCATGGACACTCCCCAGTGACTTAGCAGTTATGGTGAACCCAGAGTTCGAATATGTCCGTGCTCAGGTAGATGACGAGATCTGGATCATTGGGAAATTTGTCTCCGTAGGTATCATTTCAGCAATGCTTGAAAAAAAATTCAAAATAATTGAAGAAGTCACAGGAGAAATATTGCGGGAAAGAGGACTTCGTTATATTCATCCACTCATTGAAGAAGTGCCCATTATGCAGGAATTTTATGAAAAAAATCCTGAAGCACATTCAGTATTATTGAGCAGCGAGTTTGTAACGAAATTGCAAGGTACTGGTATCGTTCATAGCTCTCCTGGCGCTGGACCTGAGGACTTTGAGGTAGGCACAAGATATGGACTTCCTCCCTTTTCGCCCGTTGATGAAGCTGGACGATTTACAGAAGATGCAGGAAAGTATGCAGGATTATTTGTCAAAGATGCTGACCCTATTATAATTGATGATCTAAAGCGAAAAGGTCTGCTTCTTGCGACTCATCGAGTTGAACACGAATATGCTCATTGCTGGAGATGCAAGAGCCCTTTGATATTTCAAGCTACAAGTCAATGGATGTTGAATTTAACCAAAGAAAAAGAAAAGATTCTTGCAGAAAATGACAAAGTTACATGGTCTCCCGAATGGGCAGGTAGTCAGAGTTTTAGGAGTTGGCTAGAAAACCTGCAAGATTGGTGCATTAGTCGACAAAGATATTGGGGTATACCTCTACCGCTCTGGATTTGCGATGCATGTGAGTCTATTGAGGTTATCGGATCAAGAAAAGAACTATTAGGTATGTATGGAAAACCTGTTGATGATTTTCACCGACCTTGGATTGACGAAGTAACATGGGTTTGTGCCTGTGGTGGTACCTTCCGAAGGGTACCCGATGTATTAGACGTTTGGTTGGACAGCGGCGCAGCAACGTGGGCTATCTTGCCTTATCCTGAAAATCCAAAGACTTTCGATTACTGGTGGCCTGCTGACTTCATTTTAGAAGGTAAGGATCAAGTTAGAGGCTGGTTCAACTCACAAATCTGTCTAAGTGTTGTAGCAAACGATAGGAGACCTTACGAGGCAGTTTATATGCATGGTTTTGTTGCAGATACCGAGGGGCGGAAAATGAGCAAATCTTTAGGAAATGCAATTGAACCCAGTGCCGTTATTGAGAAGTATGGCTCCGAAGCGTTTAGATTCTATTCTTTAGCTACACCTCCAGGCGAAGATATGAAATTCGATTTTAAAACTCAACAGGATTACTTCAAAATTCTGAATATTCTTTGGAACACTTACATGTTCGCAATATCACGAGTCAAAGAGTCCAACTTTAATGTACAGGACCATTCTCTCGATACTGCTGAACTTCAGATAGAAGATAATTGGCTTATTTCGCGTTTCCACTCTGCACTTAACAAGATGACCCGCGCCTTCGAAGCAATGCGCCCAGGAGATACGATTCCCATTATGCAGGAATTAATTGTTGAAGACATAAGTAGATGGTATATTCGCCTAATTCGAGAACGCACATGGATTTCTGAGTCAGGACCAAGCAAAGCAACTGCACTTACTACCCTTGTAACGGTCCTCACAGAAACTGCCAAGATGTTTGCTCCTGTTCTCCCAATAATAGCAGAATCAGTCTATCAAAATTTCATTCGTGAACAATATCCCGATTTGCCTGAGTCTATCCATATGTGCGATTGGCCTGAAGTTAACGAATCATTCCGTGATGAAAAACTAGAAAATGCTATGAAGGACGCACGAAAAATTGTAGAACTTACTCTAGCGCTTCGAGATGAGCATAATATTAAATTAAGATGGCCTTGTAAGAGACTCGTTGTGATATCGAAAGAAGGTTTTGGTGATATATCAGAAGTAATTCCAGCAATCGTTCACGAAGCAAATGTAAAAGATGTGCTTGTAACTGAAACGTTACCTAGTTCAACAGAATATTTAGTTGGTACGACAAGTGATTCGTTTGACCTTTATCTCGATTTAGAAATCACTGATGAAATCGCTTCAGAACGACTTGTAAGAGAGTTCATGCGCCAAGTACAATTTACTCGAAAGAAAAACAGACTTAATGTAAGTGATCGTATTGATCTCATTGTAGTAAGTCAAGACGACAAAATCAGACAGTATTTAACCGAATGGCGAGAGGAAATCACAGCAAAAGTGGGGTCACAAAACTATAAGATACAAAAGAACGATATAGAAGAAGATATTAAAGAAAACTACCCAATATTCAGTGAGTTGCAGTATGAGAATACCAAAGTCAAAATATATATGAAAAAATTCCCTAGTCTTCTAAATGACAAAGGTATGGAAGAACTTCAAAAATTGTAAATGGCAAGTGATCGAAAGATATTAAACAAAACACCTAATATTTCGTTAAATGAGGGTCCGTGGCCTAGCCAGGTTAGCAGCGCTTCAATGTGCTGACCGAGGGGCGCCGGCCTTATATGACCTCGCCCCATACAATACAAAGCGGGCCTAAGATAGCCGGAGACTGCCTGTTTCTTGCTATTACCGGCAGCCGAAGATCGCGGGTTCGAATGTCTTGAGCAAATCGCTCATTTCGAAAAGCCCGCCGGACCCACCACTTTCTTCTTTTTAATGAATATTTTTATTCTCTATACTATCATTTTTCAAGAAACATTGAAAAGGTCATATTAAGAGGTAATGCTCATGTCCCCCTACAGGCAATTCGCAGAGGAATGCATTATACTTACACAGAAAACCCTTCAAGCTGTCTTTCCAGAACTATCAGTAACACTCAATCATGAAACTCCGGCTAAATTAGAGTTTGGAGAGTTGGCAATTCCTGTTTTTCATATCGCAAAGAAAATAAACAAAAAACCCAAAGATCTTGCAGAAATTCTCATTGAAAATATCAACCTTTCAAATTCACGCTTCATAAAAGACGTAGTAATAGGTGGAGCAGGCTATCTAAATTTCTTTGCAAATTATGATTCCTTTGCAAATCTCGTTATAAACTCAATAAGAACCCTGGATACAAGTTATGGAAAAAGTGAAGCGAAGAAAAAGGAAAAAATTATAGTAGAATACTTGAGTCCAAACCCAAATTCTCCTTTGCATATCGGTCATGCACGAAATGCAATTCTAGGCAGTTCACTAGTCAAAGTTTTGCAAACACAATCTCATGATGTTCGTTCTCACATATATATCGATGATGTTGGTCGACAGGTTGCGATATGTGTACAAGGTCTACGGATGGTAGATAGAGACACTCAGCCTTCAGACATGAAGTCAGACCAATTTGTAGGAACAATTTACACAATAACAAATGCACTTACTGAAATTCAGAAGGCAAAAAAGGAACAAAATGACTTAGCTGAATGGGAATCAATCGCAGAAGAATTAAAAAAAGCACAGCCTAGTATTTTCGACCAGATTAGTAATAACTCAGAAAATATCGACTTAGATGCGGAAATATCGACCCTCATATCTCTTTATGAAAATCAAGATGAAAAAACTGTTCAACTTTTCAGAAGTCTTGTTGATTTAGTTCTTGGAGGATTTAAGGAGACCTTCAAAATAATTGATATAGCTTTCGAAAGCTATGATTGGGAAAGTTCGTTCATCTGGGATGGAAGTGTTACAAAGATTTTAAACGAACTAAAAATGACACCTTTTGTTACAGAACTCGATGGTGCATTAGTCTTCGATTGTGAGAAAGCTGCAACTGAATTTAATATTAAAGAGAGTTTGGGGGTTAAAGAAACTCATGAAATTCCTCCTCTGACTTTAATGAGATCTGATGGCACGACTCTTTATACAACACGGGATATAGCATACAGTAAATGGAAACTTGATCAATCAGATCGCGTAATAAATGTTATAGGGAAGGAACAGACACTTCCGCAACTTCAGATAAGAATAGCTTTGTATGTATTAGGTGAAGATGGTAGCAGACAGATTCATTATGCCTATGAACTTGTTAAACTTCCAGAATTCAAAATGTCAAGTCGAAGGGGACGTTATATTGGTTTTGATGATCTAATAGATGAGGCGACAACGAGAGCTCTAGAGGAAGTTAACACCCGTTCACCGCATTTATCCGAAGATGAGAAAAGAAGTATTGCTGAAGTAGTTGGGATTGGTGCTGTAAAGTATTCCATCTTAAACGCTGTGCCGACCAAAATTGTGACATTCACATGGAATAAAGTACTCGATTTTGAGCAGAATAGCGGGCCTTTCATTCAATATGCACATGCAAGAGCATGTAATATTCTTAAAAAAGCAAAAAAAACTCCTAAAACAGCCAACTACAATTTGGTAGATGAAGAATTAGAAAAACTTCTTGTCCAAAAACTTTCACTATTTCCAGAAATTATATCGAAAGTGGCTGAGGAATTACGTCCAGACATTGTATGTGAGTACGCAAACAACCTAGCAGCGATATTTAACTCATTTTATGCTTCTATACCGGTATTAGCAGCTGAAACCGATGAATTAAGGAATTTACGTTTATTAATTGTTAATAGTGTGCGAATCGTGTTAAGAAATGCCTTGAAACTGATGGGAATTGTTGCTCCATCGAGAATGTGACATTCAAAAACAATCAGCGGGATTTTTTAGAAAAACTTGCAAATACTTCTTATGATATTGCAATCAGAACGATTTTGTAAAAAGATAATTTAAACCGCCACCTTTTAACTGATAATAAATTTCTGAGGAAATCTGGAGTCATAGCATGAACCAAGAAAGAATTCACATTTTACGAAAGGGTATAAAGAAGACAGGTCCAGTTGTTTATTGGATGTGCCGAGACCAACGTGTAAATGATAACTGGGCGCTATTATTCTCTCAAGAGTTAGCATTAAAACACCCCTTGGCAGTTGTTTTTTGCTTAGTGCCTCAATTTCTAGGAACGACTATTAGGCAGTATGATTTCATGCTTAAAGGTCTGCAAGAAGTAGAGAAAAACTTGAAAGAAAAAAATATCCCCTTTTACATGCTTACAGGGTCTCCAGAAGAAGAAATTCCTAATTTTGTGTCAGAATATGAAATCGGCACACTGATCACAGATTTTAGTCCCCTGCGCATTAAAAAAACGTGGAACAGAAGTGTTAAAGGTCATATTGATATCCCTTTTTTCGAAGTTGACGCTCATAATATTGTACCTTGCTGGATTGCATCGCCAAAACAGGAATATGCGGCTTACACTTTCCGACCAAAAATTCATCTTGCATTAACTGAATGGTTAGAAGAAATGCCGAAACTGCAAAAACATCCTATTTCCTGGAAAGCAGAAATCATTAAGAATGATTGGAAAGAAATTTTCAAAATACCAAAAGTGGATCGAACTGTTTCAGAGATCGACTGGATTAATCCTGGTGAAAAATCAGCGCTACAAGTCATTTATGATTTTTTAGAGAACAAATTAGCGATGTATAATCAGATAAGAAATGATCCTACAAAAAATGGACAGTCTAATCTTTCACCATACCTCCATTTCGGTCAGATATCTGCACAAAGAATAGCTCTTGAAGTCCAAAAAAGTGGTACAGATAAAGAATCGAAAGACTCGTTTTTAGAGGAACTTGTTGTGAGACGCGAACTTTCAGATAATTTCTGTTTCTATAATATAAATTATGCTACTTTCGATGGCTTTCCCAACTGGGCCGCAAAAACTCTTAATGAACATCGAAGTGACCCAAGAGATTATATTTACTCTTTGGATGAATTTGAAAATGCCCGAACTCATGATGATGCCTGGAATACTGCACAAATAGAAATGGTTCAAACAGGGAAAATGCATGGTTATATGAGAATGTATTGGGCAAAAAAAATATTGGAGTGGACAGAATCACCTGAAAAAGCCTTAGAGATTGCTATTTACCTTAATGACAAATATGAACTTGACGGGCGAGACCCCAATGGATATGTAGGAATTGCATGGGGCATTGGAGGGGTACATGACAGGGCTTGGAAATCGCGCAAAGTCTTTGGAAAAATTCGGTACATGAGTTATAATGGACTTAAATCGAAATTCAACATTAAGGCTTATATTGAAAAATACCTATAAGAGTTTGAGAGTTGATCCAAAACATTTTTCATTTGATTAAGGGTGCGGTATCACCTTAGCAACCATACACTGATGTTGGTGACCAAATGGGTGAGCAATCGGCAAAAATCCACTATACAGCATTTGTTGATAAGAAGGTAAAATACGATGATGAAGTTACCATTGGTCCTTTTTGTGTTCTCGTAGGCAAAATCAAGTTAAACAAAAAGGTTCGCCTATGTCAGAATGTTGTGATTTACGAAAAAGCCGAAATTGGAGATGCCACTTATATTGGCGATAACGTCGTCATCGGTCATCCTGATGTAGCACAGCTAGATTTGATTATGAGATCAAGTGAAGTTTTCCATCGTGTTATGGGCGAAAAAGTTCAGATCGGAAAAAACGTCATAATTCGTTCTGGAGTTGTTATTTACAGCAGTGTGAAGATCGGAGATTATACTAAATTAGGTCATAACGTAATGCTTAGAGAAGAAACAGAAATAGGTGAACATAGCCTAATCGGGACAGGGACTATTGTTGATGGAAACGTAAAAATTGGAGATCGTGTTTCTATACAAAGTGGCGTGTACATCCCTACATACACCACTATTGAAGATAATGTATTCTTAGGGCCTCGTTGTACGCTTACTAATGATAAATACGTCATGAGAAAGGAATATGATCTAACGGGGCCTACTATTGAAGCAGGTTCGAGTATAGGCGCCAACGCTACAATTCTCCCTGGGATCAGAGTAGGCAAAGGAGCTATTGTTGGCGCGGGTGCTGTTGTTACAAAAGATGTACCACCAAGGACAATTGTGACGGGTGTTCCTGCTAAGATATTCAAAGAAGTCCCTGATGACTTTAAAATTCCGAAGGAATAGTTTTGCTACTACTTTTTTTATAAATCAGATGATGTCAGTGTTTTTTCATGATGTTACGAAATGTTTTTAATTATAAAACTGAGAACTAATCCACTAATTAAACCTAAAGCGGACGTGTAAATGGTTGAGACTGAGAAGAATTCTCATTGTGTTTATCATAGTGACTTTTATTTTTGCAACAATCAGCAGTCTTCCATCAACCGCATCTCCTGTGACAAAGGAAGTTACTATTGCGGCCTCATCAGACTTAATTAATAAAAGTGTTGAACGGGAAGTCACAATTACACAGTACGGTTTAGTTGTTATAAAGGATAATTATACAATAGAGGCAAAGAAGGCCATCAACGGGAGTGAAATAGCCTTTTTAAATGAAGATTCTAACAAAATATTCCATTTATCAGCTTATGATGCAAACCGCACAGCTTTAGCTATGGGAAATAGGACAACCGAAGGACATTTCATTTATCAGCCCCTCATCTATACTAAATCTGTTGAATCATCCGAGTCATATTCTTTTACAGTTGTAACTGCGCTCGCTAATTCGATTAAGCCAGACAAGTTAGGAAGTACTACTACGACCCAGTATCTCCAAGCTACATTTCGTCTTTACCCTCTGTCCCCCTATTTCACAGAAAAAGCAACGGTAAATGTCAAGTTTTTCGATGGTATTAATGTGCCTGGTACTCTCGAATTTAATCCAATGCCTGATGAAATTACAGGTGGTAAACTCATTTATTCAAAGCAAGACATAAAGGGGCTTGCTTTAAGTGAATTATTCTTTGTGAGGTACCAAAGCAACAGTCCCCTATTAAAATTCATTACTGCTCAAAGAGAATTAGAAATCGATCCGTGGGGCTATATCTACGTAAGAGAGGCACAAACTCTAAAAAATGTTGGTTTAAATCAAACGAATGTAAAGGGAATCAAAATCTCACTCCCACCAGGCGCTGATCAGATTCGTGCTCACGATTCTGTAGGTAACCTTTCAATTAGTACAGTTGAATCTGTTGATCTTGAAAAGCCTGTAAACATTACATTAAACCTGAGATATCGTGTAGGTGGAGGAGGAGAGGAATATTCGTTCTGGTTGAATTATCGCGTCGGTCTTGAGAATTACACCCAAATTGAGAACGGAAGGTATGTTCTCAAAACATGGAGTTATTCAGCTAGTGATATTCCTGTGGATTCATTCAAGTTAACAGTTATTCTTCCACAAGGCAGTTCCTTTAAAACAGCTCGACCTTATAATATCAATTCAACCTATCAAACTAACGGTAAAACAGCATATGTTTTGCAAGCCAGCGGGCAAAACGCGGCGATCGCATTCGGATATATATATGTCGAGTATACTTTCCCTGAGATATTCATGTATTCACGGGGTCTTTTTCTCTCTTTAGTTGTAGGAATTATTGGTTTGCTTTATGTAGTAAGTAGTAGGTTCATTCGACCGTTTCTATTGCCAAGTACTCGGCCTGAAGTGCTCCCAGCGCCTGCGATACCTATTGTTAAGACTTTTTGTTCGCTCTACGACGAAAAAACTGCACTTCAATTGGAACTAAGACAGTTAGCCAACGATTTAAAGCGAAAGAAGATCAAAAAATTCGACTATGCCAAACGTAAGAAACTCTATGAAGATAAGCTTGCAGAAATTACACAGAAATTACTTAACTCGAAACGTGAAATGATTAAACTTGGCGGGAGGTACGCCGAGTCGATCAACAAGATCGAAATAAAAGAAACTGAGATAGATTCAGTGCGCGAAAACACTAAGCGTTTAATTGAACGCTATAGAAGCAAGAAAATCACACGTACTACTTATGAACGCCTTAGAAAGGATTATGCACGCGATTTGCAAAAGTCAATGCGAGAAATAGACCGAATAATTCTAGAATTGCGTGAAGAGATACGATAGGTTCGCGAACTTACTTCTTATGTACCTAAACTCATTTCAACTAGACGAGATGCGCTTATAACTTCTTAAACACATTCACGTCATTTCAGATCATTCGTCTATTTCTTGCTTAAATCTTGGTGAAGTTTTTGCATTGTACGGAGATTTTTTAAATCGGCTTCGACCCCTAGATAGTCCCTGGGGGTTTCTAAGATAAAAGGAAGCCCTCTTAGAACAGGATTACCTAAGATGGCTTTAAAACCCTTTATTCCGATATGACCTTCACCTATATGTTCATGGCGATCACGATGGGATCCTTTCTTATATTTCGCATCGTTGGCATGAATCAGTTTCAAACGATCTGGGCCTATTGTATCTAAAATTTCAACAACGAGTTTATCAACTTCCTTAGATTCTCTTAATTCGTAACCTGAAACAAAAGCATGACAGGTATCAAAACATAAACCAATCATCTGACTTGTCGGATTGCTTAAAGATTCGACAACCCTTCTTAATTCATCAAAATTGTTACCCATGCTTGCTTTGCTGCTGCCTGTGTTTTCCAGTAGAAGTTGTGTTTTACTCTTACTTTGTTCATACGCATCTTCAATTGCGTTGCAGATTTGTCGTAGGCCAATCTCAAAACCTTTTCCTTTATGGCTGCCACAATGAGTTACAAGATAGGGAATATTAAGAGCGTCACAGCGCTTAAGTTCCTCTATTAAAGCTTGGACTGATTTTTGATAAATTTCATCTTCTGGACTGCTTATATTAGGTAGATATGGCATGTGAGCAAACTTAAGGCCAATGTTAGCGTCTTTACATCTATTAACAAAGGCTTTTGAAACATTGGTATCTAATTCTTTGAAGATCCATGACCGGGGATTACGAGTGAAAATCTGGAAAGTCGTACAACCTATCTTTAAAGCGCGATCAACTGACTTATCAATACCACCCGCAATGCTTACATGGAATCCTATTTTGAAAGACATTGTTATAACATCAAACTTACATTCTCTTAATTTTTCGCTTCTATGAGAACTATATTAAGATGAAACTATGACCTTTCACAACATTTTTAAATAACTGTAAAAGAAGAAAAATCTTACACTGCCTTTTTATAATACGAATAGCCCGGTGGTGTAGCGATGTGGATGATTTTTATCCCATTGCAGATTGGCCAAGCATAGTGGGCTTTGGACTCGCTGAGAATTATCTAACTGTGTTACGATAGTTCGCGAAAACCCCAGTTCGAATCTGGGCCGGGCTATCACTTTTTCAAGCAATTTAAAGCCATATCAATAAATTAAAAAAAGGTTATCTAAATCACAATAGAAATCCGCATCTCAGAAAGGCTACAATTATTATATGAGTGACACGAAACGCTCTAAATATGGAAGGGCTTTCCTTTTTCAAGCGTTTCCTCTGGAATTTTGTCCTTAAATTTCTTCATAAATTCAAGATCGTCTTTTCCCTCGCGTAAATCGTCTGGAAGCATGTGAGGAATAGTTTCAATTATAGGGTACCATCTACTGCAATTGGAACAAATAAGAACTCCCTCTTCAATTTCATCCATTTCTTCGAATACATGCAAATCAAGTGGATGATGTTTGCATATCGGACAGGCGAGGATCTCCATAAGTTTTCTTCTCATCATAGAACCTCCTAATACTTACAAGAATAGTCTACTGAAATCCTTTAAAAATTATGCGTGCGTGTAATTATTAGTTAGGAATAACAAATTTGTGTGGTAGCTCAATGAATTTATCAGTTTGGGTCGACTATCTTACGCCAAAACAAGTATTATTTTTCAGAAGCATTACTGAAAAACTCGAAAAAGATGGTTTTGAAATAATAAGAACAACGCGTGAATATAGCGAAGTTATTCGAATGCTTGAATTAACTGACACTGATGCAAAAATCATAGGACAACATGGGGGGCGTTCTCTAAAAGGAAAGCTTATCGCAAGTGCAAAACGCATTATTGAATTAGCTAAATATATTTCAACTAAAAAGATTGCATGCGCATTAGGTTTCGCCTCACCTGAATTATCTCGTGTGGCTTTAGGCCTAGCAATTCCTCATTTTACAGTGAATGATTCACCTCATTCTATTGCAGTAGCACGACTTACAAGTCCACCTTTATCAGAACGATTGTTTACCCCAGAACAAATTCCAATAAGAGCATGGTTAAAAATCGGCATAGCACGAGATAAAATAATTCAATACAATGGACTTGATCCAATTGCGTGGTTAAAAGGATTTTCGCCCAACATTCATATTGTTGAGGAGCTAGGGCTTAACCTAGATAAACCTATTATAGTCGCTAGGACTGAAGAAAAAAAGGCCTCATACTTGCTTGATTTAGATCCTAGTCAAATTTCAATTACTGTCCCAATTATAAAGAATATTTCTCAGGAATATCCTGGATTTCAGATTGTGATGATCCCGCGTTACGACAAACAACATTTAGAATTAAAAAAAGCGTTAGGTGAAGAAATTACAGTTTTGGACAAAGCCATAGATGGTGCAAGTTTACTTGCATTTTCATCACTTTTTATTGGTGCGGGAGGTACCATGAATGCTGAAGCCGCACTTTTGG
>Ga0180438_10009774_pt1 | contig 11878 bp, 7 predicted proteins | sample SS_ome_12_FD_132455 | JGI IMG/M metagenome (GOLD analysis project Ga0180438, IMG submission 132455) | Hypersaline lake sediment archaeal communities from the Salton Sea, California, USA - SS_3_D_2 metaG | ecosystem: Environmental > Aquatic > Non-marine Saline and Alkaline > Hypersaline >...
AAATTATTATAATCTGGCTTTAATTTACCATCGAATGAAATACTATGACAACGCCATTGAAAATTTCAATAAGGCTGTAGAAAATTTAAAACTGACATTTGGTCAGTTTCATCCTTATATTGCTGACATCTATCAAAGCTTAGCCAGCGTATATCATGATAAAAATGATTATGCCCAAGCCTTAAAGTTGATTCAACAGTCAATCACCACCATTATTCCTGATTTTCAAACCGCAAATAGCTATGAGAATCCCCCCTTAGAAAAAGCAGGATTCGAAATAACCATTGCCGATGCCCTCATCCTCAAAGGAAAAATCCTGGAAAAAGTATTTCAACAGACTTCTTACAAAATTGAAGATCTACAAGCCGCACTCAGTGCATATCAACTAGGGATTGAACTTTTAAATAAAATTCGCCTCAGCTTTAAAGCAGAGGGTTCGAAATTATTATTAAATGAAAAATTCACTGAGGCTTTTAACAATGGCATTCACGTGGCTTTAAAACTAAATAAATTAACTCAGCAGTCACATTATCTTGAAATTGCTTTTTCGCTGGCTGAAAAAGCGAAAGCGAGTATCCTGTTAGCTTCATTGCAAGATACCCAGGCAAAACATTTTGCCGGAATACCAGATACTTTGCTCGACAAAGAAAAGGAATTAAAAATTGAACTCACTTATTTCGACACGCAAATTCAAAAAGAACAGGAAAAAGGAAAAGAGCTCGATTCGTTAAAACTGCGTCAACTTCAAGATCAATATTTTATGTTCAATACTCAATATCAGCGGTTCATCGAAACCCTCGAAAACGAATATCCCGACTATTTTAATTTAAAGTACACCACCAAAACCGCGCTTGTCTCTGATTTACAAAAAATTCTGGATGACAACACGGCGATGCTTGAATATTTTGTTGGGGACAGTCTGATTTACACCTTTGTTATTAAGAGCAATCATTTTCATGTGAATGCTTTTAAAAAGGATTCATTATTCTCTCAAGCCGTTGAACGGCTGAATACGTCCCTTAAAAAAGTAGATCTTCAAAAATACACCGAAACCAGCTTTGCTTTATACCAACAATTAGTGGCACCGCTTGAGACTGAACTCACCGCGATTAAAAAGTTAATCATTCTTCCCCACAGCCTCCTTTACAAAATGCCATTTGAAGTATTGATTTCCCGTCCACCGGCTGAGGAAAATCAATTCGATTTTACAAAATATGATTTTTTAATAAATCGGTTTGAAATTGCCTACCATTATTCCGCCACCCTTTATTGGCATAGTCACCAGGAATCAACCACCGATTTGGCGCTCGACCCGGCACAAAAAGAGTTTATCGGTTTTGCCCCGATTTTCAGTAACGAAACCGAAAGTAATTATCTATATTCGGCCAACCTTCCTGCCTTTACTGCCCTGGATGCCGACTCGAATTTAAGAGCGATTTTTTTTAACGGAAAACGTTTCAACCAGTTACCCTATTCTGAAAATGAAATAAACCAGATTATCGACTTTTTTCAACGGCAAAAACGAACGGCAACAGGTTATTTCCACACCGATGCCACTGAGGTGAACTTCAAAACCTCCATTAGCCAATATAAGTTAGTGCACGTGGCCACGCATGGCATCCTTAATGAAGAGCGGCCGCCGCTCTCCGGTATCATCTTTTCGCAGCCCGTTGATTCAACTGAAACTGAAGACGGCATTCTTTACGCCGCGGAGACTTATAATTTAGACTTGAACGCTGATCTGGTGGTGTTGAGTAGCTGTGAAAGCGGTACCGGTAAGTTAATGCGCGGCGAAGGATTAATGGCCTTAACCCGTGGATTTTTATTTTCGGGGGCGACCAATCTTGTCGTTTCTTTATGGAAAATTGACGATAAATCCACGGCGGAATTAATGGTGGAATTTTATAAGAATATTCTGAATAGCCAGTCTTATTCACAAGCGCTGCGGCAGGCGAAATTAAAATTAATCCGGAATCCGCTAACCGCTTTTCCCAATTTGTGGAGTGGTTTTGTGTTGTTGGGGAGGTTGTAGTTGTAGTACGGAAAGGGTGCAAATACATATTAATTATTTTGCCAAAAAATTATTCTGCCATTTTTGAAATTGTATTAAAACGAAATTGCTTCTACAACTTTCCTTATATTATTTATTTGTTACTTTAAACTTTCCCAAATACAATAATTCTTCCTCGCTTTCGAGTTTCCAGTAATACAATCCTGCGGTCAGTTTTTCAGTAAAGCGATAGGAGTTGTTCTCCGGAACAAGATTAAATATCTCCTTCCCGCGATTATTAAAAATCTTCAACTGAAGCGGGGCAACATTCACTTTTTCCCATTCAAAAAAGACCTCATCCTTAATTTCAGCATTCATTGGCGGAGAAGTCACCTTCACTGCAAAAGCACGTGCCTGGTAAGTGAGCATGGCTTCAAAAACAGGTAGTGGTTTAAAATTCGCCGCGTAAGCTTCACTTAAATCAATCGACGGTTCGGGGCCCCTGAATTTCACTGCTTCCGGAACGGTGGCTGGCGTCTTGGCCGGGGTCGATTTTGGAGTGTCGGCTAGTCTTGACTCTTGATCCAGTTCAAGTGAATCCGGTTGTTCACTCACAATTTGGGATTCGGGGAATTTTCTTTCATCGACGAAAAGCAACTGCCGTCTGATGAATAAAACCAACACCACCAGTATCCCTACACCCACAATGGCGTAAGCCAAACGATTGCGCCAACTGCCCGGTTGTGTAATGATTCTCGAAAGCAACCCCTTTGAAAACGCTTTCAATTGCCTGGGAAGGGTCTTGCCAGTCGAATCGATTTGGGGTATTTTGATTTGATTGGTTGTTCGAAGTTCATTTAACAATTGGAGATAATGAAAAGCTTCCTGACAGCCTTCACATCGATCTAAATGACTTTCGATGCGCAATTTTTCTGATTCGAATTCGATATTTTGATCAATGTATGCGCCTAACTCTTCCGTGCTCAAATGCTGCTGACGTCTGATTGCCAGCGTGTGTTTAATGGCAGAATTGACCGCTTGCAATTGTTCTAACTCATTGCGACATTTTTCACAACTTGCTAAATGCTCATTTAGCAATTGCCGTTTATCTTCGGCAAACGGTTCATTATCAATCAAAAAACTAAGTAATAATTCTGCTTCGTCACAGGAAATAGGTGTCATTCTGCATCACTCCAATAACAAGCTGCTGTCTTACAACCCTGTTTTACACTACTACCAAAGTGGTTTTAAGATTCAACCTTTTAGTCCTCTCTTTTTAAGAGAGGATTTAGGTGAGTTTTAAAAATAAGAGAATCTCAAAACCACTTTCACTTTAGTATATTTAAATAAATTTCTAAAACGTCATGCCCTTTTATATTATTTGTCACTTTTCACGGGTATATATTTTTAATTTTTTTTTCAAATTTTTTCGGTTCGTGTGCAGGATATAAGCAATATGCTGAACATTGATCGCATGATAATTTTTAAATCGAGATTGGGCCTGACTGATTATTTCATGATAGCTGAGTTCCTGCATCCATTTTGCATATTTAACAAATCTTTCAAAAGGAGGTTCATTTTCAATATAGTCCTCAATCATTGCCTGAAGTTGACTGGTATTATTATTATCATCATCGGTGCTCAACTTCTCCGGGAGCTCATCCAGACCAATTTTTGATAAATGGCGTTTTTCTTTGAGCATGGCGTTGATCAGTTGATTGCGGATAATCGACCACAAGTAAGTGGATAATTGACTTTTGCCCTGATAAGTTCGGAACACTTTTTTATCATCCTTTACCATCACCCGATAGATGACTTCGGAGACCACATTCTCCGGATCAGGAAAAATAAATCCCCGTGTTTGCATTACCTTAATCAGTTTGTAAGTCACCGATTTTAGTTCGTGGTAAAGACGTTGCTCAATTCGCCGATCTCCGTTTAGATACGCCCGCGCAACTTGGAGATCATTTGTATAATCATTTAACATGGCCCAGCCTTTTTAAAAATAGGTTCATTTGCTTTTTATAATAATAAGTTTTTATAAAGCAAGAATCAAGATTTTTTATTTGAGACAGACAAGATTTAAAAATCCTCCCAAGAATGATTAATACAGTTCCGCTCTCAGGCGGATGAAAAGCGTTATGAGGGGACTGAAAATAATAAATAAAAAAAAATTCAAAATGTTTCTAATAAAAAGAGACTAATAATAATAAAGAGTGGAATTTTGAATAATCATTCATTTAACAATAACAATCCCCCTACAATCTCAACTCAATTACCATTTTTTTAATTCATATTTATTCAATTAAAAATTAAGGAGGTTAACATGTTGAAAAAACTATTTTCTGGTCTGTTTATTTTTCTGCTGATGGTATTACTGAGCATCTCCGTACAGGCAAAAGTTCCCCCCCTGATTAATTATCAGGCGCTCCTCACCGATGCCAATCATAATCCCATTGATGGCGTCCATTCGATTCAATTTAAATTATACAAATCCGCTACCGACGGCACGCCGGTGTGGTCAGAGACCCAAAAAGTAACTGTTACGGATGGTTATTTTAATGTTTTGCTGGGTTCAATGAATCCAATCCCTTCCACCGCTTTTGACAACAACGAAACCTTTCTCGAACTCAAAGTCGACGATGATCCGCCCATGACCCCCCGCAAGCCATTTTATAGTGTCGGTTACGCGCTCCATGCCAACAAAGCCGACAGCCTGAATAATTTTGCTGCCAACGATTTTGTGCGGAAAATAGGGGGTGTCGCCGCTAAAAATGGCAATATTAATTTGGTAGAAGGTCAAAACATTTCGATTAAAACCGATACTGACAATGGTGCTATTACCATCGGTGCTACCAATGATGCACCTGGCAACTTGACTCTGCCTTATGATGGCACCATTTCCAGCAGCTCAACCGCCTTTTCGGTGACGAATACCGGGAGTGGTCGAGCAGGTTATTTTAAAGTGGACAATTCGAATAGTGGCGCAACTGCTCTAACTGCCTATACGAGCGGGGCAGGTTATGGGATGTATTGCTATGCAAAAACTCGTTATGGCCTGTATGCCAGAACTGGCGGAGACAATGGCTATGCCGTCTACGCCCTGGCCAATGGTGATCACGCCCATGGTCTTGTTGGGTCAGTTTCTGGTGAAAGCGCGTATGGTGTGTGGGGTTATAGTAGATCGCATTATGGCGTATTTGGGAATACCTGGTATGGAATTGGGGGCTATTTTCAAGCTTCTGGAACCGATGCGATTGGGTTATATGCCAAAGGTGGGTCCAATGGAAACGCGGCTGAATTCGAAGGAAATGTGCTTATCCGAGAACACGGAACCAGAACCATCGTCATGGAACTGGGAAAAGGTTTGGACTACGCCGAAGGTTTTAATGTTACGGATGCGGCGCGATTAATTGAACCAGGGGCAGTACTTGTTATTGATCCGAAAAATCCTGGCAAATTAGTGTTGAGCGCTCAACCTTACGACAGCAAAGTGGCCGGCATTGTAGCTGGTGCCAATGGACTGGGCTCAGGCGTGCGTTTAGGCGCGAAACAATTCGATCATGATGTGGCCTTAGCCGGACGGGTTTATTGTAATGTGGACGCCACCGAAAGCGCAGTGATGGCCGGTGATTTATTGACCACAGCAGTTACGCCCGGTTTCGCCATGAAAGCCACCGATTACGATCGTGCCCGCGGGGCTATTCTCGGCAAAGCCATGCAAAATCTGGATAAAGGGCAAAAAGGTCAAATTTTGGTTCTGGTAACCTTACAATAGGGGGGTCATAACATGCAAAAATTATTAATCCTGATATTCATGATTGTCTTGAGCGTAATTGTTCTACAAACCACCGCTCAGGCCCAACTGGTCACCAAAGCCGAAGCACTGGCAGTGGCTCGCAATTGGATTCAAACCATTATCCAAAAAAATAATGCCTGGGGTACCTCGGCTGTAGCCGCAATCAATGAAATCAACGAATTGAAAAGCGGCAATCGGCTGGTGGGTTACTTTTGTCAGGTAGATCCGCGTGGCTATATTATTATTTCCTCACACCAGGCGCTTGCCCCCATCAAAGCTTATTCTGATCGCTGTAATTTAGATCCGCAAGCCGAGCAAAGCCTGTTGGTCGTGATTCGGGAAAGCATGCGGGAAGAATTGCAAGCGATTGAAAAGCAGGTCGGTCCCATCGAATCGGCTACAATGGCTGATTTACGAAATATTCTGGAAACAAATTACCAACAAACCTGGCAGGAATTAAAAAAGTCGGCGCATTTCATCAAAGGTAAAGACCAGTCCTTTGAACTTGCCAATTATCAGGAAGGCGACACGCTACTGGAAACGTCCTGGCATCAATATCCGCCTTTTAATGACCAATGTCCGAATATGGGTTGTACTCGTAGTGATTTTGGGAATTATAACTCCAATGCCAAAGTCGGTTGTACTGCCACAGCCGGCGCCCAGATCATGCGTTATTATTGCTGGCCCCCTTTTGGTTCTGGTAGCCGGAATGGTGTGTCCTTTAATGATGCTTATGATTGGCCGAATATGCTCAATCGTTATGTCTATCAGGCTTCAAGCCCGACCAAATTCGTGGATGAAAACGGCGACCCGGTCACCTCCGCCCAGATAAATGCAGTCGCCGAGCTCTGTCATGAAGTAGGCGTTGCCGACACCATGAATTACGGCTGTAATGCTTCAGAAGCCGCTACGGCCAGTATGGCCAATGTATACGAAACTTTTTTTCGTTATCATACCGATGCCGCCTTAAGAAAATTAAATGACTATACCCCAACTCAGTGGTATAATATCATTAAAGAACAGCTTAATAACAATCGTCCCCTGCATTACCATATTCAGGGCCACTCCCTGGTCTGTGATGGTTGGCAGGTCGTTGGTGGTCATAGTCAAATGCACATGAATTACGGTCACGATGATACCGATACCGGTTGGTATACGCTGCCTGGATTGGGTAATTATCAAAAACAGTGGATGATCATCAATATTCGTCCTGCTCCGGTCGTCGGCAGAAATTTGGGCAGCAACTATTCCAGAAATTATTTATTTCCCTATCGCTATTTTGACCGGGATGCTTATGGGAGCATGACTCTATTTGAAAGTGGACAAAGGATCCAGTTTCTACCGAATATTACCGTCACGGCCAACAGCGGCGCGGGAAGACATGTTACTTTTATCGGGGAAGGCCATTCCCGCGGTAGAAGTACCTATTTATACACCCGTGGCGATTTGCACCGGGGCATTATTATTCAAGAAGGAGCGGTCATTTTAAAAAATGGGGGTAGTCTCAAATTTCATTAATATAAGGAGAACGAAAAGATGAAAACCAAATACAATTTAAGAAATGGGACTTTGGTGGTACTGGTCCTTTTTCTGATATTTATGAGTGCTGAATTACCGGACACCATTGCCAGCAATAGTCAACCGGTAAAACAGTCGGATTCAAAATCAGGAAAACGCATTTTACAATCAAGAAATTTTAAAATTGTGGCCGCGGCAGAAGAATCTTCACCGTTCGGTGAAGCGAAAAGTCCCAATTATGCGATTTCGACAGTCACGTTTAAATTACACCACTCGGTGCTCAATAAAGCCGGGGAACTCATTCCGCCGCCATTACCCACCGAGTTTAAGTTGTTACAAAATTATCCGAATCCCTTTAATCCGGAGACAACGATTGAATATCATTTACCGCAAACATCGTTAGTCAAGCTGACAATTTATGATGTTCAAGGCCACCGCGTCTGCCAATTAACCCAAACCGAGCAGGTGGCCGGGATTTATAAGGTACGCTGGGACGGTCACAATGATACCGCTTTACCGGTGGCTTCCGGCATGTATTTCTGCCGTATTGAGGTGCAAACGCAGGCAGGCAAAATAAAATCTTTTTCACAGGTCAAAAAAATGATACTCATGAAGTGAGAGGTCAATGGGAAAAACGGAAATAGGGGTCGTCTGGATATAGACTTAGAAAAATTATTTAAATCATATATCCTGACCCCCCTATTTTCCCGGAGTACAAAACTTCAGTTTTGTTGGAGTACAAAACTTCAGTTTTGTCGGAGTAAAAAAGTTCACAAAGGAAGGTAAGGAGATCAAACCATGAAATATTTTATCTTTAATCGAAGAAGCCTCCTGAGTATTTTATTTCTGCTTTGCCTGGGAACTACTGCCTGGGCACAGTACGGTCAAAATTGCACCTTAATCAGCCGTTGGGCTGACGGGCGATGTTACGCCGCAGCGCTTAAAGGCGACACAGCCTTTGTCGGAAATGGGGCCAATCTGGAAATCGTTGATTTCAGCGATTCGGAACATCCGGTTGAATTGGGAAAAATCGAAGTCCTGGGGGTAATTGGTGAGATCGAGGTGGCCGGGAATTATGTGCTGGTTGCCAACAGTCGCGACGCTGATCTGCGAATTATTGATGTTTCTGATCCGACGGCCCCCATTGAAGTTGGTGTTTATGATTCTGAAGGTAAAATTTTCGGCATGGCCATTCATGAACATTACGCTTATTTAGCCAAACGCTGGCGGGAATTAGTCATCCTCGATTTTTCTGAACCGACAACGCCAACGGAAATCGCTTCCATCGAAATGCCAAGTAGCGCAATTCAAGTTAAAATTGCCCCACCTCACGCTTATGTCGCCACCGGTGATTCTGGTCTGCGGGTGCTGGATATTTCTGATCCCACTTCGCCCGTGGAAATTGGCGCTTGCTTTACGGGTGATCGATCCGAAGATCTGGCGGTTGATGCCAACTACGCTTATGTTGCCGCCTACAAGGATGGATTGCGCATCATTGATATTTCTGAGCCCACCGCGCCGGTGGAGGTTGGTTTTTTTAATACGGGAGGCTCGGCTCAGGCGATTGATGTTTGCGGAACCCAAGTTTATTTAGGCTACCATCGTGCTGGCTTACGCGTGATTGATGTTTCGAATCCGGCCGCTCCCGTAGAAAGCAGTCAGTTCTATACCAACGGCATGGTCACTGAGGTTATATTTCAGGAAAATCTGGTTTTTGTGGCGAATTCGTACAATTTGAAAATTATTGATGTTAGCGTACCGGAAGCACCGGTAGAAAAAACAGTTTATGACACCGGCGACTGGGCACAAGATATTACCATCGCCGGCAACTATGCCTACCTGGCAAATTCGACAGATGGCGTGTGCATTTTTGACATTTCTGATCGATCCAGTTTGATCGAGGTGGGGCATGCCGCGACCGAAAACGAGGCCTGGAGCGTTGTCATCGCTGATAATCGCGCTTACGTCACTGAACGAAATCGCGGATTTTCGATATTTAATATTTCTGATCCGGCTGCACCGGTTCAACTCGGCGTATTTGACATTGGTGCCTGGGCATTAAATGTTGCGGTTTCCGGGAATTACGCCTATCTCGCCGCCGGAAACCGGGGATTGGTTGTCGTCGATGTCACCAATTCAGGCGATCCTCAAGAAATAAGTCGTTTTGAAACAGGCGGTTCCGTCTCCGGAGTTGCGATTGCTGGCAATAATGTTTATATTACCGATGATGATTCCAGTCTCATCATTCTCGATGTTTCCACGCCGGCGTCGCCGAACCAAATCAGTTCAATTAAAATCGCCAACCAGGGACATGATATTAAGGTGCTCGAAAATTATTTGTATGTGGCGGTTCAAGGTTTCGGCCTGCAAATTTTGGATATTTCCAATCCAGCCTCCCCACAAACAATCGGTTCCTATAATTCAAATCGTACCGCTTATGATGTCGATATTGTCGGGAATTATGCCTATCTGGCCTTTTACGGCGCTGGTATGCAAATAGTTGATATTTCTAATCCTGCCGAACCCGTTTTTGCCGGAAATTTCCAAACCGATAGTTACGCTGAAGGCGTCGCTGCCGTCGGAAATGTGGCTTATATTGCCGCTTCTCAGATAGGAATTTATGCGGTTCAGTTCCAGCCACCGACCAGTTTTGTGGAACCAGCGCTGAGTTTACCTGAAGAAAACCGACTTTTGCAGAATTACCCGAATCCGTTTAATCCCTCAACCCGGATAACTTACAATTTGAATTCACCAGTTCTTGTTACCATAAAAATTTACAACCTCCAGGGGCAGGAAATCAATACCCTCGTCAATGAATTCCAATCGGCCGGAAGTAAATCCGTGGTCTGGAATGGTTTGGACAACGAGGGAAAAAAGGTGACTGCCGGAGTATATATTTATCAAATCAACGCCGGCAATTTTACCGCCTCGAAAAAGATGGTGTTGGTTCAATAAAGAGAATTAGGTAAATGAAAAATTAAGCACTTACTGTATAACCATTTAACCATTGCCCCAGAGAGGAGGTTTTTCAAATGAAACATTTAATACGATTCAGTTCAGTGTTACTAATATACACACTGACAGGATTTTCTCAGGATTTATCCAACAGCACCAGCCAAACGACAACGAACCCGGTTTTGAAATACTATACCGTGGAGCCAAACGTCGTCTACAACTCGGATGAAAGCACCTTGATTACCCTGGAAGTGGTCACCACTGGTGAAACCATCAACCAGGTTCGGATGGACTTGCCTGTTGCAGGCAATTTGTACGATGATGGGACTCATGGAGACCGCGAGGCCGGCGATGGAATCTATTCATTAAACAATATTCCACACAATCTTAAATACTATGCGCTCATGCACGGTGGAACTCATAATGTTAGGGGACATTTTCATATCATCATCGAAAAAACCGATGGCTCGACAGAGGATCATTATCTGCAAATTGGTTATGTAGATTCAGAACAGCATTTTCCAGCAGTCAAATTGGGAGACGGGCTTTATGCAACAGATTACGCTTTTTTCATTGTAGATACAGCAGGGACAACGTTAGGGATAACAGATTGGCCATTGGGGTATATTCAATGCGGTAAAGAATATATTGAAGCGACACAAAAACTCTATTCTGTCCTTCCTGATATATTTGAATTTGTTGCAATAATGCCTGCCAATACAATTTATAATCCAGATAATTTCAGTGAAAATGTGCCTTATTTCGTTCGAGCCAAAAACGAAATTCAACATATCGGTATTGATCTTTTTGACAATACCGCCCGATTTGGTTCCGCCGGGCGACTGATGGGCATGATCTATCACAGTTGGGGAACAGGGCAAATTCTGGATCATGAAATTGGTCATTGCTGGTGTGCGGATATTGGTCAATCTTTGAATCTTTGCCGGACAGAAGATAGTTATGGCAATCACTGGAATCCTTACAGTGATATTGGTGGACAAATGAGTGCTTTCTTATTCCATCCTGATTGTATAGGGCATTTGAAATCCAATGGTGACGGCACCTGGCGCATTGAGCGAGATCCAGGCGATAATTGTCTTTATTCCATGTTAGATCTATATGTCATGGGATTAATACCTCCGCAGGAAGTTCCACCTGTCCACATTCTTATTAATCCTGACCTGACTGATAATCAACGAGTTACTGCAGACCAGGTGGATACGTGCACAATTGCAGAAATTATGGCTGCTGAAGGTGGAGAACGGATTCCTTCCTATGTCGATTCACCCAAAGAATTCAATATTGCTTTTATCATCGTAAAGAACAAAGAATTTACACCGGCAGATTTCGCCTATTATTCCTTAGTCTCCAAATACTTCGCATCAGAAGAACAGGGTGAGTTATCCTTGACAACATTCTACACAGCCACCGGAGGTCGCGGAAGATTGAATCCACGGCTACCGGTGGAAACATCTGTGCATCAGCATAAATTTACAATCAAACATTAACTCGGCGGATGGTGCTCATTCGTTAATAAAAACATAGATAACTGTTTTTTAAATCAGTTCATTATCCAATTTTACCAAAGAAATAGGAGGGTATTAAAAATGAAAGCC
>Ga0180438_10009776_pt1 | contig 11877 bp, 1 predicted proteins | sample SS_ome_12_FD_132455 | JGI IMG/M metagenome (GOLD analysis project Ga0180438, IMG submission 132455) | Hypersaline lake sediment archaeal communities from the Salton Sea, California, USA - SS_3_D_2 metaG | ecosystem: Environmental > Aquatic > Non-marine Saline and Alkaline > Hypersaline >...
CGAGCTCGACACCGACCCGTGCTACGTCAAGTATGAGCAGCCCTACACAGGCATCCGTCACTGGCCTCACTACGAGGACGAAGAATCGGTTGCCGTGGAGGACGAAAGCGGTCTGCTGACTGTAGTACGTATGGCGGCCGACGACTGGCCGTGTGACACGAACCGTCCGGTCACTGCAATTGCCTGGTGGGGCTCTTACATAGGTTACAGGTATGAAGCTTGCACAGGTCCGGCGTTTCTGCCGCCGAGGCCCAGCTACTTCCTGTTGAGCATCTGGGGCGACGTAGCGGCCGGTGCGGATCCCGGCTACCTGTTCAGCCACCCGAATGAGCCGCCACTATGGACGTTCCGGTCTGATCAATGGGACGAGGTACTGGTGGGCTACGACAAGCACCCCGAGGATGTGATGGGCCCGCCGCGAGAACCGGTGTTCCGCTATTCGGTGAAGCTGCCGCGAGATGCGTGGTTCTTCCAGAAGGACGGCAGCAACATCTACTGGCTGAGTGTGTTAGCCGTCTACAAGGATTTTGTACCGGATTATCCATGGGGATGGACCAACCACAAGCACGTGTATATGGACGATGCCGTTGCCGGTTATCAGGACGCCGCCGGTGGCTGGAGCTGGGAAGAGCTATATGACCAGACGGGCATTAGCGAAGACATGTCGTTCCAGTTATTCACCGATCCGGACCCCAACCTTGGCACTTGCTGGGACGCGGCCGAATGTGCAGGGCAACCCGTAGGTGACGGGACGTGCGACGGTGGTATCAATTTCGCCGACCTGATTCAACTGAAACAGGCATTTGGGACATCGAAAGGGCAGCCCCGTTATGACTGCTGTGCGGATTACGACCACAATAACACCATCAACTTCGGTGATTTGATTATCCTGAAGATGAACTTTGCCACCGGCCCCTACGCGCCGTCAACAGGTGAGCAAAGTTGTCCTCCCTAACGGAGGCTGTTTCAGTGTCAGTCTGAGAGGCAGGCTTTTGAAGCCTGCCTCTCTGCTTTTTGTATTGGGCGATTTCTTCTGGAAGCGATCGCGGTCCGTGGCTGTTGCGAAGGTGCGAGGCGCTGTTAAGCGGCGCAGGTCAAAATATGCTCATCGACAGGCGCTTGGTGACGAAGATGGCGTTATTATGCAGCCAGGTGCATTTCCGAGCAGGTAAACATTCTGTAAAGAAGCGGGCGGTCTTTTTTACAAAGATTTTACTTTGGTCTGAGCCGATAATTACAAATAATAAAGTGTAGTACAGTTGCGCATAAAAGGTGAGCAAGAAAGGTAATCGGTCAGTCGGCGCAGCGAAGATTTATTCGGCCCGATTTGATGTTTGCAACTTTCTCAGAGGAGCCGTGTGCGACGGGAAACAGAACTTATTCTAAAGTAAGGGAGAACATATCATGCGTGCTCGACACATTGTCACCGTTGTTGTTTGGGTTATTGCAGGTTTCACTTTGTTGTCCCCGGGGGGCGCCGCCGAGAAGGAAAGTCGGGGCAACGCGCAACCGGCCAAGGTGTACGTTCCGTACGAGAAGCTGTTGGATGTATTCGAGAAGGAGAAGCAAGGCGTATTCCTTCCTCAGGAGGAGTTTCAACGTCTCTGGCGTGCGGCGCAAGGCAGGCCGGCGGACGTGCTGGAGGCGCCGTTCGACTATTTGATCAGTACGGCGAGGTTTCAGGGGAAGGTATCAGACGAGCTTGCGACCATACGACTGGAGCTTACGGTTGATATTCTTGGCGAAGGGTGGGTGGATGTTCCCATCGGACTGGGCGAAGCAGGTGTGTCACATGCGGAATTCATCGAGCCCAAGCAGCCAAAGATCAAACCTTTGCTTCGTGTGAAGGATGGTCAGTACATAGTAACAGTCAAAGGTAAGGGGCGGTACGTGCTGGCGATGGATTTTGTCCGTCAGTTGAAAACCGAGCCCGGATTACACGTGTTGGACTACCGTTTGCCGGCTGCTGCGGTCACCACGCTCGAACTTTCCATACCGGAGGAAAACCTCAAGGTCGATGTCGAGCCGATGCTGGCGGCGACCACAGACCAGGTTGAGACGGAGGGCACGAAAGCGACCCGGCTTCAGGCGTTCCTGGGCTCGACGAGCAAAGTGCGTTTGAGCTGGAAGCCCAAGACGGAGGCGGCGCCGGGACTTGAAGCGGTGGTGGTGTGCGAGCAGTTTCAGCATATCGACGTAGGCGAGGCTCTCATAACATACGAGGCGAAGCTGGATTATACCATTCGGCGGGGCGGGGTGGACTCGTTCACGGTGCAGTTGCCGGGCCAGTTTCGCGTTACGGACATTTCCGGCGCGAACATTTCCCGGTGGGAGGTCGATAACAAAGAGATTCGCAGCGGGCAGGCGACGGTACAGACAGCCAAAGTGCGGCTGTATTCAGCGGCGAAAGACACTTACTCGCTGACGGTCAAAATGGAGCGGTTTCTTCAGGACAAACAGGCGGAGGTTCCGCTGGTGCCGATTACTACCGAAGGTGTGCTTCGCCAAACAGGGCTGATTGGTGTAACCTGCTCTGAGCGTCGACTGGTCCAGCTAAAGCAGGTGCGCAATCTTGCCCGCGTAGATACCGGGCGGCTGCCGCAGTCCGTGCAGGCTCAGCCGGGCGCACTGGCCTACCGCTTCATCGCTTCCGACTACAGCGGGACCATAGCAATTGAAACGGCTTTGCCCCGCATCACGGTTGACCAGCGCTGGAGGCTGGGTGTCGAGAACGAGCGCCTGGTGCTTCATGGGCAAATCGGCTACAAGGTGGAACGGACGGGCGTGTTCGAGCTGAAGATGAGTTTCCCGGAACCGTGGAAGGTCGAGTCGGTGGGGCCTGAGCATCTGGTGGACGATTATCAGCTCAAAGGAGCCGGTGCCGCGCGAGAGCTTTATGTGCTTCTGAAAACGGAAAAGACGGGTGGTTTCGATGTTGTGATTCAGGCCCGCGCCGACCGAGAGGCCCCGGATTCAGGTGTGGACTTCGAACTGCCGTTGGCCGATGCCAAGGATTTGCAGCTCTATCAGGGCGAGCTTATTCTGCTGCTTGCCGAGCACCTCCGCGCAGAGGTAGAAGAGCTCCAGCAGATGCAGGCTATTCCTCTGCAGAGTGCAAGAACCGAGCGTGCTATGGGGGGACTATCAGCAGCGATGGCGTTCGAGTTTCGCGCGATTGACCGTTCGAAGCGGGCCGGGGGGAAGTTCAAGATTGCGGTCAAGCCTCCTCAGATATCAGCGGTTGTTTATCGTCTGGTGGATATAAGGCCGGGTTCAATAGAACAGGAGGCTGTTATAAACTACACGGTCCGTTACGCCCCCGTTGACACATTTTATTTGAAGATGCCGCAGGACCTGGCGGAGGTGGCCGAGATAAGCGGCAGGGGCATCAAGGAGAAGCCTCGTATTGAAGAGCTGCCGGCCGAGCAAAGGACCGATGCCGATAGACGTGCGGGAGCCGGCAATGATTGGGCATACTACAAGATTGTTTTGCAGTCTAAGGTTATTGGCAGCTACGAGGTGAAGGTTCGGGTACGACAGGTTTTCCAGGCGGGTGAGGTTGGACAATCGAGGACGGTCAAGGTTGGGCCAATACTTGCTGCGGGCAAGATATCCGACCAGAACGGCTACATAACGATAGCAAGAGCGGAGACGCTGGCCGTCGGAGAGCCTGAGATTGATAATCTGGTGGCGGCGGATCCTACCAGTGCCGCCGACCTGCCTTACGAACCCCATCGCCGCATGGCGTCGCTTGCGTTCAAGTATAGCGCGCCGCCGTTCGCGCTTTCGCTGCCGGTGGTGACGCAGAAGGAGGCCACTGTCTTCACGACTATCGCCAGCGGGGCGGTTATAGAGCAGGTTCTGGGCCGTGACGGGATGCTGAACACGCATGTGACTTTCCTTCTTCAGACGAGCAGGGGGGACCGATTGCCGATCACGCTGCCAGCCGAAGCGGAGCTGACCGCGGTGCTGCTGAATGGTGAGGAAGCTCCGGTGGAAATAGGCGCTTCACAGAACGAGCGCGTCGTTCGGCTGCCGCCGTCGGCAGGCCAGATATCGCGATTCGTCCTCGAGATTTCGTATGGACTCAAGGGGGCATCGGCGCTCGATCTGGTTGTGCCGGAACTGCCGGGCGAAGTGCCCGTGCAGCAAACGCTTTGGCGTCTTTGGGTGCCGAAGGACCATTTACTGCTGGGATACAGTCGGGCTTTTTCGAAGCTGCAGGCGGGTCAGTACCGAAATCTGCTGGAAGCGCTTCGCGCCAGGCAGCCGAGCCAGGTGACATTCAAGCTGCCTTCGCAGGGCAAAGCACTCGATTTTGTGCGGCAGGGAGCACCGGGCAAGCTCTCGGTGCGGGTCGTGGGCAAGGAGACTTTCAGCATTTTAGTCTGGTTGCTGGTCCTTGTCATCGGCGTTCTGATGTTGAAGCTAAGCGGGCTTAACCGCGTTCTGGTGACATTGGGTGCAGGCTTAGCGGCGGGAGTGGTTCACCTGTACCTGCCGCTTCTGATAATTCAGATTGCGAAGGTGGGAGTGTTCGCTGCGGTGCTGGTGATACTGATGTGGGTGGCACAATGGGTATTCGTCTGAGTCCCGAAAATCCGTGAAGCGCTGCCTGCGAGGCAAAGAAAGCAAAAAGCCGTCCCTGCCGGGCCGGGCGTCGAGAAACCGAAGCGGGAACAGTCGAAAGAAGAACAGGAGTAATCCAATGAAGAGCCATATACCACGTCTGACTTATCCGGCGTTAGAGAGTAAGAGGTCGGCCCGGCGCGGCAGTCTGTCGCTGACACTGATATTGCTGACGGTGCTGGCCGGCTTTTTAATTTTGGCCGAGCCGCTTTGTGGCGCCGACGCGGAGCCGCCTCAGGACATTTGGGGCAAAGACTACCGCAATCAGCCGGCTGACATTCACGTTCCTTATGAGGACCTCGCGCGACTGATTGACCCGGCGGACAAGGCAATCCTCATGGACCGGGGCCGGTTCGAACAGCTTTTTGCCGCGGCACAGGCGATGGCCGAAGGGGCGGATACTCTCGAACTCGCACAGGTGAGCCATGCAGAATACACAGGGACGGTTTCAGGCGAGCAACTGTCACTTAGCGGCGAGCTGCTGGTCGAATGCATGGGTCAAGGACCGGTGGCGGTTGCGCTGGGTTTTGGCCAGGTGGGACTGACACGAGTTATGCTTGACAACAAGCCGGCCCCTCTGGGTTACGACAAGCAAGGCAGACTGACCCTGATTGTAACAGGCAGAGGCGAGCACCGGCTCGAAATAACGGGCAGCACAAAGCTCGAGGAGCTTTCCACCGGTGGAATGCAGTTTAGCCTCTCGCTGCCTGCGGCTGTGGCCGGCAAGATGAAGCTGAGCGCGGCGGGCGATCTGGAAATGCACGCAACGGCGCCGTCGTCCCAACCGAAATATGATAAGGACGCGGACAGGACCAGCGTTGAACTGACTATCGGCGGACAGGACAGGGTGACTGTGGTGCTGCTCGGCAACGGCCGTCAGGAGGACGAACGGGCGATTCTGTTGGGTGAATCGGCGTGTTCGGTAAACCTGAGCAGGTCGCACCAGTGGATGAGCTGTCTGTACACGGTTCAGATTTTGCGGCGGGGGGTGCGCGAGCTGGAGTTCGGTCTGCCGGCCGAATGGACGGTAACTGAGGTAACCAGTCCCGGCCTTGTGCAATGGTCTATCGATGAGGCGAGCCAGCCGCAGGGCCGGCAGAAGCTCAGGGTGCGTCTGCGCTCGGCGAAAGTCGGCGCCACGGCGCTGCATATCAAGGCGGCGGCTGCGCGAGCCGAGGGGGTGTGGCAAGCTCCTCGCGTGGCGCTCGCTGGGGCGGCCTTCGAGCGCGGGTACGTGATGGTGAACACGGATGAAGAGCTGCAGGTGCGTTCCGAGAAGCTTGTCAGGGCTCGCCGGGAAGACGCTTCAGCAGCATCGGTGCCCGGCATCATCAGTACATCGGCGGGGCGGCTTTATTTTCACTGGGCAGACAACTGGTCGGTGGAGCTGGGTCTGGCGGTAACGGCTCTTAGAAAAAGCATTAAGGAACACCAAAGAGTTACTGTTTCAGCCGAGCGGGTGATACTGACGGGGGACTTCGAGGTTACCGCCATCGACCGGGAGCTTTATGCTATCAGCTTCGTGCTTCCGGGGCAGGGTGAGCGGTGGAATCTGCTCGCGGTACGAGTAAACAATAATCGAGAGGGTTTTGAATACTACATAGAAGAGGAAGGGCAGAAGCGACTGCTGAGAATCGAGCTGGCCCGACCGGTCATGCCGGAGAAGGTGGCGAACGTGAGAATTGAGCTTCAGAATGTTCCGCCGGACTGGCAATGGCCGAGCGATGCAGCCGAGCGAAAGATAGAGGCCCCGCTGATAGAATCACAGGCGGACACTATCAGCGGTCATTTATTGGTTTCGGCGAAAGGCAACCTCGATGCCGAGGCCACAGCGGTGCCGGACGGGCTTGAAGCTGTGCCGGTTGCGCGTATGAGCAGCCTTCAGATTCCGGGGGAGTTTCAGCACGCTTACAGTTACAAGACGCCGATTAAAGGCCGGGTTGAACTTGCGGTTTCACGGCGGCGCCCGCGTGTAGAAGCCGGTGCCGTCGGTCTGATTACCATCCGACCCGAGGGGCTCGACGGGAGCTGGCGAATAAACTATACAATCAGCCGTGCTTCGGCCAAGAGGCTTTACCTGCTTGCCGACCGGTCGCTGGAGGAGCAAATCAGCATTACCTCGTCGGGTGCGGCTATAAGCTCGAAGCACATTGTGGCGGCAAGTGAACAGACGGTGCCCTGTCCGGCGGAGCTGGCGCGCCGTTACAACCTGTGGATGCTAAGTCTCGACCATGAGGGATTCGGGGAAGTTGCAATTGACGTTCGTTATGAGCGGCCCTTGCCGCCGGACAGATTCTCGGTGCCTTTGATTAGGCCGATAGGTCAGGGCCGGACGAACGAAGTATTGGCTGTACAGGCCAGCGAGGAGCTGGCGCTGACGATTCAGGCGGCGGGAGTCAAGGAGATGGATGCGATAGACCTTCCGCCGCTGCCGGGCCCGGCCAGCCGGATATTGGGAGCATACAGGCTGGAGGCGGCCACGACCGCAGCCGGCTGCGATGCGGCCGTGATGTTAGATACTGCGGTTCATGAAAGTTATCCTGTTCCTTCGGCGCTGGCGGTTGCCGGAGAATTGACCACATACCTCGACCGGCAGGGCGGGCAGCGCAGCCAGGCGGTCTTTAGGATTGCCAACGTTGGGCAGCAATTTCTGACTTTTCGCCTGCCGAAGGAGGCCGAGCTTTGGTCGCTGCGTGTGGGCAATCAGCAGGCCAAGCCGCAGCACAACGCGCAGGGCGACTATCAGGTTCCCCTCGGCAAGAGCCGCGAGCCTGTGGCGGTGAAGATTGTCTATGCTTACAGGCCGGGCGAGTCAAGCCTCGAAGCGCTTGAGTTGGGCGGCGTGGAGATACCGGGCGTTGAAATGAACAGGGTGCGGTGGAATGTCATTCCCCCGCCCGGTTATCGGGTAACCAGCCAGCAGACGAAGATGGAAAGCCGGGATTTGAGGCGCGCCAGGCCTGCATATTTGGATGCGTACGATTTTCTCAGATGGAACCTGCTTCGCGGGTCGCTGTGGTGGTTCACATCTCGCATTCAACTGATGCAAACGCTAATCTCTGCAGGAGAAACCAAGGCTGGGGACTGGGCATACTGGACGGCTGCGAAAGCCCCGGCGGCAGCGGGGGTTGAGGAGGAGGCGTATGAGGCGTATGTCACTTACTCAGACGTCAAGCGCAGCGAAGAAAGCAGGCTTGGGGAAAGAGAAGGGGCTGAACGGCGCGGTAAGGCAGTTGCGCATGGCGGCGGAGTTTACTACCTTGATTCCACAGACGCGCCAGTGGTCGATATGGGTCTGGACCAGCCGCAAGGTGAACCCACGCCCGCGGCGGAGCCGCCGGCGGCCAAGATATTTACAGCAAGGACCGACGGTTTGGGCCTGGCTGCGGAAGGGCGGTTTACCTTGCCTGTGGAATTGGTGCCGACTCCGGGCGCGGGACCTGCGGCGCGGTTTTCGGGGCTGGGTGCGCCCAAGCTGGTTGTCGGCCTGACGCGGCAGTACCGGCGGTCCGGAGACTGGCTGCTGGGTCTGCTGCTGATTTTGATGGTCGGTGTGGCGGCCGCTTCAAAGAACGTTAGAGACAAGTTGAAACTGGTGGTTGTTGTCCTGCTGGCTGCGTCGCTGTGGGCTATATGGCGGCCGGCGGGGACGGATTTTGCCAACGGGGCGTTCGTCGGCGGTATTTGCCTGGTGCCGCTCTATTTGTTAATTGGGTTAATAAGATGGCTGATGCCGAAGCTGCGGCTTGGTGCTGCGGTCAATCGTGGTACCGTGGCGGCTGCCTGCGTAATTGTGCTGCTGTTTGTTTGCTGCTGCGAGGCTCAGGCTGCCAAGGCCCCCCAAGGCGAAGAGTCGGCCGAATATGTTTCGAGAAGGCGACCGCCTGAGAATGATAAGATTGTACTTCCGCCGATGATTATTCCTTATGAGGGCGACCCCACCACGGCCGAGAAGTCCGACAAGGTGCTCATTCCGTACAGCCGATATGTCAAACTCTGGAACCAGGCGCATCCCGAGGACCCAATTGATGGTCTTCGTCCCGGCACTGACCTCTCGCTGGCGGACGTTCGTTACAAAGGGACGGTTGATAATAAGCAGTTCAAGCTGGTGCTTACGGCGCAGGTGAGGACATACGGAAAAGAGTGGGTGGTGCTCGCGCTTCCGACAAAGGGGCTGGCGGTGACGGAGGTGACCTTCGACGGAAAGCCTGCGCAATGGCAGGGGGTGCCTGCTTCGGCAGGGGAGGATAAGCAGGTAAAGGACCCGAAGACGGGTATGGTCGTGATGCTGCCGGGGGAGGCTTCGGGGCTGCTGGAGCTGCGCGCGGTGGGTACGCCTTACTATCAGGGACGCAGGGCGGGCATAAGTTTTACACTACCGCCTCTGCCGGCGGCGGTTTTGACCGTGCTCTTGCCCGAGGAGGACCTTGAACTCGAGGTCGATGGACTCGATGGGATGCTTAGCTGGCGGGTGGTGAACGGCGGGATCGAGTGGACTGTGCCGTTAGGTATGAAACGAGAGCTTAAAGTGAGCTGGTCGCCGAAGTTGGGCGGGGGCGCGGCGGACCGCACGCTCTCGGCCGCATCGCAGCACGATGTTTACGCTCTTCACTGGTCGCTGGTCGGCATGAGCAAAATTACGTACAGTTTCTCAGCGGGCGAGCGCGACCGTTTCAGCCTGCTTGTGCCGGAAGGTGCGACACTGACTGCTCTGGAGGGTGCGAACATTCGTGATTTTAGACAAACGGACGAGCAGACAATCGACAGCAAATTATTCAAGACGGTCGAAGTGCGTCTGCACCGGCCGGCCAGGAAGGAATATAAGCTGACGGCCCGATGGTTGAGCCAACTGCCGCCTCTGGAGCAGCCGTCGCCTTTGTCGCTGGTCAGGGCGGAGCAGGTTAGCCGGGAGAGCGGGACGGTGACATTACACTCTGCCGGCGGGATGACGGTGAAAGTGGCCGAGGTCACGGGGGGGCGAAGAGCAAGTCTGGATTCGGCGGCGGCGGCGGTAGCGGCCGGTCAAACGCAACCGGTAGCCAGATACTACTGGCCCTATCGGCCGTTTTCTCTGTCGCTGCAGCTCTCGCGGCCGCCGGTCAGCGCACAAGTGAGTCTCGACCAGCTCGTGCGCGTGAGCAGCGATCAGGTTCAATTACTGGTTGAGGCTAAGGTCAAGGCGGAACGAGGCAGAGTGTTCGGCGCCGACCTTATGCTGCCCGAGGGTTACGAGCTGCTCAGCACCGTTGGGCCGCTGGTCGAGAATTTCCACGAGCAGCAGACAGCAAAGGGACGATTGCTGTACGTTAAGTTCAGCTCGGCAACACAGCAAACCACGATGGCGCTGGTTCTGGTCAGCGACAAGGTCGAGCTCGAGAACTTCCGCACACCGAGGCTTTCTGCGGTGGATGCTCAGGGTGAGCCGCTTGGCGAGCAGCAGGGTCGGATTGCCGTTCAGGTGGGCCCGGCTCTGGATGCACAGACGGTATCGAGCGAAAACCTCAAGTCGGTTGAGCCGCGAAGCCTGCGGGACTGGCTGGACCGCAAGCAGGTTCGCGCGGTGCAGTTCGCGTACCGTTATGAAGCTGCGAATCCTTCACTGCTCTTGAACATTCGGCCGCAGCCGACGCGTGTTCGAGTCGAAGTTTTCGCAGGGCTGGTCATAAAAACAACTTCGGCCGACTACACGTACCGTCTTCGCTATAACATCACGGGCACGCCGGTGGACCATCTTCGCTTTACGATGCCCAGCGAGTACGCACCTTTGGCTGCGGTGGATTCGCCTGCCAAGCGGAGCGTTACGCAGTTCGATGCCGGAGACGGGCAGACCGGCTGGGACGTTTCATTTATGAACGAGGTCACCGGCACGGTTGACGTAACGGTAAACTTTGGGCTGCCTGTTGACGAATCCACGAAGGTGCTGAAGGTCCCGCATATCGAGACTTCGGCGCCGGCGGGGTACCGCGCCATTGTCGCTGTGCAGAATATTTCACGGCATGAAATATACCTGAGAGACAGCACGAACCTGGACCACCTGCCGGCAAGTGAGCAGCGGCAGCTTATACCCAGAGGGATGAGGGATTCACTGCAGTATGTTCTGCACTGTTACGAAGATGACTGGTCTTTGAGTCTGGATTTCAAGCCTGCCAAGCCTGCGGCGCGGATTCAGGCGGTGGTTGATTTGCTGGCGCTGACGACGGTGGTTGACCGCGACGGCCGATGCCGTTATGAGGCGAGGCTGGCGCTTCAGAATCGCAGCGAGCAGTTCCTGCGAGTCAGTCTGCCGCCGGGGCTGCGTCTGTGGAGTGCGACGGTGGCTGCCCAGCCGGTCAAGCCCGTAACGGCGGCCGGTTTGCCGGACGGCGATGTGCTGGTACCGCTGGTTAAGACGTCGCCGGGCGGGCTGCCGTACGATGTGTACCTTTACTTTGCGGACGATGGGGCCGAGCGGCTGGTCGCGCCGCTGGACGGGATAACCAGGCTTGAGCCGCCGGCGATATCAATTGTGGGAATCCAGGTGATGCAGACGACCTGGTCGCTTCGGCTGCCGGGCGGATACCATTATGTGAGGCCGGGCGGTAATATGTCGCGCGTGGCCGGTACGGTCGAAATGCTCAGCCTAAACATCGAGGCGAAATTGAAACAGCTTGACAGACTCGACAAGACCTATCGCGAGGTAGCGGGCACGGCCGGCCAGAGAGAAGAGATTACGCGCCAGAACTGGCGCGAGTTTAATACGAAGCTCGCAAGCGAAATAAGAGGGGCCCAGCGGTATCTCGAAAGCAATCGCGACGAGGTGGCCGCGGAAGATTACAACCGGCTGAAGTTAAAACTTGCCAGACAGGAAACCATTCAGAACACCGTCATTGGGGGAAATACCGCCTTTGTCGAGCAGCAGGCGGGTCTGGTCGTTAATAACGCGAACGTGTTTCTTAACGATACAGCTACAAACGCGGGCGCCGCCTTTGGAGGCGGAGTCTACGTGGACGCGCTTCAGGAAGAACCTGAATTCGTCACCACAAACATAAGGCACAATTTAATCCGACTGGAGAAGGAACTGAAGGCGTCCGAGCAGCAGCAAAAGGAGCTTGCACAGGCTGTGCAGCAGGTCCGAATGGGAGACGTGTTTGTGATAAACGGCAGTGCGGACGGCGTAATCGTCGCGGGTGACGAGCAGGTCCAGATGGGAGAAATTCTGCAGCAGCTCGGCAGAGATAACGAAGCGCAAATTCAGGCCCAGCAAAAGCA
>Ga0180438_10009778_pt1 | contig 11874 bp, 8 predicted proteins | sample SS_ome_12_FD_132455 | JGI IMG/M metagenome (GOLD analysis project Ga0180438, IMG submission 132455) | Hypersaline lake sediment archaeal communities from the Salton Sea, California, USA - SS_3_D_2 metaG | ecosystem: Environmental > Aquatic > Non-marine Saline and Alkaline > Hypersaline >...
CAGGATCGATGACGGCGTGCAGTAGGCTAAGAGTGAACTCCTGGTAGTCCGTCCCATCCCCGATGAAAGTGTCGCGGCCGCGCCGGTCTCCTTCCGTGAATACGAGCGAAGGGACCTCCTCCCAGGTCTCCCCGAGGATGGTCACCGACACCGACCCCTCGATAGTTCCCGTGTACCCCAAGACGAACTTCTGCCACGACGTGCCGTCACTGGTGAAGGTCTCTTCCTTGGTGACACCTTCCGAGAACACGATGAGATCGTCCGTAGTGCCGTCAGGCCACACCACAGCGCCGGCCGGGATCTGCGCCTCCTCCAACAGCTCGAACGTCAAGTCCTCTACGGCGATCTTCGTACCAGATGGGATGCGAACAACCGCGCCCTGCACCGGGACCGGCGAAGCCAGTACGGCCACGGACGCCGAGGTCGCCGGCCGCATCCTGTAGCCCTGGGCGCGGCAAAGCAGCACCATCGCCTCGCGGGTGTCCGCCAGGTCGAGGAGGCTGTTTATCATCTTGCGGTCGTAGTAGTAGGCGTTCTGGGCGTGGAACCAGGCGAGGACATCCAGGATAGCCCCAACGATGTCGGTGGCCATCAAAGCGTTGTAGCGGTTGTCCCCGACCCTGCGTCGGACGAGCTCCCTAGCCCGCCGCGCGCACACGTCGAAGGTTCGCGCCGTGTAGTCGATCTCGATGGCTGTTCCCATCACGCCCTCACAAGTTCAGTTTAGGGAAGACTGCTGCGGTATTGTATCTCTTCTCCTCCGGGTCTCCGAACACTACGAAGCCCACCGACACATACACGGCCTGGGGGTTCACATCCTCGGCGTAGTCCACATTCACGGAGACCACAGATGCCCGCGGTTCCTGGTCGGCCAAATCTCTGGCCGCATGATAAGCGATCTGCTGCACCGTGATGTCATCCAACGGCTCGAAGAGAAGGTAAGGCACCTCACTCCCGATGTTCGGGTCGTAGGGCATCGAACGCTTGGGCGTTGACAAGATGTTCACCAGGGAGGTGGCGATCACAGCCATGTCATCCTTGGCAGATCCGAACACGGACGATGGCGTTGCCCCGAACGGGTAGGCAGGGCCATCGTACAAACCGCGCGTCTTCAGACTGGCCCGCTCGTCAACGGTGGGCGGAGCCAGGCGTTGAGACTCGAAGCCGGTTGTCAGCTCTGGCGGTATCGCGCTTGCCATGGTCTACTCCCCGAGCATCTTCGTAGCCAAGATAGCGTTCTGGTCAAACGGCGGAGCTCCGCCCGGTGTGATGGGCGTATTCGGCGTGCTAGTCAGCCCGGACATCGAGTCCGTGTGATCGTGCGCATTGAACGCCGCTATCATCGGGTCGAGCACCACCTTCTTCGTCCCAGCCCCTACGATCAGGCTGGTAGCAATGGTCACAATACCAGTGATGAGCACCGTCGCTCCCGTGAGCGTGACGGCGGCGGCGGCGGTGAGCGTGATGGCCGTGGCCGTTACAGCGAAAAGGACCCCCACGAACCAGGAGGCAGTCAGCGCCACGTTCCCGCTGAACTGCCCAGGCGTCGTGATTCCCACTGTCTGCGCTGCTCCGTCCAACGTCACGTCCTGAGAAGCATCCGCCAACTTGGCCTGCTGCCCTGTCTCGTCGAGCGTCATCTCGCGCGTAGGCGTCACCACCTTCGCAACCTGAGTCGCACTATCCAGGAGCAGCCGGTACTGGCCTGTCTTCGCCTCGATCTTGCTGGCCACATCGTCCAGTAGCACCTCCTGGTTGGCGGCCGTCTTGATGTGAATGCGCTCCTCGCCGGACTTGTACCTCATCTCGATGAAGTGGCCGTTCGGGGTCAGCAACAGCCAGGTCTTCGGGCCGCCGTCGTAGGAGTCTTTGAACGCCTCCGGCAGATTGCCTTGGGAGAACCACCCCCCGAGCCACACCGGCCGCTCTCCATCTCCTCCCCGGAAGGCCACCCAGACCTCAGCCCCTACCTCCGGGATGGCGATGACGCCAGACTTCTGACCGGTGACCAGCGCGCCGGGGCGGGCCCATGGAAGCTGGTCATCCTCGATCTTCTCATCCTCATCTGGAGCCCCATACGCGGCTGGCACACGAACACGGAGACGGCCGCCGCGGTCGGGGTCCTCGTCATCGACCACGACCCCAGGATACGGGCCGAGCCAGGAGTCCGGGTTGTCTGTCTCAACGAAGTCCATCAGTCCAGCACCTCAGCCACGAGCGTCGTCCTGGGCTGATCCGGCGCGGCCCCAGGCACGAACCGATCCTTCGACCCGCCCTTAGTCACGATGGCTCCTGTAGGCTCAGACTCTCCGCGGAAAGCCTCCCGGCGGTATCCGATGACCGTCGTTTTCATCGATCCGCCTGTCAAGATGTGCATCACCTCCAGCGCCACGTAACGCCCGAACACGTGGATGTCCCGTTCCGGGCTGTTGTCTCCTTGGACCTCTATCACCTTCCCAGGTCGAAGGGTGATGTCGCCTTCACCGTCACCGCGCAGCGAGAAGTACCTCGGGGCCCGCTCCCCCCAAACGCTCCTGACACACTCTTCCACGCCGGCCGAGGATTCCGAGGTGGTGGCAACCACCCGTAGGCCGTCCTCCGGTGCCCTGGCGATCCGGCCGCCGAGCGCCGGGTGTGTGGCGGCGGCTGGGGCGTCCATGTCAAAGGTGATGGCCGACCCAGCGTCCAAATCAAATCCGACCCCACGCAAGGTCGCGCCGCCGGAACGGTCCACCTCGCGGCCGTTGTAGGTCATGAGCACCCGGTCCAACCGTGCATCGTCGGTGTCCAACCTGTAACGGCGCTCCGCTGCGGCCGCCAGATCCGGCGCACCGAAACGTAGCGTGTCATGGTCCAGCCAGAGGTACGTGTCCCCACGGCCCGTCGCGGCAGCGGCCTCGGAAGCCAATGCTCTGGCGTAGCCCCAGTCCGACTGCCGCACTTGCCAACGATCCCGGCCGCGCGTCGTGTCCTGAATCTCCGAGCGGAGCCCATATTCGCCAGCGATGCGCTGTAGGATGTCGGACACCTTGGAGGCCGGCCACGCCCTGGTCCTGGTCTTCTGAAGCATGTCCAGGCGGAGGTCCCCGCCCATTACCTGCGCCACCAACGTGCCGCCGCTCACGGCCATCTTAGAACCGTCCAGCCTGAACTTCCGCCACTCGGTGGAGTTGTCGGACTGCTCGCCACTGGTCCGCAGCTTGAGGTACCTGTCCGGCCTGACATCTCTCCCTACGAACATATCCCGCCAGTCAGACCACACCGCCGCGTCAAAGTCGAGGGTCCAGTACCATCCACCGCGGATCATGCTCTCGATCCATACGAAGGACTTGACGAGCGGGGTGAGGTCACGGACATTGCCGCCCACCCGCATCTCGACCGTGGCGGATGTCTGGAGATCGGGCACTACGTCTCCTCCCCACGTTTGGCCGCACTCAACAGCGCCGACATCACGTTGTCTGGCTTGGGTATCTTCAGGCGCGTGCCCGGTACCACTTGCTCAAGTGGGAAGTCGATCTGGTTCGCGTTGGCGATGACCCACCACAACGTGTGATTGCCATCCCCGTAGGCCCGCAGCGCGAACAGCTCTAGCTGCCCCTCTTCCCCTTCCTGGACAACGTACTCCTCCTCGTCCCCGTCCATCGGGATGCTCATGTTGTTCCAGATCCCAAAGAAGGCCCGGCCGCTCTTGATGAACAGACTGGTCGCCTTGAGGCGGGAATTGAAAGGGAGGTCCAACTCGAACTGCTCAGTCATCTCACCAACCCTACGATTGTCGCCGCCCTCTGCGACGTTGCCTCGGCCGCGCTTCGGGCATCGGCCTGCTTCGCCAGGGTGGCGCGCTCAACCCGCCCGATGGTTCCTTCGTTCGCCTGGCGAAGGCTCTCCAAATACTTCGAGTCCGCCCCAGCGTTGCTGCCGGAGTTCCTGATGCTCTCCCATGACGGGTAGTGCCTGAGCATCGGCTTGATCGAAAGCCTGACTGTCGCGCCGTACGGCCTGCCAGACACCGGGTGCCAGGGGGCTTGCCAGGTGACAGAGATGCTCGTGACGTACCCGCGAATGATCCGCCACGTTCCGAGGATGAGGAGCACGAACGGGGGATCATTCTGTCGCCAGGACGCCCGGCCGCTGTTGTTCCAGGTCGGCCGCTCCGTGTAGTTCTTCCAGGCGTCCGGCCGCTCAAGCTGGAAGCCTAGCGCCATGCACCAGTTCACCTTCCGCTCCATGTCACGGAGGACTTGCTCTACTTCGGTGGCGGACAGGTTGTTAGGATCGGCGTGGATGATCCCGCTGCGGGCGCGCCTGGTCATGTTCATCCCGGCCCGGAACTTCAGATTGAGGGTGATGTCCCCCCAGCTCCCGCCCTTGTAAGTGACACGGAGTGGCTGCGGCCGATTCTGTCCCTGGTGCTCCTCCCGGCCGGCCAGGGCGTACGATTCCTCGAAGCCCTCTGGGAACGGGTAGGCGTCAAATACTAGCCTAGAATCGCCTTGCACGGGGGCGTACTCCATGGCCAGCGCGCACATGGTGAGGTTGTCCCACTTGGCCCCAGGGGCGATAGAGGCCACGTGAGGGGCTCTCCAGGGCTGTGTAGTCTGAAGCCTTGCGATGTCTACCATGTCAGCCCTCCGATACCAACCGCATCGCTGAGGTCCCGGTATCCCTCCGCCTCAGTGCGTGAGGCCGTAGCCACAGCCGGCTTGTCGTCCCGCACGCGGAGCGGCATTTCGAGGATAGCCAGGATCTTGTTAGCCACCCCTACCAGATCCTCCAACCCCTCCAGGGACATCTCGCCCACAACCGGCTCGACGAACATGCGCACGTGCTCAGGCGTCAAGGGCACCACAGCCTCCGGCACGCCGGCCTCCGCCACCTCAACCACCGTATCGTCACTGACCAGGGCCCCCCGCTCCAGCTTGGGGATCTCCGCCAGGCCGAGAGCCTTCATGGCCTTCACATCCTTCAGCGGTCCGATAAGCGGTAGGTCCGCTGTGATGAGCGAGTTGAAGGCAGCGATTACGTAGTCGTTGATGACGGTCTTGATCGCCTCGATGGGCGACTTCAGCGCGGCCAGAATGTTGGCGAAGATGCCCTTGATCCCCTCGGCTACTTCACCGAGCCCCAGAGTGTCGATGATGGTGGTCCACACCTTCTTCACGAAACCTACGTACTGCATGAACAAGTCCCAGGCCCACTTCAGCCAGCCAGACAGCATGTCACCGGCCGCAGCGAACGACTCCTTCAACACCCACACGAAGTCGAACTTGAGCAGGTTGCCGAACTTCTGGATGGGCTCCATGAAGTCTTCGATCAGCTCGGCCATCCAGACCAGGGCATCGATGATCGGTTTCAGGAGCGGGAGCAACGCCTGTAGGAGCTTGATCGCCACCTTCAACGTGATGGTGATGAACGGCGTCATCGCCTTCAGAAGGGACCCACTCAACTTCGCCAACGCCACGACCAGCGGCATCAGGACTGGGAACAGCTCCTTCAGTAGGTCAAGGAGATCCGGCATCACTTCCGTGACGATCTCCATCAGCATCTCGACACGGCCTACGAAGAGGTCCACCCAAATCTCGAACAGCTGGACGAGCACCGGGAGAATGGTCTCCACAATGCGGGTGAACAACGGGACCAGCTTGGACACGGCCGGGAGAATGGCGTCCATAATCTTCGTGGCCATCGGCATGATGCTGGCTAGTGCCTTGCCGATTGGACCGATTGCCCCGTCTACACCACTCAGCGCCTCCAAGAGCGGGCCGGCCATCTGCATGATGACCTGTTCGAGCATCACCGTCAGCGGTCGGATGAGCTTCGTGATAAACGGCTCCATCTGCCGCACGACCTGGGCCAATGTCGCGCCGAGAGGGGCGAATGCGTTTTCGATGACGCCTTCCAGAATCTCGAATGCCGGCTGTAGGGTCTTCTGCACGATGTCGATGATCGGCTGGAGCAGTTTCAGGACCGGGCCAATAGGGCCGATGATGAAGCTCATGAGACCGCCGCCACCGAATGAGTCGCCCAGGCCCTTCATCAACGAGGCCCCCATCTTGGAGCCCATCATGCCGGAGCTCTCCATGCTCCGAGACAGGGCATCGAACCCGGCCCCCACCTTGCGGACGCCATCCACCGCCAACCCAGCGCCCTTCGTCATCTGCTTGAACGTGGAGGTCACGGTGCTGTCGAGGATGCCTACCGTCTTTATGAGTCCTGGGAAATCCTGCTGCACAGTTGACACGAACTCGGAAGCAATCTCACCGACTCCCTCCTTCGTGTCTGCGAAGATGCGGGTCATCTCCTGGGTAGTGGCTAGGTACGCGCCCTGTACCTCGGAAGCTACCTTGCCGGCGGTTTCGAGCACACCACCAAGAGCATCGTCTATCCCCTTCAGGTTGCCCTTGACTGCGCCGTAGGCTTTCTGTACCGCTGTTTCGCTGAACACCTCGTCTAGGTCGAACTCCCCTAGACTGTCCAGATACTCTTCTGCGGAGCTGAGGAGGCCGGCCGTGGAGCTGTGGATGAGATCCCCCGTGGCGCGGGTGGCGGACTCCACCTCGCCGGCGAAGTCGCCTATCGACCTCTCCATCTTGGGAACGGTGGCCTCGACGGTAGCGTACGCGCTTTCAACGGTCGGAGAAGCTAGGTCCTGGGCCGAGAACAGGAAGGCGAACTCCTGAGTGATGTCTGCCATGCGCCCTCCCTACACACCGAGATACCTGGACACTACCGCCTGGAGCAACCCGGCCAACTTCGCCTTCCCATCCTGCCCTTGAGTCACCGGTTTCAGCCGCGCCTTGAGGTCCCGCTGGTGCCGATACAACAAGTCCTGCCGCTGCCACTTAGCCATGCGCCCCCACTCCAGGGGGGAGATCCCGACCTTCGACACGAGCTGCCACCGCTCCTCGTAAAGCACCTCTACCCTGGAGCGGCCGTCCTTCCCTTTAGGAACCAGAAGGTCTACGACGAAACATCGCCCCGTCTAGGGGCAACCTCACTCGGAACTGCGCCCCGCAGTGGCAACGGAAGCTCGGCCTGGTATCATAGCCCCAGCTCCGGCGGCTGGTGTGCTCTCGGAACCCGTCGAGAGTCGGGGTTGCCGCGCGCGAGGCCCAACGCATCGCCTCCAGCCTACCTACCGGCCGGCCGTCAATGGCCAGGATCTGGAGTGCCAAGAGGAACGTGTGTAACGGCTTGCCCTTGGAAGTGTCTGTGCTTCCGATCCTGGACGCGAAGTCGTCCGCGGTCACCATGTCAGCCACCACCGGCAGCCGCCACGTGACACGCTCACCCGTAAGCGGCAGGGGCCCGGTAACAAACCGGCCTTCCGAGTCATCCCTGGTCAACAGGAATTCCTCAACACCCTTCGCGCCCTCCTCCCTCTCCATCTCCATGATGATGGCTTCGATGTCGTCAACCTCTTCGCCAGGAACGGCCGGCGGCCAGTTGGCTACCTCCCCAGCCTGGGCGAATCGGAGCACCTTGCACGGCAGCTCAGACATCGAGAAGGTCACTGTGATGGGCCGGCACTTCCCGTGCTGCGGTCTGATGCCGATGATGTCCGTTCCGTTGCAGTAGGCCAGCCAGTTGATGACCAAGGCCGTCCAGTCATACAGCACCAGCTCGTCGTACGGAATCGGCCCGAGGTCAACGCACTGCTGCATCACCCCGCGGAGCACCGCCAGCTGCGACTGCGGGTCCTCACCAGCGCCAGCGATGACGTTCTCCTGCTCACCACGAGTCGGAACCATCGTCACCGTCTTGTGGTACCCGTACTTCCCATAGAACACGCCGCCGCTTGGGAGGTCGTAGGGCCTCGCCAACGGGTCGTGCATGATCGGGTTGGCCGTGGGCATGTTCACGGCCTGGGTAGGCGCGCCCGGCGGCGCTGTCGGGTCAGGGAGGTTGAATGCCCCTGCGTTGGCATCCGCCAGGTGGGGTGGGCCGGCCCCCTCGACCTGGGTTCCAGGCGGTGGGGTCCACGTAACGTTCGTGGATGAGTCCGGGGGCGCGGCCTGGGCTTGGGGTTGTGGTTGCTTCATGGCACGTAGCGCCTTAGCAGCAATAGGTGTTGCGCGATCCTTGGGGGTGTCCGCCTCACCCGCCATCGTTCACCTCCTAGTTGTCAGTAGGGTTGAACACGCTCGTCCTCGGGATCACACGGTCCACAGACAGCGTGCAGCTCATCTCCATGACATCGCCGGTACCGTAGGCCACCGTGATGTCCGGCAGCTTGGTGGGCCAGATGCCCTCCAGATCCCACTCGCGCTCCGCGCTTCCGTGAGTCTGGAACAGGACCAGGTGGCCTGTGGTCTTGACGCTACCCATGGGCATCATCAAGCCGGTCTCCTCGTCGAACACGAGAGAGAACCAGCGGGTGAAGAACCCGCGGACGTTCGTATGGGGGAAGTCGCGGAACGTGACGCTCAGCTCACCCATCGCCTCGGGGGCCGTGGCGTAGTGCACGCGGCCGTTGAGGTACTCCAGGGTGGCCTTGCCCACGCTGCGCCCAGGCACGGTGAACTCTTTGAGAGCCAGAATGAACGCGGACTTCGCGCCGGGCACCAGCCTGTCTACGTTCAGCTCCAACATCCCCATGTTCTGGTGCTGGACATCCCACGCGCCCTGAGCTTGCGCGAGGTGATCCCCAGCGTAACGGTAACCCGAAATCGGTGGCATCTCTTACCTCCTATCTGGGGCGAGACGGGCAGCCCTAGCTGCCCGCCGCCAGCACCTCCGCGAAGTCTGCGCCCGTGGGCGTCAGGATCAGGTCGTAGTTGATGTACTCGACCGCACGAACCGGCTTGATGAACAGCTTGGCGTTGAGCGTGAGCCTGTCGATGTCCTCCGGCGTGGTGGTCGTGCTGTCCACCACGATGTAGGCGTCCGTCAGGCCACGCTGCGAGATGAGCGGCTTCAAGATGTCGTTCAGCGTCGAAGCGACTTCCCGCCAGAGGATCGCATCGTTGATCTCGAACGGGAACTCCTGAGAAGCCGCGTCCAACAGGTTCATGATGACGTTGACAGTCCACATCACATTGATCCTGTCGAGCGCACTCGGGGTCCGCTTGGCAGTCTGCTGCCCGTAGAGAATGAGCCCCCGACCTTGTTTCCGGATGATCGGGTTGCAAATCTCCTGCCTGGTGCCGACGAGCCCCTGGAGGAAGTCGCGGTCCTCCTTCGCCACGCTGTACCGAATCGAGGTGACAGAGATCCTGCCGCGGCGCAGACCGGCGATGGGGAACCAGGACTCAGGGGTCAGCGCGATCAGCCTGGCCATCTCACCATCGGGCGGCTCCCACACGTTCTCGGCCGTGTACTGGTCATAGAACTCCACCCAAGGATGGATGGTAGCCAGGGAGGAGCTGTTGATCTCCGCGAGCGGAGGGTACGGCACTTTGACAGTCGGCCGCGCCACGCCGCCGACCGTGGCAGCGTTGTACGAACCGTTGTAGAAGTCCCGGTGGTCGTAGGGGTCGTCCAGGTCGGGGGCAGGAATGATGCCCATCGCCCGGCGGCCTGGGAGCTCGCAGAGAGTCTGGAGCGCCGTGATGACCTGACGATGCCACTGACCCGGCACCATCATCCAGTTGAGTGGGACCGTCTCCTCATTGCGGAACATCTGCATCCCAGTGGTCGTGACTCCGACCTTCGTTCCGATGATGTCCGCCGCGGTGAAGGCCCCGCTCATGGCGAGGATCTGCGAGGACCCGTCGAACACGTCCGGGGTGAGCGCCTCCGTGAAGTCCGTAGGCACGGCCGTCACGAGGTCCGACCCATTGAGAGAGTCGTTCACGGCGGCCACGAGCTCATCGATGTCGGCCGCCTGCCCGAATGACTCCTCAGTGCCGGAGGCGAAGTGCACCCGCAACCGCAGGGTACCGGCGAGGGTGGGGTCCTCGTCGATCTCGGCGCGGAAGCCGTCCGTCACGGTGTCCCGCTCGTTGCCGATATCGCCGGCTTCCTTGGCGACGAGGTGCAGGCACACCTGCTCTGCGGCCACGAAGACGGCCTCATCGAGCAGCGGAGCGGCCGTCCACTGAATGGACGTGCGGCCATCCCGGAAGTCGAGGAAGTTGTCCGGGTCGGAGGAGAGCGCGACGTTCTGGCTCCAGAAGTCTCCGCTGGGGTCAGTGCCAAGGTCAGCGAATGTCACCTGGGGGTCCCCGGCACCGGCCGACGCGGCCTGGGCTCCCTGGAACCCGACGAGCCTGTCCGCCTCGCGGCGGTAGGGCGCGTGCGAGAGCTCTCCGGCGAACACCGTCTCCGAGCCGTCACCGAACCCAAGGATGTCCGCGGGGAGGTACACGGCCGTCATCGTGCCGTTGTCCAAGACGTTGAACGTGCGGTCTCCGGTTTCGACCAGGGTGAGCTCGAAGGCGAACTCGCCGGTGGTGTGGTCCAGCCAGCACTTGCCGTTGTAGTTGTTGGCAGCGGCCATCGCAGTGAGGTCCATCCCGGCCGCGTTGGCGGTGGCGTCAGCCCTGAACAGCGGCCCGGTGCCACGGAGTGCCCTCCGGGCCTGATCCTGCGGCACGGACGTGTAGGTCACGGTGAGGGTAGCGCCCGCGGTGATGTTCCCGGAGGCCGTGATGCTCCAAGCCCCGGTCGTGTAATTGACCGCCCCACCGGCTGCGGCCGCAGCGCGAGGGTCCCCACGCGGGAGATCGAGCCACCCGCCGGCCCCGTCATCGTAGTAGGTCTCGGGGGAGCCCCCGACATCGCTGATGGTGAGGATCATCGACCCAGGCATGATCGGCCCGAGGACACGCTGCGCGCCGGGGTCCGTGTCCGCCGCGTTGGCGTCACCGCCAGCGTCGGACGGTTGCAACACCTCGTTCAGCGAGGCCGTCCCATTCGGACCGGCGACAGCGCCGCCGCCCATGTCGATGACCTGGATGTCGTACTCACCCTGGATATCCGCGGCGGTCGCGGGGAACAGCACGCCCCCAACCGGGTCCCAGATGGTGACGACCCACTGGCCGGTACGATAGTCGATGGTGCCGCCAGGCACCGGGACCCCAGTGCCGTTCGGACCGGTGCGGAATGTGCCGAACCCATCGTCATAGATCGGGGGAGGAACCGGGTCCGTGGCGTGGTAGGGCGTGAGCACCACCGTTCCAGGAACGATCCACCCGGCGAGGGTCTGGAGGTCGGCGTTGGCCGACGCAGCAGCGGCCACCCCGGTAGGGGCCTTCCCGACGTTGTGGTCGATGGGGACCGTGATGACCGTCTTGTTCGAGTTGAAGTACCCGACGCCAAGGGAATGCTGGCTCAGGGTCCCGCTGTAGGCACCCTCGCCGCGGGCCGTGGCCCCGACGCTCTCACTGGCCGCGCGGGCCCAGATGGCGTCGATGGAGCCGCCGGCGAAGAGGGTGGACCCGCCGATCAGTTGGACACCCCAAGCACCGGTGCGGTAGTCGATGAAGCCGACGTGCACACCGGCGCTGGGTTGGAGGAGGCCCAGGCCAGCGCCGCCGGACGCGTACGAGAGGTCCCCGTCATCGGAGAGCTCGATGTAGGAGCCGGCCCCGATCTCCACACGGACGGTGAAGGTGCCGGGCACCACCGCCATCCCAACCGTCCCACGGACCTCCGCGAGGCCGGCGAGGGTGGTGTCGATGGTCATCAGGTTGCGGAACACCCGGCTCCCGGCCGTGCTGTCCATCTTGCCGTAGAACCGCTTGCCAGTGAGGCCAGAGGTGGAGGACGATTCGGAGTCCGTCTTGGCGAACGCCCCATCGTCCCCACCGGAGAACGGCATCCGCAAAACCTCGCCGGTAACAGGGTCCAGCGTCTCCGCCGGGAAGGCAGCGCCGACACCGCGGGCCAACTCGATGCTGATGCGTGTCGAGTTGTTCCTCAACGTGTTGA
>Ga0180438_10009779_pt1 | contig 11872 bp, 10 predicted proteins | sample SS_ome_12_FD_132455 | JGI IMG/M metagenome (GOLD analysis project Ga0180438, IMG submission 132455) | Hypersaline lake sediment archaeal communities from the Salton Sea, California, USA - SS_3_D_2 metaG | ecosystem: Environmental > Aquatic > Non-marine Saline and Alkaline > Hypersaline >...
CGTGGCCAGCTCGTCGAGCACGTCCCGCAACAGGGCGGTGCGGCCCTCGAAAGTAGTAAAAGAGAGATCCCCGTCGCCGCCGCCGAGCACCGCCTGCCGAAGCCGCACGAGCACCTGCCGCTTGAAAAAGTCGTCGTCCCCAAAAAGCACGCAGACCGGCCGGGGAGGGTATTCGCCCGCGGAAGAGAGATAATCGACGGCGTGGAGCGACTTGGGCATGGCGTGACGTGCGTCCTTTGTATCGATCAATCTGGGGATAGTCGGTTGGCCCGCAGGCTCGGGATCCCCGCTTGCCGCCGCGGGCGCCAGTAAATTGTCGGCCGGATTGGCAGTCACGGCAATCCTTCGCCGGCAGGCTGCTCGTCCAGCTTGGACTCGCCTTCCACGGGCGGCGGCTCGGCGGCCGGCTCTTCCGTCTTGTCGTGGGGACCGCTGGGGGGTGACGGTTCGCCGGGGGCGGAAGGATCGGGCGCCGCGACCGAGAGCGACTGGTGATACTGCTCCAGCGCCGGCCGCAACTGCTCGGAAACGTCTTCTTCCCGCTCCTGTTGCGCCGCCCTTTCCGCCTCGCGGAGGGCCTGTTGCAGCGACTTGGCCATGGCGGCGAGAAAGAACAGGGCAATCCCCAACACGGTCAAGAGAACCATCATGGCCAGCAAAAGGTTGGGAAATCGCCGTCCGCTGCTCATTTCGCTTTCCCGCGGAGAGTAGTTAGCCCGTCGAACTGGAGCCTGATGATCGTGTCGATGGGGTCGCGCTGGTCGTCGGGCACAAAGACGCGGATTCCGCGCTCGTCCTGCGAAACCGTCGCCTTGCCGCCGGTCAGTACCGACGATTCGACCACGCGGCCGCCAACGTCGGCCAGATCGATCGTCTCCTGCGGCCAGCGGAGGACGTGCAGGTACACCGTGTTGCTGCGGTGTGTGCTGCCTCCCCACCAGGCGCCGGAGGCGAGCTTGAAGTGCTTGTCTTTTCCACGGGTGACGGGGCGGGTCTTCTCGTCGGGGGCGACGAACGGTCCGCCGCGGGTGCCGTAGATCGACTCGCCGTACTTGCCCAGCCAGCGGCCGATCTGGCGAAAACGCTCGACCTGCCGCGGCTCGATGCGGCCGTCGGGCATGGGGCCCGTGTTCAGCGCCAGGTTGCCGCCGCCGATCGCCGTCGAAACAAGTATCTGAATGCATTCCTCGTAGGAGCGGAAAAACGGCGAGCCCGGCTTCCAGGACCACTGACCGTTGGTCGTCGTGCAGGTCTCCCACGGCCGGTCGACCTGAAAGAACCCCACGCGGTTCTCCGGCGTGTCGTAATCGCCCGGCAGCCCGCAGCGGTTGTTGATGATCAGGTGCGGCTGCAACGAGCGGGCAACGCGAAACACCCGGCCGGCGTCCCAGAGCCGAGCGCTCTCGGGGCTCGGCGGCCGCAGGCCGTCGAACCACAGGCCGTCGATCCGCCCGTAGCCCGTCAAAATCTCCCGCACTTGCCCGTGGAAATACTCGACGTAGCGGTCGTGGTGCGGGCCGAGGTAGTCGGGGTGATGCCAGTCGGGCTGGGAGTAGTAGACCATCAGCTTCAGCCCCTGCTTTCGGCACGCCTCGGCCACGTGCCCGAGCACGTCGACCTTCCAGGCCGACGCCTCGCCGGTCGACTTGTAATCGGTCAGCTTCGAGTCGTAGAGGCAGAAACCGTCGTGGTGCTTGACCAGGAAGATCATGTAGCGGCAGCCGCCTTCCTTGGCCACGCCGACCCAGTGCTCGGCGTCGAAGTTCTCGGGCTTCCAACGGGTGTAGAGGCGATCGTACTGTTCGGCCGGAATGGGGCCGCGGCCGCCGCGCATGCCGGGGCGGCGACCCCAAGAAGGCTCGTCGCGGCTGTGCCCAATCTCCTCGCCGGTGAGTGTCACCGGGCCCCAGCAGAGGAACATGCCGAACCGCATGTCCTGCCAGGCATCGACGACCTCGGGCGGAGCGTTGAAGTAAGCGTCGTCGCCTTGAGCGTCCGCTTCGTTGGCCGGCGCCGACTGGACGCTATACGCCGTGAAGAGCACTGCCAGGGCGGCGATCCGCAAGTGCAGGAGTCGTTTCATCGGCAATTGCCTCGATGCTGGCGAGCAAGACCGAGCCGGAACCGTCGAGCGGCGAGTCGTCCGGAGTATCTCGCGCCGCCGGCCGCCCGTCAAGCGAGCACGCCTTTACCCTCCGCCTCACCCTTCTTCCACTACGCGAGCCGTCGCAGATTTTTCCGAGCTCGGACTACGGCCGCTTTGACGTCTGCAGAGTGCGGTTCCACCGGCCGAGCATTTCCAATTGCCACGCCCGATCGTTCGTGGCCGAAATGTTGAACTCGTCCTCCTGCCGGTCGAAGTCAAAGACCCAAACCGCCGCCAGCGGCACGCGGTGCTCGCAAAGCGAAGCCAAAAACGACTCGAAGGCCTCACGGGCCCCGGGCTTGGCGGAATCCTCCACCTGAAACTCGCCGACGAACAGCGGCCTGTTCAGCTCGACACAGACGGCGGCTGCTTGCGAAAGCCGCGCGATGTTCTCGCCGTAGCAGTGGACGCTCACCAGGCTCACCGGGTCGGGCGCGGTCAGGGCCAGCATCTCGGCGAACTGCTCGGGGCCGTCCTTCGTCCAGGTTCGCTCTTCGCGGTTGTGCCAGGCGGAAGGGCGAGGCATCGAGTTGCCGCTGGTGATCAGCCGGTGCGGATCGTGCCGGCGGACTTCCCGCCCAAACGCCCGCAGTGCCGCCACGAGCATCGCGTGCGTCAGCTCGTCGCGCCCGGTCCGCTCCAGCGCGGTGCCGAGCTGCGGTACGATCCGGGGACGGTGCTCTGTGGCGTTGGGCAAGTCGCAGGCGAGGTTGAACTCGTTGCCGAGCTCCCACGCCCAAATCGCCTCAGAATCCTTGTAGCGGCCGACCACGTCGCCGACGTACCGCCGCATGAACGCGTGCGTCTCGCTCTCGGGATTGCCCCACTGGTCCATCGGCTCGCCGACCAGATCGGGCGCGCAAGCGTAGTGCCAGAAGAGCGAGGGGATCAGCCCCACGTCGTGCCTCTCGGCCGAGCGGACGACGCCGTCGAGGCGGCGGAAGTATTCCTCGCGATCGTCGACGTAAAGCTTCATCTCCCGCGGCCAGAAGCCGACCGCCGAGAACCGCGCGAAGGGAATCCCGTGCTCGGCCAGCACGCGAAAGCCGTCGTCGTACGACGCGTCGCTGCCGTCGCGGAGCGTTCGCAAGAAGCAGTCGAAGTAGTTGACGCCGACCCCGCAGTACGGCCTTCCTTCCCGGAGCACCGTCGCGCCGGGCCCGGCCACCAGTCCGGGCTGGGCGGCTTTCTCGGCGGCGAACCCGTCGGCGGCGCCGGCCAGCGCGATCGCCGAGAGCAGGGCCGACAACGGTGGTCTGAACGGCACGATCATTGCCGGTGTCCCTTATGTTGCTGGTTTCTGCCTGCCGCGATCGTGCCAACGCCGCGTGTCGGCCCGGACGATCGGCTTTCTCACAGGTCGTAGAGCGTTTCGTCGACGGCGGGCGGCTTGAGGCGCCTGGAGAGTTGGCGGATGTCGGGGCGGTCTTGGCCGAAGATCGGCTCTTCTGCTCCCAATAGATCGCCCATCTCCTCCTCGATCTTGTCGGGGTCTTCTCCCGCCTCCATGCGGCGGACGGCTTCCTCCATTGCCCCGCCGAGCTTCATGCCGCAGGCCTCGTGGAGTTGGCGCATCATGCGGGCCATCTGGCGGGGATCATCTTCGTCGAGGCCCTCGCCTTGTTCGGCCATCTGGGCCATCGCCGCTTCCATCTTCGCCTCGTCGAAATCAGCCGGCAGGTCGTCGCCCCCTTCGGCCGGCTCGGATCTGCCCTTGGAGATGGCGAAGCGCGACATGCGGCGGTCGAGCTCCGGTCGGCCGCACTTGGGGCACGCCGGCCGCTTGGCCGTGTCCGGTCTCCTGGCGAGGAAGTTGAAGACCATGTGGCAGGCCGGGCAGTAAAACTCGTAGATCGGCACGTGCAAGCTCCTCGATCCCTGGCTGCCCCGAACGTCGCGTCTCCAATCTTACATTCTCGCCGCGCGGGGGTGATAGCCGAGCATCCGGTTCGACCGCCGCCGCAAAGCGCCCTAGATTTCCGAGAATTCCCAGGCTACCGCAAGGAAGGAGACTTGCCACGTCCCCGGCACATTCATTGTCGCCTGGCTGCGGCTTGGCAGGCAAAGAACAGTTGACATTTGTTCACTAATGGCTAGAATACGGATATCTTCACCGTGGATGACGGGAGATGAGCGATGGATTTCGAGATTGAGAATTGCCCCGGGATCGGGGTGGCGGGAGCGGGCGTCCGGCACATCTCCGAGGTGCTCGACGAGTTGCTGTCCCAATATCCGGCCGATCCGGGCGAATTTGCCGCAAGCGACGCGTGGGAACCGGCCGCGGCCGTTTGAGCCCCGCCGGCCCGTCTTTCAAGGAGGATTTGCCATGCTCGTGTTGACCCGCAGAAAGGACGAGAAGATCGTGATCGACGGCCTGATATCGGTGAAGGTCGTCGAGGTTCGCGGCAACTCGGTGCGGCTCGGGATCGAAGCGCCCCGCGAGGTCCGCGTGCTCCGCGGCGAGCTCGAAAAGCGGCGCATGAGGTGCTCCGCCTGAGTGATCTTCTTTAGCCCCCGGTGATGCACCGGCGGCGATTCACCGCAGGCGATTCACCGGGGGCCAGGCAGCGCTTGCTCGATCCGCCGCAGCTCCGTGCCGCTGCCCAGATAAATGCGGCCGCCCGAAAAAGCGATCCGCCCGGGCCGGTCGAGGCGGCCGAGCGGCTGGATCTCGCCCTTGGCCGGGTCGATCCGCACCAGCACGCGGTCGAGAAACGTCCAAACCAAGCCGTCCGGACCGAGCCGAAAGTCCCAGGCCTCTTGCTGGTTCGAGCCGATCGAGACCGGCAGAGGGCAGGGCAGGGGGATCTTGAAGACGAGCTTCGGGCCGGACACGTCCACACCGTAGAGAAAACTCGATCCCCGATCCTCGGGGTTCTCCGTCCAGCCGAGCACGCGATCGCCGCCTGGGCCGGCGATCGGGCCGGTGCCCTCGGCGCCGGCGACCGGCTCGAACTTTCCGCAAATCTCGCCGGAGGCCGCGTCCAGGAAGAAGAGGGCCCCCTGGTCGGGTCTCGGCTTGCCCAACAAGGGGTCGGACTCGGCAGAGGTGGAAAGGACGACGATGCGGCCTTCCTGGGCCGTGGTCATGTGCGTGACCTGGTAGTTGGAGAGCGGCTGCCAGAAGCCGTCGACGTCGCCGCTAGCCGGATCGTACCACCCCACGCCCCCGGCGGAGCCATCGCGAATCCAGCGGCCGCCGAAGAAGACCTTGCCGTCGAAGGCGGTCACCGCGGCGTACATCTTGTGCGTGCCGGCAAGCTCTTTGCCGCCCATCACCAGAAGCTGCCGAGGGTTGGCCTCCTCGGCGTTATCTTGGACGACGCGGCCGTCGACGAGCGTGCCGGCCGTCCACGGCCGGTCGGGATCGAACGCGTAAAGCGGCGAGCTGGGATAGCCGCTCATGTAAATCTTGCCGCCGGAGAAGGTCGTTGCGTAGTGGCTCAAGTGGATCTTGCCGAGGTGTTTGGACTGGCCGGTTTTTGGGTCGTAGACGAAGTTGCCCTCGTATGCCCCGGCCGTACCGAAGAGCCGCCCGTCGGGAAGCTCCATGAGCCGATAGATCGAATGGGCGTAGGTCGGCACCTGGAAGCGGAATTTTCGCCAGCCGGTTGCGGCAGCATTTGTCTTCTCGGAGCCGGCCTCGCGCACCCAGATCTCGGCGAAGCCGTCGGCCCCAGGCACGGCCGGGCCGGTGTTCACCTCCGGGCGCGGCGGAAGCGGCCGTTGGACTTGCGCCTCTCGTTTCGGCCAGGGCGGCTCCTCCCTGAAGCCGGGCGTGGCCGGGACTGCTTTGCCCTCGTGCAGCCAGTACTGCACCTTGGCGCCGTCGCCGCCGATCGCCCCGCTGGCCGAGCCCGTGCAGCCGTCGGGCCGCTGGCTCACCGAAACGTAGCCGCCCACCGGAGCAGTCTCGACCAGCGTTTCCCACGTGCCGGTCTGGCGGTCGAAGGCCACCAGGTACCAGGGGATCTTGCCGCTGGCGACGTAGATGTAGCGGTCGTCGGCCCCGCCGGAATATCCCCAGCACGCCCTCGGCTCATGGGTCGGTCCGATGGGGGCGTAGAAGGTGACATCGAGCGTCTCCGGGTCGAGCTCCGCCGCGGCGGCCGCCCGGCTGGGGTGCTGGCCGATGGCGTAGATCTTGCCGTCGGTGCCGAGCACCAGGGGGTGGGTCTCGCCGAGCAGCTCATCGGGCATCGGCACGGCGTCGATCGTGAGCTTGTTGGCGGCCGGATCGTAAATGCAGATCTTCTGCCGCAGCCGCTGGCCCAGGATCGAGATGAAGAGCCGGCCGTCCGGGGCGATGACCGCAGGGCAAAGGTGGAAGTTCCAGCCCGCCTCGGTCTGGATCGATTGGACCTCGCCGGAGCCGAGATCGATGAGGACGATCGTGTTCGGCCCACCGTATTTCGGGAAATAGATTTGCAGCAGGTCCCAGGTCTTGCCGTCCGGGTTGGGGGCCCAAAGGAGTCTTCCCTGCCGGACGGACGTGACCGGCTCGCCGAGCCCTACGGTCTCCAGCGCGGGCGCGGCGGCAAGCTTGTCGGCGAGCTCGTCGGCTCGGCATGGTCGGCTCGGAAAGATCACGATCGCAACAACGACGACTGCTGTCGCCGCTACGGTGGCAGCTTTCATGGCCGGTCCTCCTTCACGGTTCGATTTCAACAAGCGCGACGTCGACGTGCTTCGGGTCGTCACGGCAAACCGAGCGGACGGCGATCAGGTTCTGTCCTTTGCGGAGCGACTCGGCGGCCGCAGGGGTGAGCGTCGCGATGCTCACGCCGACAACGTTGTCGCGAGGGCCGCGGTGGGCAAAGCGCTTGGCGAGCTGACCGTTAAGATATACTTCGATCTCGCCGCGGCCATAGGCGACGACGGCCGCCGCCTTGGGCAAGCGGTCGAGCGTGAACGTGCGGCGCAAAAAGACCTCGGCCGCGTCCGCTTCCGTTTGGACGGCGAGCACCGGCCCCGTGGTGTTGCCCAGCGGGAGCGGGCCGGTCTGCCAACCGGAGTCGTCCAGGTTTTCGCGGAACCAGTCGCGCGGCGGATTCTCGCCGGCGAGATACCGCCAAGGCTTCGCTTCGTCTCTGCCGAGCGGCAGAAGCGCGGCTGGCTCCCCTCTCCCGATTGCGGGAGAGGGGCCGGAGGTGAGGGAACGTGGACCTGCCGGCTCAGCCTCGTGTTGCCGTTGCCCACGATCGCGCAGATCGCCCTCAACCGGCCGCTTCGCGGCCACCCTCTCCCGCTTGCGGGAGAGGTTGTTGGTGAACGCAAGCTCATGAATCTCCCGCAGCCGGGCGACGTCGATCTTGCTCACCCGGCGGTCGTAAGTGAGCCAGCCGTTCAGCTCGTGCTCGACGTCGCAGATCTGCGTGTAGACGCCGGCCGAGAGGCCGTGCTCGGCGATCAAGTAGCGCCAGGCATTGACCCAGCGGCGGTAGTTGGCCAGGAAGTCGTCGCCGTCGGCGTAGCTCTCGCGGCCGCCCTCGGTTACCGGGTCGCTCTGCGGCTTGACGGTCTGGCCGGCGTGCCAGACGTGGCCGGGGACAAGGACGTTGAAGCCGCCGAACTCGCCCAGCACGATCGTCCTGGGGCTCTCTTGCTGGAATAAGGGGATGGTGGGGTAAAAACTGTAGTCGTGGATGTCGCGAACGTGGCCCAACCCCGGCACATCCGTCCAGCCGCTGGCGCAAACGACCAGCCGCGTGGGGTCGTATTCGGCCGTCCACTCGGTGAGCCGCTCGGTGCCGTACTGCCCCCAGCCCTCGTTGAAGACGATCCATTGGATGATCGACGGGTGGTTGCCGAAGGCGTCGATCATCCGCCGCTGCTCGGCTTCCCACTGAGCGGTGCCGGCGGCTGTAAAGTTCGGGTCGAACTTGCGGGTGCAGACCATGTCTTGCCAGACCAGCAGGCCCAGCCGGTCGCAGTGGTAGTACCATCGCTCGGGGTGGACCTTGACGTGGACGCGGGCCATGTTGCAGCCGATCTGCTTGAGATACTCCACGTCGAACGCGGCCGCCGCGTCGGCCGGCGGCGTGAGGATTCCGTCGGGCCAGTAGCCCTGGTCAAGCGGGCCGAGCTGGAAGGGCAGGGGGGCGTTGTTCAAGAAGACCCTGGGGATGCCGCGATCGTCTTTGCCGAGCGAAACCTTCCGCATGCCGAAGTAACTTGCGACGGAATCGACGACCTTGCCTCCGCCGGAGAGCGTCACCTTCAGGTCGTAAAGGAACGGATCGTCGGGGCTCCAGAGCCGCGGCGAGGCAAGCGCGACCGCGACGGGCTCGCCCACCGGCCCGCTTGCCGAGCCGACCGAACGGCCGTCGTCGAGCACTTCGACCGTGACCTGCTCAGCGGCCGGCTGGCCGCCGGTCGCGACCGTGACCAGCACGCGGCCGCGGTCCACGTCGGGCACGATCTTGAGCCGCTCGATCGAGGCTTTCGGCACCGGCTCCAGCCAGACCGTCTGCCAGATACCGCTGGTGGGCGTGTAGCGGAAGCCTCTGCGGCGTTCGGGCAGCGACTGCTTGCCAACGGCCTGGTCGCCGACGTTCGTGGGGTCCCAAACCGCCATGACGATCTCGTGAGGGCCCGGCGATTGCAGGGCGTCGGTCACGTCGAGCGTAAACGGGTCGTAGCCCCCCTTGTGCTCGCCGACCTCCCGGCCGTTCAGCCAGACGACGGCGTGCCAATCGACCGCCTGGCAATTCAACAGCACGCGATCGCCCGACCAGTCGGCCGGCACGTCGAACTGGCGGCGGTACCAGAGCACCTGGCTGGGACGGACGATTTTTCCCACGCCGGACAGTGCCGACTCGACGCAAAATGGCACGAGGATCTTGCCGTGCCATGCCTCGGGTGTGGTCTTCTTGAGCCGCAAGAGCGGATCGAAGACGGCGTTCTCCACCCGGCCCTCCGGCCACGGATCGGAGGGGCCTTCGATGGCGTAGTCCCAGAGGCCGTTGAGGTTGAGCCAGCGGGGGCGGACTATTTGTGGGCGGGGGTACTCGGGCCAGGCATTCTGGGGCGTGACGAGCTCGGCCCAGCGGGTGACCAGCCGATGCCGCGGCGTGGGCGAGTCGGCCGAGCCTTCATCGCCCAGCACCGGCAGCGTCCGACGCCACGCCAGCAGCAGCTTCGAGAGCCGCTCGGCGACCTCGGGATGCTCGGCGGCGACACTGTTCGTCTCCGACGTGTCCGCGGCGAAGTCGTAAAGCTCCAGGCCGCTGCCGTCGGCGTTGATCAAGAGTTTCCAGCGGCCGTCGCGGATCGCCAGGTTCGGGCTCTGGTCGTGCGGGTCGGCCGGCTTGAGGTAGGTCGCGTCGCGGCCGAACTCCCAGTAGACGGGCTTCTTGCGCCGGGGCGAGCCGCCCAAGAGGGCGGCGCTGAGATCTTCGCCGTCGAAATCGGCCGCGGGCGGATCGACCCCGGCCAGTTTGCAGAAGGTGGGGAACAGGTCCACCGCCGACATCACCGTCTGGTGGTTGACCACGCCGGCCGGGATGGTGCCCTTCCAACGGGCAACCAGCGGCATGCGGATGCCACCCTCGTAGAGGCTCCATTTGCGGCCGCGAAAGCCGGCGGTGCTGCCGGGCGGATCGAAGCCCTGCTTGGAGTAGTGCGGCCAGGCCGTGGGACCGTTGTCGCTCGTGAGCACGATCAGCGTCCGCTCCGCCAGGCCCAGCGAATCGATCGCTTCTACCAGCCGGCCGATCTGGCGGTCCATCTCGTCCAGCACGGCGTAGAACCTCTGCACGTAGGGATTGGCGGCGAAGCGGTGGTACTTTTCCAGCATCGCGGCGCTGGGGACGTGGGCGTCGTGGACGTCGTTGGGGCAAAGGTGCAGGTAGAACGGCTTCTGGCGGTTGCGCTGGATGAAATCGATCGCGCGGTCGACGTAGATCTCGGTGAGCTTGTCTTTGGGGGCGTGGGTGATGGTTCCACGGCCGAGCTTTTCGCTGGCCTCCGACAGCCCGCCCGGCGGCAGCACGCGGTCGCCCAGCCCCTCGAAGGAGACGAGCGACTCGTCGAAGCCGTAGGCTGCCGGCAGGGGTGCGTCGTCGACGTCGCGGCCCCCGCCCATGTGCCACTTGCCGAAATGCGCGCTTGCATAGCCGGTGCCCTGGAAGGCCCTGGCGACGCAGGGGGCGCGGGGGTCGAGGAAATCGCGCATCCCCCGCGCGCGGTTCCGCGCGCGGTTGTTCAGGTAGGAGTTGATCAGGTGCCTGGCCGGATACTGGCCGGTGGTGACTGCAACTCGCGAGGGCGAGCAGATAGGCGAGGCGACGTAGAACTGCGTCAGCCGCACCCCCTCGGCTGCCAGGCGGTCGATGTTCACCGTCTCGACGTCGCGGTTGCCGGTGCAGCTCAGGTCGCCGTAGCCCATGTCGTCGATGAAGATGAAAACGATGTTCGGGCGCGAATCGGCGGGCTCTGCCGGCGACGTCATCGCCGGGGCGAGCCAGCCTGCCAGGACGATCAAGGCAGAGCAGATGATGGATCGAGTCATGGTCTCTCCTTCCGGGTCGCTTTGAGCAGGTTGGCCGGCATCCTCGCATGCCGGCGGCGCGGCCGTCAAGAAGCGCAGCCTCGTTCCGCTCGGCAGAATCGGGAGACTCGGCCGCAGAAGCGACGGCCGCCGCGACCGCCAAGGGAGGGTTGTCCGTCGCCACCATCAGCCCGCAGGCTTTCCCCCATGAGTGCGGCCCGACGACCACGGGATCGGCTTAATCCGGCGCGTTTCGATCACCGAAAAAGACTAAGGAGCACTTGATGCCGGGCAAATCCGCTGGCACGCGCAGCCCAGCGGCCGGCAGGTGCGCGAGCAAGGCGGCGCAGTCGGGGCTCGGAAGCCGGCCAAGAGGTGCAACAGGGCCACGATTCTGGGAGCCGCCGGATGTTGCGCTACCGCATCGCTAAAGACCCCAACGGGCGTTACTTTGTCCTTCCCGCCCTGGTCGGGGTCGTGTCGCTCGACGAAACGTACAGCAACCGCACGGCCGCGCGTCAGACCGCCGATTGGTGCAACAACGTGTTCCGCCGAGAGCGGCTTCACCGCCCGGGAAGAGCGGTCGACGAAGAACCCGTCTCCGTGCCGATCCGCGCCGGCAGGGAGTAAGAGCCCTTAGTGGGCGTGGCCGTGGGCGATCTCTTCTTCGGTCGCCTGGCGGACGTCCTCGACGCTGACGTCGAAGTGGAGCACCTGGCCGGCCAGCGGGTGATTGGCGTCGACCTGGATGCCTTCGTCGCTGACTTCCGTGACGGTGACGACTTGGGCACGTCCTTGAGGGCCCTGGGCCTGGAACTGCATGCCGGGTTGCACGTCGTCTGCGTTCTCAAAGGCGCTGGGGGGAACCGTTTGAATCAAGTCGGGGTCGACGTTGCCGAAGGCTTGCTCCGGTTGCACGGTGACCTGCAGCCGCTCTCCCGGCGATTTTCCTTCCAGGGCAGATTCCAGACCGGGGATGATTTTGCCGCCGCCGTGCAGATAGACCAGCGGTTCCCGCCCCGCCGAGGAGTCGAGTTCGACACCATTGTCATTGGTCATCTTGTAGTGGAACGTCACAACACACTTCTCATCGATTTTCATCGTGGCCTCCGGCTGAAAAAGACGGGTAGCGGCAGGCGAAACGTGGGGACCACAGAAAGCCGACGGCGCGGTCGAACGCGAAGGCCGCCGGAAAGTCAGACCGAGACCCCGACGGAATGATTTCCTATAAGGAC
>Ga0180438_10009780_pt1 | contig 11869 bp, 7 predicted proteins | sample SS_ome_12_FD_132455 | JGI IMG/M metagenome (GOLD analysis project Ga0180438, IMG submission 132455) | Hypersaline lake sediment archaeal communities from the Salton Sea, California, USA - SS_3_D_2 metaG | ecosystem: Environmental > Aquatic > Non-marine Saline and Alkaline > Hypersaline >...
AACCGGACCACCCCGCATTATACACCACCCGCTATGCCAAGCTTAGCTGATGGGCGAATGATGTCGGTCCGGCAGAATATCACCGTTTGCCACAGCTAAGGTATGGATTACGCTGCACTTCTTGTGACACCATAAGCCACGCTCAAGGAAGCCGAGGAAAGTTTTATGATGGCAAACTGGCGCTTGGTCACTTAAGCGGGACGCCAGTGCCGTATCGGGTTACAGCGCCCGTGCCCGATTTCGTGTGCAGGGCGGTATGCGGCGCGTACTTGCCGGTGAAATCGTGTTGCACGGTGACCTCACTTGCGGACAAGCCGCCAGTGGCACCCATTCCAGGAGCAAAGACACGGCCAAACCAGTTTGACCGTGCCACCCTGCCCTGGTGAAGTCTGTCCGGGTGCCACCTTCAAACTCGTGTTGAAGTGTCCGCCGAAGGTGTCCCCGCCGAGACGCCAGCGCCGCCGCATTGGCCAGGAACTCGGGAAACGCCGACGCACCCGACCGCAAACCCGCTTCAGAAGATATGCGCGGATTTCTTCAGTCCAACACGAACACGTAAAGAATCAGGCCAACGGGCAGGGTCGTCGCTCATTAACCCTATGTAATGATACATGGCGTACCCGGAGGGACTCGAACCCCCAACCCCCTGGTCCGTAGCCAGGTACTCTATCCAATTGAGCTACGGGTACGCATTTCGAGCAGCGACGCTGAGTGTACCACACGACGTCGGATCCCTGCAAACGTGTGATACCCAGTGGCATTCAAACGGCAACAAAACATTGAGGGGCGTCATACCAAGTTGCATTCAAAGAGATACTAAGTCGATAGGAACAGCAATGCTTTGCCTGACAATGCCTCTAGTTACGCGTCATTCTGAGCAAGGCGAAGAATCTCGATTTCACAGGTACTTTCATGAGTTCGAGATCCTTCCCTTCGCTCAGGATGACAGCAAGGCCATGGGTTGGCTGAAGTCACATAAGTTGATGTTCGAATGCAACTTTGTATCAAAAGGGACTGACGCCGTCTTTCGCGTAGTATAGCGTAGCGAAACACGGTGTCTGTCCCTTCCCCAGGGCCTGATTTGTGTCCTTTTCACGGCAACTTGGTGTGAGGCCTCAAGCGGTACTCACGACGCGGGCCGGGCAATACCAACCTAACGGTATCGGACCCCAAAGAGCCGACAATCAGGAACATAAACGGGGGGTGTGCGGAGGCTTTTGCGCGCGTGGGCGACGCGGGCAGGGCGGAAAAATGCACGCACAGAAAGCACAACACGCGCGCCAAGGCCGCGAGAGGCGACGCGAGCCTTACCGCTCGGGAACGAGTTCGGTTTCGTGGCCTGCTTACTGCGCCGTGTATCCTCCGTCGATGACGAGTTGGCTGCCGGTCATGAACTTGGACTCGTCGGAGACGAGATAAACTACGCCGTAGGCTATCTCGACGGGTTCGGCGGCGCGGCCGACGGGGTGGAGCCGTTTGATGTCCTCGAGGTAGCCTTCGAGGCCGCCCGGACACTTCTCGCCGTGGGCGCGCACCAACGGCGTCATGGTTGTGCTGGGATGGACGGAATTGACGCGGATGCCGTCTTTGGCGTAGCACACGGCGTCCGTTTTGGTCATGGTGGTGACGGCGCCTTTTGCGGCGTGGTACGGCGGGATGTCGGTCGAGCCGATGAGGCCGTAAGACGAGGCCATGTTGACGATGCTGCCGCCGCCTACCTCGCGCAGATAGGGGATGACGTGTTTGGTGCAGAAGAACACGCCTTTGACGTCGATGCTGAACACGTAGTCCCACTCTTCCTCCGTGACTTCGTGAGCGGGTTTGTTGACGCCGGTGACGCCGGCGTTGTTGACGATGGCGTTGATCCGGCCGAACCGATCGTGCACGGCGGCCATCATTTCTTGGACCTCGCGCTCTACCCGGAGATCGCAGTGCCAATACTCGGCTTCGCCCCCGGCGTCTTTGACCCGCTGTACGACGTTGCGTCCCGGCTCGTCGTCAATGTCGATTACGGCGACTTGGGCGCCCTCTTGGGCCAGCAGCAGCACACAGGCCTCGCCGATACCGTTTGCGCCGCCGGTTACGATTACGACTTTTCCTTTGACTCTGTCCATGGCCATTCCCCTTTTCGGTTTTTCAGTTCGTCGCGAACCGACGTTCCGTTGCCAAACCTGCCGTCGTATGCGCCAATTCAACCGTCTCGGTGGGATGCATCCCGCCCGCGAGCGAGTTCGCCTCACCGATCTCCCTTAGCGTGCGCCTCTTCCGGTGACGGTACAAGCAGAACAGCGTCTGCGACGACGTTTCCGTTCGCCCGGTTGCTCAATTGCACAAAACTGCCTTTGTCGAGTTCGTGTCGTCCCAGCGTGCGCCAGGCTTCGAACTCCTTTGACTGGTCTATACGCGCGTCCTTTCTCCCGGCTGCAGATTGGACGGTATAAGGCGCATCCGCCGCATGATCTTTGTTGGCATCATCAGGAATCCAGGCGAAAACTTCGTATGTCCCCCGTTCGATCTCGGGGATATTCCAGCGAAATGTCTCGTTTCCGGCGCCGCCTTTGACCCAGTAGCCCACAGTGTCAAAGCACGCACGACTGAAGAAACGCCCCCAACCCGGCGTCATCGCGACATCGCCGTCTTCCACGCCGATCAGGACGGCGTTTTCGGGAATCGCGCGGGAGGCGAGCGCGGCATCGCGCGGCAACCGCTCGACGACGCTGGGCAGCTTTGGAAACGGTGCGTGGGGCTCCGTTTGGTACCAGAAAGCGACGCTCGAGTAATGGTTGGCGAAGTTATTGGCGTGGCCGTGCTCGATGGTTGCGCGGATTGATTTCTTGAAGCGGATTGGATCAGTCACATAGAACCGATACGACGAGTTCTTGCCGGAGAAGTCCTTGTTGTCAATGCGAAGGTAGCCGGTGTAGGGGCCGGTATACGGGATGTTGGGGCAGGCGCCTCCCCCAAAGATCTCCTCCGAGCCGGTGCCGTGGAACGAGGGCGGCCAGTCTTCGCCATCAATGAAGATCATATCGTCGCCCTCGCCGTACCATACCGGCACAACATTGTCGACATTCAGGAAGTAGCCGACAAAATTGCCTTGGCCTTCTGCTTCGAGGATCACATAATTCTCCGCCCCGTCCAGATTGGTGCCCACAAACGAACAGGCATTAAAATTGGACTCATCGCCAACCGGTGTGGCCGGCCTTTCCTGTCGGAATTGGGCGTGAAACCGGCACACGTTCGCCGATAGCGCATCCAAACCCTCGTAGTCGATGTGGTACCACGCCGCCGTGACGGGGGTGGCGCCTTCATTCGTCAACGTGAGGCGGGCGGCGTCGCTGAACGGCATCGGGAAGTAGCAATTGAAACCAACGGTCAAGGTGGTCTCCCTGTCACCTATTGAACCGCCCTCATTCACGGTGAACAGCTGTGAACGGAAGAAATTGATGCGGCCGTATCCCTGTCCGAAGAAGTCGCCGAACGGGACCTCGACGCTGGGTTCAATTTCACCGTCCCAATACATGCGCAGCACAAGGTCCTGGAGATAGTGCGGCTGCGTGGCAACGGGCCCGATGATGGTGAAATAGATGTGCCGGATCACGCCGGCCCCGGGTATTGCGGCGAGTTCGAGGGTTTCCCCGGGAACGATAGGGCGCGCGTCTACGTTCCCGCCGCTTCGATCCCAACTCGATACGCGGGCGCTGTCGGCATCGCTGAGGTACATCATGTCTGCGTGAATGTGCGTGGCGAGAGGGTCGCGCGCCTCTCGAGTGTGGGCACACCCCATGAAAAGAACGACGGCTGGGACCAGCCAGAGCTTGAACTTCATCATCTATTTCCCTTCCGCTAGTGCTTGCGTCATCATTGCGTCCGGTAGGAGGCCGTCTCGTCCCAGCGCCCCACGACGCGCGCGGTCATATCGACATAGAGAAATTCGTATTCGGCGGCCGGCTCGATTTGGTTAGCGTATTGCCAGTCGTTCCACCCCGAGACGAAGATGATGGCCGGGTCGCCTTGTTTGGCGCGCAGCAACTGTTTCTCATAGAACGCCCCGTCCCCGCGTTCGTCCTTCATGTCGTTGTTGCGCAAGGCCTCGATATCCGGGTTGGGCTTTTTCTCGACGTACTTCGCCACGTAGGCCATTTCAAGGAAGGGGTTGGATCCCGGGCTGGCGCACATCCATTCGCGGCTCAGTTGCTGCGGGTAGCGATCAACGTAGCACCACACATCGCAGTAATAGGGGCGGACATAGCGCACCTCGAAGTCATTGTTGCGCCAGGCGGCTTCCGCGACGGCGCGGTTCTCACAGTTCAGGAACGGCACGATCAGGGGTTTGCCGTTGTACTGGAAATAGTAGTCTTTGCCGGCCATATGCTCGCGAACATAGTCAAAGGCGTATTGATACTGCTCGAGGGTGGGGTTCGCGAGGTATTTCTCGAGCCAGATGATGAGCTTGAGTTGCCGGGCTTCGCCGGACTGGTTGTCGAGTGCATCCAACAGCAGCGGCAACGTCCGATCTTTGGGCAGGTCTGTCAGGTCCCACTTGCCCGTCGAGAACACGTCGTAGACGATGGCGTCAATGCCGGCCCGGCGCATCCAGTGAAGTTGCTGGCGCAACACCTCGGGATTGTCGCTCTTATAGTACCCGACGAGCGGGTGATGCGGCCCGCCAAACTCTTCGATGTTGTCCCAGTCCCGCGAATCCACCTGGTAGTGCGACGTGAACCAGACGGCCACCGTCCCGTTGTACCGTTTGCCATAATCCTTTGTCAGAAAATCCGTGTTTTCCATGTGTGGTTGCTCCTTGCTGCTGTCCCCTACGGCAGGCAACCCATGCTAGCGGAGGCGCCAACCAGGAGTCAACCGATCTGGATGGGAATTGGCAGAAAGTACGTCAACAATCGGGTTCAGAGTCTCTCGAGGGCGGTTGCTGCCCAGAGCAATGCGAGTTGGCCATGCCAGTCGCCAATCCGTCGCTTCGTGGCCAGGTAGTCGTCTCTCGTTCGGTGCGCGTCCGGCGGGATGCCGCAGGCGACCTCTTTGACGCGGCCCTCCGTGTCTACATAGTCGTTGGCAAGGGCGCGCCAGGCGCGTTCGACGGCCTTGGCGCAAGGCTTTTCAGGCAGCCATCCCTGCTCGACTCCCGTGGCCAGCCCAAAGATGAACATACCCGTGCCGGACGACTCAGGCCAGGCATCCGGGTCGTCCACGAGTTGGCGCCACATGCCGGTTTCGTCTTGACAATCGAGGAGCCCCTTCGCGAGCCTGCAATAGGCAGCCATCAGCTGATCGCGACGCGGATAGTCCTGTCGAGTCGCCAGCAACAGTTCTGTCATGCCGGCCAAAGCCCACCCATTGCCGCGGCCCCAGCAGAAAGGCGCGCACGCTTGGACAGCGCGGTCGCGCAATGCGGCATCGTGTGTGGCCTCGGCAAAGATGAGCAGGCCGTAGTACGCCCCCGAATCGGTGTACCCCGCCGTCATTTCATGGCTGCGCAACACATACCCCGCCGCGCTCCTGCCAACGTCGGCGGGCGCTAGTCCTTTCCTGCAGTCCATCGATGCATTTTCTCCCGGAAACCAGCGCTTTGCTGGATGTTGACCTTTCTGGCCATAGGTTGCGCCAGCTACGAGCCTATTTGCGTGCGTGTGTGAGGATCTTCTTGAGGGCTTCGGCGACTTGGCGAACGTGTTTGTCCGTCATGGCCGGATACAGCGGCAACGAAAGGATCTCGTACGAAGCTTTGCTGGCCTCCGGGAGCTGTTCGGGGGCGATCCCAAGGGTCTCGCGATAGTATTGGTGCAGGTGAAGGCCGAAGAAGTGCACGCCTGTGCCGATGTTTTCGAGGTGCAACGCGTGGGCGATTTCGTCGCGCGTCTTGGTGACCGCCTCAAGCCGCAGACGAATGATGAAAAGATGCCAGGCATGAGTGACGTCGTTCCGTACCGCGGGTAAAACAATCTCGTCAATATCCGACAAGGCTGTGTGGTACATCCGCGCGAGCCGCTGTCGCGCGGCGCAGAACCTCTCGAGCTTCTTGAGTTGCTCGATGCCGATGGCGGCACTGACGTTCCCCATCAGGTACTTGTACCCCGGCCGGACGACCTCCGGCGGCGGTACGGCGGCGTCTTGAGCCCGCCGATCCCATGCCGTGGCCCGGATGCCGTTCGCCGCCAGGAGCCGAAGTTCTTGCGCTGCCGCGTCGTCTTTCACGGCGACGGCGCCGCCCTCAATCGTCGTGATGTTCTTGACGGCGTAGAAACTGAAGCAGGCAAACTGTCCGGAACTACCGATCAAGGCGCGTTTGTACGAAGCGCCGAGCGCGTGCGCGGCATCTTCGACCACGGGTATTCCGTGCCGGTTGCCAATGTCATACACCGCATCGAGGTCGCAGGGGTGGCCGGCAAGATGCACGGGCATGATGGCTTTCGTGCGCGCCGTCACGGCGCGCGCGACCGCGTCCGGGTCGATGTTGAGGGTGTCAGGAACGACGTCGGCGAAGACGACCTTGGCGCCCATGTTGACAACGGTGTTGGCGGCGGACGCCCATGTAATCGGCGACATGACCACCTCGTCGCCCGGGCCGACGCCCAGATGGGCCAAGCACAGGTGGAGCGCGGCGGTGCACGAGCAAACCGGAACTGTGTGCGCCGCGCCGACCGTCTCGCAAAACGCTTTCTCGAACGCGTCGAGCTGCGGCCCTGAGGTCAGCCAGCCGCTCCGCATCGCTTCGATTGCGGCCTCCTCTTCCTCGACGCCGAGCGAGGGTTGGGCCAAGGGAACGAAGCGCGCGGCAACGGGTTCCCCGCCTTGGGCCACGGGGGTCGCCAGGAGCCTCTTCATCCTCCGGAGGTTGAAGTAGACCTCGTCAAAGGGGTCCAGGGCAGCGTCCCGGAGTTTCTCCTCGATTTCGAGCGCCCCGGCCCGTACGGTGTACTCGGGCTCGAAGGTAAATGCCTTCTGAAATTTGCCGAACTGAACGCGATAGCTGCGCCGGTCTTCGTCGTCGCGCGCGGTCTCAACGGGGACATTCCCCAGGATACCGCCCACGTGCTCGGCAAGGTCGCGGATAACGAAATTGCCCGCGTCGCACCCGATGTTGAAGATTTGGCCGCAAACGGTATCGCTGGGTGCCTCTACAAGCAGCGCAAACGCGCGCGCCGCGTCGCACACGTGAATAAACGGCCGCCACTGGGCACCGCCGCCCCGGACGGTGATGCGGCCTTGGCGCACAGCGGTTGCCGCCATCTGGTTGATTGCCAGGTCGAACCGCATGCGCGGCGACCATCCGAACAACGTTGCCGGGCGTGCAACGACCATTTCGAATGCGTCGCCGCATAACGCCGCAAGGACCTCCTCGGCAGCCCGTTTCGTCTCGGCGTATACGGACACCGGGTTCGGAGGGCTCTGCTCGTCCACGAGATCGAACACGCCTTTGCCGTACACGCTGCATGACGAGGCTAATACAAAGCGCCGCCCCCCTGTGCGTATAGCGGCGCAGACAAGGTGGCGCGTGCCTTCGACATTCACGTCAAACGCCATCTCGGGATCGAGGTCGCACGAGGGGTCGTTGGCGAGTCCCGCGAGATGGATAATCGTTTCGATGCCGTCGAGCAGTCCGGGATGCGCATCGAGCCGGCGCACGTCGCCGTGAACTACCTCGCACTGCTGCGACGACACGACGTGCCGCAACGGTTCTTCGCCGAAGCAGAACCGGTCAAACACGCGGACGTTATGTCCGCGCTCGATCAAGATCGGCACAAGACTACTACCCAAATAACCCGCGCCGCCAGTCACCAAGATTCGCATGTGCGCCCTCCTAGTCCCGCAACCGGGGCGACGGCAGTATAGCAAATCGACGGCCCCGAGCAGAGTCGATTGAGCAGGAAACGGCCCGGTTTGCGAGACAACCACATAAAGAATACACTTATTTCCTACGACAAGGCATAAAATTGAACTGGTCATTGGCCGAAAAGCGTCCTTGTGCGGTATCATTAGGGTAAGAGCCGCCCTGCTCAAAACACGGGGGGTGCATTATTGGGAGGAGAGGTAGTTATGCGGCTGTACTTGGTTCAACATGGCGACGCGGTGGACAAGCAGGTGGATCCGGATCGGCCGTTGTCGGAAGCGGGCGTGCGAAGCGTCGAGCTGGTCGGCGCGTTTATCTCGAAGGCCGGCGTGCGCGTGGACGAAGTGTGCCACAGCGGCAAGACGCGCGCTCGGCAAACGGCAGAACGGCTCGCAAAGCATGTGGCGGCCCCCGGCAGCGTTGAAGAACGGCGCGGCTTGGGGCCAAAAGACCCCATAGGGTCGCTGCGCAAGGTCGTCAGTGCCTGTACGGAGGATCTCATGGTCGTAGGGCATTTGCCGCACCTGAGCAAGGTCGCGTCGTCGTTGCTTGTGCACGACGAAGAAGCCGAGGTCATCGCATTCGAAAAAGGGTGCGTGGTCTGCCTCGAACGCGTCGACGACGAGTGGTCCGTCCGGTGGATGGTAACGCCCGCCATCGTGCTCGGGCGGTAGGGGCGATCTCCCATTTCGGCAGAACGGACTTCGTTCGATGGGGAATAGGACGTTATGATCACGCGCGCCGAAGCGACAACCCATCGGCTTTTTGCCGTCATTCTTGCAGCGTGGCTGGCGTCCCCTGTTCCAGCATTCGGGGCAGAGGAGGCAACGTACCGTTTCGAGCGGATGTGGCCGACGCTGCGCCAGCCGTGGTACTTCAATTTCCCGCGCGATATTGCCCGCGACGCAACGGGCAACGTCTACGTTGTAGACTCGGCGAACAACCGTATCCAGAAATATGCCGAAGACGGCCAATTCATCACGCAATGGGGTCGGCAAGGGAGCGGGGACGGCGAGTTCAATTATCCACAAGGCGTTGCCGTGGACCTCGAAGACAACGTTTACGTAACCGACACGAACAACTACCGCGTTCAGAAATTCAATCGGAAACATGAGTTCGTCCTCGCCTGGGGAGGTCCGGGCGGCGACAATGGAGAGTTCTTGTGGACCCTCAGCTCGGAGTGGCCTTTGAATAAGCCCGGAATCGCGGTGGACAACGCCGGATACGTGTACGTGGCCGATACGCTTAATCATCGAATCCAGAAATTCGATTCGAGCGGTAACTATCTCGCTCGATGGGGGACGGCGGGAACCGGCCCCCTCCAGTTCAACAAGCCGTGCGGGCTCGCCGTGGTGAATAATGAATATCTTTACGTTGTCGATCGATACAACAACCGCATTCACGTAACGACGCTCACCGGCAAGTTCGTCGAGACGTGGGGCCGCGGCGGCGACGGGGCAGATGCCTTGAGCTATCCCGAGGGGATCTTCCTTGATGGACGTGGCAATGCGTTCATTGCCGATACCTTCCATCACGGCGTAAGGGTGTTCGGTTCGGACCACAGTTTCCTGCTGGCTTGGGGCGGCGCGGGCATCGAGGAAGGCAACTTCTATTACCCATCGGGGCTTGTCGTTAACGAGGCGGGTATCGTGAGCGTTGTGGACGGTTGGAACGACCGTATCCAGAAGTTCACGTCAAGCGGTCGGTACATCACGAAGTGGGCTGCAGGGGGCTCTGGCGAGGGTGAGTTTGATTGGCAAGGCAACCTGAACGCCGGCATCGCAGTGGATTCACACGGAAACGTTTACGTGGCCGATGAGTACGGCCACCGTGTTCAGAAATTCACGGCCGAGGGCTTGTTCGTTGCCCAATGGGGCGGCGAGGGCAACGGCGACGGCGAACTGTATCATCCTTTCGGGTTGGCCATCGACGGGAAGGACAACGTCTACGTAGCGGATAACTGGAATAATCGGATCCAGAAATTCACTTCGAGCGGTACATTTATCACGAAGTTTGGCAAAGGCGGCAGCGGGGATGGCCAGCTGTTGCGTCCCTGGGACGTGGCCGTGGACGCTCGGGGCAGCGTCTACGTGGCCGATACCTTGAACCACCGCATCCAGCGTTTTGACTGGAACGCCTTGCAAGGCGAATACGAATATGCGCTTCAGTGGGGCGAACAGGGCGCCGGTGAGGGCCAGTTCGCGGTTCCTGGCGGCATCGCAACGGACGACGATGGGTTAATTTACGTAACGGATGCCGGTCACTGCCGCGTTCAGAAGTTCAGGGCTAACGGCGATTATCTGAACCAGTGGGGGAAGCTGGGCACTGGGAGCGGCCAATTCGACAGTCCGGTGGGCATCTGTGTGGACAGCGCCGGCGACATCTACGTTGCGGACAGGGACAACCATCGCATTCAGAAATTCGATTCGTCGGGAACGTATTTGGGCGGCTGGGGCGGTCAACTGGGGAATCGACCCGGCCAGATGAACCGTCCCTGCGCCGTCGCCGCAGGCGCAGACGGGCGCATCTACGTGGTGGACGGCGCCAACCACCGGGTCGAGGCATTCCGAGAGGAATTCGGGGCGCCTGAAATCCTCAAGGCGATCATTGTCGCGGGCGGCGGGCCGTACGCAAGCAACACGCTGTGGCCCGTAACGCAGTTGTGCACCAATCTTGCGTACCAAAGCCTTGCCAATCAGGGCTTCAGCAAGGACACTGTGCGGTACTTCAGTTGGAACGCGAAACTCGACCTAGACGGCAACGGACTTGCAGACGATGTCGCAGGCGAACCGACCAATAGCAACGTGCATAACGCCATAAGTGTCTGGGCAGCGGACGCCGACCACCTCGTCTTGTACCTCGTGGGCCACGGCGGCGACGGTTTCTATGTGCTCGGCGAAACCGAGGTATTGACCTCGAGAGATCTCGGGGTATGGCTCGATGAAACACAGCGGACCGTGCCGCTTGTCACGGTCGTATACGATGCGAATGCGTCGGGCAGCTTCCTGCCGTTCCTTGTCCCGTCGGGCCGCTCACAGCGCATCGTGATCGCAAGCACGGCCGCCGCAGAGAAAGCGTACTTTGTTACCCGCGGCACCATTTCCTTCTCGAATTACTTCTGGGCCAACGTATTCAATGGGCATAGCGTGCTCGATTCGTTCAATTCCGCGCGGAAGGATCTGAGCGACGTCGCAGGATATCAGAACCCGCAACTGGACGACAACGCCGACGGCGTATACGACCCCAAGAGCGGCGACGGAACGTTGGCCGACAACACGTATATCGGGTTCGGGAACGCGGTCTATGACGAACGCCCCACCATCGGCTCGGTGTCGCCGCCACAGACGCTCGATGCGGACGAGACCTCGGCGTCACTGAGCGCGGACAACGTTGCCGACGATCGAACCGTCATCTCCCGGGTTTGGGCGATCATTACTGCCCCTGTTGCCGCCAAGGCGGGCACGGAGGACCCTGTGGAAGAACTCCCGTCGGTGGACCTTGTCCAAGGAGAAACCGATGCGTATGAAGGTACATACGAGGAGTTCACGGAGGCCGGCGAGTATCAAGTCGATGTATATGCCCAGGACTGGGTGGGCAATGTATCGGAAGTGGCCCAGACCACGGTCACGAAATCGGGCGTTCTTCCAGGAACGCTCGTCGGCGTCGTCACAGACGCAGATACGGCGGATGCGATCGAGGGCGCTCTTGTGGCACTTACAGACTACGGCGATCTTTCGACACACACGGATGCGTCCGGGGCTTACGTCTTTCCGGCGCTTCCCGTGGACACGTACCGTGTGCGCGCTTCCGCCGGAGACTATGTGAGCCAAACAAAACAGGCGGATGTGCTCAGTGGCGAGACAACGACAGTGGACTTCGCGCTGGCGTCGATTGCGGCGGTTACCGTCACGGTCAATCAGGCAACCGGCCAGCCCGATCCCACAAACACGATGCCCATTCAGTTCGCAGTGGTTTTCAACGAAAGTGTCACGGGATTCGAGTGGCGCGACGTAGCCTGGG
>Ga0180438_10009781_pt1 | contig 11869 bp, 14 predicted proteins | sample SS_ome_12_FD_132455 | JGI IMG/M metagenome (GOLD analysis project Ga0180438, IMG submission 132455) | Hypersaline lake sediment archaeal communities from the Salton Sea, California, USA - SS_3_D_2 metaG | ecosystem: Environmental > Aquatic > Non-marine Saline and Alkaline > Hypersaline >...
TGAATAAAATCCATGCGGATTTGCAAAATCCTGATCCAGTCCTATTGTCGGCTATCATGGGCGCTGGAAAAACCGTGATAATATCCCGTTTAATCAACAGATATTATCATGAAACTAAACGCCGTTTTTTGATACTTGCACACAAGCAAGAGTTGGTTCAGCAGTTCCATAAAACATTTCTTGAGAAAACAGATATTAATCCAAATGATATCGGCATTGTTTGTTCCGGATTGAATGAGCGAACAATGAATAAACGAATTACGATAGGAACAATACAAACAATTATCAATGAAACAAACTGTTTGGGCGTTTATAATTTGCTCGTTATCGATGAATGCCATAGGATTGAAATCGGAAAAGGAAGTCAATACGATAAAATAATAAATTCATTGAAAGAATTCAATCCAAATATAAGGATTTTAGGTTGTACGGCCACGCCGTACCGCCTCGGGCATGGCTATATATATGGCGATTTATGCACCGGTGAAAATCTTTTTCCGGAATGCAACCATAGAATATCATATAAAGAATTGAAAGAATCCGGATATTTGATGCCGCTATCCGGGAAAGTAAAAATATCAGATTCATATCAAGATGATATCAAAGATGTTAAAATCAATGGCGATTATGTTATTGATGATATCGGGAGCATGATGTCAATGAGAGTTCATCTTGAATCCGCAGTTGATTCAATTAAAAAATATTGTAAAGATTATAACAATATATGTATATTTTGTTGCACGATAAAACACGCTCAGTTATTAAAAGATTTAATTGGCGGAAAAGATTGCGCTATTGTTCATTCTAAAATGCCGAAATCAGAACGAAACAGGAATATGAACGAATGGAAAAACGGATGGAAAAGAATCATTTGCAGCGTAAACATACTTGTCGAGGGCTTCGACTTTCCGCCACTTGACTGCCTTGTTTTTGCCCGTCCTACGCTATCAGCAGGATTATATTTGCAAGCCGTCGGTCGTGTGCTCAGAATATCGGATGGAAAAGAAAAAGCATTTTTATTGGATCTTACTGATAACACAAGCCGTTTTGGCACGGACTTGGATAATATTGATATAAAAGTACCTAAAAAAATTGAAAAAGAAATAAAAAAAAGAAAAAAGCTTGAAAAAGAATGTCCAAATTGTGAGGCAAAAATACATTCGGCTTGTTTTGAATGCCCTGAATGTGGGCATCAATTCCAGGACATGGAGTACGAAAACGCCAGTACGCCGGAATTATCAGATGTTCGATTCGGAACTCCTGAGCCTGAAACATGGAATGTTACTTGGGTAGAATGGCATCGTCACACGAAAAAAGATAAACCAGATTCTGTACGAATTGAATATCATTATGCACAAGAAAAATCAGACGGCGGATATTATGCCCATGATTTGATTAATGGAACAAAAATCGCATCTGAATGGATTTGCTTTGAGCATGGCGGATATGCAACGCAGAAAGCAAATGAATGGTGGAAAAAAATGTATGGCGATAATCCACCGGAAACGACAACAGATGCTATTCAAATGCTCGATTCCGGAGGATTAAAAATACCGGAACAAATAACAACGCAAAAAGAAGGAAAATTTAAACGTGTGACAATCCACTGGTTCCCGGAACAAGAAAGGCGAACGGAATCAATTGAAATGGATGATATTCCATTTTGAGTTGACAAATTAAATAAAATTTATTATAGAGTTTTTATTTTCATTAACCCAAACAACAGGAGGATTTATCATGGCAAAAGACAAGACAAATGGAAACGAAAAGAAAGAACGGAAGGGAGACCCGAACATCAAAACAGTTGCATTAAAGATGAATCTGGATGAACATAAACGATTGTTCGATTTCTGTGACAAATCAGGATTTGTTCCTGCAAAATTTATTCTTGCAGCGACTGAATTGCACATCCAAAGAATGGAAAAAGTTTTATTCCCGAATGAAGTCATTATCCCTGAGTGTCCGACGATTGAAACACCGGAAACTCCGGCCTAACAATGAATAACGCCGGGGGAAACCCCGGCAAAAAACAAAGGAGGATGAAAAATGCCTAGAGGATTTCAAAGGAATAAAATAAATGATTTTGGGGAATATGAACACGTGCCAGAAAAAAATTTTGAATTATGTTTGAGATGCAAAAATTATAAATGCATTGGATACAATTATTTAAAGCCAGAACATTGTTTTAACAAAGATTTAAGTGCCGATGATTTAGAAGATGCTCTAGATATGCTTGCTATTGGGCAATCGCCAAAAAAAGTTTTACAAACAATAGGTATAGATAGCATATTAAAATTCAAAAATAAAATTAAAAAATCAGGATATGAAATAGAAAAAATTTTTGAATCAAGTAAAAAGAAATACAGCTTAAAACTAAATGAGGAATGGAAAAACAATAGACTAATGGAAATCGAAAATGGAATATAAAAAAATATACTGCGGAATCGACCCAGGAAAATCAGGCGCCATTGCATTTTATGACGGAAAAAAAATGGAAGTATATGATTATGAAAATCCAAGTAAAATTGCAGACATCCTTGCAAAACATGAGCCTGATTTAATTTATATGGAAAAAGTTGGTGCAAGACCAGGTCAAGGTGTTGTTTCGATGTTTTCGTTTGGGGAAAATTATGGAATTTATAAAGGAATAATGGCCGCTATGGGGTTTCAATTTATTTTGATATCTCCACAAAAATGGCAAAAAGGATTGATATTTAAAACGGATGGAAAGGATAAGGCGAGTCGGTCAATCAATGCCTGTCTTCGATTGTTCCCGGATAAATTTGAAATCCTGAAACGGAAAAAAGATAATGGCCGTGCCGATGCAATGATGATTGCATATGTAGCTTGGAAAGCATTCAATGGGGATAAAAAATGAAATGTATTTATTGTCATAAAGACATAAGTTTCTTTGCTAAAAAATGTCCGTATTGTACAAGTCATTTAGAAGGAGACAAGGCTTGGGAAGGGAAAAAAGACAATTTTGTTTATGGCTGGGTGTTTGTAATGATTGCAGTATTAATTTATTTGGTTTTTAGGTGAAGGCATGGGCATTAAATCAATCAAGCAATGGCAAATCGATATCCATGAAAATGCAAAAAATAAAGGTTGGTGGGAAAATATAAGGCCAGTCCCTGAACTACTTTGTCTTATCCATTCAGAAGTTTCCGAGGCATTGGAAGCATTTAGAAATAATGATTCAGATAATTTCAGGGAGGAAATAGCTGATATTGCAATTAGATTGCTTGATTTATGTGAGGCATTTCATATCGATCTTGAGCATGAAATTGAAAAGAAACACAAATTTAATCAATCAAGATCTTATCGGCATGGGAATAAATTAGCCTAAATTAATCCATTGCAACAAAGGATTGCAAGTAACCCGGCAAAAGATGATGCAATGAAAAGCAATTTTATCAATATGATATACGGCGAAGGGATATCTCCCCAGAAATTAATCCGGGGAGATTCCGAAAGCGGATTTGATGATGTTTGGGCTTGCGTCATCGTTTCTATGCTATATGGGTAAATTATTTTTGTCAACATCTATTGACAGACGAAACGAGATAGTGTAGCCTAATAGCTACAATGGAGCCAAGGCTATGAAAGAAGAAAATCGGTTTCAATTCCGAACACTTCCGATACACACGAAAAGAATTAAAAAAATTATATCGGATTACGAAGTAACAGAGACAGAATTTTTTAGACTGGTAATGAGGGCCATTATATCCCTTGACGATATGGGGATATCTATTTATAAATTATTAGATAAATTGCCTGAAATCGTAAAGGCGATTTGCAAGGAGAAAAAAGAAAATGATTAAACTTTGGCTTGGATTTTATGGTTTATGTGTTGGTTTGACGCTTGGATATTTTTGGGCATGGAAAGCCTTGGTTTGAATAAAAAAAATATAAGAAAGGAAAGGTCATGAATGATATTTTATTTAATGTTGAAATAGTTATAGAGGCAAAAGATTTAAAAGGGAATACTAAATTTTTCAGCGAATGCAAAAGAAGAAGACAAATTGAAATGACCAATGACGAAATTGAAACTTTGGCAAAAATGTATATTGATAGATTTTTTAATTCAAGCAAAGGAAATAAAAATGGAAAATAACAAATTAGAAGACTCCCCGATTCATGCATGTGCAAAAGAATATTGGGTTTCGTTAGTTGACCATTATCAGCGCAAACATGTTCCTTGGGCAATCCCGATGTCATGGGATGAATTAACTGATGAAATGAAATCGACAACATTATTGCGTATTTATGCCCATATTAAGGAACCTGGGATACCAGAGCATATTGAACATCATGATTGGGTTGCCCTAAAATTTAATGCCGGATATCGGTTTGGAGATTACAATAACCACGGGCCAGACAAATCCCATCCGATGTTAAGGCAATTCGATGATTGCCCGAAATGGTTTCAGGATGTTACAGGAATTTTTTGTTCAACTGTTCGTTTATGGACACCGACAATGATTAAATATTGGAGTGATATCAATGAGTCAAGATGAAAAAAGTAAATATTATGATGCCGGTGGAATTGAAACGTTTCGAATCATTGAAGCGAAATTAACATCTGAACAATATCAAGGTTTTTTGCTCGGAAATATTTTGAAATATTCATGCAGATTAAATTTCAAAGAGAATGATAAAGGGAGGGAAGCAGAAAAAATTTATAATTATTCAATGATGTTAGATAGATTTCTACAAAAAAGTTAATATCAATCCATATCAATCCATTCGATATCAATATAGCAAGTACCCCCTATATTGATATCGAACATATTTACCTGAAAAAATGAAGATGAACCTGAAAACGGTATATCCTTTATCCCAGAATAAGAACCGCTACCATCAACAATAGTATATGTTTCCCATGTGTGAGGTGGTGTTACCGTTTTTCTGAATTCAATATTTATTTGAGACGCCCCTGTTGCTCCACCAGAAATCCAAGATTCATTTATTTTAAATTTCATTTTTCCTGTGCTGTTGAAATTCCTTATAAAAACACCGCATAAAACATTTCCAGGCGGCCCGACTTTCATTTTAAGTCGTTCATTCTCTAATTTTACAAAATAGCTTCCAGAACCTATCCCAGCGTTATTCCACGGCTCCTTTAATATATATCCTGTATTTGTTAGCAGTTCGGCATTCCACGGATTTTTTGAATTGCCGAATGGCCCGCGCCAGTCTTCCCAATGGTCACATGATTTCGGATTATCACGGAATCCAATCACGGCAGGGTTGTCTTTATCACGATTTATGAATTCAATCAACACGTTATCAAATTCTTCGAAAGCCTCAGCACCGCATGTCATATAATAAACAGGAACATTTTCAAATGTTTGCTTTGCATCAATATAAAGTGTTTGTTCTGACGAATAAGCGCCATCCAGTCGGATGTTCACTGTCCCGTCATCATTTTTCGCCATAATGGTTCCATGGCGATAATGCGGCCTCCATTTCTGCCAAGCCGGGTACAATGCCCGATTGAAATACACAGCCTCAGGGGAGGATGCAACCGGCCTTTGAAGCATACCGCCGCGGGCCTGATTATATGCGGACCCGTCTCCGTATCCGGGCCTGATTTGTGTGATTTCAATCCGATTAGCGTATACTTCCGCCGTCTCTACTTCCCCTGAAAGCCCCTCCGTCAAATCTGCGCACCATGCATCCGTGACAGGATCTTCGGATGGAGCGTTATTTTGGATGTATTCCAACCGGCGTTCACATGCCGCTTTTACAATCTTGCTTGTTCCAGGATCTGCTATTTTGGCTTGCAGATTTGCAATCTGAGAGTCAAGATTCCCCCTGTCATGGACCAATTGGACTTTGTATTTTCCGTCTCCCAAATCCGCTTTAATCAAGCCCTTGCCCATTAATCGGCCTCTGTTATCTGCATTTGTCGCTGTGATTCCCCAACTGATATATTGATTGAGCCTGCAACGAATGATTCCCCATCGGCCGTCACGGTATCGCCTGGCTTGAGATAGAAATCAATTTCAGGAGTTCGGATTGAAACTTTCCCTTTATTTATAGATTTATATGTTACTTTTTGGATGTCAATTTCAGCGGCACTTTCCGGGATTGCCTTATATCCGGATAAGGAAAGAGACACATTGACAGCTCCCTTGTCAATTCGGATTTCTTCCAGTTGGCAATAAGCAACTGTTTCCCTTTGGATTATTTCCCCATCAAGAACTCGACAATTTTGAACCTGCAATCGGCCATTTTGCCGGTCCGCGATATCGTCCCACAACTCATCCCCTGGAGCCACAACAGACAAATACGATTTGCCCTCGGCCATGAGCCTGGATTGGAAAGATGATATTGGAATAGTCAAATCATCAAGGCCATCTTCGGCCCCGGTAAGCATACATTCAAAAATAAATTTATCCGATGCAGGAATTATTTCAGGATCATCGGATGACAAAGTATTTGATATTTCAAAATTTTCATCAAGCGTTATATCGTTTATCGTGGTTGTCGAATACGGAATCGTAGGCGGTGTGAATTCTGCTGTCCAATATGCTTCTTTATGGATGCGAATTTCATCAAGCCACCCTTTCAAACTGTATGTTGGAGTGCACCAATACTGAGAATATCCAATTTGCAACGGATTTGAGCCATGCCCATTTGGAACAGTACCAGAAAAAACTTGGCTTGCAAATTCGACACCATCACGGTAAGCCTTTAATTCTCCAGAATATTTTATAAACGCATAGTGATGGAATACATTATTTTCAACTGGCAAATCTCCAAAATCATAAACTTGCCATCCCGTGTAAGTTGCATTTGAAATATATAATCTAATCGCTTGGTTATAAACAAAAATTATATATGGTGTATAAGCTTTTTCATCCCGTGCAATTATTGGAGTATTGTTTCCAGAATCATTCCCGGCGTACCAAAAATCTATTGTAAATTCGCCGCTTCCAAGTTCATCCAATGCCATCCCAAGCACATTGATATAATCCCCGGCCCCATCAAATTCAATTGAAGACGTACCAAATTTCTTGTAATCCGTCGTGTGATGAACGCCGCCTTGGGCGGAACATGCATGAATTGTCGGCCCGGAATCCGTGAACGTTGTGGACCCTTCCGTTGTCCATGAATGAACCATTAACGCCGTATTTGAATTTATACCAGCCATTACGATAATTCAAAAATAATATTAACTATTTGTGTCGATTCGCCGTCATCTATTTTGATGTCCGTGCCAAAATCGATGCATCCGATTATGATATCGTCATCCGTTGAATCATCATAAATGATTGCGGCCCCGCTCCATCCTATATCGCCTCCGACCGCTGTCCATGAAGGATTATCCCATGATACAGTTACTTTATCGCTTGCGTCAATTCTGGAAACATATGGATTATATAAAGTTTTTGCGTCTTGTGTATATCCGAAAACACCAGGCAGTTGATCCGATGTAACATCGGCAAGCGTATCATGTGTTTTGCGATTAAACGAAAACGTTGTATTCATTAATATTATTCGAATGGTGTCGCCGTCTAAATCAATGTTTCCGGAAGCGAACTCATAAAGGAATCTATTGGAAGTTGTCGAGGTTGTAGCCATTATATCGACTCCTTAACCAGAAAAGTCATACCCAAAATACCGGAATCATTTTGAAACTGTTCAAACGCCGCATGGAAAAAGCCTGTTTCATTCGATATGGAAACTAAAGTTTCATTCTGAAATAAATAGTAAATTTTATTTATATTTTCTTTACTTGTGCGCACTGAATAATTGAATGTTCTATCGGCATCTTGAACGCCGTTATTGATAATCACGCATCCGCCGTCAAGCGTCTTTGAGCGTGATATCCGTGCCGTTTGCGTTTCAGCGTCGCTTAAAAGTTGTTCATTCAAAATTAAATTATAATTACTTGCACTTGTAGTTGAGATTGATATCATGATTAAATCCCCAACAACAAATCCATTCCATCCGCAGTGGCTTGGACTTGTGTATATTCGAGAGTTTCCTGCCAAATCATTTCCAAAGCAGGTTTTAACCCCTCCGATTTTACTTCGATAATGGCTTTTCCGGAATCATATAATTTTTGCCTTGCTTCGATTGCTTTTATTTGTGTCTCAGTCAATCGCTTTTGCAATTCAAATGACTCTTTCCTCATATCAAATTCATCATCTATCTGATTCTCGATATCTATTTTACGGCTAATATCAGCATCGGCCATAGCTCCATATAAATCAGCGATTAAAGAACCAGCGGATGAAATCGTTTGATTTATTGCATTGAAAGAATTTTCAATGTTTTTTGACTCTGCCTCTATTTGTGCGACATCAACTTCAGCTTTATATTCAAAATACTTATCAAGATTTTGAGCATTGAATTTTAATTCTTCTATCTCTTTTTCTGCGCTATCTGTTTTTAAATCAGCTTTTATTTCAGTTTTTTCGAATGGAACTATTAAATTATTTTTTAAAGTAGACTCGGCAGCCTTTGTGTCAGCATCAATTTTAATTTCCGCTTGCGTTTTTATATCTATTTGTTCGCCATCAATATTTTTTGCTTTTTCTTCAACAGATTCAATCTTTTTTTCTGTTTCTTCTGTTCCTTCGATATCGACTTTTACATTAATATCTTCTCCTGCTTGAGACATTTGAACAAGCTTCAAGCGTGTTTCTTCAGCTTGCACTTTCGCTTTCTGAAAATTCGAATCAATAACCGCCAATTCCTCAGCGGTCTTTGAATCAGTGAATTCAAAGATTTGATCCAATTCGGCTATAAGCCCCTGAGTTATATCTCGAACAATTTCAAGTTTATTCAAAAGTGTGCCAATAGCAACACCAAATGCTGCTGCCGCTCCAACACCACCGGATAAAGCTGTCACAAATGGAGCAAATACAGCGTAAAGCCCTGTGATACCTACCGTTAATCCACCAAGAGTTCCAATCAATTCCTGTGTTGTTTCATCCATAGAATTAAAATAACTTATTCCGTTACCAATTAACGAGAAAAATGGCGCAAGGCCATCAACAACGCCAGTAACTACATTTTGCACGGAAATAATTGTATCTATTACATTTTGAATTGCTTCTTGTAAGCCATCTGCGGTTGTTAAATCAAAATCAAAGATATCTAAAACAGTTGTACCAAGTTCCTCAAATTCTGATAATAATTCAGATAAATCAATTCCTTCTAACGCCTTCGGCAATGCTTCTTTTATCTTATCAATATTTTCACTTGCGGATTCAAAAAGTTCATCCCAAATATCCAGTTCAGCAACTTCTGTTTTTATTGTATTAAATAATGATTTAAATGACTTGGAAACGTTTCCAAATGACTCATTAAATTGTTTTGTCGAACCGCTTAAATCCTCCATTGATGTTTTAGTAGTTGATAACGCAAGGGCAGCGGCAGTACCAAGGTCTTCAAATTGCGTGCCAAGCAAACCCACACCAGCCTGGAATTGTTTGTTTTGATCATCTGTTTCATTTAATTTTTTTATAACAACATTGAATGCATCGACAGTTGATAATGACCCATTTGCCATCTGCTTAATGAAATAATCTGCACTAACACCAATAGATTCCAACGCATTAAATGTTGCATCGCTGCCATCTTGAACCCTGACACGAAATTCCTTAAAAGCATCGGCAGCGCGGTCAGTCCCAAGCATACCACCTTGAAATCCAGTTTCCAAAATTGAAAAAAATTGACCAGCATCCGCACCGCCATTTTTAAATTGCGTCGCATATTCATTAATAGAATCAATGAAATCATCGGAACCGTTCAACCCCTTTTGCAATCCGGAAATAATAAAATTAAATGATTCATCAGCGGTAAGGCCAAAATTTTTCATGAGGGTTTGCACACCACTCAATGATTCAGTTAAATCAAGACCGAATGCATCATTTATTTTCAGTGCAGTGGTAGAAATGCTTTCTAAATCAGCGGTTTCCCCGAATCGCCTGTACGCTTCTTGGACTGCATTTGAAGCATCTTCCATAGATTCCGGAATTCCGGTCTGGAAAACATTTTTGAAAACATCGTTTACTTTTTCAGCATCTTCCCCAACAAGGCCAAGGCTTGAATTTATCTTAATTATCTCGCTCTGGAAATCCGCAACGGAAACAGCAGCAGCCCCGGCTAGTCCTAATATTGCAGTTTCAACAGCGAGTATTTTCTTTGTTAAATCGGCAATCGGCGCGGCAAGATTTCCAAGCCCCTCCATTGTAGTTCCAAGTGCATTAATCTTACCGCTTGCCTTGTCGTCAGCAGCAAATATAATTTCAATCGTTTTCTTGATATCAGCCATTATGAAATATCACTCCACCGGACAGATGCGGCATCCGGAATTGTTTTGATTGCCTTGACGCCGTGCGTCGGGATTTCCAATTTCACAGTGGCTAGGCGCACAATTTCAATGAAGGCCCGGCCGCTGTTTTCATCATAATCCATTTCAATCGTTTGGCCAGTCCACAGATATCCGGAATAATTATAAGGCAGTGTAACGATTGTGATTTTCGCAATCATATCGTCTTCCGGAACAACAACGTCCCCGTTAATGCCCCTCAGATCCTCATACAGATAGCAATCACTAGGAAGCGTAGGAGTAGGAATACTTGGAATAGTCCCATAATAAATATGAGTTCCATCCCCGGAAACTGTTAATGTTTCGGAACCTGAAAAATATGTATTCGACCTGCGTAAACGGATATCATATATTCCATCATCCAAATTGCAAACGAATTGACCAGATATATCAGTAATTCCATAAGCATAAGTTGTTCCGCCTGTCACAATTGAAATTAGTGTATCTCCGATAGCATCCGTCGTGCCAGTCTCATATATCTGAATTGTGATTGACCGCAGCCCAGATCCGCCGCCTGGAAACGCTGTCAATGTCCGTGTCGTATAACTCCAAATTTCAGCAGGAGTCGAGCCGCCACCACCAGATGGGGCCTGTTCAAGGGCTTTGGCCGTGTACCTGTCTCCGCCGACATCCTCTATCAATGCCTCAAGCCTGTCAGTGGCTGTTTTGACAAGTAAAAGCGTAGATTGCAACGATAATGCAGACACATCGGCCTGTGAAGCCGTCCGGCTTGCGCTGTCCGTTGTCACTAATTCTGTAAGACCCCTTGTAGTATATGTCCATACTTCTGCATCTGTAAGTGTTGATAAATTACTGATATTATTTGCACCGTTTACGAACATATAGTCAATATACATGTTGCTTCCGGTATCAAGTGTGGAACCAGCAAGGCGAATACGAACATTACCGGAAGCATCGACATGATTTTCGTTTAAATTAAACTCTTTAATTTCATCAGTGGTTGAATGTGTGAAATCGCCTGATGCTGGAGAAATATGATCCCATGACGTTGTGTTCCAATTATATGCATAAGAGTCTATCGTATTATCGTATGGAGGGCCTGCCTCTTCATATCTTCCATGAATTGCACAACGGGTTGAAATTCTTTTTTCTCCAATATTAAATTCTAAATAATAATCAAGACTTCCACCTGACTCTTGAACCTGAAAATATGATTCGTTATTGTTTTGCGTATCAATATAAGAACCTGAAATAACTGTTCCGGTCGTAATATTTTGACCAGTCGCAACAAAAGAAACTGCATCCGACACAAGCAAAAGCGTATCAATTTCTTCTAAAATCGTTTGGCTTGTCGCTTCCAAAGCCAATAATGACACATCCGCTTTTGATGCATCCCTGGAAGCGGCATCGGTTGTCACTTCATCCGTCGTTTCATCAAAATCAGAACGGCTTGAAATGTCAGCATCAACATGTTCTACCCAGTCCGTGCCGACATCATATCCAAGTTGGAAATCTTTGATATCAACAGTTGTATCAGATGTTTTAAAAATAAAA
>Ga0180438_10009782_pt1 | contig 11869 bp, 16 predicted proteins | sample SS_ome_12_FD_132455 | JGI IMG/M metagenome (GOLD analysis project Ga0180438, IMG submission 132455) | Hypersaline lake sediment archaeal communities from the Salton Sea, California, USA - SS_3_D_2 metaG | ecosystem: Environmental > Aquatic > Non-marine Saline and Alkaline > Hypersaline >...
AGGTGGCGGCATAGGCGGCATAGGAGGCGGCACGGAGGTCCTCAATGGAGCACTCACCCGCCAGATAGCGCTTAGTCACCTCAACACACTCCCTCGGTCGAGGGTCATCAGGGCAAAGGCTCTCAAACATAGGTAGGGCCCTCTCAGCGCAGGTGACAGCAAATTGTCGGGCCAGAGCTACAGGTATGAGTCTGACAACCGCCCAGATGACGTCCCCAGCAGGGATGGGCAGGCAGCACACCTCAGTTAATGATAAAGATTCTTTACTACCCCAAAGGCCTTTAACGACGCTCTCAGGGTAGTCTGAACAAGGCCGAAGGGTCATGATGTCTGCAACGGTGATTTTTTTCATTGGTTTTTCTCCTCTCTAGTAATTGTGAGGCTTCGAAACTGCAATGTCAAGCTTTTTGGGGTAAAAAAATTTATTCCAGTGAGAGTGTGTGAAAGGGGGTGGAAATGGAGAGGTGGTGTAATTTTCTATTTACGCAATTATAGCGTAAAAAAGCGGATTCTGAATAATCGACGAAAAATACAGTATAGGTGTATATTACATAAAGACTGTCGAAATTTAGAGTGGGCGGACAACATATCGGGTTCTTGTGCAATCTGGGGAGGTTTAGTTGATCCTTGGCGAAATCATTAAGGAAACTCGGAAGAATTAATAGGATTGCGATTGATTTTGTTATACTTTGTTATATGATACTTCGAGAAACGATTGGACGGGGGTAAGTGGTTGACTGCATTCTATTTATTCACTGTATTGATGTGTTGGTGCTGTGGGGCTTAGGGGGTCATTTTTTGAAAGTGTCTCAAAAAAGATTTTACTTTTGAGATCCAAAAGGTCTGGGGGAAAACGGGAAAATCGCGAGAGAGAGAAATTTTTTTTCCAGCTCTCTGCTATGCAGTAGAGGTGATCAACTAAGGAATATAGAAATTTTCCACCTGCAGCCCTAAGCCCCGGAAACCATTGAGCAACCCTCCACATTACTACTCCAACGAACCCCGATACAAACCTATTTTCATTTATGAAAAACCCCAGGTTCTTCGTACACTTACACGACTCGGTCGGATTTTTTGACTTAGATCCGTATCGCCTAACGATCGACCATGACATTTTTTTCCTCAGCGGAAAGTTAAACTGTATATATTTTTCACACTTCGAATAAGCTAATATTTATATACACTTACAATATTTCGTACGCACGATAGAGTCTGAACCTATACTGTACGAATACACCTATTTTCAGCCTCAAGGATCCAGTCCGAAAAAGTCGCCGAATTCCTCAATGATTTCAGAAATTACGAGTAACAACTATTTCGAAAATTCGTTGAACCGGAACTGTAATTACCATATGCCTTTCACTTTTACACTTATATCAATTCCGAATTTTCTGACCGGGTCACGATTATATCAATAAGAAATATAACCCAAGGCCGATATATCGGGCCCGATACAAAGTGAGACACTTTTAGTCCTATGATTTCATATAGATGCTGAATGTGTCTCATTGCCCTAAAAGGCCAGTGAGACACTTTTACATAGGACCCGATACAGCTAGTGTAATTTTTCACGAGGTCGAGCTCAGAGGGGCGTTTAGTATTTGTAACTACATACAGTCTCATTGTACTTGGTTTGCTTGGGGTGTTCATGGTTTGTTCGGGGTGTTCATGGTTTGTTCGAGGTGTTCATGGTTTGTTCGAGGTATGTCTGTTATTGAGGTGCTCGAGGGCTATGGGCATGGGCTCTGAGACCCCTATAAATAAAGGGCCATATCGATCGCTCTGAGCTAGTGTTTATAAGGGTCTCAGGGGCAGGCCGGGAAACCCGCACTATGACTGGCCCGCAGCGATCGCTGAGACCCCTATAAATAAAGGGCCTCAGCACCCCCACCCCCAAAACATTCTGGGGGGTCTCCCTGCCGCCAGTCTGCTCAAAAATATCGCGCAGCAATTTTCAAAACAAAACGGGAAAAACGGGAAACTACAGATCCTCTGGCGGGCCGGGGAACTTCTTGACCACCAGTTTCTCATCAAAGTCCCGAGGCAGTGAGCCCCCATATAACCCCTCTACCCACACCCCGGAGGTCTTCTGCACTACCTCCAGGATACTCCCCTGTTGAGCTACGTACCACCCATCCTCAAGCTTAGGCCTTGGAGCCTCAGGGCACTCATCCATACCATGAGCAAACTGAACCACCACAAAGCCCCCAACCTCCTCATCCTCGCAGTACTCTAACCGCCCCTCGTACCTCCCATCACTCTTTCGCCACACGTCATAAAATCCAGGTTTCATTTCAAAACCCTCCTATCAGTCCAAGGAGATAGCACTCCGCCAAGCTCGCACCACTGTATTCCGCTAACAGCCACAGCAACCACATCAGAATAATGTAGAACAACACGACCCACCAAGTCCGATACTTGAACATTGCTACCCCCTACCTTTCTATGTCACATCAACCCATGAACCACCAGCACGGCAACCATTGCCAAAACCAGCCCGATAAAAGCAACCCAATCCCAAAAGCCCAACTTACTGCTAAAACCAAAATAATCCACGCTATATCCCTCCCTGACCTAAACATTTCCATGCTGTTGCAGCCACTCGAGGAACCTGCCCGTTCCCAAGGGCCTTAAGTCTGTCCACCCGATGGGCCACCCCATGAGCCACTCTACCCACGTCGGGTTCAGTTGGCCATGGTTGTAATGCAATGCTGCCAGGCAAGGGCTGTTTCGCCTCGTATCCCCCATACACATTTTTTTCGAGTCGTGCACGGTCGGCGTCGGCCACGTCCCTCGTTTCGCCATCGTCTGCAGCGACGGTCGCTCCTTGCCTTTCCTCCCTGCAGCGCCCCCTCTGTTTGTCCCGTAGTTGCAAGCACTGGGCGTCGGCAACAATCCAGATCCTATCCCTTTTATGGGGCGCTCCGCAGTTCTCCGCCGATACACGACACCATTGCGCATCATACCCCAAAAGGGCCAGGTCTTTGAGGACCACGGCAAGACCACGTACCCGGAGAAGCGGAGAATTCTCCACAAAAACTGAGCTCGGTCTAACCTCACCGATAATCCGCGCCATTTCCGACCAAAGGCCCGACTTCGCTCCGCTGAGCCCCGCGCCTTTCCCTGCAGCACTGATGTCCTGGCAGGGGAAGCCCCCAGAGATGACATCCACCAACCCACGCCACGGTCGGCCGTCGAAGGTCCTGATGTCGTCCCAGATAGGGAAGGGCTCGAGGTGACCCTCTTCTTGCCGTCGTAACAAGACCTCTCGGCAATACGGTTCGATCTCAACTGCGCACACTGTTCTCCATCCAAGAAGCCTTGATCCGAGAATTCCTCCACCAGCGCCTGCGAACAATGCCAACTCATGCATTATTCCCCCGGCGCTCAACAATCCTCAAAAGAACCCAATACCCTACCAGGTCTTTCATTACGTCCTCATCTCCCCCTTTCCCCTGCAGCAACCGGTTGAGCTTGTCGTCCATCCTCACCTTTATCTGTTCCGCGGTGTCGGCCTTGCTGAGCACCCGCACGGGGTTGAGGGCGGAGTCGCCGTACTGCCGGTTCTTTTCCATGAGGAATTCCTTGATCTCCTCAAGGAGGACGGCATCGAGGTCTTTCTCGAAGTCTGTCGGGCTTTGGGTGGGTGCCTCGTCAGTATCGGTATTGAAGCGGGCAGGCCCACATTTTTTACATTTACTCCAAAACTCCCCGCAGCTACATCTTTCTATACTCAACTCCCTACCTCCTCTTCCCGGCCTCTTAAGGCCACTTGCAGATCCAGCTCGTCAGCAATACACAAAAGTCGCAAGTACTCCTCGTCTCGCCAAATGGTCATTCGCATATCGGCGAGAATCGCGTTTCTTCGTTTTACCGCCCGGTCGGCGTCTTGAGCCATCAATTGCAGCTTCTCCAGCCCGATGCCGCTGTAGTCCTCCGCAACCACCTCGACCCCGTTGGCCGACAGCACGACCTCGCCAGTCTCCTCATCCACGACCCGGCTCTTGGTTACCCAGTCTTTAGTATCCATTTTCAACCCCTCTCAAACCGGTCGCAGATACGGCCAGGGCGTACATTATACTCGGCTTCCCACTCGTTATAAAGATCCCACCCCGCATGGTCTTGTAATTCAGGCATCTCAGGCTTCTCGCCGTCAACCTCACACCAGAAGTCCCCACCATACCCTTCGCACCCATGCTTACAGTTATAACAACAGTCTATTTCTTTAGTATTCACGTTGAGTCCCTCCGCACTTTCCAGTACACACCACGTCATGCAGCCCGATGTACGCAGGGGCTCCGCAGTGCGTGCAGCTCTCCGGGTAGTCCGGTATCTCTTTCGGTTTCCAAGTGTCTTCAGTCTTTGGGCCGAAGGTATTCTCAAGGGTCGAGTAGTCGGTTGCAGCTGCGGTCTCCTCCCAGCGCTCATACTTGTCGGCGACCCCCGATGCTATCCCGCACCTCACCCCAGTATCCGCCCAGGCGCACTCAATACCGCCGGTCGAGGTGATACTCTGTGCGATGCATTCCTCGTAGGTGTGCCCTTTATTGGTCGCCCTGAACTTATCTCCTACTTTAATGTTTCTGAATTCCACCTCGACCCAAGACCCAGAGCTCTCAGTCTTCGAGGTCTCGTCCTCCCAGCGTAGCCACTGGTACATGCGGAGCGGGTCGCCCCATCTATGGGTATGACCACCGGGCCGCTCAAGGAGGAAAGAGTCAGACCTCACCTCTTTAACAATGCGACGACCACAGTGCACAGTACCCTTCCCGACCGCCTTCACCTCATCCCCAACCTTAATGTCTTCGAATTTCACATCAACCCACGGCATTATTTCACCTCCTTTTTGGATGATAGGTATACTTCTAGAAATTCACGCATAACCATTGCTCCGACGAAGACACCCTGTTTTGATTTCACCATCGTGCTTTCGGTCATCCCTGCGACACATTTTCGGAAAATATTCCCTTGGATCAATGGGGATCCTGAATTTCCGTCGATCGGTGTTATTGTCGTGAGTAGAAAATGCCCCCAGTCGTCCACCACCTCCCCTGTGAATTTCCCAAATTTACCGAACCTGTAAACCCACATTGTTGCTTCCTCACCCTCGGTGTCAATTCGCTTGCAGAACCGGAACGGGCGCGGGCCTTTCCCTTTTACCTCCAGGAGTGCCATGTCATAGACCGGATGAACATCAACAACTTTTGCGCGGATTGCGATCCCTCCGTGGCGCACAATGACTTGCTGTACAAAGTCGCTGTAAACTTTTGTCTCTTTATTATACTGTTTTGAGATCAAGTGCTTTGATGTCATGATCAAATTCCGAGTCACGAAAAATCCGTGGCCCCGGGTTTCCTTTTCCTCAACAAACACCCGAGCAACACTCGACCTAAACTGCGCCGCGGCTCCCGTCGCTACAAAGACCGACATCACGACCACTGCGATTAACATTGCAAATTTTTTCATCTTACTTTTCCTCCTCTTGAAACCAGGACTCCCCCGAGAATGTCCATATTTTTATCCATTTACCCCCGTGTCGGACCTCGGTCTTGGTCATGCCGCGCTCAATGCTGCGGACATAGACCCGTGCCTTTATAGTCGACCCGTCCTGCATTAAAACATTGACTTGCATTCTCTCACCTCCTATCCAATAATATATCCACCCCCGCCCCGATGTCAACACCTAAATGCAGAAATATCCCTCGAAATTAGACGTACGTATATCGTACGTGATATAATACATTATTATGGCAAAGAATGACAAAAAAGACGATGGCCTGACCATACTCGAAAAAGTGCAGTCTATTTGCCTCATGGCTGGATGCCCGGAGCCCGACGAGTTTCTCGCATCCGTAATGACTGGAGTAGACCCCAGGTTCGACGCTTCCCCGATCTACCATCTCATTAGTGAGATAGTGCGGTCGAACGGTGATGCGCCGCCGAATGAGAAGGAGTGGGCTCAGATCCGCACAATGGTGCTGGACGACCCAGCCTATCGGCCTGCACGCGTTGAGCTCCCCGTGAGCATCAAGGCGGGTGAGAGGCTCATGGATCACTTGTACCCCAGGCTCAAGGCCGTTGAGGTCACTGGCGACGCCAAGCCTCGAGAGGTGCAGCCCCTGACTGAGAGCGAGCTGGCCAAGTTCAAGAAAAGTTTGGATGACGAATACTAACCCAAACGAGCTGAGAATCCTCAAGCACTTGTGTGAGGAGGACCTCTTGATGTTCGAGCGTGTGTTTTTCAAGAACCGCGAGAGGCAGAAGTTTATCGTCAACCGTCATCATAGATTGATCGCCGATACATTGCAGCGCGTGGTTGACGGTGAGATCAATCGCCTCATAATCAACATTCCCCCAGGGTACACAAAAACCGAGATGGTCGTCATCTCTTTCATCGCCTGGTGTTTGACCAAGTACCCTGACAGCAAGTTCATCCACTCTTCTTACTCTGATGACCTCGCTGTAACCAACAGCTCGACGACCCGCAACATCATCCGATCGGCTAAATATCAATCGATGTGGCCCACCCCCTTCCGCGACGACGCCACCGCGAAGAAGCGCTGGATAACCCAACTCGGCGGTGAGATGCTTGCGGTCTCGAGTGGTGGTCAGATCACTGGTTTCCGTGCTGGCCGTATGCGTGACGGGTTCAGTGGTGCGATCCTTATCGACGACCCGCTCAAGCCCGATGACGCTTACAGCGACACCAGCCGCAACCGGGTGAACAATCGGTTCACCAACACTTTCAAATCAAGGCTCGCGGTCGAGACCGTGCCGATCATTATCATTATGCAGCGCCTGCACGAGGACGACCTGACAGGGTATCTCCTTCACGGGGGCTCTGGAGAGAAGTGGCATCACTTGGAGATCCCCGTTGAGATAGGGGAGAACCGGGAATACCCGAAAGAGTACAGCCACGGCATACCAGTTGATTACGACTTCGAGCCCGGCCCCTTGTGGGAGTTCAAACACGACGCCGAGGATCTCGAGGTTTTGAAGGCCGATGAGTATACCTACGCCAGCCAGTACGATCAACGGCCGGCACCGCTCGGCGGTGGTATTTTCAAATCTCACTGGTGGGGGTACTACAAGGGCTATGATGCCGCACGCAATCAGATCCTAAAAACTAACGGTGAGTATACATCTTTGATGTATAAAATCATTTATGCTGATACCGCGCAGAAAACAAAAGAGGTTAACGACTTCTCCGTTTTCCAGTGCTGGGGTAAAGGTATTGACGGCCACATCTATTTGCTGGACCAGTGGCGCAGCAAGTGGGAGGCTCCCGAGCTGCAAAGTAATTTCATGGCTTTTTGCGAAAAGCATGAGTTTGTTATGGGCCAGTGTGCCCTCGGTGTCCGGGCCCGGCGGGTTGAGGACAAGGTCAGCGGCACCGGGTTGATTCAGGCGGTTAACCGGATCAAGGGCATGGACTGGGTCAGCGGCATACAGCGCGACAAGGACAAGGTCAGCAGGGCCATGAGCGGCGCCCCTGCTATTGCGCAAGGTCGCGCCAGGCTGCCGATGGACGCCCCTTGGCTGGGTGAGTACGTTGCAGAGTTCAGCAAGATGACGCCGCAGATGAGCCACAAACACGACGACCAGATCGATCCGACTCTGGACGCGATACACGAGATGTTAATTGAAGATCATTTTATCGGCTATGCTGATATTCTTTAGGAGCTAAAATGGCAAACCCGAAGACAGGGGCACAAGCCCAACAAATGAATAGTGAATATCCGTACACTACGGAAGTCGACGCGACTGACGACGTGCTCAACCACCGCGTTGAGCTGCACGGTGCAGGCCTGGCCGAGGCTGTTGACGCATCCGCGCAGTCGCTGCGGACAACCGAGACAAACCCACTTGACACACACTATCAGTTTGACTCCGTGGCCGAGGTCACGAACGGCGCTGATGGGACGTATGATTATTACGTCAGTATGACAACTTTCCGGAAAATGGGGATCCAGTTGGAGCTCAGCGGTGGATCCGGGACTGTGACCGTGAAGGTTTATGGAACGCTTGAGACGACTGACGGGGATCCGTCGGCGCTGACATACCAGGACATTGGCGCGGCGATTTTTGGATCCGCAAGCTGGACGGCAACCTCAATGTTACTTGACGCTGTCGAGGCAATGTCCATGATCAACTATGTTCACATCGAGGTTATAGCGGCCACGGGCGGCGCAGACGATGCGGACTGGTCGATATTCACGAGCAGGCTCTACTAATGACTGCCTATATTTCAGGGCGTGGGGGTCCGTGGGTCATACAGAAAGAACTCAATATTAGTCTTCCTGTCGGCGCACAAACCGTGAATGTGTTCAAGGTGAGTGGCACGGTTCGGGTTATTGACCAATGGGCGCGGATCACGAACGTGACACGGCTCGATAACTGTACCGGTGTTTATTCCGATTTCTGGGACGGAGATTCAGCGGTGCCCTTGACAACCGATGGTATTGACCTGTCAAATAAAGGTGTAGGAAGTTTCTTCACAAAAGACTTGCTTGGGACCGAACCCTATTCGGTGATCGCCGGCGTCGATGGTGGCATGCTTGAGACTCGGGACGATGACAGGATCGGCCGCCCTTTTACAGTTACCCAAAAAGGCACCAATGATGCATATATACGATTGCATGCAACCGCCGGGGGTGACACGCAGATTTTCCGGATGTTCATTTATTTTGCTTATCAGTTGCTCGACGGTGGATCAAATTTTGAGGTTATAATATGACAGTATACATTTCAGGGCAGCTAGATCAGATAGATGTTCATGGGGAAATGACCCAATCCGGTAACTCAACAGACACGACTATAAATACAGTTAATGTGTGGGAGCCGGTTTTAAATTTTTCGGCTGGCTCTTTGGACAATATGACCTTCGCGTCCAACGCGCTGACCATCTTGTTTGATGGTGATTACGATGTCTCATGGGCCTGCAATGCATCCATTGCGGCGACAAACAAAGTCGCAGAATTCGGCGTCTCAGTCAATGACGCGATTCAGGATAACTTAACCACACAACGAAAATTCGCAACCGCCGACATAGGAGCGATCGCGGGGGTGGGAGTCCTGAGTCTATCCGCTGGCGATGTCGTGAAATTCGAAACTAGAAATATAACCGACGACACTGATATTCTAATCGCCAACGCAACCCTAACAGTGCATAGGATTTAGTTATGAACCAACTGACTATAAATTCAACCCCCGCCGAAAGGGCTCGGGGCTGCACGTTCGCTGAGCAGTTCGAGGATGCGAGTGCAGTGGTTCGCAACGGTGGGGAGATCGTCGGGTCGCCTGAAATATGTAACAGCTTGAATTGCAACGCGGCGGGGTCGGTTCGATACGACAGTAACGGCGGGGCGATACGGTTAGGTAAGAGCGGCACGATATTTGTTCGGTGTAGGATTGATAGTGATTCGGGTGCGGTTCGGATTTTTGGTTCTGATGATAGTCTCGGCGGCAATTACGAGTTTCGAACGTATTCGGACGGCTCAAGCCTATCTGTATCTTTTAAAACAAATACCGGGATTATTATAACGGCCAATATTTACGGCGGCGGCGGGTCGGATGTAATACCTTTTTCCGATGAGATCACTTTTGCCCTCGCTTGGGTTTGGACGGGGTCGCAAACTGAAATAACTACATACAATAACGGGTCTTTTCGTACGTCGACCACGTATGGGCGGTATATCGAAACACCGGACAATTACATCGCGATCGGCGATTGGAACGGCGCGTATCTCGACGGCGAGATCTTCGATGTGAAATTCTTCGACGTCGCATTGACCGATCAAGAGATCGCCGACCTCCACAACGAAACGACGTACAACTACCGAAACGAAACGAGCCTATATCTACCGATGGGCATGTCCGAGCACGATCCCGACAACGTGCAAACCCTCGACATTTCAGGCAACGGAAATAACGCCCAGTTTGGTGACGGCGTGACGAGCTCGACGTATCCGACGAAAACGCGGCGGGTGGGGTATGAGTTTGACGGGTCACAAAAAATGGTCATTTCGGCCGATCCAACATTGAACCAAATAGAAGACCTTTCTATCTTTCTTAGATTTGCTGTTGATAGTAAATGCACTTTTATAGGTCAATGGGCGACCGATAATTTTAGTTTTGTCGCGTTTTTGAGCGCTGTCACTGGTATTTTGGGCTTTGCTATCACTAATAACGGGTCAACCGGTATTGAGGTCGAGTCGTCGACTTGGGAGCCGCTTGACGACGGGCGGGAACACGTTGTTTCGATTGTATATGAAAAAGCGAAAGACCAAGTAACATTCTATATTGATTCTAAATTTGCAGGTGCGAAAACTTTTGTCACGGCGACCGGTGGTATTTTTAACGGGGCCGCAGATACATGGGTCGGCGATGAAGAAAACGGGTCGGCTGGTGAAAACCTAATCGGTTTGTTAAAAGACGCCATTTTATGGCCCAAAGCCCTCACACCAATCCAAGTACTTGATCTCCACATCAACTCCCTGGGGAAAGGTGGGCAACTATGACAGTTCACCCAGTAATACAAGCCTACATCGACGCCGGCGAGTGCGTGCTCTATTTCGACCCTCGGTCCGGTTCGTATCGGGATTGGAGCGAGACAGGGAACGACGTCACACCCACGGCCCCAACACGGTTGAGCATGCTTGGGGCGAATCTGAATCATACGGGGCGAATGGACATTGCGGCCGATCCGTCGTTAGATTTGGCGTCGTATGACTCGGCGTCTGTTGTTATGTTTATGCCGGATACGTATCGTGTTTTTGAGGGCGCTATAAATTATATTTGGTCGCAACAATCGACGGGCGACTATTTCGGAACAAATGCAACGGGGTCAAATTTCATTTTAAATTTGAATGGGGCAATTTCTTCATATACATCCCCGCCCTTGTCCAATGTTGTCGGTAAGAAATGTTATGCGTTTTCTTGGATTGACGGGAGTCAACCAAATTTTTATACAGACGGAATTTATAGGGCGCCTGGAAATTTGGCACCGAATAAACGCGCCGCCCAATCGCTAGGTATTTCCATTGGTGCGGTACACACTTCATACATCCGCCAAATTCCCTCAAATTTCGGCGCCGTCCTGGCATTCAACCGAGCGCTCACGGAAACCGAGCACGCCCTCGTATACGATGCGCTTGAGCATACCACGTGGCCGCGTCTCACATACTCACACGCCCCGCCGAAGAGTCTCGCCGTATGCGACGACCCGGGCATTGTGGCGGCGTACAACATGCGCCCCGTGGGCGGCAAGGTGTACGACCTGTCGGCGAGTCGGAACGACGCGACGGTCGTCGGGCCGATTTACGAAAAGACTCCTTTGGGCGATGCGTTATATGTCCGAAATGAAACGGATAATATCGCATCGACGTATATTGGCCAGCCGGCAGAGTTTACGTTTTCCGGTTGGTTTTTTGTGAATAGTACGGGCTTTAACGGATCTGGTCGTCTTTTTGAGAAAAGCGCGAATAAATTAGCGCTGTATACTTCGGGGGCCACGGCGTTGACATTCCGATATGGCAACCCTTCCCAGCAAAATATAGTTATTAACGACGCGTACACGCAGGCGGTTTGGCAACATTTATGTGTCGTACGTCGTGGCGACGACTATGAGGTTTACAATAGCGCCGAGTTAATTCAGGTCGTAACAGATCCGAACGCGGTAATAGATACAGATCCGCTATATATAGGATGCTCCGCTGCACTGGCTCGCCCGATGGGTGGTTTATGTGCACACTCGAAATTTTTCGAACGTGCACTTTCCGAAGCCGAAATCAAAGCCGAATACAACGAAGGCGCCAAAACGCTCCTTTACAAAACCGATTGGGGCGCCCGTGAGACCGCCGCGCCCGTG
>Ga0180438_10009784_pt1 | contig 11867 bp, 9 predicted proteins | sample SS_ome_12_FD_132455 | JGI IMG/M metagenome (GOLD analysis project Ga0180438, IMG submission 132455) | Hypersaline lake sediment archaeal communities from the Salton Sea, California, USA - SS_3_D_2 metaG | ecosystem: Environmental > Aquatic > Non-marine Saline and Alkaline > Hypersaline >...
GAAAGCTCAACATGGCCTAGGTAGTGTTGACATTTGCGAATTCCTAGGTGTGTATTTCATTGCCCGTTGTGGCGTGCTCAGGCGCAAAATCTCAAATGTCAACACGGCCTGATCTAACCTCAATTCGGAGTTAAACAGAAACTCGGTTTTTCCCAGTTAATACGGCTTCAATTCGGCAAATTGGCCCTGGTAATCAGGCATTTGGCTTCAACCACCTGCCAAAAACCGAGTTTCTTGAGCTATCGCCTCTACTCCCGAACTCAGGTTAATCGAGTATGGCAAAAGGATTAGCGCAAGGTCGAGTGTAGGGGTTATAAAACTTAATATACTTGACCTTGCGTGTTACGTCAGAGCCGTTCCAGAAGAAATCGCTTGAGAGCAAGAATAACTTTGTGACCTCTTCTCCAAATACATCCACTGCATTTGTCGAATCCAATAGACGGGTGTTTGCATATAGGGGGCTAAACATACCCATCCAACTCAAACGCAGGGTCAGCATTGGATTTGTTGTCCGGGCAAAATCTTCGGCAAATTTCTCTAACCCTGCTTCGTCAAGCTGAAGATAGTCGAGTTTCTTACGGACGAGAGTAACAACTATGTCCGAGATGTCACCCTTCCTCACCTTAAAATTCCACCATCCGCCCGCGTATAGCAATATCCCGGAAACCAATGCGGATAGAATAAACCTGCGGCGATTCATTTTGGTTGTCATGAGTTGAATTTCCTTTGGAAGCGTCCAAGAATAACTCCATATTCTCGGATCAGAACTCTGGGTGAAACCCGTCAAAATGCACGAAGTTATTCTGGGACGTGGCGTTAACCCAGCAGATGGTGCGCTGCCCAGAGAGATAACGCTGATAGGGTAAGGGTTGGGTTAGCCGGTGCTACCGTCGGGAACGCGCCGCCCCCCAAAACGAGTAGATTTCTGATTTGGTGATGGACCAAATATCTATCAATAACACTGGTTTGGGGATCATTCCCCATGACGGTTGTTCCCAAGATGTGCGACTCAGTGCTATGAGGCTTTTTGGAAATATGTACATTTTCAACCGGAAGCGGTTCTAACAACTTGGACAGGAGAGATGGCAACATCTGCATTCCTTTCAGGGCATAGTCAGAGTGGGCGGTCCAAACGGTTTCCGGCAAATCTGGATTGTCTTGGTTAAATTCGACATAATTTTGCTCACTGGGAAGATTTTCGTGGATGAACTTAAGCCTTAGTCTTTGTTGCCATTTTCCCTTTTCGGTGCGAATCATAGGCACATTCCAATGCTCAATTAAGCAACCCGCATGGTTTTTTCTATGATCCCCATCGTAGAGCATATATCCGTGACCCGTCATACTGGTACTTCCCTGGAAGTTGTCTACGCCATCCAAGTCAATGAATACGTCAAGTGATACCTGTTCATTTAGGAATTTGCCGAGCAGTGGATGGAATATCTTAGATCTCTGCAAAATGTGAGGATTGAATATGGCATTGGCTCCCAATACAATCAGGCCCGCCTCTGCTTGAGACACGGCGCCATTCTTGAGATAACTTACCCCGGTAGCTGTCCCCCCTTTTGTCTCAACGGTTTGTACGGTCGCTTCTAGCATTAGGGTCACTCGGGGGTCTTGGTAAAGATGGTGCATTTCATTGAGGATTGTGAATTTCGCGTTGATGGGACATAATCGACATACGCCGATGGCACAACACCTTAAGCGTCTGTAAGTAGCCACTCGGGCGCGTGCATTGGGTTGATGAAAGAAGAGATCAGGGTAAGCTGCTTTAAAGATTTTATCTGGGTCCGAAAGTCGATGTGGGGGCTGTGGGTAAGGTGTGCTGCGTGGAAAAGGATAGCCGTCATCCGGCCCAGAGACGGACATAATCTCTTCGGCCTGAGCGTAAAAACTCTCTAATTCCGCGTAGCTTATTGGCCAATCAACACCCACGCCATAGGTAGATTTCATACGGAAATCATTGGGCAGCATCCTGGTAGTTACGGCCCACCAGCTATTTGAGGCGCCACCAAAACTAGGGTCGTATGCCCATTGTTTTTCAGGGTGATTGTTTATGAATGTGTCTTTGGCGTTCAGGCTGGAGGTAGCTTGATTTGCTACTTGCCATGCGTGGGTGTCCAGTCGCCCCCGTTCCAGAACCAAAATGCGTGCTGTTGGGCCAGCCTTTTCGAGGTATGGAGCCAAAAAGAACGAGGTTGCGAAGCCGGTACCAACGAAGATCACATCATATTTTTCTGGCATACTGTCAAAACCTGTTGGGTCTGCTTGTAGCTTGACATTTCATTCAGCGCTTCTGACTCTGGTAGTGAGTTGCCAGATATGCTTGACTGGGAACTGGCTAGACTTGCCGGGATGGGCTAAGATGGCTATGATTGAGACTGCACATCCAGCTAGTGTTGACATTTGCGAATTCCCGGGTGTGTATTTCATTGTCCGTTGTAGGGATGCCACGCGCAAAATCTCAAATGTCAACACGGCCTAGTCCATTGTAACTGAGTCGATTCGAAAAGGCAAAGGCTATCTAAGGCCTGTGCAAAGGGGAGACTTCCTATGAAACTGACGGTGCTCATTGACAATAACACCTTTATCGACAGGTATTTCCTTGGCGAACCAGGCGTATCGTACTTCATTGAGGCTGAGGAAAAGAAAATCTTATTTGATGTCGGGTATTCAGATGCATTCATAACAAATGCACGAAAACTCGCTATCGATTTGCTGGATACTGACTATGTCGTTCTGTCTCACGGCCACTTGGATCACACGTGGGGGCTCATTCCCCTGGCCCGGCTCCACACGGAAGGGGTGATAGAGAAGTTACCTGCCAGGAAGCCCACGCTTGTGACTCATCCGATGACGCTGTCAGCGAGAACATTCAACGACTTGACAGAAATCGGGTCCCTGCTATCTGAAGACAAGCTTTCTGGCTATTATCATCTGGAATTGAGAAGAGAACCCGTGTGGTTAACTGAGAGATTGGTATTTCTTGGGGAGATTGAAAGGACCAGCGAATTTGAAGCCAAAACCCCGATAGGGAAAATTCTGGAGGGTGGCGCCGAAAGAGACGACTTTCTCGTTGATGACAGCGCGTTGGCCTACAAATCAGCTAAAGGCTTGGTCATCATCACCGGTTGTTCCCATGCTGGGATCTGCAACATTGTAGAATATGCAAGGAAGGTCTGTGCTGAGGATAAGGTGGTTGACATCATAGGTGGCTTTCATCTATTGGATCCCTCTTCAGAGCAGCTACAAGGAACCATCGAGTATATGAGGTCGCTGCGTCCCGATTCGGTGCATGCCTGTCATTGTACGGATTTGAATTCTAAGATCGCTCTATCACGGGTGGTCGATCTTAAGGAAGTGGGTGTGGGCCTGACACTCGAATACCAGGATTAGAAGCCAGCCAGGCAATACGTCCGTTGGACTGACAGACCTGCCGCGATGGCGCCATTTAGAGGTTCAAGGAAAAACAACTCGGTGAAGGGAATCAAGCCCTTTTGAAAGCGGGCATTGATTGTGATATAATCAGCGTGTTGCTACCTGCTCTGACTCGGGCAGCCAGCCTGATGTGGCAACCTCCCGCGGCCTCTAAGACGATTTCCAGAGTCTGGCTCCCTTCTTTCCGACAAACGTGCTGCCAGTCCGGTGGCAGACAACTCTAGGCAAGGGGATTATGTTATGCTTAAGAAAGACCACGGCCCCAAACAGGGCGTCATCGTGGCTCGGGACCAAGATGCCAGCGGCTTCCTGGTCAGGTCGGACCCCGAAGAACTACAGCCAGTTGCAGGTTCCGGGTCAAATCGAAGACCAGGCGCTATCGTCGCGCTCACCGTGTCCTTGGCGATTGCCGTAATGGGGATGACTGGATGCAGCCTGGGACGGCAGCAAACAGCGCCGCCCACGTCACGGGCAACTGTCACCTCGCAGGCCATAGCCGGATGGGTCGAGGAAACCGAGACACCGGCAGCCGATGCTGCCGACGCGGCCCCAAGTGTGACAGCCAATCTGGGAGAGCCGGATGATGACGGAGACGGGCTGAGCAACCGTTTTGAGACGGATCTGGGCACCCGGCCTGACCTAAAGGATAGCGATGGAGATGGTCTTTACGATGGTCAGGAGTTGTACGATGCAGGAACCGACCCCCTCCGGGCGGACAGCGATGGAGATTGGCTGTCGGATGCCGACGAACTATTCTGGAGAACTGATCCATTGTTCGCCGACAGCGACGGAGACGCGCTTACGGACGGGGTTGAGGTCTACCTACGCACCACCAGCCCCATCAAGGCGGACACCGATGGCGACGGTCTGCTGGATGCCGACGACCCCAACCCGGCCGGGGCGCCCAGGCCTACTCCAACCCCGCCTGCAAGCAGAACCTCTGGCCTCAGTTTCGATTCCAGCCATCCGACTGTGGATTTTCTGTTGAACCAGCTACATCTGGTTCGTTACGATCGGGAGAAGCTGGTGTGTGTTTCCCGGGCCGGGTTGAACGGCCTGGAGCAACGAGAACTGGAAGATGGCAACGTGCTGGGTCCGTACAAGGGTGATTATCGCTGGACTGGGGAGCAAGGCACCGCCGGGGGCAATGTCCTGTTTAGATATGTAAATGGCACATTCTCAGTCATTCGCGAAGAACCTTGGGAAAGATTCCCAGGCGGCCGGGTCTCCTTACCGCTTGAGGAGGCCATAAACATGATCAAAAGCGGCCAAATTGTCTATCTTGAAGGAGCGGCGCGTGGGGTGCCGGAATGTGACTAGATTGATATCCTCACCCGGTCCCGACAAAGCGCCCAAGGCGAAAGATAAAAATGCAGGATGAGGCCAATCACGAAGAAGTGCGGATCGAACACCTGGCTGAGCACATTGATGCTGGGCGTACTGACGTCGTTCTCACAGTGGCGTCGTGGATACAAGAGGAATGGGGGCATTCCTTCCTCGAAATGACATTTGAGGAATTGGTCTCAGAGCTTGAGGCAAGGACAACTCACTATAGCATCCCAGAGACATTCGTGGCTCTGGAAGGCGACAGGTTGGTTGGAACAGCGAGTATTGTCAGGCATGACATGTCGACTTGCTTGGAACTCTCGCCATGGTTATCTGCGGTGTATGTACCTCCCGAAGATAGGAATAGGGGCATCGGGTCCAAGCTGGTTCGGAGGTCAATGCAAGAAGCAGAGATGCTTGGCGTGAAGAGGCTCCATCTATTCACGCCCGATAAAATGAAGTTCTACACTCGTCTGGGTTGGAAAGTAATTGAGCACACGAGGTATTATGGGGAAGACGTAGCGATCATGTCATATGAGATAGAGGCGCCATACCAGGGTGACGCGTGCTAGTATTTCGCGGCTCAAATAGATGACAAGCTGGACAAGGATACTCTGCCGGTTACTCCAGACTGACAGCGGGTAAAGCACTGCGAAATACTTAAGCAGTTGGGCATTGAAGCCTACAACTACTGCGCAGTTATATGTGCCCAACTGCACTAGCAGCATAACGCGTCACGGCAGAGTGACGGCCCAACCGGGCGCTTGAGATGTCCTTCTTCTCCATTTCTTTGTCGCTCCATCGGTTCCCATCGAAGCGGCGGAACACAACTGTGTTTCTCAGTAGCTGCCGAAGGCTCTTTTGCCCTGCTGCCCTTTGATCGTCCCTGCGGGCAAAAGCTGCAACGAGACTCTCACTGAGCAGACTCACGCGGAACACGTGGGTATGGATAGTTCCAGGAGATGGCTGAAATGTATGGTCTCAATGTCGACCCCAGGAACCCACACGGTAACCCGATCCCAGGGGAGTTGCGCTCGCTCGGCGTTAGAACCGTCCGCTTCATCTTTAAGGACCCTACCCTGGGCAACCGGCCCGACCCGGACATCCTGCACTTCTACCGGTGGCAGGTGGAGACGCTGGCTGAGGCGGGGATTGACTCACTGCTGGTTTTGAACGACGAGACATATCCTCATCCTCCCCCCGCATCCGCTCCGGTTGAGGCTTGGAGGACGTATAGTGACCACTTGGCTGGCCGGGCTGCCGAGATTGCCAAAGCGCTGGCCGCATGGCGACCGTCCTTCCAGGTTTGGAGTGACCCCGACCTGACCTCGCCCCAGCGCAGCGAAAAATCGGGACTGTCCCCCGCCACCTACGGCCACCTGCTCCAGGCTACGTACCAGGCCATCAAAGCAGGTGACACCGGTCTGAAGGTCATCACCGCCGGCCTGGTCTCCGGCCAGACCGATTGGCTGGTTGAGGTCATCCAATCACTGGGTGGGGACTTGCCTGCCGACGCGGTGGCCCTCCATCCCTATGGTCAGCGTCCGGGCCCCGACTGGCCTACGTCTGATTGGGGCACCGGCTACGTTGGCGACCTTTTTGCCGCCTACCAACACATCACCAAGCTGCCTCTTTGGATTACGGAGATTGGTGTAGACACCCTGGACGACGAGTTTCAAGCAACTTATTTGCGTCGCTCTTACGAGACTGTGACCGAGCAATTTGCCGGGGACGTACAGCGCGCTTTTTGGTTTTGTTATGCCGACGGCATGGCCTATCCTTTGGGGCTGGTCACCCATTCCGGCCAACCCAAACCGGCCTACCGCGCCTACCGAGAGCTGGCAATGGGGAAGGAGTCGGTGGCCGCAGCGGCCCAGGCGGCGGTATCGCTCGACAGCTTGTACAGCTACGCCCGTTATTTGGAACAGAGCATTGTCTTTGGCATACGTGACCACACTCTTCAGCGCCAGATGGAGGCCGACTTACGTTGGAAGTCACAGCCTTTGTCCATGGTCGATATCTGGCGCGTTGCCCAACACCTCCTGGCCGGTTCCAGCTACGAGCTCGACCAGGAGGAAACTGAAGGTCTGTATGCGCTGCAGCCAGGTAAAGATTTGTACGGCATGCTGCGTTCGATTGTGCTGGCTACCCATCAAAGGACAGGCGCTTTAACCGGCCGCGTTGGTGTTCACACCCGCATTTCGGCCGAATCAGACTATAACGCTGCCACCAACACCGACGCCGTTATGCAGGTACTCAGCCACGTGCAGCCTGGAAACCGCATGAGCGTGATGGACCAGGTCAAAGCCAATGCCGACGAGACTAAACTCCGCGCTCCTGACGTTTTTGAAACCGATGTCTACGGCCGGCACCGCAACGGTTTGATCGAAAACCACGCCTGGAATCTGCAACGATTGGTCCGTGCTATTCGCAACCATGGCTATCAGGACCGGGTCATTTTGATTATCCGCCTGGACGGGCCGGATGACGGGGCCAATGTCAACCCCTTCAACTCCAGCAGTCTACTAAAGTATGAATTGGCCATCGATAAGCTGATCAGGTATCTTGAAACTATGCTGCCGACTGTTCCCTTCAAAATTGTCCTGGGCAACGAACCCGACCTGCCCCAAGAACGGCAGTGGAGCGACCCCCACGCTGAACCGCGTGCCTTCGTCCTCGGCCAGTTTGCCCCTGCCACAGGCAGCTTTGTGAAAAAACTGGCTCGCCAGCGCCCGGACGTGACCTTTATTTGCTCGGCCCTGTCGGCCAACATGAAGCACGATTACCTGGCCTACTACACCGCCCTTTTTGGCGATGATCGGCCAGAGAATCTGGTGCCGGCCATGCACGGTTACTCGGCTGATGTGGCTGCCTTGCCCGGCGACCAGCGCAACTTATTGGAGCAACAGTCTGAGGCGCTGCGTCGCTGGGGCAGGTTCACGCACGTATCCGGCACGGAGATTGGCTCCGGCAATCCCTTTGGCGATGTTGAGTCGCTGAGTGAAAGGGGTCGTTTTGACGACGTGGTGGCCTGGCTCCTGCTCAGCCAACATCACCAGACCCCGGTGGGCCAGGACAATAACTGGAATTTCCGCATCGACCCCGCTGTCATTGACCCAACGGCACAGCATCTGGGGGATGTGGTTAACCGCAGTGGGAAACGGGTGTCCAGGAACATCAGGGAGCGGGGCGGCGAAGGCCTGGGGATTTTGCAGGGTCACGCTCCTGATCGCCCGGCCTATGGAGTCGAATACGTTGATCACAACACCCCGATCACCATGGTTGCTGGACACACCAACGGGGTGCAGGTTACGCTGCGCAACACCAGCAATCGCACCTGGCCGGCGGGCGGCCCCCATCCAATTCGGCTAGGCTACCACTGGCATAAAATCAATGGGGCTGAGGTGCCGCCCTCTCTCTACGACGACAACCGAACCGGATTACCTCACGATGTCGCTCCAGGCGATATGGTTACACTCCAACCCAACCTGAACGCACCCAGCAACCCGGATCGTTATGAATTACGCTGGGACCTGGTGGAGGAGTCGCGTACCTGGTTTGCCTGGCAAGGTGTGGCCACCCTGGATGTTGAGGTGAACGTCGTGACAGAGGAGACGCCCGTCCCCTCAGAACCCGGCCAGATCAGCGTGAGTGCCAGCCACAACAATCTGTCGCAGGGCGATGATAATCTGCAATACGCCTTGGATAACAATCCCAATACGCGTTGGAGCACCCGCGCGCCCCAGGCACCGGGCATGTGGTTTCAAATCGATTTGGGCGCGGTGCGCACCGTCAGCGGGCTGGCCCTTGGTAACGCCGCCTCACCCAATGATTATGCGCGCGGCTATGCCATTAGCCTGGCCACTGGCCGCGACGATTGGCAGGCCGTGGTCCGCAACGACCACAATGATGGTCCGCTGGATGTGACATTTAGCCCGCAGCCCGCTCGCTATATCTACATTGAGCAGACGGGACGAAGCGAGCACTGGTGGTGGTCTATTCACGAGGTCAGCGTGAAGTACACCCCAGAAGAAAACGGTGGGGAAGACAGCGAGCCGGAAGAACCCGGGGTGGAACCGCCGCAGCCTGAAGAACCGCAGCCAGAACCCGAGCCGTCGCCGGAACCGCCACAACCTGAAGAACCGGAACCCGAACCGCCCGTGGAGGAACCGCTATCCTTAAGCGTCCGATCCAGCCATTACAACGTTCGGTCGGGGGTGGACAATATCTTGCAGGCCATCGACGGGGATCCGGAGACGCGCTGGAGCAGCCGCATCGCTCAGCAGCCGGGTATCTGGTTTGAGATTGACTTGAACGAAGTGCGGACGGTAGCTGGCCTGGCGCTAGACAACGCCGGATCGCCCAGGGATTACCCGCGCGGCTACGCGGTGAGCCTGTCCAGCGACGGGGTGCGGTGGACTGAAGTGATGCGGGTCGATCACAACGACCGGGCATTGGACATCAGCTTCCCACCCCAGCCGGCTCGCTACATCCGGGTTGAGCAAATTGGCCGTGACCTGGTTTACTGGTGGTCTATCCACGGCGTTACGGTAAGATCGAGCGAATACACACCGGGTATCACCGCCAGCGCCAGTCACAACAACGTGCTTTCGGGGCCCGATAACATCGCTCAAGCAATGGACGGCCGGCCCGAAACGCGTTGGAGCACCCGCGCCGTACAGCGGCCGGGCATGTGGTTTGAGTTGGACCTGAACCAGGTGCGTACTATCGGCGGGCTGAGTCTGGATAGCGCCGGCTCCGCCAATGACTACCCGCGTGGCTACGTCGTCCGCCTGTCCTCCGACCACAGCCAGTGGAGAGAAGTGGCGCGGGTCGACCACAACAATCGTGCTCTGGATGTCAGCTTCCCCCCTCAGACTGCTCGCTACATCCGTATTGAGCAAACCGGCTCGGCCGATCGTTGGTGGTGGTCCATCCACGGCGTTACAGTTGGGAGTTAGGAGTTGGAGTAGAGAGTAGGGAGTTGGAGTTAGACGTGCAACTGGGCGACTACCAACACTACATAGAAAGGATAACCTAATGGATTTTACGGGGAAAGCAGCTTTGATTACCGGCGGGGCCTCCGGCATGGGGGCAGCCACAGCTCGCGAGTTTCGCGCCGCCGGTGGACAGGTGGTCATTGTTGATCTTAATGACCGATTGGCGGCACAGGTGGCCGACGAGATCGAGGCCGGGCCACCCGTTATTGGCGACGTGAGCGCCCCTGGCTTTTGCAGTCGGGCAGTTGAGACCACGCTTAAACGGCATGGCCGGCTGGATGTGCTGGTCAATGCGGCCGGCATTATCGTTCGGGCTGACGCGCTTAACACCTCGGATGAGCAGTGGCAGCGGGTGATGGACGTCAACGTCAACGGGGTGTTTTTCATGAGCCGGGCGGCGGTCGGCGCTATGAAGCCGCAGGGCGGCGGAGCCATTATTAATTTCGGGTCAATCTGGGGGGGCGTTGGCGCGGCAGGTGTGGTTGCCTATTGCGCCTCAAAAGGGGCCGTACACCAGATTACGCGGGCCATGGCCCTGGATCATGTTGGGGACGGCATCCGGGTTAACGCAGTTTGTCCCGGCGAGGTCAACACGCCCATGCTGGCCTCGGAACGCTCTGAGCCGGTGACACCTGAACTGATGCAGGAATTGGCTGATAGCGTGCCGATGGGGCGGCTCGCAGAGCCGGTGGAGATTGCGCGCGTGGTGCTGTTCTTGGCCTCGGATGCGGCCAGTTACATGACCGGGGCAATGGTCAACGTAGACGCGGGCTACACAGCCAGGTAGGTGAATGATGGAATATCGTGTTTTAGGTCGAACCGGGGTCAAGGTGGCCCCGCTGTGTTTGGGCACAGACAACTTTGCCAACCCCACCCCGGAGGCCGAATCAATCGAGATCATCAACCGCGCCCTGGATGGCGGGATCAACTTGATTGACACCAGCAACAACTATGTCCAGGGCGAAAGCGAGCGCATCATCGGGCGGGCGCTGGCGGCCAACGGTCGCCGCCAGCAGGTGCTCATCGCCACCAAGGCCCATTATCCCGTCGGCCCTGGGCCTAATGACCGGGGGAACTCGCGCCTGCACCTGATGAGAGCCTGTGAGGACTCGCTGCGCCGGCTTGGTACGGATTACATCGACCTGTACCAATTGCACCGCCCGGTGTTTGACATCCCCATAGACGAGACGTTGGGTGCGTTAACCGATCTGGTGCGGCAGGGCAAGGTGCGCTACATCGGAACTACCACGACACCGGCCTGGAAAGTGATGGAAGGCGTGTTGGTCAGTGAGTTAAAAGGTTACGCCCGCTTTGTCTCGGAGCAGCCGCCTTACAATCTGCTCGACCGGCGCATAGAGAACGAACTGGTTCCCATGTGCCAGGCCTACGGGTTGGCGATTTTGCCCTGGACACCGCTGGCTATGGGCGTCTTGGCCGGCCGTTACGCCGATGCCGAGACCTATCCGTCCGGCTCGCGAGCCAGCCTGCGCGGCGGCATCTACGCCGAGCGGGTGACGGCCCGCGGCATAGAAGTGGGGAACCAGTTCGTGGCGTTGGCAAAGGAGCACGGCGTGTCCCCGGCCCAACTGGCCGTATTGTGGGTCAAAGACCAGCCGGGCGTCACCGCCCCCCTGATTGGCCCACGCACGCTGGAACAGCTTGAACAATTTCTGCCGGTCATAGATATGGAGCTGGATGAGCAGATGCGGCTGGCTTGTGATGAGCTGGTCCCGCCGGGCAGTGTGGTCGCCAACTTCCACAACTCTGCCCCGTGGATGAAGATGCGCGTTGTCTAGGATGGTGCTGAAAAAGTGGGCATTTTAACGCAGAGACGCAGAGACGCAGAGAAAAATCTTGTAAAAACTTTGCGCCTTTGCGACTCTGCGTTAAGACTTTTTCAGTACTTACCTAGGCCGGTTGAAGGGTGGAATAAATGAAAATCCATCTTGTAGATGGCACTTATGAGCTTTTCCGTGGTTTCTACGGCCCTCCGCCAAGGAAAGCGCCTGATGGCCGCGAAGTTGGGGCGACGATCGGGCTGCTGGGTAGCCTCCTCGCGCTGCTTTCCGATCCGGAAGTTACTCATATTGGGTGCGCGTTCGATCA
>Ga0180438_10009785_pt1 | contig 11864 bp, 12 predicted proteins | sample SS_ome_12_FD_132455 | JGI IMG/M metagenome (GOLD analysis project Ga0180438, IMG submission 132455) | Hypersaline lake sediment archaeal communities from the Salton Sea, California, USA - SS_3_D_2 metaG | ecosystem: Environmental > Aquatic > Non-marine Saline and Alkaline > Hypersaline >...
ACCCCGACCGCCGCTACGCCACGGCGGGCGAGCTGGCCGCCGACTTGAGGCGCTTTCTCGACGGCCAGCCCGTCCGCGCCCGCCCCGTCGGCACCATCGGCCGCATGTGGCGATGGTACTGCCGCCATCCGGAAGCGACCGTCCAGGTTGCCGGGGTGTACACGACGTTTTGCTCCGTGCTTCTCATCCTTTGGGCGATGGAAGGCATCGTCTCACTCACACTAGGGCTTGCGCCCGGTGCGGACGTCTGGAAAGCGATCGGGGAAATCGCGTGCGTGACCGTGATCCTTTATTTCCCGGCCCTTTGGGCGGGAATTCAGATGCTCAACGGTCGGGCGTGGGCGTGCTGGATCGGGCTTGCCGTGTGTGCCTTCGGCTCGTCCTTGTTGGCGGCAGGCCTACTCGGCACGGTCGTGTTCGCCAGCGTCCTTGGCGACACGCAGGTCCAAGCGAGCTTCCTGATGTTCCTCTCGAATCTGTCCTTCCTGGGAGTGTTACTGAACGCCACGGCAATTACATCCGTCCGGCGGCAACGTTAGCAGGAAAAGAGAAACCCATTTTGAACGTTCCGCCGGACGCAGCCGGCGGCCTTTGACCTCCGACTCTCAACGGCCCGGGGCCGGATCGAACAAGAGCGGACGGTGGAACGAAGCTTCGCCTCCCGTCCCTCGCCCTACCGCAGCCGTTCCGCCGCGGCGGGTGGATTGAAGAACTTGCTGATCGGGCTGATCACGTTGCCGTAGATCTTGATCGCCGAGCCGATCGTCGCCACCGCCAGCGCCACCACCAGGATCAGGTTGAACACCAGGCGGCCCGGGCCGCCGCCGACCGCGTCGCCGATGTAGCTCCGCTTGTTGTTGAGGATCAGGAACATCACGTAAGCGATCGGCAGCATGGTGAAGCAGATGGCCGAGGCGGCGATGGGGAACCAGATGGGCGTCGTGGTGACCACGCCCAGGATGCCGACGGCCGGAACGAGCGTGAACATGCGGTAGCGGGCCGTGGTGTACTCCAGGCCCAGCATCTCGCACATCGTGAAGCCGCAGACCACCATGTGCGTGCTGATCGCCCCGCAGGTCATGCCGATGAAGCCCAGGTCCAGGACGATGCGGCCGAGCTTGGCGCCCATCACGCCGGTCAGCGCCCCGGCGGCGTCGAGCGGCTTCATTCCCTGCCGGACGGCTTCGTTGGCCGGGTCGTAAACGTTCGTCACCGCCATGGCGACGATCACCAACGACGTGACCAGCACGAAGGGAAAGAACATCGACATGCCGAGGTCCCAGCGGGCCAGCTTCTTGTGGTGCTGGCCCCAGCCCTTGGCCAGGATCGAATAGGGATAGAGGAAAGTCATGTTGATGCCCACGGCCGCGCCGAGCATTCCCAGCACGAGCGTCACCGAGCCTTCCTGCTCGGGAATCCCGTACCAGCCGATGAGGCCCTTGCCCAGCTCGACCCAGTCGATGTTGGCCAGGCTGGCGACGACGACCACTCCGAACGAGAGAATCACCAGGGCGATCACGCTGCGGAGAAACCACTCGTAGAGCTTGATGCCGCGGGCGTGGCTGCCATAGCTCCAGGTGGCGGTGATGCTGATCGCCAGGATCGCGATGCCGATGCCGAACTTGACGGCCAGCCGGGCGGTGTCGGAGTCGGCCGGCACGCCGAGCACGCCGGCCATGTCCCATGCCGCCCCGGCGGCCAGCCCATACTGCGGAAAGTGCCAGATCACTGACGCCATGATGGTGCCCAGCGCCCAGAGGAAAGACAACGTGACGCTCAGCTCGCGGCCGAACGCCCGGTAGGGACGCTCGCCAGTAGTGAGCACGACGTTGCCCAGCGCGGCCAGCATCATCACGCCGAGAAACATGGCGACCGGCTGGACCCAGAGGAGCTTATAACCGAACGAAGCGCCGGCCATGACGGAAGCCGCGGCGCTGCCGGCGCCCAAGGTCATGGCACTTTGCAGCAATCCCGGCCCGGTCCGCCGGATGTAGCCGCCCGCCCGCTCGGAAAATGGCTTGCTCTCCAGCTCCTTCAGCGCGGCGACCTCGCGCTGGAGTTTCTCCGGGTCCCACTTGCTGGTCATGGGAAGGCCTTTGGACTCGCTGGCCATGGGCTCTCTCCGTTTGCGCAGAAAAAGGGGGTGGAAGGGCCGCTCGCGTCAACAATTGCCCCAAAAATAGTCGAAAGCGAAGCGGCTGGCAACGCTCTCGGGCGGAATTCCCGGGAAATTGAAGCCGCCGCGGGCGAGAGACGAAGACGGCCGGGGCTGCGGGTTGTGCGGGTTCCACAAGCGGGGGTTTCTGGGCGGTTTGCCGCCGATCGATTGACTCTCACAAGCGGCTTGGGTAAAACGTCGGCTGCCGCCGCGGCCGCAGCACGGGATCCGCCGCGTGCATGGCTGCCGAGCCGTCCTGGGAACTCGATCATTGCCTCCGCTTCAGCAGCAAGGGAGACCCACGTGAGCGAAGCCGCCCCTCCCGCCCCGCTTCCGCAGAGCAAGCCGCTCTCCAGACATCAGTGGTTTGTGCTGATCGCCGCATTTTTAGGCTGGATGTTCGACGGCTTGGAGATGGGACTGTTTCCCATCGCCGCGCGGCCTGCCTTGCAGGACCTTCTCCAAATCACGGACGATGCCACGATCGGAATGTGGAACGGCCGCCTGGTGGCTGCCTTTTTGTTCGGCGCCGCCGCGGGCGGGCTTCTTTTCGGGTGGCTGGGCGACCGCATTGGCCGCGTCCGCACGATGGCCTTGAGCATCGCGGCCTACGCGCTGTTTACCGGCTGCTGCTACTTCGCCACTCATCCCTGGCAGCTTGGCGTCTTTCGCTTCTGCGCCGCATTGGGGATGGGCGGTGAGTGGTCGTTGGGTGTGGCGCTTGTCATGGAATGCTGGCCGGAGAAGCTCCGGCCCCTGTTGGCGGGCATCATCGGCGCCGCCGCCAATTTCGGTTTTCTGGGGATTGCTTTGCTCGGCATGTTTTTCAAGGTCACTCCCGATTCGTGGCGATGGATCATGCTCGCCGGGGCCGTGCCCGGCGTGCTCGCCGTCTTCATCATCCTTTTCATCCCCGAATCGGAACGCTGGAAGGACTCGGTCAAGGCCGGGGCATCGAAACCGATTCGAGAAATATTCACCACCTCGCTCATTTGGCCGACCCTTTTGGCGATCTGTTTTGCCTCCATCCCTTTGATCGCGACGTGGGGCGGCGTCTCCGGCTTCCTGCCCCTGTGGGCCGACCAGCTTGCCGGTCCGCAGAACCCTTATGCAAAAGGGACCACGCAGGTGATCATCTCGATCGGGGCCATCCTGGGGTGCATCGTAGCGCCGGTGATCGGCGGAAAGATTGGGCGCCGTCCCGTCTACTTCGGCCTCTGCTTGTTCTCGCTGGTCATCTGCCAGTTGCTGTTCCGCCAGTGGTGGGAGCAACACGGCTACGGCCCCTTGTTCCTGACGGTCACGGGAGTGGCCGGGTGTCTGACGGCCGCCTTCTACGGATGGCTGCCGTTGTATCTGCCCGAGCTGTTTCCCACGCGCGTCCGCGCCACCGGCCAGGGATTGAGCTTCAACTTCGGTCGAATCCTCGCCGCGTTCGGCGCAATGACCACCGGCCAGATGATGGGGTTCTTCGAGGGCAGTTACCCCCGCGCGTGTTCCGCGATCACGACGGTGTACATTGTCGGCTTGGTGCTCATCTGGCTCGCGCCGGAAACCAAGGGCAAGCCCTTGCCGGAGTAATCGCTGCCAGGGAGCAAACGATCCGCCGCCACGGCACCCCCCGAAATGGCCGGCCAGCGGCGTTCGAGGAGCACGCCGGTCGCTCTGACTCCCGTCGCCGACTGCCTTGTCCGGCGCGGTTGCTGGACTTGAGCGAGTGGATGTGGCAAAGTGGGTGGTGTGGTCGGGTCGGCTACCCACCCGGAATACCAGAAACGCCCGAGGAGCATTTCACGATGAAACAACCGTCCCCGATCAACGTCTGCGGTTCGGTGCTGGCCCTGTTGCTTGGACTTGCCCTCTTGGCCGCGACACCCGGTCGGGCCGCAGAGGAGGCGGCCGAAAAGGCCAGGCCCGCCAAGCAGCCTAAGCAAGTCAAGGCGGCCGAAAAAGCCAAGGCCGACCCCTACGCCTGGAAGAGCCTCTTCGACGGCAAGACGCTCACCAACTGGAAGAGCCCCAACTTCGGCGGCGAGGGCAAGGTCTACGTCAAGGACGCTTGCATCGTGATGGAGATGGGCAGCGCCGATATGAGCGGCATTGTCTGGACCGGCGATGAGCCGCTGAAGACCAACTACGAACTCGAGCTGGACGGCAAGCGCGTCCAGGGCGGCGACTTCTTCTGCACCACCACGTTCCCCGTCGGCGACGAGTCGTGCAGTTTCGTCGTCGGCGGCTGGGCGGGCACGGTGGTCGGCCTATCCTGCGTCGATTGGTACGATGCCGCGGACAACGAGACCACCGACTTCATGGCCTTCGAGGACAAGAAGTGGTACCGCGTCCGCATCCGCGTAAGCGATGCCAAGATCGAGTGCTGGATCGACGAGGACAAGCTGGTCGACCTGCCCCGCAAGGGACACAAGTTTTCCATCCGCATGGAGTGCGACCCCTGCCTGCCGCTGGGCGTGGCCACCTTCCAGACCGAAGGCTGGGTCAAGAATATCCGCGTCCGCAAGCTCAAGCCGGAAGAAGTGGCCGAGGCGGCCAAGGATGCGGAGTGAGGGGCGAGGGTTGAGAGTTGAGAATCCCCTGTGCCGTTGAGCCGCCGTCGGCACGACGGCGTCACGCGAGAAACCGCATGAGAGGCACCATGCAATCCCACCCCCTCCCGACAGCTCACTTGCTGCTGGTCGTATGCCTGGCGGCCCTGTGGCCATCGGCAAACGCCGCCGCGGCTGAGGCGGCCGACAAGCCCCGCTCTCAGAAGGCCGCCGCCGATGCCGGCTGGCAGAGGCTCTTCGACGGCAAGACCCTCGGCAAGTGGCACGTCATCGACGAGTTCGACTTCAAGCGGCACGGCACGGTCCGCGTCGCCGACGGGGCCATCGTCATGGAGATGGGCTCGCCCGCCACCGGCATTAAGTGGATCGGCGAGTTTCCCAAAGTCGACTACGAGGTCGCGCTGGAAGGAAGGCGGGTGGAGGGCGACGACTTCTTCTGCAGCATGACCTTCCCGGTGGGCGAGAAGGCACTGACGCTCGTTGTCGGCGGCTGGTCCGGCGAGATCGTGGGGCTTTCGAGCATCAACGGCGAGCCGGCCATCGAGAATGAAACCTGCCAGTTCAAGCAGTTCGAGCTGGGCCGCTGGTACCGAGTGCGGCTGAAGGCAACCGCTGAGAGAATCGAAGCGTGGATCGACGACGAGAAGCTCGTCGATCTGCCATGCGAGGACCGGAAGTTCTCCCTCTACTGGGAAATGGAGCCGATGCTGCCGTTCGGCATCGCCACCTGGAACACGACCGGGGCGGTCCGCAACGTACGCCTGCGGCGAATAGCCGGCGGCTAACAGCCGCCGGAGAGCCGTCGCAAAAAGCCGCCGGAGTGACACTGGAGTGCTGGGAGAGCTCCTCGCACATTCCGGCGGCTGTTAGCCGCCGGCTATCGAGTATTGGAACGGGGCTGCGGCAGCTCTCGTGCCCCCGGTTGCCTTCCGCCGTCCGGAGTGCCTACAATAGGGGGGCAATTTCCCGAGGCACGTCCGCTCTTGACTCCTGCCGTGAGGATGGCTCCTTTGGCTGAGATGGAAAAAGTTCACATCGTCGGGATCGGAGAGGACGGGCTGGCCGGCCTGACCGACGCGGCACGCCACCGGATCGAAGCGGCCGAGTTGTTGATCGGCGAGAGCCACACTCTGGCGCTGGTGCCCGACACGGGTGCCGAGCGGCTTACGGTCGGATCCAGCCTGGACGAAACGGCCGCGCGGATCGAGGCCGCGGCCAAGAAGAGAATCGTCGTCCTGGCGGTCGGCGACCCGCTCTTCTACGGCGTCGCCCGGTACCTCTGCGACAGGCTCGGCAAGGACCGCTTCGAGGTCGTGCCGCACGTCAGCAGCATGCAACTGGCCTTCGCCCGCGTCAAAGAAAGCTGGGAAGAGGCGTTCCTGACCAACCTCGCCCGGCACAGCGTCGAGCAGGTGCTCGACCAGATTCGCGGGGCAGAGAAGGTGGGGCTGTTCCCCAGCGATGCCTGCCCTCCGGCGGCCGTCGCCGGCGCACTGCTGGAGCACCGCATCGATTACTTCACCGCGTACGTCTGCGAGAACCTGGGGGCGCCGGATGAGCGGGTGACGCAGGGCAGCCTGGGTGAGATCGCCGAACAGCAGTTCGCCCCCCTTTCGGTGATGATCCTGGTCCGCAAACCGAACGTCCCCGACCGGCCCAGCGATTCGATCGGGCGGCGGCTTTTCGGCAATCCCGACGATTCGTTCCTCCAGTCCAGGCCGAAGCGGGGGCTGTTGACGCCTGCGGAGATCCGTGCGGTGGCCCTGGCCGAGATGGACCTCGGCCCGACCAGCGTGGTCTGGGACGTCGGCGCCGGCAGCGGATCGGTGGGGATCGAGGCGGCCCAGATTGCCTCCAGCGGCAGGGTCTACACCATCGAAATGGACCCTGAAGACCACCAATTGATCCTTGAAAACACCGAGCGGTTCGGTGTGAGCAACCTCGTGCCCGTGCTGGGCCGCGCGCCCGACGCCTGGCGCGACCTGCCGGACCCCGACTCGGTTTTCGTCGGCGGCAGCGGGCGCCACATCGCCCGGCTGATCGAGCCCGCCTACCAGCGGCTCCGCGTCGGCGGCCGGCTGGTGGCGACGATGACGAGCATCGACAACGCAGCCGAGGTCCACCAGGTGCTTCGCATCAAGTGCTCCGACGTCAAGGTCTGGATGTTCAACTTCGCGCGCGGCAACTACCAGCTCGACCGGTTGCGGTTCGAAGCGGTCAATCCGACCTTCCTCGTCTCGGTGGTCAAGCCTGCCTAGCCCTCGCCGCGGATCCCCTCCGATGGAAGAGTCGCCCCTGGACGTGATAGCCGTCGGCGCCCACCCGGACGACGTCGAGATCGCCTGCGGCGGCACGCTCGCCCGACTGGTCGAGCAGGGTTACCGCGCGGGGATCGTCGACCTGACCGACGGAGAGCCGACGCCCCGCTCCCTCGGCCCGGAAGTCCGCCTGGCCGAAGCCCGGCAGGCGGCCGAGACGCTGGGGGTGTCGGTTCGCGTGACGCTGGACTTGCCCAATCGCCGCCTGTTCGACAGCTTTGAAGCCCGCGTGGCCTTGGCCAGGCAGCTCCGCAGGTACCGCCCGCGGCTGGTCCTGGGCCTCGGCGGCGGAACCCCGATGGCCTCGCCCGACCACCTCCAGGCGTCGCTGATCACCGCCGCCTCGATCTTCTACGCGAGGCTGGGCAAGTGGGACGAGCATTTCGACGGCCTGCCGCCCCACGTCGTAGCGGTCCACCTGCACTGCTTCCTGGCCTACCGCAGTCTCGCGCCGCTTCCTTCGGGCGGGCTGGTGGTCGACATCGGCCGAACGCTGGAGAAGAAAATCGCCGCGGTCGCCTGCTACCAGAGCCAGTTTCCCCCCGAGCGGCAGCACGTGCTGGATCGCATCCGGGCGTTCAACCAGCAGCAAGGCCTGGCCGCCGGATTCGCCGCCGGCGAGGTGCTCGCCAGCCCCACCGCCCTGGGCACCCGCGACCTGATGGGGATGCTTTTCGGACCGGAGGTGTAGCCGGCGCAGTCGAGTCTACGCTGAGACCCCACGGCTATCCGCGTCGGAGATATCCTCCCCCCGGTCGGTCTTCTGTTTCGCTTGCTGACGCGCCAGTCTTCCACCAAGCGTGGCCTGGCGATCTCGGAGATCCGCGAAGATGGCCTTGATGTCGAAGTCGAATTTTGCGGACAACTCCTCTCTCGCGCGCCGCACGTCAGAGACAATCGGATCCTCCCACATAGGATCATTCTCCCATTAGTTCCTCAGGCGTGCAGATCAAGGGCATGCGGTGACCTAGACGATCGCACACTACTGCTATTCTTCGCATGATCTGAGCATTGGCCAAGTGCCTGCAATTCCAAGTCAAGAGATAATCGACGCCGTGGACGGCAGCCACTGCAATATGGGCGGCGTCACGGATGGCACGCGGAGGAATCACGCCGCTGGCCAGAATCGCTCGCGTGAGCGGCTCGGCGTCTTCGGTGACCTCCAGCACGGGCAGATCGGCAATCACGGCCAAGCGTTTCTCGACTTCCCGTGGAACCCCAATGGATGCCTCGTCGATCACGACTTGGGAAATGTAGCATTCGAATGCTTCCCGTCGATCAGCCCACCAATCCTGCGTCGTCTGTTGGTGTGCGGCCACGAGCAAGTCACGACTTGATCGAGCGACCAGATAACTGATGAACGTCGTTTCCAGGTAAACCGATTCCATGCTCTCACCCGAGGGCGAGCGTACCAGCAGCGACTAGTGAAGCGCGAGGACCCTCGCCACCTTTACGCTACTCGCCTCGCGGTGGTTGTCAACCCTCGGCTCGACCCGCCCGCCACGCCCGCAGCTCGGCCAGCAGGGCCGCCAGGTCGGCCGGCAGCGGCGCCTCGACGTCGATCGGCCGGCCCGTCTCCGGATGGAGGAATCTCAGCCGCCGGGCGTGCAGCGCCTGGCGGTCCAAGAGCACGAGCGTGTCGTCCGCCTGGCGGCGGATCTCGCCCCGCGTAATCTCTTTGCGGCCGCCGTAGTGCCGATCGCAGAGCACGGGGCAGCCGAGGTGGCCCAGGTGCACGCGGATCTGGTGGGTGCGGCCCGTCTTGGGGACCACGCGGACGGCGGCGAAGCCGTCGAACCGCTCGACGACCTCGTAAAACGTCTCGGCCACCTGGCTTCTTGACGAAGGGGACTCGTCTCTGCGGATGGCCATCTTCTCGCGGTGGCGGGGGTGCATGCCGATCGGCTCTTGGATCAAGTCGCGGTCCCGCTCGGGCACGCCGGCCAGGAGGGCAAAGTACTCCTTCTCGATCGATCGCTCTTGAAACTGAAGCGCCAGCCGCGCGTGGGCCGGGTCGCTCTTGGCCACCAGGATCACGCCGCTGGTGTCGCGGTCCAGCCGGTGCACGATCCCCGGCCGGGTGGGGCCGCCGGCCGTGCTGAGCTGGCCGCCGAAGTGATATTGAAGCCCGCTGGCCAGCGTGCCCGACCAGTGTCCTCGCGCGGGGTGAACGACCATGCCGGGCGGCTTGTTGACCGCGACCAGCCAGTCGTCCTCATAGAGAATGTCCAGCGGGATCGGCTCCGGCTGAGGGGCTTCGCGGGGGATTTCGGGCAACACGACGCGAACCTGCTGGCCCGCCTTCAGGCGATAGCTCGGCTTGCCTCCCTGCTGGCCCACCGTCGTGCCGCCGGCGGTGATCACTCGCCGCAAGTGAACCCGGCTGTACTGAGGGAAATGGTGCGCGAGGAAGACGTCGAGCCGCCACCCTTCCTCCGCGGGCGCGACGACCAGCTCAACCGGATCGGAAGAAGGCTTCATGGCGCGCGGGGGCCGAAGGAATCCTCGGCCGGCCGGGGGTGAAGATACCGTGGCCACGCTCGCAGCGGCAAGCGTCGCCGGACCTTGGCCTGTTTGGCTCGCGGCTTACGGAGCCGGCTGCTCGGGTGACTCTTCGGCCGGCGGCCCCGTTTCAGACTCCTTGTCCATAACGGCCGAATCGCCACCCAGGCTGGGACCTTCGGTCGGCTCCGGCTCGTCCGCCTCCGGCTCCGGGCTCTCGTCGGCAGGCGGATTGATCGCGGCGGAAAGGTCCGGCACATTCCCTTCATCGAAGCTCTCGAAATCGAGTGGCGGAGTCTGGCCACCGCCGGGCAATGGGCTGGAATAGGCCGGCTGCGGGTCGTACTGGGCGAACTTGTCGTAAAACTCCTTGGTTTCCTGGCGTTGGAGGTCCTCGATCCGCCGCTGGGCTACCCCCGCATACGCCCCATCCGGCCAAGTGCTGGCTACTTCCTGGTAGTATCCGACGGCCTTTTCCAGCTCGCCCTCCGATTGCCGAGTGGCTGCCAGGGCCTCGTACGCCTTGGCCAAGGCAAAAGTCGCCCGCTCGCGAATCGCCGGTTGCCGGCTCGAACTGAGCACGCCCAGGTATTGATCCACCGCCTTGCGAAGGTCCTGGGCGGCGGTAGCCTTGCTCTCGAAGAGCTGCTGGCAACCGGAAGCAAGATACATGTCGGCGGCCAGCACCGCCGCCCACTGGCCGACTTCCGAATTGGGCCGCTGCTCGGCAACCTCGCTGATGACGGCCGGATTGCCGGAATCCATCGCGCCGAAGAGGTCGTCCCAGGCGTAGGCCGCATCCACGGCCGCCTGCCGGCCCCACCACTTCCAGCCGACCAGCGCCACCACCGTCAGCACCAGCAGGAGCGTGATCAGGGTCGAGTAGGGCCGGACTTGCTCAATGCCGCTGTTGAACCAGGCCAACAGATCGTTCTGTTGAAGCTCGTGACGCCGTTCGCTTTTCATCGTCGAGACTCCGCGTGCGGGGCAAGCCGGCGGGAGCCACTCCGCGGGCGCCCGGCCGGTCGCACCCCCCTCTGGGCACAGACAATGGAGTATACGACCCCACGCGCCGGACCGTCAAGGTCGCCAGCCTCGGGGCTAGTCTTCGGGCGGAGCGAATAGATACGCGGCCGCCAGGCGGTAGGCGGCCAGCAGGACGACGGCGGCCGCTATTGCCGCCAAGAGACCCAGGGGGCTGATGGGATTGAAGCCGTCGCGGGGCCAGAAGGTGGTGAGCAAGAACGGGCCCAGCGCGCTGCCGATGATGCCGACAAAGACGGTCCCGGCGGCGCCGCCCACCTCTCGGCCGGGAATAAGAACCCTGGCCAACAGCCCGGCCACCGTGCCGAAGCCGATCCAGACCAGCACGATGATCAACCATTGCTGGGCGGAAGCGGAGAAGTCGAGTTCGCCCATGGGCCGGGCCTGCGGAAAGGGGAAATCGCCGGGCGGGAGTCGCTGCCTTCTGCGCCCCCTTGACGTTCAACCCTCGACTCGGAAGTCTCCTTCGACTGCCGACGTCCGAGGGGCCGCCACGGTGGTGGCAATGCACCGCTCAGACGCCAGCAATCCAAGGCGCGTCCCCCCCGAAACGCGAGCGGCGCCGGCTTGCAGCCTTTCTGCGCCGCATCTTGTTCTCTCGTTCAACGTCGCTGGAGGGCCTGCTCCTCGCGGGCGGCCTTCAGCGCGGCTGCCTCGCGGGCGAGTTTGACTTCCGGTCCGGGGGCGAAGTATTGCACGTCGTCGCGCATGTAGTAGGGGCTGGGCAAGGTCTGGCCGCCGAGGTCGACCTGGCATCCGGTCAGTCCCAGTGCCGCCAAGAGGCCAAGCCCGGCCAAGGTTCCCAGCCGTCGTGGTCTTGTTTCCTTCGAGCCGCTCATCCGCCACCTCCGTGGTATGGCTTCCCCCCGTCCGCCTGCGGCGGAACGCTCCTCTTCTCGTCTCGCCGGCCCCGCAAACGCACCAGCAGCCGATACAATCGTCACGACCGTTATCGTCCTCCGCGGGCGGGCGACTTTAGCGTCTTAACCGGCAACTGCGGCGGGTCCTGAGTGCATGTCTGTAAGTCTTTCTTTACAAAAGATTTAGCTCGCCTCGGGTTTTGCGGGAAACGGGGGCCCGTTGCGGGCGCGGGCCGGGGGGGAATCAAAGTCGACCGCGGTTTCGTATCCCCTGTTCGAATCTCCTCGCTCGGCCGCCGATCGAGTTCAGGCCCGTTGCTTCCGCCCGGGAACAATTGAGCGTAATATGATGAAGTAGCCCAGGTGCGATCCAAACGGGCGGATACCGTCGCCTGGCCCCGCATCACTTCCTAGCGCAAGT
>Ga0180438_10009786_pt1 | contig 11864 bp, 10 predicted proteins | sample SS_ome_12_FD_132455 | JGI IMG/M metagenome (GOLD analysis project Ga0180438, IMG submission 132455) | Hypersaline lake sediment archaeal communities from the Salton Sea, California, USA - SS_3_D_2 metaG | ecosystem: Environmental > Aquatic > Non-marine Saline and Alkaline > Hypersaline >...
CTGACCAGCTAGGATCGACCCTCTATGGAATGATCTGAACTACTGACATTAGACCCCTTGGGGATCTTTTGTGCTGGTGCGCGGTGTTTTTCACCTTGTCAGACCGGAATTATGGTGTGTTGGATGACCCTTACCAAGGCCCTTACATATAAGCCCGCAAGTTTATGACCAAGATCGTTCACATTGTCACCCGTCTGGATCGGGGAGGCTCGGCAGAAAACACGTGGCTCACCTGCCATGAACTGGCCGAAAAATACGAGATCATCCTCGTCCACGGCCTTTCCCGCGAATCCCGCATGACCGATTGGGAAAGCCAATCGGTTCAGGGCCGCATCAAGATGGCTGAAGAGCGAGGAGTGAAGGTAATCCCCTTGCCATCTCTGGTACGCAGCATTGATCCTGTTCAGGATCTTCGAGCCCTCTTTTCTCTGTGGAGGCTGTTAGTCCGTGAAGAACCCGATGTTGTCCATACCCATACGTCCAAGGCAGGGATACTGGGCCGATTGGCGGCCAAGATGGCCGGCGCACCCTGCGTCGTCCACACCCCCCATGGCCATGTCTTCTACGGACACTTCGGTCCCTTGGCATCAAAATTGTTCTTGGTAATAGAAAGACTAATGGCCACTGTAACAGATCGCATGATCGCCCTTACCGAGGTAGAGAAGAATGACTATATTGCCTTTTCGGTTTGCAATCGCCAAAAGCTTGTCACCATCCACAGCGGCGTTGACATAGCCCCCTACCTGAAGGCCGACGTCCAAGTCCAAAAGAAGAAGGCCTTGGGGCTAGACCCCAACGCCTTGGTCGTCGGCACCGTGGGCTGGCTACTCCCCATCAAAGGGCCCATGGTCCTGTTAAGGGCAATGAAAGGCCTCTGGCAAAGCCACCCTCAGGCAGTCTTGGTCTATGTCGGCAAAGGTGACATGGAGCAAGAGCTCAAGGAAGAAGCAAGTCGCATGGATGGGTCCGACAAAGTCCTATTCCTAGGCTGGCGTGATGATGTCCCTGAGATAATGCAGTGCCTGGATGTGTTCGTCCTTCCCTCACTAAATGAAGGCATGGGCAGAGTCTTGGTAGAGGCCATGGCAGCTGGAAAACCTGTGGTTGCCAGTCGCGTGGGCGGCATCTTGGATTTGGTCAAAGATGGATTGAATGGACTCCTTGTTGAACCCGGCAATCCAGGCGCTCTTTGTGACGCTATTGGAAAGCTCTTGGGCGATAAGAGCCTTCGAGATGAAATGGGACGGCGGGGCAGAGACAGGGCGAAAGACTTCACCGTTGAGAAAATGATAGAAAAGATCGACGGCCTGTACACCTCTATCTTTCAAGAAAGCCTTGGACGAGGTAACGGGGGATGAAACAATGGTCTAAAAAACCGATACACCAAGGTGAGTTTTACAGAGATGGAAGTCCTCGCGCTTTCCGCCCTATGAGATGGCTTTTTTTCCTGCCCCTGCTCATCCTCTTTGCACCTTATTCGATCTTGGCCACCGAGTATCTGCAGGTTGAAGGCATTGTTGACCTCAAGACGACATATGGTGACGGAGACCTTGACCTAGAGTCCCTTGTCAAGCTTGGCAAGGAAAGAGGCGTTGACGTGCTCTTTGTCAACGACCATGATAGATCGGCCATGGAATATGGCCTATTCCCCTTCAGAAATGTTTTTAAAAAGAGGGTAGAGTTGCATTCCATCAACAAGGGCGGGGCGGAAAACTATCTTCATGGCATCAGGATGGTTCAGGAGAAGTATCCCACCATGATCATCATCCCGGGTTCAGAGTCGTCCCCCTTTTATTTCTGGACCGGATCGTATTTTACAGAGGACCTTACTGCCCACAGCCAAGACAGGGCCGTCTTAAATATCGGGCTGGAAGAGCCTGAGGATTATGAAAATCTTCCCATTCTCCACAACGGTTTTTCCCTCCGTTGCTTCAAAGATTCCTTGCCTATGATGTTGCTGTCGGCTCTTCCCTTGGCTCTTGGTATTCTTTTGCTAAAGTGGAGGGGTCTTGTCAGAATATCTGGTATTATCATTAGCGCACTTTCCATTCTGTTCATCATAAATACGGCCCCCTTCAGGAGCTCCCCCTTTGACCAGTATCATGGTGACCAAGGGATCGCCCCTTACCAGCTTCTTATCGACTACGTGAACTCCAAGGGGGGACTGACTTTCTGGAATTACCCTGAAACAAGATCAGGCAGCAGGAAAGTAGGCCCAGTTTTTTTCAATACACCACCATATCCAGAGGTACTCAGACAATCAAAGGGGTACACCGGGTTTGCAGCGTTGTACGGGGACACCATCACGGTCACCGAGCCGGGAGGCATATGGGACGAGGTTCTGCTGGAATACTGCAGAGGGGAAAGGGATCGACCGGTGTGGGGTATCTCAACGGCCCATTTTCACAAAGACGGTGGCGCTGGCGAAACGTTGGGAAATTTTCCCACTGTCTTCTTGGTTGGGGAAAAGACTAAGGAAGAGATTCTCTTTGCCATGAGACAGGGAAGGATGTATGCTTGCCGGGGCAAGTATCCCCAACGAATGGTTCTTAACGACTTTTCAGTTTACTCATCTATATTTGGTGCCAAGGCAACCTTCGGGGAAGAAATCGCGCTAAAGGAAAATCCAAGAATTCATATTTCCCTTTCCCAGAAGGAACCGTCTGAAAGCCCGGTAACCGTTAGATTGATGCGCTCAGGGGAGCTCATCGAGACGTTGAAGGGAGTTTTACCCATGGAAGTCGACCTTGAAGACGAATATTTCAGCCCTGGCCAAAAGATCTATTACAGGATCGATGCGCGAGGATCTGGGCAGCTCGTGTCTAATCCTATCTTCGTAGTCTTTGGATAGTGCACAATCCATTTCTTGCTCGTTTCTAAAACGGTTGGAAAGGAGGGTAAGGTGATGAAAGACGACGGACTTGGCAAGGTGTTCTTGAGACACCTGGTGATGGCCATTCCTTGGGGCATAGTCCTCCTTATGGTCTTTTTCGTTGCTGCAGTGGGTATTAAGCAGCAAATCAAAGAGAGCATACAGTATACAGTAAGAATGGCCATTTTTGAGACGACTAGTTTTGCATACGACTATAAGGTCGCTCCTGCCCTGAAGCAAAATATCAAGGAAGGGATTGAATTTGCGGGAAAGACGGCCAGCCGCGAACTGAAGGGCCTCCTAAATGATCCCCAGGTCAAGCAGGATCTTGGAGAGACCTTCAAATCTGGCAGATAGCAGGTTCAGTAACAAAGAGACAGAACTCTGGGCGATGACTCCATGATTGTGGCCGCGCACCAACCTCAGTATCTGCCCTGGCTGGGCTATTTTGACAAGATCTGCGAGGCAGACGCCTTTGTCCTCTTGGACAACGTCCAGTTCAAGAAGAACGAGTGGCAGAACAGAAACAAGATTAAGACGGCACAGGGCTGGCAGTGGCTGACGGTGCCGGTCACATACAAATATCCCCAGTTGATCAATGAGGTGGGAATCAATAACACGGTAAAGTGGCAACACAAACACAGACAGGCCATCTCCACCAATTACAGAAAGGCCCCCCATTATGATTGCCTGGAAGGGCTCCATGAAAAGGTCTTTTCCCGTTCCTGGAAAGGGATCTCTGAACTCAACATAGAGGTTGTAAGGAGCTTGGCCCAGATTCTTGGTATTGACACCCCGCTCTTTGTGGCCTCTGAGCTGGGGGAGGGGCCTTCGGATCCAGACGATAGGCTCATTGCCCTGACCAAGCACTTTGGGGCGGACACCTATCTGGCAGGAGGGGGTGGCAAGGATTATATGAATCTGGACAAGTACGCAGAACATGGTATTAAGGTCCTATTTCAGGACTACCAACACCCGTTATATGATCAGCTTTTTGGCCAATTTGAGCCTTTCATGTCGGTCATCGACCTTGTCCTTAACCACGGCTCTCATAGCCTGAGCATCTTAAGGGGGTACAAATGAATGTACTTGCTGTTGGGCCTCATCCCGACGATATCGAAATCGGCTGCGGAGGCACGCTCATCAAATATGCGCAGAAGGGGCACAACGTATATCTGTTGGTCATTACCAAGGGAGAAATGGGGGGCAAGGGGAACACAAGATACGAAGAACAGCTGCGGGCGGCAGAGATCATAGGTGCCAGAAAAGTCTTTTGGGGCGATTTCAGGGACACGGAGCTCCTGGATAAAGGCAACAAGATTATTCATACGGTCGAGGGGTTCATCAATTCGATCAAGCCGGACTTCATTTTCGTCAATTACCTGGACGACACCCATCAGGATCACCGCGCTGTAAACAGGTCCGTTCTTTCTGCAACAAGGTATGTGAAAAACGTTCTGTTCTATGAGGGACCCACGACCAACAATTTCACACCCAATGTATTTGTAGACATAAGCTCCGTCTTGGACAAAAAGGTAGCGGCATTAAAGGCCCATGCATCCCAGATAACGAGAACCAATATCGAGGATCTCACCATCATAGACATTGCCAGGTCCTCTGCCCACTTCCGGGGTGTGCAGGGCAGGATTGCCTTAGCAGAAGGATTTGTTTCTGAGAGACTTTTCATTAATATTGATTAGTTCACGACATTGATTGGTTCACCGTCCACCGTTATCCGTTCACCGACAGGCCAAGGGTCTCAATGAATGGATATGCTCGCCGGACGGACATGCAAGCAGGAGGGTTGGAAAGTTCAACTCCAAAGCCAACCCGCGTCGCCCTATATTCACATTATAAGCGGCGGCGTTACGCACAAATGGTAACACCCTAATTGAGCCAAAACCGTCGCCGGAAAAGCTTCAGGACTTTTTCTGAGCGATTTTTGACACCTTTTGTGGAGGCTCTTAGTGAAGTGGAGCGTGAGAATTGCAACTGTTTGAACCGCCGAAGGCGGTGAGTTTTGTAATTCTAGCGGAACAAACTTAGAGCCTATAAAAAGTGGCAAACCAAGGGAAGAAAAACGTTCTGAAGCGCGTTGGCAAACCTATTTGTATTTCTATTATGGCAGAACGGTTACAATTCTATATATCATTTGAAAAGCCGCGCTGATTGCCAGTTTACAAATGATAGCGCACGCATCCTGGCTCAATTAGGGTAACAGTAAACGGTCAACAAAAATGATCACCCATTCACGAGTGGTGCTGGACGACGATGATCTGTCCAGCGTGCTAGAGGTTCTGAAGACCGGCCAATTGGTTCAGGGAGAGAAGGTCTTATCTCTTGAGCGTGCCTTGGCTTCTTTTATCGGGGTCAAGCATGCCGTTGCCGTAAGCTCGGGCACGGCGGCCCTTCACCTCGCGCTCCTTGCCCTTGGGATCGGTGAAGGGTCCGAAGTCATTCTGCCCAGCTTTGTATGCCCAGCCCTTCTAAACGCCGTCCATTATGTAAGGGCCACTCCGGCACTGGTGGACATTGATCCAGACACATACAACATCAGCGTCAGCCAAATAGAAAAGGCCCTCAGCCATAGGACTGCAGCCATCATCGTTCCGCACATGTTCGGTCTTTCGGCCGATACAGATGCCATCCTTTCTTTCAACATCCCGGTGATAGAAGACTGTGCACAGTCTGTGGGCGCCACACTCAAAGGCAAATACGCAGGGTCTTTTGGCGCCATGTCCATCTTCTCCTTCTATGCCACCAAGATGCTTTGTGCCGGAGAAGGAGGCGCCATCTTGTCCAACGATGACGATCTGATTGGCCATGCCCGAGACCTTAGGGATTACGATGAAAAGGAAACTTATGCCCTAAGATATAACTACAAGCTGACCGATATCCAGGCTGTCCTGGCAGAGAGCCAGCTAAAGAACCTTCCGTCCTTTATTGAAAAGCGGCGCCATATGGCCAGAGTCTATAGCGCCGCACTGGAAGGGATCGTGTCTCGTCTCCCGGTGGCTCCAGAAGAAAAAAAGCACATCTACTATCGTTATGTCATACCTATCGACAATTCGGCAAGATTCATAGATAAGATGAATGAACAGGAGGTACAGTGCAGAAGGCCCATATTTAGGCCGTTGCACAGGTTTTTGAAGCTTTCCGGGTATAAGGTAACAGAGGATGCCTGGTCAAAGTCCGTATCTATTCCCATATATCCATCCCTTACGGAAAGTGACGCTTATAGAATCGTGGACGCCATAAGGAAAAGCATTTGAGCAGGAGCAGGCATACATGATGCATCATAAGAGCATGTCTTTGCACAGAATCTTTTATCCTGTTGCAGTCATTATTTTTGTCGTTCTCATCATCCCCTATTTCCGGCGCTACTTCACCAACTCAGGCATACGGTGGCTGTATATCTTTGTCTTCTCCTTTTCTCTCTCCTATATATTGACACCTGTAATGAGATGGATAGCCCTGGAGTACAATGTAGTGGACATTCCGGACAGGAGAAAGATTCACAAGGACCAAACGCCCCTCATGGGCGGCGTGGCGATCATGGTCTCCTTGTGTGCCTCCCTCATAGCAAATCACCTTATGGAAAGACAGATGCTGGTCCTTGTCTCGGGGGGATTGGTGTTGGGCGTTGTGGGGCTCCTGGACGACTGGAAGACAATATCTGCCAAGCTCAAGCTTTTCATCCAGATCTTGGTAGTACTCATACTCGTTTACAACGGAATTGTGTTGGACTTGGTCGCTCCCAGAACCACATGGGGATTTGTGGCCAATGTCTTACTCACCATCATCTGGATTGTGGGCATCACCAATGCAATGAATTTTTTTGACGGTATGGATGGACTGGCATCGGGCTTAAGTGCCATTATCGCCTTGTTCATTGGAATCGTCTCCTTTCAGACAAGCCAGCCCTTCATGGGATGGATTGCCATTGCGTTATTGGGAAGCTGCCTTGGCTTCTTCCCTTTTAATTTCAGGCTGAGGAAACCTGCTGCCATATTCTTGGGCGATGCTGGAAGCACATTCCTGGGCTTTGTCCTTGCCGCGCTGGCCATCAAGGGTTACTGGGCCCACAACAGGCCCATCGTATCCTTTGCTACGCCCATTCTGATCTTCTGGATCTTGATATTTGATATGACTTACATCACTATGGAAAGGGTTATTACGGGGAAGGTCAAAACCGTTAAGGAATGGATCGATTATGTGGGCACCGATCATCTCCATCACCGGCTTTATGCCCTTCTTGGAGATAAGAGAAAGGCAGTGCTCACCATATTCCTCTACAGTGCCACGCTCGGTCTCGGGAGCATTGCCTTAAGAAATGCAAGGGCGATTGATGCCGCCATCCTGGTGTGTCAGGCCTCTCTCATCGTCGTCATATTCTCTTTGCTGGAGTATGTGGGCCGGCAACGGTAGTGCCAATACAGGTCAACACAGCGACCCTTCATGGGATCTCTTTCAGACCTCTGCAACAGGTAGGAAATTGTTGAAACCTCTAGAGGCTGAACTTGCGCCAGGTGTAAAGGAGGACGGAAAGCTATCCCTCTGGGGACCGGACCTCGTGCAACTGAGCAGGGCCGTCTTTGAAAAGGGTGGCCCACTAAGATTCCAGGCCACAGGTTTTAGTATGTCCCCTTTCATCAGGAATGGGGATGTGATCACCCTTTTCCCGTTAACAGGGGATACCATACACCTGGGCAACGTCGTGGCCTTTGTCTTGCCAGGGGCAGAAAGGCTCGTCATCCACAGGGTGATTGCACGGGATGGACAGACCTTTTTCACCACAGGAGATAACGCCACGGAGGCCGACGGCCCCGTTGCCAGGGAGAATATTCTGGCCCGTGTGGGCAGAGTGGAAAGAAAGGGCAAAAAGGTCTTTCTCGGCCTGGGGCCCGAGCGGTTACTGATCGTCTGGCTGAACCGCTCAGGAATTCTCCTCCATATCCTGCTACCTTTGTGGCAGCGCCTTGGCCCTACACTGAAGAGATGCCTCGGTGGGTAAATGGGCCATTCTGTCTCTCCTTCTCTCCGTCACTCCTTCGTGGAAGAGACGGTACGGCAAGACAAGGGCCTTATCATGGGTTGCCAACATAGCATATGAAACCAAAGGGCATGAAGATGGCCCCCGTTGAACGAGAAATCCTGGCTTGTTCCGCGGTCTTGGGCGAGGATCGGCACCAAGAGCAGGCCCTGCCCCAACTGATGGACAGAGTCAAAGATGTGGACGTCCTTATCGACATGGCGATTAGGGAAGGACTCGTGTGCATGCTTTTCAGAAAGCTCCAGAAATCAGGGGCCCTGGATACCGTCAGCCCTCTACAAAGGCAAAGACTTCAGTCCCTTTACTACCAGACCATTGCCCATAACCTTCAGTTGATCCATGACTTAAAGGAAATCCTCCATGGATTGAACAAAGAGGGGATTGACGTAGTCCTCCTACAAGGCATGATCCTTTTGCAGCAAGTCTATGACGATGTAGGCCTGCGGCCTATGACAGATATCGATCTGTGGGTACAAAAAAAAGACTTCTCCGATTTCATATGCGTCCTGGACAAGTGTGGCTACCAAAGAGACCCTCTTTACCCCTATACCTTCAGAAAAGGCACCACCACCCTTGATCTTCACACGCACATCCTGGGCGGTGACCGTATCAAGACCCGGAGGCTGCTCTTGGCAAAAGGTCAGGAGTGCATCTACCAAAAAACCAGTGTCATAGAATTCGAAGGCGAGTGTGCCCGGTCTTTGGGCAAATATGACCAGGTGTTGTACCTGTGCCTTCACGCCTTAAAGCATAATGTGGAAAGGCTGTTGTGGTTGGCTGATATCGAAAACCTGGTCTTCCATTGGAAGGGGTCTCATTGGAAAGCACTCATGGACCGGGCCAAGGAGTTGGGTCAGGAAAGATCTATTGTTCATGTCGGTTTCCTCCTTGTTCACCTCTTGGGGTTCAGTCCTCCCGAGAAAGTCCATGGAGTCTTGGAAAAGAAAAAACTCCATGCCGTGGAAAAATGGGTACTGAGGCAGCGGATAACCAAAGACGCCCTTCCCGCCTGGAGCCATCTCCTCCTATTCTCGCCCGAGAATGGACTGCACAGAAGGATCCCCTACATTCTTGAAACGTTGTTCCCCAGGCCGGAAATCATGAGGCAGGTCTTTGAGCATTCGCCGGGCCCTAACGTCTGGCAGCTTTACTGTATGAGGATTGTCCAGCTTTTGGGAAAAATCAGGACGTCTGTACGGGGATGAGGCCGTCGATCTTCACAAAAGCAGTTTTCTTGAGGTATCTGGCGAAAAACTGCCATTTCCGAATAGGCACTAACTACACTTTGAAAACCCGCAGGAATGGCAAACCTGACAGCCCCCTTCATGTTCCAGGGCCCCGCCGCAATCAGGGCAGGTGCCCATCATGTTTCGCATCTCTGTGGTGCTAATGTTGGTGTGGGTTTTGATGACTTGGGCAATGGCATCGGGACAGGAAAGGACCATTTTGCCGTTTTGCCAAATCGGTGACGGACAGCGGATGCCCGTTAGCTGCTTTACGATAGGCTCCACTTCCACCCCGCTACGCAACGCCAGAGATATGAGACGCCCTGCAGCCTCGATTTGGGAAGAGGCACACCCTCCGGTTTTTCCCATTTGCGCGAAGACTTCGCAAATGCCCTCATCGTCCTCATTGATGGTTACGTAGAGTTTCCCGCATCCCGTAGTGATTCGCTCTGTTACCCCGGTGGTTCTGACGGGCCGGGTCCGGGGAACAATGGCCGCCGCCTTTTCCTTGTCTTTTCCAATATTGAGCACCTGACGGCCACGACTGCCGTAACGGTAAATGGTAACCCCCTTGCAACCGCTTTCGTAGGCAAGCCTGTATACCTTCTCTATGTCTTCAAAGGTTGCCTCTTGCGGGAAATTGACGGTCTTTGATACAGCATTGTCAGTGTATTTCTGAAAAGCCGCCTGGATACGGATATGCCATTGCGGTGCGACATCATGGGCGGTCACAAAGAGGCGCTTTATCTTGTCTGGGATTCCCTGGATATGCTTGATAGAGCCGGTTTGGGCAATCTGCCGGACCAGTTCTTCGCTGTAAAAACCGCTTTCTTTGGCCTTCTCCTCGAACAGGGGATGAATTTCGAAAAGGGTCTCTCCATCCAACACCCTGCGCTCATAAACGACGGCGAAGACGGGCTCCACGCCACTTGAACACCCCGCGATAATGCTGATCGTCCCTGTGGGGGCGATGGTCGTCGTGGTGGCATTGCGCATATAAGGGGTCTTGGGATTGTCAAAGATACTTCCCTCATAGGCGGCAAAGTTTCCACGCTTCTTGGCCAAGGCAGCGGATGCCTTCCCGGCCTCTTTCAAGACAAAGCCCATGACTTGCTCGGCCCGGCGCACGGCGGCATTCGAATTATAGGGGATACCCATGTGAACAAGCATGTCGGCAAACCCCATTACCCCCAGGCCGATTTTTCTGACCTTTTTGGTCATGGTTTCAATCTGGGGTAAGGGGTACTTGTTTATCTCGATGACATTATCCAGGAAGTGAACGGCCAGCCGGACAGTCTGCCTCAGCTTGGCCCTGTCCAGTCTTCCGTCATTCACCATCCTACTCAGATTAATGGAGCCCAAGTTACACGATTCGTAAGGAAGCAGCGGTTGTTCACCGCAAGGGTTGGTCGCTTCTATCTCGCCGAGATGCGGCGTAGGGTTGGACCTGTTCATGTGGTCCAGGAAGATGATCCCCGGTTCCCCGCTTTGCCAGGCCGCCTGCACAATTTGGTCAAAAACCGCTTTGGCGTCCACCCTTCTTACCACCTTGCCGCTCCTGGGGTTTATCAAGCCGTAGGCCTTGTTGGCGTCCAGGGCCTCCATAAAATCGGACGTCAAAGCAACAGAGATGTTAAAGTTGTTAAGTCTGGAAAGATCGGTCTTGCTCCTGACGAAGGTCTCTATATCTGGATGGTCCACCCTGAGAATCCCCATGTTTGCTCCGCGGCGGGTGCCTCCCTGCTTGACCGTCTCGGTGGCCACGTCAAAAACGGTCATAAAGGAGAGCGGACCGCTCGATATCCCCCTGGTGGACAACACCACATCATTCTCAGGCCGCACGCGGGAAAAAGAAAAACCAGTCCCCCCGCCACTCTTATGAATAATGGCTGTGTGTTTGAGCGTTTCAAATATGGAGTCAATGGAATCCTCAACAGGAAGGACAAAACAGGCAGCCAATTGCCCAAGCCTGCGCCCTGCATTCATAAGCGTGGGAGAATTAGGCACGAAGTCCAAATTGGTCATCAAATGGTAGAAGTCTTTCTCCACCTGCTTGACATCGGCCTTGGGGTCAAACTTCGCGTCAGCCGCCGCCACGGCTTGAGCTACCCGTCTGAAGAGCTCCTCCGGCGTCTCGGCGGGCCTTCCTCTGCGATCCTTCCGCAGGTACCGCCGTTCAAGAACGACCATTGCGTTTTTAGATAAAGATAATGACATGATCAGCTCACGACTGCAGTGAGCAGTCAAGGGTTCAAATGCTTTTTCGTTTCCTGCCTTAAAAATGTGACAAAGGCCCGGCACAAGGGTGACTCACTTCGATACTTGGCCATGATCAAATAGAACGCCCTCTTAAAATAAAGCCCTTTGATCTCAAGTCTTTTGAGGGTGCCGGCAGCCAGCTCCTCGGCGACAGCGCATTCAGAAAGGATGGAAATCCCCACCCCGGCCTTGATGGCCTGGCGGACCGCCTCAGTGCTGCCCACGGCTGCCACCACGTTGAGCTGACGAGGCCAATATCCCGCTTGATCCAATACTTCTTCGATGGACTTTCGCGTCCCAGAGCCTGGTTCACGCATGACAAAAGGCTCGGCCGCAAGTTCCTCCATAGCCACACGGCCCCTGGCCGCCCACTTATGGTGGCCAGGAACCATGAGAAACATCTGGTCGTCCATGATCTTTTCCTGAACGAGCCGGCTTTGCTTGGTCCTAGCCC
>Ga0180438_10009787_pt1 | contig 11862 bp, 4 predicted proteins | sample SS_ome_12_FD_132455 | JGI IMG/M metagenome (GOLD analysis project Ga0180438, IMG submission 132455) | Hypersaline lake sediment archaeal communities from the Salton Sea, California, USA - SS_3_D_2 metaG | ecosystem: Environmental > Aquatic > Non-marine Saline and Alkaline > Hypersaline >...
ACGAATTCATCGACTCCTACACCGCTGCCGAGACGAAACGCCTGCACCCGCACCGCGGCCTGCTCGACCAACTACCAACCCACACCGCCGCCTAAGGGCGTGCTCCACCGGTTGCGCCCAACCGTGGTCGACGTTCGTTGGGTCGGCACGGTCGCACTGGAGGTGACGTACAAGGACAGCCAGGGGCGGCTGGGCAACGAACTCGTCTATCGTGGCGGCGAAACGGTATTGGAGGTCGTTGAGGCCGGCAGCCCGTGGTGTTTCGATGGCGACGGCGCCCTTTTTCGCTTGTTGTCCGAGGCCAATCGCATCCGTCTTGCTCATCTCTTTGATCCGCTACTGGCCGTGCACACGTCGCTGGTGGAACCGTTGCCGCATCAGATCACTGCGGTCTACGGTGAAATGTTGCCTCGTCAGCCGCTGCGTTTTTTGCTCGCCGACGACCCCGGCGCCGGCAAGACGATCATGACGGGGCTCTTCGTAAAGGAGTTGCAGGTTCGCGGCGACCTCCAGCGGTGTCTCATTGTCTGTCCCGGCAGCCTCGTCGAGCAGTGGCAGGATGAACTTTACCGCCGCTTCCACTTGCCATTCGAAATCATGACCAATGATGGGCTTGAAGCGGCGCGGACCGGCAACTGGTTTCTCGAGAACCCGCTGGCCATCTGCCGGCTCGACACACTCAGCCGCAACGAGGATGTGCAGGAGAAACTGAAGCAGACGGACTGGGACCTCGTCATTTGCGACGAAGCCCACAAGATGAGCGCTACGTTCTTCGGTAATGAAGCCAAGTACACCAAGCGATATCGCCTCGGCCAGCTCGTTTCCACGCTTACGCGGCATTTCCTGCTGCTTACGGCGACCCCCCATAACGGCAAAGAGGCCGATTTCCAACTATTCATGGCTCTGCTCGACGGCGACCGTTTCGAGGGCAAGTTCCGCGACGGTGTCCATCAAGTGGACGCCACTGATCTCATGCGGCGGCTCGTTAAGGAGAACCTGTACAAGTTCGACGGGACGCCCCTTTTCCCGGAGCGTGTTGCGTATACGGTCAATTACACCCTCTCCGACGCCGAAGCCGGGCTTTACCAGCGGGTGACCGAATATGTCCGCGAAGAATTCAATCGGGCGGAAGCCCTCAATAACGATGGCCGCAAAGGCACGGTGGGTTTCGCCTTAACCATCCTGCAGCGCCGCTTGGCGTCTTCACCCGAAGCCATCCACCAGTCGCTGCGTCGCCGCCGCGAGCGCCTCGAAAAAAGACTGCGTGAGGAGGAGCTTCTCAAACGCGGCGCCGGCGTTATGCCCGACCCCGCCACTGGGCCCACGCTTTCCGAAGAGGACTTCGAGGATTTGGAAGACGCGCCGACCGACGAGTTGGAAACCACGGAGGAGGCGGTCGTCGATCAGGCCACAGCCGCGCAGACTATCGAAGAACTCCGCATTGAAATCGCGATGCTCCGCGATTTGGAACAGTCTGCCCTCCGGCTCCGTCAATCTGGCGAAGACCGCAAGTGGGACGAGCTGTCCCGCCTGCTGCAGAATCAAACGGAGATGTTCGACGCGGCCGGCCATCGCCGCAAGCTCGTTATCTTTACGGAGCATTGCGACACGCTCGCTTACTTGCACGAGCGAATCACGGGGCTTCTCGGCAAGCCCGAGGCCGTGGTGGTGATTTATGGAAGCGTTGCGCGAGAGGAACGCCGCAAGCGCCAGGAAGCATTCACCCACGACGTCGGCGTCCAAATCCTCATCGCCACCGACGCCGCCGGCGAGGGCATCAATCTGCAACGGGCTCACCTGATGGTGAACTATGACCTCCCCTGGAATCCCAATCGCCTCGAACAGCGTTTTGGCCGCATCCACCGCATTGGACAGACGGAAGTTTGCCATCTGTGGAACCTCGTTGCCAAGAACACACGCGAGGGCGAAGTCTACTTCCGGCTGCTCGAAAAACTGGACGAGGAGCGAAAGGCCCTCGGGGGGCAGGTGTTCGATGTACTCGGACAGCTCAGCTTCGAGGACAAGTCGCTCCGCGAACTATTGATGGAGGCGATCCGCTACGGCGATCATCCGGAAGTCCGCGCCCGGCTCTTCCAGCGCGTCGATAACGGCCTGGAGCGAGAGCGGCTTAAGCGTCTGCTGGAAAGCCGCGCCCTCACCCAGGACAGTATGGACATCACCCGCGTCCGTGAAATTCGCGAGGACATGGAGCGCGCCGACGCCCGTCGTTTACAGCCCCATTTCATCGCCTCTTTCTTCCTGGAGGTTTTTCGGCGGCTTGGCGGCGCCATTCATGAACGCGAGCCCAAACGCTACGAAATCAAGCATGTGCCTGCCATCATTCGTAATCGCGACCGGCAGATAGGCCGAGGCGACGCCGTGCTTAAGAGCTACGAGCGCATCACATTTGAGAAGGACCAGATCACCCTGCCGGGCAAACCGCTGGCTGCATTCATCTGCCCGGGCCACCCGTTACTGGGCGCCGTCAACGACCTCATCATCGAGCGGCATCGGGATATTCTCAAACGTGGCGCCATCCTGGTCGATGAGCATGACACCGGCGACCAGGTGCGGGCGCTGCTCTATCTCGAGCACTCAATCCAGGATGCCCGTGTTGGCGGCGCTGGTAATCGCCGCGTTGTTTCCAAACGCATGCAGTTCGTTGAGTTCCTCGAAGACGGCACAACCAGGTCCGCCGGACCCGCCCCGTATCTTGACTATCGGCCGCTCAATGAAGATGAACTGCACTTGGCGGAACAACTCCCGCAGCCGGCGTGGCTTCGCAGCGAGGTCGAAGCCAGGGCCCAGGAACACGCCGCCATCCATCTTGTGCCGGAACATCTTGCAGAAGTTCGCAAGCGGAAAGAGGAATTCGCCCATAAGACCCTGGCTGCGGTGCAGGAGCGCCTGACTGCGGAAATCACCTATTGGGACCACCGCGCGGCCATGCTTCAGGATCAGGAACGGGCCGGCAAGGCCAACGCCCGACTGAACTCCGCTCTCGCCCGGCAGCGGGCCGACGAGCTGACCGCTCGGCTACAGAAGCGGACCGAAGAGATCGAACAGGAGCGGCGGCTTTCGGCGCTGCCGCCGGTGGTGCTCGGCGGCGCCATGATCGTCCCCGTCGGGCTGCTACGCAAGGTCGCCGGCTCGCAAACCCCGCCTACATTCGCGCGGGAAACAGAACGGAGCGAACGGCTAACAATGCAGGCTGTTATGCAAACCGAACGCGACCTCGGCTACCAGCCCCGCGATGTAAGCCGGGAGAACCTCGGCTACGATATCGAATCTGCCATCCCCGGCACGGGCCAGCTCCGCTTCATCGAGGCCAAAGGCCGTGTCAAGGGCGCCACCACGGTCACCATCACTCGCAACGAGATCATGGCCGGGCTGAATAAGCCAGATCAGTTCATCCTCGCCATCGGCATGGTGGACGGCGATGGAGTGCAACTTCATTACGTTCGCCAGCCCTTCCAGCGTGAGCCCGATTTCGGTGTCACCAGCGTCAACTACAACTTGTCCGCACTGCTGGCCCTAGGGAAGGAACCAGCATGAAAAAGAAACCCACTGGGAAGTCCGCGAAGAAGACGAGCAAGGGCAGCCTCGTCCCAACACCGGGTGACATGAAGTCTACGCAGGCGGATTTCGATGCCGTGATGGAACTGATCGACGCCGCGCGGACGCGGGCCGTTGCCGCCGTCAACACCACGCTCATCGACCTCTACTGGAGCATCGGTGAGTACATCCAGCGGAAGATCGCCGACGCCGGCTGGGGCAAAGGCACGGTCGAGGCACTAGCCGAGCACATCCGCCGCAGGCAGCCCAACGTTCGCGGCTACTCGGCCAGCAATCTCTGGCGGATGATGCAATTTTTCGACACGTACCGGAACCAGCCAAATCTCGCAACGCTGTTGCGAGAATTGCCCTGGAGCCACAACCTGCTCATTATGAGCAGGAGCAAGCGGAACGAGGAACGGGAATTCTACCTGCGGATGGCCGCCCGGGAACAATGGTCCCACCGTGAATTGCAGCGTCAACTCAACGGCGCCCTCTTCGAGCGGGTCACCCTGTCCCCGACAAAACTGTCAACACCGTTGGCAGAAATTCATCCCGAGGCGGCATCCATCTTCAAGGACGCGTACCTCGTCGAATTTCTGGACCTCCCAGCCGTCCACTCCGAGGCGGACCTCGAACACGCCCTGGTCGAGAAGCTCAAGCAATTTCTCATCGAGCTGGGGCGGGACTTCTGCTTCATCGGCAGCCAGTACACACTGCAGGTCGGTGGGCGGGACTTTGCTATCGACCTGCTCTTCTTCAACCGGGCCCTTAACTGCCTGGTGGCGTTCGAGCTGAAGATCGAGGAATTCCAGCCCGAGCACCTCGGCAAGCTGGAGTTCTACTTGGAAGCGCTCGACCGCGACGTGAAAAAGCCGCATGAAGAGCCCTCCATCGGCGCGCTGCTCTGTGCCACCAAGGACAGCGAGGTGGTGGAATACGCCCTCTCACGGGCCGTATCGCCGGCCCTGGTGGCGGAATATCAAACCCGGCTGCCGGACAAGAAACTACTGCAAGCCAAGCTACATGAGTTCTATGAACAGGCCCAGGAGCAGTTGGCGCCGCCGGCCATCAAGCCCGACCAACCGTCCAAGCCGCGAAAGACCCGCCAGAAATGACCGCCCCGCGTCGCAAAAAGCTGATCGAAGTCGCCCTGCCGCTCAAAGCTATCAACGAGGCTTCCGCCCGCGAGAAGTCCATCCGGCATGGGCACCCGTCCACCTTGCATCTGTGGTGGGCGCGACGGCCCTTGGCGGCTTGCCGGGCGGTCTTGTTTTCTTCCTTGGTCGATGATCCGGATAGTGACCCGGTGTACCGCCGTGCGGACGGTACCGTCGATGAAGACGCCGCCGGCATCAAGCGGGCGGAGCTGTTCAACCTGATCGAAGAACTGGTGCAGTGGGAAAACTCCAACAACCCGGAGATAATCCGCTCAGCCCGGGCGGAGATTGCCCGTTGTGTGGCGTCCCGCAAGTTGGATCTGGGCGAGTTCACCGCGAACCAGAAGCTGCCCATCGACTGGGCGAAAGTTAAAGATAACGAAGCCCCAACCCCCAACTCCCCGCCCCCCAAGGTCAAGGACTTCATCCGCGCCTGCCGCTGCAAACCGGTATTCCTCGGCACACAGAAGAGCAAAAAGAAGTCCGACCGCCGCCGCTTTGGGTTCGAGGTCGATCATCTGCCGCCCGCCGCCGTGGTCAACCAGTTTCTTGTCGAGCATGCCCCGCCGGTGCTCGACCCGTTCGCGGGCGGCGGCAGCATTCCGCTGGAGGCGCAGCGGCTGGGGCTGCGTGCCCACGCGTCGGATTTGAACCCGGTGGCGGTGCTGATCAACAAAGCGCTGATCGAAATCCCGCCCAAGTTCGCCGGCCTGCCGCCCGTCAACCCAGCGGCCCGCAAAGACAAAAAGCTAACGCAGCGGGAGTGGCGGGGGGCGGAAGGCCTGGCGGAGGATGTCCGCTACTACGGCCAGTGGATGCGCGACGAAGCCGAGAAGCGGATCGGCCACCTGTATCCGAAGGTGAAGGTGACAAAGCAGATGGCCAAGGACCGGCCGGATCTCGAGGAATATGTTCGCGAGGAACTCACGGTGATTGCTTGGCTGTGGGCTCGCACGGTGAGATCACCGAATCCAGCCTACTCGACCGTTGATGTCCCGTTGACGAGTTCGTTTTGGCTCAGCAAGAAACGTGGCAGAGAGGCGTGGGTTGCACCCATCATCAACCAGAAGGGGATGGGGTATACATTCGAGGTTAAGGTCGGTCAGCCGAGCCAGTCCGTCAGACATTCTGCTGACAGCGGCACGAAGCTCGCGCGCGGTTGTCGATTTCGCTGCTTAATGAGCGACGCTCCGATCAGTGAAGAGTATGTAAAGGCCGCAGGCATGGCTGGCCAGATCGGCCATAGGCTGATGGCTGTCGTATGTTCGACGCCGCGCGGAAGAGTCTACATTTCACCGACACCGCGTTTGGCTCAGGCGGCCCATATTGAGATTCCCAAAGAAATCGAGGAGATTAGCGCTCCGCTGGCCAACGACCCGCGCAATCTTTGGTGTTTGCGGTACGGTCTCGACACGTTCGAGAAGTTATTTTCCGCTCGCCAGCTGACAACATTGGTCACGCTGTCCACGTTGGTTGGGAAGGCGCGAGTATTTGCCGAGTCGCATGCTGCTCGTGTCTGGTCGGGATCTTCCACGCATTCTCCAAACCACTACGCCGAGGCCATCGCAACATACCTCGCTTGCGGAATAAGCAAGATTGTCGACTACAACTGTGCGCTCGTCACCTGGATTCATCAGCGCGATCAAGCTGGTCATGCCCTGACGAAACAAGCGATTCCGATGGTCTGGGACTTTACCGAGGTTAATCCGCTTGTCGGTGCCGCGGGCGACATCACGATTTCGCTGAAGAGCATCTCCCGCGGGATTGAGAACGCTGTTGCGGGCGGGGTGGGGCAAGCCCAACAACTTAGTGCAGTGGATTTCCCGCGGGATTGCACAGGCGCGGTGATTGCAACCGATCCACCCTACTACGACAACATTGCCTACGCTGATCTAAGTGATTTCTTCTACGTATGGCTGCGCCGCAGCCTTCAAGACTGCTATCCGGAATTGATGGGCACAGTTCTCACGCCCAAGAGCGACGAACTCATTGCATCCCCTTATCGCCACAACGGCAGCAAGAGCCGGGCAGCAAGCTTTTTCGAAGACGGTCTTGGAAGAGCAATCGAACAATGGCGCGAATGGGGGAACGTCGACTACCCATCTACTTTGTTCTACGCATTCAAGCAGGCCGAAACGGACAGCAGCGGTACTGCTTCAACCGGGTGGGAGACGTTTCTCACGGGTGTAATTGCGCACGGCTTCACCATTACGGCCACTTGGCCCATGCGAACGGAAAGAGAGACGCGAAGCGTTGCGATGGGGACAAACGCCCTCGCATCGTCAGTTGTGCTCGCATGTGTACATCGGGAGGCGCACGCACCAATGGCGACACGACGGGATTTCCTAAACTCGTTAAAGCACGAATTGCCGACCGCACTCAACCAACTTCAAAGCGGCAGCGTCGCCCCCGTTGATCTTGCCCAAGCCGCGATCGGTCCCGGCATGGCTGTGTTCAGTCGCTATTCCAAAGTGATGGAGGCCGATGGCTCGCCGATGAAGGTGCGGCAGGCATTGGCGCTCATCAACCAGTCGCTCGACGAAGTCCTTGCCGAGCAGGAAGGCGAATTCGACGCCGATACCCGCTGGGCCATCGCCTGGTTTAGCGAGTACGGCATGGACGAAGGCCCCTTTGGCACGGCCGAGACGCTCAGCAAGGCCAAGAACACCGCCGTGGGTGGCCTGGTCGAGGCGGGGCTGATTCATGCCCGCGGCGGCAAGGTGCGGCTGCTCAAGCGCAACGAACTGTCCGCCGACTGGGACCCGGCCACCGACACCCGGCTGCGGCACTGGGAAGTGGTGCAGCACCTGATCCGCACTCTGGAAACCGCAGGCGAAGCCGCCGCCGCCGGACTGCTCCGCCGTCTGGGCGGGGCCGGCGAAGTCGCTCGCGACCTGGCCTATCGCCTCTACAATATTTGCGAACGCCAAAAATGGGCCCAGGAAGCCCTGGCCTACAACGGCCTGGTTACCGCCTGGCCCGAGATTACTAAACTGGCGCTGGAGCTGCGGTCGCGGCAAGCCAGCCCGGTCCAGCAAACGCTCAACATGGAGGACTGACCGTGGGACTTCATTACGTCAATCGCAAGGACGACCGGTACCATCTGCTAGAGGGCAAGACCAAGACCGGCAAACCCAAGTACTACGCCGCCAAGAAGCCTTCGGCCGCAGGCGTGCCTCTGGACGCAATGCCGAACGGGTACGAGTGGTACGAGAACCCGGAAAACGCCTTGGTAACGGTCCGCAAGACCAAGCCGACGAAGATCGCGACCTTTGAGCGGGAGCTGGTGGAACGGGCGATCCGCGAGCAGGCAGGGCTGGAGGCGTTCATTGTGGAGACCGCCGGCGACAGTCTTGTGGTATGGCTTCCCAACCGGCAGCCATCGCAGGTGGCGGGCGTATTCGGTTCGCTCTTTGGCATGGGAGAGGAGAAATCTCGCAGCATGTCCGACTGGACGGCAAAGCATGCGCGATACAGCGCGATGCTGCGGTTCACGCTGCGGGACGCGGAGAAGCGGCTGTTTATGGTGGAGCGGTGGTGTTTTCGCGGCGGCATCGATGACTGGTTCTATCTGGCGGGGCTGGGGCCGCTGGAGAAGTTGGCTAGCGGGTATGTGCCGCATCTAGGGGACGAAAGTTTTTACGAACTGATTTGAGGAACACCCATGGCGATTAGCAATCGGGAACGAGTGGGCAAGGGTTTGGAACTGCTGGCCGAGGGCCTGGCGCCGTTTGTGCAGCGGGAACTGAAGGCCCATCTAGGCAGAAACTGGGAGCAGTCGGCCCGGGACGCCCAGCGGGGCACGGCCGGTGAAATCCATTGGAGCGACCCGCAAGTGCTGCTGAGCGTGATGTGGGACCAGTGGAACGCGGTGTTCCGCAATTCGCTGGGGCATGGGGAACGCAGTCTGACCAGCGAAATTCGCACGGCCCGCAATGAGTGGGCTCACAACAAGGAGTTCTCCAGCGACGACACGGCGCGGGCGCTCGATTCTATGGGGCGGCTACTCTCAGCCGTGTCCGCCGGAGACCAAGCCAAAGAAGTGAATCAAATACGCATGGACCTGCTGCGGCTGGTGTTTGACGAGCAGCGCCGGCAGGAGATGCGGAAGAAGTCGTTCCAGCCGACCGAGGGCAAACCGCAAGGCGGGCTCAAGCCGTGGCGAGAAGTGGTTACGCCGCACCCGGACGTCGCCTCCGGCAAGTACCAGCAAGCGGAGTTCGCCGCCGATTTGTGGCAGGTGTACCAGAACGAAGGCAGCGACGAGTACAAGCACCCCACAGAGTTCTTCCGCCGCACGTTTTTGACGGAAGGACTGACGCGCCTGCTGACGCAGGCGGTGCGCCGGCTTTCCGGGGCGGGCGGTGATCCGGTGGTCGAGTTGCAGACCAACTTCGGCGGCGGCAAGACGCACTCGATGCTGGCGCTGTACCACATGTTCTCTGGCATCGGGGCGGGCGAGCTTCCCGGAATCGAGGACCTGATCAAGGAAGAAGGGCTGACGATCCCGCAGAACGTGCGGCGGGCCGTGTTCGTCGGCACGCAGATATCGCCCGGCAAACCGCATGAGAAGCCCGACGGCACGTTGGTGCATACGTTGTGGGGTGAAATCGCCTGGCAACTCGGCGGCAAGGAGGGATACGCGATGGTCCGCGAAGACGACGAGCGGGCCACGAACCCCGGCGACACGATGAAGAAGGTGTTCGACAAGTTCGGCCCCTGCCTGGTGCTGATCGACGAATGGGTGGCGTATGCCCGGCAGCTACATAGTGAGTCCGACTTGCCGGCCGGCAGCTTTGATACACAGTTCACGTTTGCCCAGGCGCTAAGTGAGGCGGCCAAGGCGGCTAAGCATACGCTGGTGGTGGTCAGCATTCCGGCATCCGAGCACTTGCAGACCAAGGGCGGCAAGGCCGCGGCGCCGATTGAGATCGGCGGCGAAAAGGGTTTTGAGGCGCTGGAGCGGCTGAAAAACGCCGTGGGGCGCGTGGAGGCCTCCTGGCGGCCGGCGAACCCGGATGAAGGCTTCGAGATTGTGCGGCGGCGGCTTTTCCAGCCGTTGGAGGGTGACAAATACGTGCTTAGGGACGCCGTGGCCCGGGCGTACGTCGATTTCTACGGGCAACAGCAGAAGGAGTTTCCATCGGAGTGCCGGGAGGCGGATTACGAGCGTCGGATCAAGATGGCGTACCCCATTCATCCGGAGCTTTTCGATCGAATGTACAACGACTGGTCCACACTGGAGAAGTTTCAGCGGACACGGGGCGTGCTGCGGCTGATGGCGACGGTCATCCACTCGCTGTGGGAGCGGAACGACAGCAACCTGCTCATCATGCCGGGCACAGTTCCCATTGACGACGCACGGGTGCAATGGGAACTGACGCGGTACCTGGAGGATAGCTGGGCCCCGGTAATCGAGAAGGATGTGGACGGGGCGAACTCGCTGCCGCTAGCCCTGGATCGCGAGAATCCGACGCTGGGCCGGTACTCAACGTGTCGCCGCGTGGCGCGAACGATTTACATGGGCTCCGCCCCGACGCATGAGGCGGCCAACCGCGGCATCGATGAGCGTCAGGTAAAGCTGGGCTGCGTGCAACCGGGCGAGGCGGTACCAACCTTTGGTGACGCCATCCGCCGGCTGACGGACCGCGCCACCTATCTCTATGTGGATGGCAAACGGTACTGGTACTCGACGCAACAGAGCGTCAACCGGCTGGCGGAGGACCGGGCCGAGCACCTGCATGAGGCCGATGTGGAGGACGAGATCAAGACGCGGCTGGCGGCACACGCCAAGACCAAGGGCGACTTCGCCCGCGTGCACTCGTGCAGATCGAGCGGGGAGATTCCGGATGATCCCGAGGTTGCGTTGGTGATTCTTGGCCCGGAGTATGCCCATCGTGGGAAGGACGAGAACAGTGACGCCCGTCGCGAGGCGGCGGCCATCCTGGAGTCTCGTGGGGCGAGCCCGCGGAATTTCAAAAACATGCTGGTCTTTCTGGCCCCTGACGCGAATCGGCTGCGAGAACTTGAGCACGCGGTACGGCAGTTCCGGGCGTGGGATTCGATCAACAACGAGAAGGAGGAACTCAACCTCGACCAATTCCAGAGCAAGCAGGCCGCTACCAAGGTACGAAGCGCGGATGAGACGGTGGAGTCGCGAATACCGGAGACGTTCCAGTGGTTGCTCGTGCCGGGTTACGAGAATGACGATCCGAAGGCGAACGTGGCGTGGAGTGAGATCCGCTTGCAGGGGCAGGACGCGTTGGCAAAGCGGGCTTCGAAAAAGCTCAAGACGGAGGAGTTGTTGATGCCCGAGTTGGGCGGTTTGCGGCTGCGGCATGAGTTGGACCGCGTACCACTATGGCGCGGCGATCATGTGAGCCTCAAGCAACTTTGCGAGGACATGGCCAAGTATCTGTACCTGCCACGCCTCCGCGATCAGGACGTGCTCCTCGCCGCTGTGCGGGATGGCGTGGAGCGGATCACTTGGGAGTCGGAGACGTTTGCCTACGCTGAGCAGTATGACGAGGCGACGGGGCGATACGTTGGTTTGAGAGCTGGCCAGACGGTGCGGCTGGTGGTGGATGGCGATAGCGTGTTGGTGAAGCCGGAGGTGGCCGCGAGGCAGCGCAGCGAAGATGCGAAGCCGCCAGAAATTCCGCCAGACAAGCCGGTCGGACCCACGCCAGGACCGACAACACCGCCAGTTTCGCCGCCGGTTCCACCGCCGCCGCCAGAGAAGAAGCGCAATCGCTTCTACGGCTCCGTGAGCCTGGACCCGGTGCGTCTGGGGCGGGACGCCAGTCGAATCGCTGACGAGGTGGTGCGCCATCTCAAGGCCATCGTCGGGGCCGAAGTGGAGGTCACCCTCGAAATTCAGGCCACGCTGCCGGACGGCGCTCCAGAGAAGCTGGTCCGTGACGTGACAGAGAACTGCCGGACGCTGAAGTTCACGACGCAGGGGTTTGAGGAGGGGTAGGCGCACGACCGTATCTACTGCCAGCACTTAGGGCGTGCGTGACCGGTTGGCCCTGTAAGAAATCTTGTGTCAGCTAGCAGTTGGGTGTAGTTTTTACCACCCTTTTTGCACTCACACGGAGGCTGACAGATGGATGATTTTTTGCAGGCGAAAGCGGAAGTTCTAGCT